>WNGE01005004.1_pt1 | contig 15137 bp, 12 predicted proteins | sample 5400651 | NCBI WGS metagenome assembly WNGE01 (sample SAMN13153370, study PRJNA577476) | soil metagenome | isolation source: 60 cm soil or saprolite under grassland replicate 2 | place: USA:California | collected 2016-06-15 | reverse complement strand
ATCCGAGCCCCCATTCCTGGAGGTGCGCCTCCAGCCCATCCAGGAGGCCCTCGGTGGACACACCGGTCTTGCGGGCGGCTTCGGCGTACGGACCGATCAGCCAGGGCCACACCGTGCCCTGGTGATAGGCCCGGTCACGCTCGGCCGGACCTCCTCGGTGCCGGCCCAGGTATCCGGGCTCCGCCGGTCCCAGAGACCGCAGCCCCAGGGAGGTCAGGAGCGGCCCGCAGGCCGAAACCACGCCCGGGTCGCGCACCGGCGCGTCCGGCAGGGACACCGCGAGCAGCTGGTTCGGCCTGAGCTCCGGGGAATCGCCCGACGGACCGTCCACCACGTCCAGCAGGCCGCCGTCGGGCCGGGCGAACCGCCGGACGAACGATCGGCGGGCCTTCGCCTCGAGCGTGCGCGTCGCCGAGCTGTCGCGCCCCACCGCCTCCTGCACCCCCGCCACCGCCGCCAGGCCGGAGATCCACAGCGCGTTCACCTCGACCGCCTTGCCCGCCCGCGCGGTCACCGGCCGGCCGTCCACCCTGGCATCCATCCACGTGAGGGCCGACCCCTCCTGTCCCTGGGTCAGGAGGCCGTCGGAGCGGTCCACCCCGATCCCGAACCGCGTGCCCACCACGTGGTTCGCCACCACGGCCTCCAGGTCGGGACACAGCGCGGCGCCCAGGTCGAGGTCCCCGGTGATCTGCACGTGCCGCCCCACGGCGTGCAGGAACCACAGCGTCCCGTCGGCGGTGTTGAACTCGGGCATCCCCCCGACGTCGGCGGTGTTGGCGAGCATCCCCGCGGAGAGCGTGCCGGCCGCCCGCATGAGGAGGGCCCGGCCCTCGTCCCACCGATTTGTCGTCAGGAACAGCCCCTCGTAGGAGGTCATGGTGTCCCTCGACCAGTCGCCGAACCACGGGTAGCCCGCCACCACCGTGGGGCCGGCCACCACGAACTGGTCGGCCGCGACGGCGAGCGTCTCGTCGACGTCGTCGGCGGGCTCCGACCGGGCTGCGATCCCCTCGGCCCGGCTCCGGGCCGCGTCGACCACCTCGCGCGCCGGTGGCGGTGGGGTCGATAGGTCCCCCGCCCACGCGGTCACCCCGGCCTCGTCGCCCGGCTCCAGCTCGGCGACGAAGGTCCCGGCGAACCACAGGTCCTCCCGGTCGTTCAGGCCTCGTTCGGCCTCCACCCGGTAGCGGACCCCTCGATACCACACGCCGCCGGGAACGAATCCCGGCCCCACGACCCGGTAGGCGTCCTCGAACGCGAATCCGTCGGCGGCCGGCTCCACCGCCGGCGGGCCGTTCGCCACTCGATCGCCGTGTACGTCCCTCCAGGTGCACAGCGCCGACAGCTCCAGCCGGACCGGTCCCGAAGCGCGCACCAGGCGGTGGGTGACCGCCACCGCCGGTCGCCCGTGGACCATGGCCAACTCTCGCTCCAGGACGAGGTCCCCGACGGACCACCGCCATCGGGGCACGCCGCGGTCCAGGGAGAAGGTTTCGAGGTCCAGGAACCCCTGAGGGTCGACCGCCCCGCCGGCCCAGTCGTGGGTGGCGAACCGCAGCCTCCGGTCGCCCGCCACCACGACCGGGTCGAGGGCGGCCAGGCCGAGCATCCGCCCGATCGGGGGCCTGGTGGCAACCACCAGCAGCCCGTGGTACCGGCGGGTTCGAAGCCCGGACACCGTCCCCATGGCGAACCCACCGAGGCCGTCGGCGGTGAGCCACTCGCGCTCCGCGGCCCGGTCGAGGGACCCGCACACCTCCCGGCCGAAGCCGATCCGCAGCATCCCGTGTCGTCGATCCGGGGCTACAGGCCGTAGGCCTCGAGGAACCGCAGCCACACCTCGCTCATCGTCGGGAACGACGGGACGGCGTGCCACAGGGTGTCCAGCGGCACCTCGGCCACCACCGCGATGGTCGCCGCATGCACGATCTCCTGGACGTCCGGGCCCGTGAACGTGGCCCCCACGATCACCCGGCGCGACTCGTCCACCACCATGTTGCACGTCCCCTTGATGTCGTTCCCTCGGACGTACGAACCGGAGACGGCGCCGATGTCGTAGGTGACCACCCGAACATCCAGCTCCTTCTCCCGGGCCTGGGCCTCGGTGAGCCCGACGGCGGCAACCTGCGGATCGGTGAAGGTGACCCGCGGGACCTTGTCGTGGTCGGCGATGTCGTGAACGTCCTTGCCCACGATCACGTCGCCGAACAGCCGGCCCTGGTACTTCCCCATGTGGGTGAGGAGGGCCAGGCCGTTCACGTCGCCAACCGCGTACAGCCACTCGCCGGCGGCGCCCTTGACCCGGAGCCGTTCGTCCACCTCGAGGAACTTCCCCTTCAGCTCCTCCAGCCCCACCGTCTCCAGCCCGATGTCGGTGGTTCGGGGCCGCCGGCCCACCGCCACCAGGATCTCGTCGCCCTCGAGCTCCCGGCCGTCCTCCAGGACGGCCGTGACCGGGGTGTCCGGAGCCTCCCTTCGGACCGCGGTCACCTTGGCCCCCACGATCACCTGGATCCCCTCGGCCTCGAAGGCGGCCCGCAGCTCGTCGCCGGCGAAGGGCTCCTCCCGGGCGATCAGCCTGGGCGCGCCCTCGATCACGGTGACCTCCTCGGAGCCGAGCCGCTTGAACGCCTGGGCCATCTCCACCCCGATGGCGCCGCCCCCCAGAACGAGGAGGCGACGGGGAAGCTCCTTCGCCGAGGTGATCTCGACGTTCGTCCAGGGCGACGCGTCGCGCAGCCCGTCGATGGGCGGGATCGCTCCGGTGGTCCCGCACGAGACCACCACCGCCCGCCTGGCGGTGAGCCGTACGGTCCCGGTCCCGTCGGACAGGTCGACCTCGACGCCCTTCTCCCCTGCCAGTCGGCCGTGCCCCCGGTAGAAGGCGATGCCCTTGCTCTCGAACCACTTCAGGTCGCCGTCGTCGGTCCACCGGTTCGTCATGTAGTCGCGCTGGGCGAACGCCGCGTCGACGTCGATCGATCCGGTCACGGCCTCAGCCGCGCCGGGCACCCGCCGGGCCGCGGCCAGCACGTCCCCGGGCCGGATCAGCGTCTTCGAGGGGATGCAGCCATAGTAGCTGCACTCACCGCCGGCCAGCCACTCCTCCACGATGGCCGCGGTCAGGCCGCCGTCCACCGCTCTTCCCGCCGCGTTCTCTCCCGGCGGCCCCGCCCCGATCACGATGACGTCGAACTCGTCGGCCATGTCGAACTCCTTCGCTCCCGATGCCCTTCGAACGCTACTCCTGCGAGAACCGCACGATCAGGTCGGCCACCAGCCCGGTCCAGCCCGTCTGGTGGGACGCCCCCAGGCCCGCCCCCGTGTCGCCGTGGAAATACTCGTGGAACGGGATCGCGCCGTGCCACGCCGGGTCGGCCTGGAACTTCTCGTGAGACCCGAACACCGGCCGGCGCCCCGTCCCGTCCTCGGTGAACAGCGAGACCAGCCGGCGGGACAGCTCGGCGGCGACCTCGCCCAGCGAGAGCTCCGTCCCCGACCCGGTCGGGAACTCGACCTTCAGGTCCTCCCCCAGATACCGGTGGTATCTGAGCAGCGCCTCGATCACCAGGTAGTTGACGGGGAACCACACCGGGCCCCGCCAGTTCGAGTTCCCGCCGAACAGCCCGGAGGTCGACTCACCGGGCTCGTAGTCGACCCGGGCTTGCATCCCGCCCAGGTCGATCTCGAACGGCCGGTCCCGGTGGAACCGCGACACCGATCGGAGCCCGTGCGGGGAGAGGAACTCGTCCTCCGACAGCATCCTGTCCAGCACCCGCTGGAGCCGGTCGGGGTCGACGATCGAGAACAGCCGCCCCTCGTTGCCCCCCAGCACGTGGACGTGGCCGATGACGTCGGCGTAGCGGGTCCGGTTCTCCAGGAACCACCTGAACCGCCGGGTGAACTCCGGGAGCCGGGCCATGGTGGCCCGGCCCAGAGTGGTCACCGCGATCAGCGGGATCAGGCCCACCATCGAACGCACCCGCAGCGGCACGTGGTCCCCTCCGGCCAGGTGGAGTACGTCGTAGTAGAAGCCGTCCTCCTCGTCCCACAGCCCCTGGTCGTTCATGGCCTGGGCGATGAACGCGAAGTGCTCGAAGAACTTGACCGCCAGGTCCTGATAGGTCGCGTCGTGGTCGGCCAGGAGGAACGCCATCTCCAGCAGGTTCAGGCAGTACATGGCCATCCACGCGGTGCCGTCGGACTGCTCGAGGTGTCCCGCCACCGGCAGCGCGGCCGACCGGTCGATCGGCCCGATGTTGTCCAGCCCCAGGAACCCGCCCTCGAACACGTTGTTCCCCTCGCTGTCCTTCCGGTTGACCCACCACGTGAAGTTCAGCAGGAGCTTGTGCATGATCCGCTCGAGGAACTCGAAATCCTTCGAGCCGTCGATCTCGAACACCCGCAGCGCCGCCCACGCGTGCACCGGGGGGTTCACGTCCCCGAACGCCCACTCGTACGCGGGGATCTGGCCGTTCGGGTGCATGTACCACTCGCGGCACATCAGCACGAGCTGGTGCTTCGCGAACTCCGGGTCGACGTGGGCCAGCGACACGCAGTGGAACGCCAGGTCCCATGCCGCGTACCACGGGTACTCCCACTTGTCGGGCATCGAGATCACGTCGCGGTTGTTGAGGTGGGCCCAGTTCGAGTTGCGGCCGGTCTTCCGGCTCTCGGGGGGAGGCGGCTGCGCGGGGTCGCCCTCCAGCCACCGCTCCACGTCGTAGTTGTAGAACTGCTTGCTCCAGAGCATCCCGGCGAAGGCCTGGCGCATGACCTTGGCCTCCTCGGCGTGGGCCCCTGGGGCCAGCGACGCGTAGTACTCGTCCGCCTCTGCCTGCCGCGCCGCCATCGCACGCTCCCAGGACCCCGCAAGGTCCTCCTCACCGTCGGACAGCCGAAGGCGGATCTCAGCCGTCTCCCCGGCCGGGACAACCAGCCGGTACCGGAGGGCGGCCTTCGTGCCGACCCCGTCGGGGTTGACCGTTCCGGTCCCTCGGATGACGTGGTCGCCGATGCCGTCCTTCGGGTACCCCGGCCCGGGGGAACCCCACAGCCGGTCCGCGTTCGACTCGTTCTCGCAGAACAGCAGGTCGGGCCCGCCGTCACCGACCAGCACCCGCTGGCCCAGCTCGTGGTGTTCGGCGATGATCCGGCCGTCCTTGGCGGCGAGCTGGGGCCGGCGGTCGTCCAGCCCCCACGACCACGTGTTGCGGAACCACAGCGTGGGCAGGACGTCGATCGTGGCCTCTTCCGGCCCGGCGTTTCGGATGGCCATCCGGACGCAGACGTCTTCCGGCGAGGCCTTCGCGTATTCCACGGTGATGTCCCAGTAGCGGTCCTGGTCGAACACCCCGGTGTCGATCAGCTCGAACTCCGGGTCGAAGCGGCCCCGGGCGCGGTTCTCATCGACCAGGCGCGCGTACGGGAACTCGGCCTGCGGGTACCAGTATCGCCACCGCATCCACGAGTGGGTGGGCGTGGAGTCGAGGTACCACCAGTACTCCTTGGCGTCCTCGCCGTGGTTCCCCTCGTTCCCGGTGAGGCCGAAGATCCGCTCCTTGAGGATCGGATCGCGCCCGTTCCAGAACGCGAACGCCAGGCACAGGTTCTGGCGGATGTCGCAGATCCCGCCGAGCCCGTCCTCGTTCCACCGGTAGGCCCGGGACCTGGCGTGGTCGTGCGGCAGGTACTCCCAGGCCGTCCCGCCGGCGCTGTAGTCCTCTCGGACTGTGCCCCAGGCCCGCTCGCTGAGGTAGGGCCCCCACCGCTTCCATCCGAGGTCCTGGAGCCGGGTGCGTTCTTCGTCGCGTTCGGCGTCGGTCGACGTCATGGCCGAACAGTATGCCGATGGGACGCCACCGTTACTCCTGCCTCGAATTCGCCCGATGGCCGTGCTCGCGTAACGTGTCGTCCTCAGGTTTGACAATCTGGGGCGATCACCAACCCGAAAGGAGCCGATCCCATGAAGGCAGTGGCCGTTTACCCGCGCAAGCCCGACAGCATCCACCTGGCCGACCTGTCCGAGCCCTCCCTCGACCACATCCCCGACGGAAAGGGCGTCCTGGTCAAGCTCCTCCGGTGCGGGCTGGACGGCACCGACAAGGAGATCGCCGCCGGCGAGTACGGCGCGGCCCCCGACGGGTTCGACTTCCTGGTCGAGGGGCATGAGAACTTCGGGGTGGTCGAAGAGGTCGGGCCGGCCGTCACCCGGTTCGCCCCCGGCGATTACGTGGTCTGCCGCGTTCGCCGGGCCGGGTCCAGCCTGTACGACCTCCTCGACATGCCGGACATGACCACCGACGACCGGTACTTCGAGCACGGCATCAGCCTCGTGCACGGGTTCCTTACCGAGCGCTACGTCGAGGACGAGCGGTACCTGATCAACATCCCGCAAGGCCTGCGCGACGTTGCCGTGCTGCTCGAGCCGACCAGCGTGATCGAAAAGGGCGTCACCCAGGCCTTCGAGGTCCAGCGCCGGCTCAAGGTCTGGGAGCCCCGGCGGGCCGCGGTCCTCGGCGCCGGGACCATCGGGCTCCTTGCCGCCATGGGGCTGCGGAACCGCGGGCTCGAGGTCCTCTGCTTCGGCCTGGACGAGCCGCCGTACCTGAACTCGGAGCTGGTCGAGGCCATCGGGGCCACGTACGTCAGCACGAAGCAGACGCCATTCGAGCAGGCGGGTCAGCAGTTCGGTCGCTCGGACCTCGTGTTCGAGGCCACCGGCTTCTCGCCGCTGCTGTTCGATGGGGCCCGGCACCTGCTGGGGAAGAACGGCGTGATGGTGCTGTCGAGCGTGACCGGGGGCCAGCGGACCACCGAGGTTCCCTCCGACGCCTTCAACCTCGACCTGGTGCTGGGCAACAAGGTCCTGGTCGGCACGGTGAACGCGAACCGGGAGCACTTCGAGGCCGGGGTCCGCGACCTGGCGCTGGCCGAGGCCCGGTGGCCCGGGTGGCTCGGCAAGCTGATCACCCACCGGGTCCACGGCCTCGACAACTACGAGGAGGCGTTCGAGGACCTGGGCGCCAAGGGAGCGATCAAGGTCGTGGTGGAGATCGCTGCGGAGTAGCGGGGTGGCCGACGTGCGTTATTCCGAGGAATCCCGGGACGTCGACTGGGCGCGGCTGAAAGAGGACCTCACGGCCGACCAGTTCGACAACGGCCGAACCCCGGACGAGCTCCGGCGGTCGTTCGAAGCCTCACGGTTCGTCGTGTTCGCTTGGGACGGCGATCGGATCGTGGGCACGGCGCGGCTCCTGACGGACGGCGTCTGCAACGCGTACCTGGTGGACGTCTGGACACTCAGCCCATACCGTCGCCGGGGGATCGGGCGGGCGATGGCCGAACGCCTCCTGGCGCGCGTCCCTGGCCATCATGTGGTCCTGTTCACCGAACGGGAAGCCCGTTTCTACGAGGAGCTCGGGTTCCGCGAGGAGCGCGTGGGCATGTCGAAGGTGGTCGGGACGTGGCTGAACCGCCCCCGGGAGAGTGGCCCGGCCGAAGGCTGAGGGATCATCGGGCGAGCATGGCCGGAGGAGCATCACCGGGGCCGGCGCCGCGGGTCGTGCGGCTCTCGCTTCGGGCGCTCGTGCTGGGGCCGATCCGAGCCGGCCTCTCCGCCCTCGGGCTCCTCGGCTCGCTCGCCGTCGGTGGCGGACGGGCCGGAGCCCTGCTCGGATGGGCCCTCGGTGCCGGCCTGATCGTGCTGTTCCTTGCGTTCGACCCTCGCAATCGTTCCGCCGGACGACCCGAACCGCTCCCGCCGGATGCCATCAGGGAGTCCCGGCGCGAGATCGCCCGGACCGACATCCTCCCCAGCACAGTGACCCTCGCCGTCGCCACCGGCCTCGTTCTCCCCTTCGACTCGGTGCTCGCCGCGTTCCTGGCCGGGATCCTCGGCGGGATGGCCCTCATGTCGGTGGTCTCCATCGTGACGGTCGCCATGCTGGAGCGCCGTCACGGTGGCACGCTGTACGTCGGGCGTGGAAGCCGGCGCCTCTTCGTGGCGTCGAAGCAGGACCCCTGACGACCCTCGCCCGACCGCACGCCGTGCGTGGGTTATGGTCCCGGTGACCGAACACGCCGTATCACGAGGGGACCCATTTGGGCGAGCGAACCGAGGAAGCTTCGTTGCTCGAAGCGCTGCGCGCCGGGGACGAGCCTGCTTTCGCCCGGCTGGTGGACGAGCTGTCCGGGCCGATGCGCCGGCTGGCGCGGACCTTCGTCCCCACGGCCGCGGTGGCCGAGGACGTGGTGCAGGAGACCTGGCTCGCGGTGCTGGAGGGCCTGGACCGGTTCGAGGGCCGGTCCTCGCTCAAGACGTGGATCTTCCGCATCCTGACCAACCGGGCCATCACCCGGGGGCAGCGGGAACGCCGAAGCATCCCGTTCTCGTCCCTGGTCGACGCCGAAACCGGCCACGCCGACCCCGCCGTGGATCCCTCGCGGTTCCGCCCTCCCGGCTCCCAGTGGGCTGGAGGGTGGCTCGACCCGCCCCGCAGCTGGGACCCCATCCCCGAGGACCGGCTCCTGTCCAATGAGACCCTCGGCGTGATCTCGAGCGCCATCGACGAGCTTCCCCCCGGGCAGCGGTCGGTGATCACACTTCGGGACGTCGAGGGGTTCGGGTCCCGGGACGCCTGTAACGTGCTCGGGATCTCCGAGACCAATCAACGGGTACTGCTCCACCGTGCCCGGAGCCGGGTGCGTCGTGCCCTGGAGCGGTACTTCGACGACGCCGACGTGAGCGGCGGCCCGGAGCGCGGATGACGAAGGACGAGACCATCGCGATGGACTGTCACCAGCTGGTCGAAGCCATCACCGACTACCTGGAGGGCGCCCTACCCGCGGACCAGCGGGCCAGCCTCGACGAGCACCTGGCCGTCTGCCCGCATTGCAGCACCTACCTCGAGCAGATGCGGCAGACCATCCGGCTGGCCGGCCGGCTCACCGAGGAGTCGATCCCGGCAGCCGGCCGCGACGAGCTGCTGGCGGTGTTCAGGAGCTGGCGCGCCCGCAAGTCATGACGCCGGCGCGGGGGCCGGCTCGGACGCGGCCTCCTTCCGCTTCAGCAGGCCCACCGATACCGCCGGGAAGATCAGGACCGAGAGCAGGCCGGCCGCGATCAGCGCCGCCGCGGTCGCCGCGCTGATCTCCCCCAGGTTCACCCCGATGGCCGTGGCGGCCACGATGAAGGGCAGCGATGTCGCCTGGAGCAACGCGGCCGCGGCCATCTGGCGGGAGGTCGCCGAGCCCCGGTACAGCAGCGCCGGCACGCCCCGAACCAGGAGCAGCGCCAGCAGGAAGATCGGCACCCGCAGCACGGTCGAGGCCGAGGAGAACAGCGCGCTCAGGTTGAAGGCCAGCCCGCTGGAGACGAAGAACACCGGCACCAGGAAGCCGTAGCCGATCCCCTCCAGCTTCACCCGGAAGTTGGGGTGGGTCATCATCCGGTCCCGGTCCACCATCCGCAGGATCACCCCCGCCATGAACGCCCCCAGGATCGTCTCCAGGCCGAACCGCTCCGCGACCGCCACCACCCCCACCAGCAGCAGGACCGCCCCTCGAACGCGGATCTGGGCCGTGGTGTCCTGGAGCCGGAGCAGGACGCCGGACAGGCGCGACCACCGGCCGGCCTCGGCCACCGACAGGCCCACGACGGCGAGCACCAGCACGAAGCCGCCCAGCAGGATCAGCTTCGAACCCACCCCGCCCGACTCGCCGGAGAAGAAGAGCGAGAGCAGGATCACCGCGCCGAAGTCGGCGATCGTCCCCGCCGCCACCACGAGCTGGCCGAACTCGGTGGCCACCTCGCCGGCGTCCTTCAGCACCGGCACCACCAGGCCGAGCGACGTGGCCGCCAGGATGATGGCGATGAGCAGTGCGGACCGCACCTGGCCCGCGGCCCGGAGCGACGCGCCCACCCCGAGCGCCAGCACCAGCGACAGGACGAACCCGCCGCCGGCCAGCCGGAGCAGCCGGCCCCGGAGGCGTTCGAGCTCCACCTCCAGTCCCGCCAGGAACAACAGGAAGGCCAGACCCATCAGCGAGAGCACCTGGATCGGCAGGTCGGGCTTGACCCATCCGAGGGCGGCCGGACCGATCACGATGCCGACCACGATCTCGAGCACCACCGCGGGCAACCTGACCCTGGGGAACATGCCCAGCAGCAGCGGGGCGGCGAACGCCACCGCCGACACGATCACGAGCCCCGAGAACGAGACGTCCGGCATGCCGCCCTCCTGTTCGGTGTGATGACCAGTGAGTCTCGGACTCCCGCTCGGCCATTACCGTAACGAACGGGAATCCTGTATGGACTGCCATAGTTGTAAGGTCCAGATCCCCTCAAGGAAGGACGCATACCACATGAGACTGTTCGGCAGGTACCAACCCGTGATGCCCTCGGCCAACGAGGCCCTCCCCGGCCGCGACCGGCAGATGGCCATGCCCGAGCGGCACTTCGTGAACGGCAACCCGATCGCCCCGCCGTTCCCCGAGGGCCTGCGCACGGCCGTGTTCGGCATGGGGTGCTTCTGGGGAGCCGAACGAGACTTCTGGCGGGTCCCGGGCGTGTGGACCACGGCCGTGGGATACGCGGGTGGATTCACGCCGAACCCCACCTACGAGGAGGTGTGCTCCGGCCGCACCGGGCACGCCGAGGTCGTCCTGGTGGCGTTCGACCCGAAGAAGGTGAGCTACGAGGATCTCCTCAAGGTGTTCTGGGAGCACCACGACCCCACCCAGGGGATGCGGCAGGGGAACGACGTGGGGACCCAGTACCGCTCGGCGATCTACGTGTTCGACGAGGGCCAGCGGCGGGCGGCGGAGACATCGCGGGGCGCCTACCAGCGCCAGCTCTCGGCGGCCGGGTTCGGAGAGATCACCACCGAGATCCGCGAAGCCGGCCCGTTCTACTACGCGGAGGACTACCACCAGCAGTACCTCGGGAAGAACCCGAACGGCTACTGCGGGGTGGGCGGCACCGGGGTCAGCTGCCCCGTCGGGCTCGCCGCCGCCGAGTAGCCCGGGAGGGCAGCGCGGGGCGTCCCTGAGGGTGTCGCCTGCTCTGCTGGCTGCTAAAGTACGGCGAGCCGGAATCCGATTGGAATCAGGATGGAAACTCGCCGAGCAGCAGCCTGGGTGGTTGGCGTGCGCTTGATTGCGGGCGCAGCAGTGCTGTCGCTGGCAATGGCAACGAACTTCGCAATGACGGCAGGGGCCGCCTCGCAGTCCGGCCGGCATTCGGAACTGTCGGCGCCCCAACCGGAGGCCGACACCTCGCTCCACGGCCGGGGCACCCGCAGCGCGCTCGATCCGAACCGGCCTCCGGGCCCGTTCTGGCTCTGCCCGGTGGACCGGCCCCGCCACTACCGGGATGACTTCGGCGAACCCAGGTACGTGGGCGGCTACCACCGCCATCAGGGGATCGACATCTTCGCCCCCGTCGGGACGGCCATCCGCGCGCCGTTCGACGGTGTGGCCGAGGTGTCGGACAGCTGGGCGGGCGGCCTTCAGGTGACGCTGACGGGCAGCCGCGGGTTCGTGTTCAACGCCCACCTGTCCAGAGCGGGCCGAACGGGAAGGGTCCGGGCCGGCATGGTGATCGGCTTCGTCGGGAACAGCGGCGACGCCCGGGGCGGTTCGACCCACGACCACTTCGAGTGGCACCCGCGGGGCGGTCCGGCCGTCGACTCGTACCGCCTCCTGAACGCGGTCTGCCGGCCCCGCCGCTGACACTCGACCATCGACCGAAAAGGGGCCGGTCCGAAGACCGGCCCCTTCCCTTCTTGCTCGCTCCGGGTGGCCCGAAGCGATGTTGCGTCCTGCTCAGGACATGCGCTTCAGCTCGCCGCGGACCTGACCGAGGTGGGTCGCCACCCGGTCGTGGCCCGCCCGGAACTGCGGTCCGGCCCCGGGCAGTGGGGTCTTCGGCGCCACCATGGCCATCTTGCAGGTGATCGATCCGCCCTCTGTGCAGTTGGACGACTGGGCAGCGGCGAACACCGTTTGGGTGCCACCGGTGACGTAGGAGACCGACGAGTAGTCGCCCACCATGTAGCCGGAGACCGTGAACGGGATCCAGTGGAGCCCGATGGGACCGAACACCTGGGTCGCCGTCCCCCAGGTGCTACCCCCGGTGCTCGACGTGATGTACCCGTACGAGAGCTGACACGTGGTGTCGGTGCAGTTCGCCTGGGGATAGAACCAGTAGACCAGGGCGAGGCCGGCGGAGCTGCCCGACGTCCCGGGCTTCACCGCGATCCCCGGTAGGAAGTGGTCGTCGGTGCTCGTGGTGGGGTCGATCGGGATTCGAACCGGAGAGGTCCAGGTCATCCCGTTCGTCGACGTGCTCATCACGATGTCGTTCGACGAGCATCCCGACCGGAACCGGCAGTCGTACCAGACCACGTAGATCTTGCCCGCGGCGTCGACGTCCGCGGAGAGGATGTCCAGCGCCCGGAGTGATCCGGCCGGACCGTGGATCTGGTAGCTCGAGATCGAGAACGGCCCCGAGTAGCTCGTGCCGCCGTCAGTCGAAACGAACGACTCGGCTGAGCTGGCGAACCCGTCGTCGATCGGAACCACCACGGTGCCGTTCGGCTGCACCAGCGGCTTGCCGCCGATGACGATCGAGCCCGGCGTTGTGGCCTCGTGCCAGGTGAGCCCGCCGTCGGTCGAGGTCGAAAGGTGCAGGACATTGCCGCTGCCGTTGTCGTCCCACTCCACGTAGCAGTTCCCGTAGTGCGGGCTGGTCGAGGTGTTGTCACAGTTGATCCACGTGCTGTCGAAGCTCTGGAACCCGGAGGCGTTCTTGACCGTGACCGGGACGCCCCAAGTCGCCCCACCGTCCGTCGACCGGCTGACCGTGATGGCGTTCCCCGTGAACCCCGATGTCGCCAGCGAGTCGAGCGTGACGATCATCCACACGGCGTCCTGCGCGTCGTACGTCACCGCGGGGTCCGTGGCACGGTGATACGGCCCGGGCGGCGACCCGTTGATCGTGAGGTTCGGAAGGCCGTTGCTCCTCCAGGACACACCATTGTTCCGGGACGTCGCGAAGCCCACGTTCGTGGCGCCCCCGTCGTAATACCGGCCCAGCTGGAAGGTGGACACGATCGTGGACCCGGCGGAGAAGGTGTCGGGCTCCACCGCCGTCTTGTGGTAGACGGTGGAGTCCGTGTTCGTGTACGGGTCCCCCCTGACGATCGTGATCGCCACGTTGGCGAAAGCGGTTGACGCGAGAGCCAGCGTCACTCCTACGACCACACCGATTGCCGCAACCCGGCGGGCGCGGCGACTGAGGTGAGAAGCGCGAAGCAACCAGATCCCCCCTTTCGTTGATCGACCGACTGCGGAAACCCGACAACCTTATGGCCTCACCCGGCGAAAGGTCAAACGATTCCGGCAATTGGGCGACGAGCGCCGACCTCGCTCTCGGGGTAGCCTGCGTGGTCGGGTCGCGGACACCCTCCTGAGCCGAGAGGAGAGCTTCGATGAGGCGGAACGGGATCTCTGTGCTGCTGGCGCTGGCGGTGTCGATGGGAGCGGCCGGGCCCGCCTCTGCCGCCGGCTCCTCGCTCGTCCCCGCCGCGCCGACGAACTGGTCCCAGTTCGGCTTCTCCCCCCAGCACGCCAGCCTGAACCCGTTCGAAACCGTGCTCGGCCCGTCAAACGTCGGAACGCTCACCCTCTCCTGGAGCGGCCCCTTCGACTTCAACCCCATCTGCTGCTCGTCGCCGGTGGTGGTGAACGGCGTGGTCTACGTGGGGACGGGGGACAACCGCGAGCGGGCCTACCGGGCCAGCGACGGCACGATCCTGTGGAACGCGAACGTGGGCGGCGGCGAAGTCTCGACGGCGGCCGTCTCCCACGGGGTCGTCTTCGTGGGCTCCGGCGACTGGAACGTGTACGCGTTCTCGGCCCAGACGGGCATCCAGCAATGGGCGTACAAGACCGGCGGGCCGGTCGTCGGCGGGCCCACGGTCGTGGGGCGCGTGGTCTACGTGGGCTCGGACGACGGGAAGGTGTACGCCCTGAACGCGACGAACGGCGCGCTCCTGTGGACCACGTCGATCGGCGGCGAGATCAACCACTCCCCGACGGTGGCGCACAGAGTGCTCTACGTGGGCAACTTCACCGGGTCGTTCGACCTGTACGCCCTGGACGTCGCCACCGGGACGATCAAGTGGACGGCCCCAACCGGTGGCTACCTCGACTGGAACACGCCCGCCCTGGTGAACGGAGTCGTCTACGTGGCGTCGGTCGACGGCGAGGCGTACGCGTTCGACGCGGTGACCGGCGCCAGGCTGTGGCAGGTGACGCTGCCCGACCTGGTCGAGGCCTCGCCTGCCGTGTCGGGCGGCCTCGTCTACATCGGGGCGTACGACGGCCACGTCTACGCTCTGGACGCGGCCACGGGGGCGAGGCGGTGGCGGGCCACCACCGGGAACATCATCGCGGGGGCGGCCGCCGTGGCGAACGGCGTGGTGTACGTGGGATCCACCGACAACCACGGGTACGCGTTCGACGCGGCGACGGGGACGAAGCTCTGGAGCGCGGCGTTCACCGGCCCGGATCAGTTCGCAGAGCCGATCGTGGCCGACGCTCGGGTGTACTTCGCCGCCGACAAGTTGTACGCGTTCGCCCTTCCCTGAGGCCCGAGCCGCACCGAGGCCGAGTATGGCGATCGTGTGGCACGTTCGTGAAGGCGGGCCCGTCCGGCGCCGGCCTGGCGCGATACCGTAGTAGAACTAGCCATGGCCCGGATCCGGCGTTCTCCGCTGCTGCTCGTGTTGGTGCTCGCGGTCGTGTCCTCGGGCATCGCCGCCGGCCTGGCGGCGCGGGCCGCGACCACCCCATCGCTGCCATCCATCACTCCCGAGCGCCTGATCGCCTCCAGCCTGCGAGCGCTGAACGCCGACCGGCCGGTCGCGGGCCAGCTCCTGGCCCACGTCGATCTGGGCCTGCCCTCGCTGCCCGACGAGGGGCCCCGGGCGCAGGGCGGCCTGGCCTCCCTGCTCGACTCGGTCAATGGCGACCACCGGGTCCGGCTGTGGAGCTCCGGTGACGGCTACCGGGTGGCCGAGCTGCTGCCCGGGGCGGAGATCTCCCTGACCGTCCGGCGGACGGACCGC
>WNGE01013175.1_pt1 | contig 15138 bp, 15 predicted proteins | sample 5400651 | NCBI WGS metagenome assembly WNGE01 (sample SAMN13153370, study PRJNA577476) | soil metagenome | isolation source: 60 cm soil or saprolite under grassland replicate 2 | place: USA:California | collected 2016-06-15 | reverse complement strand
AAAGTTCTCGGCGTGCCGGACCTCATGATGTTGTATCTCATTATCCCCGTGGGCTATCCCGCGGTGGAGCCGTCCGAAGGCGTGCGGCGTCCCCTGGACGAGATCGTTCACCACGATCACTATGAGGAGTCGAAGTTCATGAGCAACGAGCGCGTCATTCAGTTTCTCTACGAGCTGCGCGGCAAAACGTTGCAGACTTACCGCCAATCCTATGTAGGTAAAGACGAACCGAAGGGAAGTTGAGATAACAGTTTACGCCAGCGGAATTAGCACCTTGAGGTTTATATGATTCACGTTCATAATTCCTTCTCCCGCAAGGGGAGAAGGCAAGGATGAGGGGTGGAGTATTTTGCACCCTCACCTCATTCCTCTCCCGTCGAGGGAGAGGAGGCAGAAAAGAGCTTCGATGGGCATCAGCCAGATCGCTTGGTGCGGACCCATGAAAAGAAATAAATGCAAAAGGGAACAAGCCTGACCGTGGCCATCGATCCGATTACCGTGGAAATCATTCGCTGCGCTCTGAAAGCAGCCGCCAACGAGATGTCGGCGGTGCTGAAGAAGACCGCCTATAACATGATGATCTACGAGGTCCAGGATTACTGTGTCAGCATCGTCGATCACCAAGGCAGGACGATGTCGCAGAACGAAGGGGCCTTGCCGATTTTTCTCGCCGATCTCGGTGTGGCGGTGCAAGACGGTATCGAGATCTATGGGCTGGAGAATATTCATCGCGGCGATGTATTTTTGGTCAATCATCCGGAGATCTGCGGCCAGCACTTAAATAACATGGTGGTTTACACGCCGTTCTTCTGGGAGTCCAAGCTGGTTTGCTTCCTGGCCGTGCGGGCGCACTGGATCGACGTCGGCGGCGCTAGCACCGGCTTCGGATCGAGTATGACGCGTGACGTCTATGAAGAAGGACTGCAAATTCGTTCTGTGATCGCCTGCTGCCGCACCGGCGAAGAGCGGCTCGAACAGATCTGCCGCAAGTACGGCGGGGCGGGGTTCCAAGAAGCGGTGGAAGTCATCTGGAATCAGACCGATAAGCTCGTGCGCGAAGCCGTGCGGGCGATTCCCGACGGAGTTTACGAGGCGTCGTCGTTTCTCGATGACGACGGTAAAGATTTTACCAAGACGATTCCCATTAAGGTTCGGGTGATTGTTCGTGATGATGAGTTCACCATTGACTTCTCTGAGGTATGCGATCAGGTGCCGGGGTTTATCAATTGCGGTGCTTCAGGCGGAATGGCCGCGGCGCGCGTGGCCTTCAAGGCGCTTACCTCGCCCCGTCGGGAAGTGAACGAGGGTTCTTTCCGTGCCCTTCGAGTGATTCTGCCGCCGGGAAAATTGCTCAGCGCGAAGCGGCCCGCGCCCATCGGCGGCTGGAGTTTGTCACTGCCGACGGTGCTCGACACGATCTTGCTGGCGCTGGCACCCGTGCTGCCGGAGCGCATCCCTGCGGCTCACAAAGGCGACATGGGCGGCTACGCGATCTTCGGCACGCATCCGAAAACCGGACGACGCTATGTCTGTCAGAATATCATCGGTGGCGGTTGGGGCGGTCGCCCGTTCGAAGATGGGGCGTCTGCCGCGGTTTCGATGTGCCAGGGGGATGTGAAGAATACGCCAATTGAGTTGCAGGAGCTCTATTATCCTTTGCTCTACGATTGCCATGCTCTGCGAACTGACAGCGGCGGCGCGGGAAAATTCCGCGGCGGCGTTGGCGTCGAAGTGAAAGTGAAACCACTGCACGACCTTTTCGTCAGCCGCAACACGGATCGGATTCAATGCCCCCCCTGGGGCTTGTTGGGCGGCGACCAGGGCGCAACCAACGCGACCTTGATCCAGCGCAACGGCAAGGAAGAGACCCTTCCAGGCAAGTTCAGCCATCTCCTGGTGCGGCCCGGAGAGACCGTGACGTTTTTAACAGCCGGGGGTGGAGGTCATGGCGACCCGACAGGGCGCGACGCTACTGCGGTAAAGCGAGATGTATCGTTAGGCTACGTATCCGAAGAGCGAGCTAAACAAGACTACGATGAGGCGTTTGGCCGCTCAACCGTACAGGCTGAGTACAAAGGTTAGCCTGGACTTTCCGATTCGCTCTAGTTGCCCAGTATTTTTTTCACTCGTTCGATAACCTCCGGCGGAGCATCGAAGATTTCTTTTACCAGCGATTCGAGCTCTTCGCCCGATGTTGGCTCCACGTCCATCCGAGCCTTCTTTGCTTCGGCAAGGACGTCAGGGTCATTCAAAGTCTTCACATAGGCGTCTCTTAGAAGCTTGACCCTCTCAGGAGGAGTGCCGGGCGTTACCATCATGGGCCGGCCAAAATCCCCCGCGGCCAGCACAACCTGGGCTACGCGGCGGCTATTGGCCGGAACTTTAAACTCCTCGAAGATTTCATGAGTCGTAGGCACATCGGCTGCCCGGGAATCTCTCTTGTTGGACGTCTGGACGATATGGCGATCAAAACCTTTCTTGTGCCACGTATCAAACGGTTCCCGGCCAAAGTGGGCGGAAGTGCTGTGAGCGCGGCAAACCACCTCTCCCTTTTCCACAGCGATATCTATCTCCGAGCCTCCGGGATAGCCCAGGACGGTGTTAATCTTGGCTCCCACGGTTTCCTCCAAAATTCTGGACAGAATATAGTCGGCGCTTGCAGTACCCGTCGCGCCACACTTGGGCGGCTCCTTCGCCTTGATGATATCTGCGACGGACCGATAGGGAGTATCGGCTCGCATGTACATGATAGTTGATTCAACCGCAGGAGAGCCGATCCAACGCAACTTGCGTAGATCAAACTGCACCTCTTTACGGCCGACAAGTTGGTCGACGTAGACGCTGTTGAGAGGCATGGCGAGGGTTAGGCCGTCAGGCTTGCCCACATTGAAAACATGGTTGGTCGCGATCACAGATCCGGCGCCCGGCATGTTCTGAGCGATGATCTCCGGCTGACCCGGGATATACTTGCCCATGTATCTCGCAAAGAGACGGGCCCAGCGGTCGTAGAATCCACCCGCCGTGGAACCCACCATGATGCGAATTGTTTTTCCCTTGTAGAAAGGGTCAGCTTGCGTCCACGCCATAGAGGCGAGCTGCGGCGCGAAAAGGAAAAGCGCGAGACAGATCAGGGAAAGCGATTGCATTTGCATGACAACCTCCATTCGACGGTCCAACCAGCTGTAGGTTTCAAGGTTCAAAAAGAAGCAGGGCCCTTGCTCATCCGAAATCATCGTTTCGACCGGACTATATCGTTGGAAGATGACTTGTCAAGTTTCGCTGAAGGGCGGTCATTGACTGCCCGGCTCTATTCCAACGATGCGCTCTTGCGCGCGGCGAGCATTTTTTCGACTTGGTTGAGAGCCGAGGCCAAATTGATCGGCTTGCGAAAAATGGCTGCCATGGGATCTTTCATCTTCTGGAAGCGGGCTGGCACAGTCTTGATCGTGAAGCGCGACGGATGCAGGCGCCCGTTGACCTCTTGCCAGAGTAGCGGACAGGAGACCGTCGCTCCGGGTAACGGGCGGGCGGCAAAGGGCGCCGCGATGGTAACGCCGTAGCCGTTCTGGCCGAAATCGATGTAAACTTTGCCGCCCCGCGCCGCGAGGGGGCGAGCGATCGTCGAGATATCCGAGACGGATTCCGTCCCTAGGATCGCCAGCAGCCGGGCAAAATTTTTCGCCTGCTCGTGGGTGTAGCGGGCGCCAAGGGGGAGAAGGATATGTAGGCCCGAGGCTCCGGAGGTTTTGATAAAGCTTTCGAGTCGAAGTTTCGTCAATATCTCGTGCAACGCGCGCGCTACCTTGACGACGTGTGCGAAGGGCGCGCCCTTGGGGTCCAGGTCGAGAACCAGCCAGTCCGGCCGTTCGAGGGAGTCGATCCGGGAGCTCCAGAGATGAAGCGGGATGGTGCCCATGTTGATCACATAGAGAAGGGTTTCCAGATCGTTCACTATGATGTAGCCGATGTCGCGCTGGGTATCCTTGGAATAGATCTTCTCCCTGCGCACCCAGCTCGGAACAAATTCCGGGGCATCCTTCTGAAAGAATGATTTCCCCGCTATCCCGTCGGGGTATCGCGTCAGCACCAGCGGGCGATCTTTCAAATAAGGAAGCAGGAAAGGAGCGATGGTGCGGTAGTATTCGATTAAATCCCCCTTGGTGTAGCCCTCGTCGGGCCAAAAGATTTTCTTTAGATTCGTAAATTTGATTTGTTTCGCCGGACTGTCTTCGACCGTGGCGGGAGGCGGGAGGTCGGGAAGAGCCAAGGTCACAGGCTCGTCTTTTCGGCATTCTTCGGGCTTCTTGTCCGTTCTCAACCCGATGAACGCAGGATGGCGAATCCCGCCGTCATGGGTCCAGTCCGAGAAGCGCACCTCGCAAACGAGCTTGGGCTCCACCCAGTGGTGGCCGCGGCCGGTGGGACTTTTTTCTTCGAAGGGCGATTTTGCTTGCGCCAGCGGCTGCAGCTTCTCCCACACCGACTTGAGGGTCTTAGTATCGAATCCGGTACCAACCTTGGAGACGTAAATTAATTTCTTATCTTGGTAAAGGCCCAAATGGAGAGCCCCAAAATAAGTTCGGCCTCCCTGGGGATCGGTGTAGCCGCCGATCACGAATTCCTGGCGCCGCTGGCATTTGAGCTTGATCCAATCGCGGGAGCGTCCACCGATGTAACGGCTGTTCGCTTTTTTGGCGACAATTCCTTCCAACCCACGCTCTGACGCGGCATCAAAGAAGGCTTCTCCCGCTTTCACCACGTGGTCGCTGTAGTGCGCTTGACCGAGAAGTGGCAGGAAGCTTTTTAAGCACTCTTTGCGGTCCACCAAAGGCAGCGAGCGCAAATCGTGGCCGTCAAGCGCCAGGCAATCGAAGAAGAAGCCTTCCACGGGTGCCGCCGCCATGCCCCGTTGAATATCGTGAGCGCTGGTCAGATGCATGCGTGCCTGCAGCCTTTGGAAGCTCGGCTGTCCCCGCTCGTCAAGGGCCACAATCTCGCCATCGATAACAAAATGATCCATGGGCAATTTTTTCAGCGCTTCTCTCAGTTCCGGGTAGCGGTGGGTTATCTGTGTTCCGTTGCGGCCGTAAAGTTCGACGGTGTCGCCGTTGCCCTCGAGCGCTCGATCAGCTCATCGGTTCCAGCAAAAGAGTCGGCTTTTTTCAGCAGGAGCCAATCTTTCTCTGTCTTCGACATCCGCGCCAGGGTCCACAATCCCCGCATCTTGTGCCCGAAAAATTCTACTTCGAGCTTGCCCCCTTCGAGCTGTTCCACCGGGTCGCCGGCTTTGGTCAAACGGTATTGTCCGCGGTCCCAGACGATCACCGACCCCGCGCCATAGTTATCGGGCGGAATGACTCCCTCAAAATCGGCGTATTCGACGGGATGGTCCTCAACGTGGACCGCCAACCGCTTCTCGTGAGCTCGAATAGACGGTCCTTTGGGCACCGCCCAGCTTTTCAGAACGCCATCCATTTCCAGACGCAAATCGTAATGCAGACGGCGGGCGCCATGTTTCTGAATCACAAAACGCGAACCGGAGGCCGCGCGACCGACGCCGAAAGGCTCAGGCGTGCGCCCGGGGTCGCGCTTTTTCCGGTAGAGATCGAGATTGGAGGGCGATTTCACCGTTTGAAGAATAACTCAGTGGCTGGTATGGTTCAAATTTGATAGAATCTGAGGATCAAGGAGGACTCGTCCATGCCCCCGCGTTCTCTCGGTTCCGGCACAATTTCCTTTGGTCTTGTCTCGATCCCCGTAAAGCTTTACCCGGCCGCTTCGTCCCAATCCGTCAGCTTCAATTTGCTCCACGCCAAGTGCGGCAACCGGATCCGGCAACAGCGCTTCTGCCCGGTATGCAACGAAGTCGTAGAGCGCGAAGGCCTGGTCAAAGGATACGAGTTCGCTAAAGACCAGTACGTCAAGGTCTCTGACGAAGAGCTCGAAGCGCTCGAAGGCGAGGCATCCAAGGCCATCGAGATTTCCGAGTTCGTGCCGCTTTCAAAGGTGGATCCTGTCTACTTCGAAAAGAGCTATTACCTCGGCCCCGACAAAGGGGGCGAGAAGGCCTATCGTTTGTTGTCGGACGCCATGACGCAAGCCGGCAAAGTCGCGCTGGCTAAATTTGTCCTGCGCGGCAGAGAAAATCTAGTGCTGGTTCGCTCGGCACAAAACGGGCTGATGCTTCATACCATGTATTTCGCCGACGAGGTGCGTAATTTCGATGAAATTTCCAAGGGAGAATCGGCCAAGATCTCCGGGGCCGAGACCAACCTGGCGCTCCGGCTGATCGATGAGCTATCGAGTGAACAGTTAAATCCCGAGCAATATGAAGACGAATACCGGCAGCGGGTATTGAACCTCGTCAACACCAAAGCCGAGGGCAAAGAAATTACCGTGGCGCAGCCGCAAGTCCATCGTGCCCAGGTGATCGATCTCATGGAGGCGCTCAAGGAAAGTTTGGGAAAGAAAGTCGCCAAGGAGAAAAAGCCCGCGGTTCGCGCGCAATCGGCCGAGCCTGAAAAAGGCAAGAAAAGGGCCCAGTCCGCCAAGAAATGAAACTTTTCACCACCGGCGAGGTGGCGAAAATCTTGAATCTTCCGGGTAGTCGCATCCGCTCTTTCGTGCGTGCCGGCTTTCTTGCGCCGGCACGGGACCAAAAAAAGACCTTCCAGTTTACTTTTCAAGATCTGCTGTTTTTGAAAACCGCCAAGGGGCTGCTCGATTCTCGCGTGCCATCGAAGAGAATCATCCGCATGCTCTCTTCGCTGAGGCGACAGATGCCGGACGACCGACATCTTTCCGGAGTGAAGATTTACGCTGACGATTGAAGCCGACGAAAGAAAAGCTGACCGCGGACCACTGGTTCAATCTGGGAGTCGAGTTGGAAGCGACATCGACGCAGGAAGCGCAGCGAGCTTATCACATGGCGCTGGAAATCGACCCAAAGGTGGCCGCTGCGCACCTCAATCTAGGCAAACTCTACCATGATGCCGGCGAGCTGCAGAAGGCCGAAGCGCACTATCGAGCCGCCGCCGAGATCGATCTAGAAGATCCGGCGCCCCACTTCAACCTCGGTGTTTTGATGGAAGATTGCAAACGGCCGCAGGAAGCGATGGGTGCCTATCGTGAAGCCATCGAGCTGGATCCATTCTTTGCCGACGCGCATTACAATCTCGCGCTCTTGTTCGAGTCCATGGGAAAAAAAGCCGAAGCGGTTGCTCACTTTCGTACGGCGCGAAAAATCTATCTGAGTAAATAACCCTGAGACGCATCAGCCCCCGAGGGAAGGTCAGCGGGCTATGGAAAAATGGCGAACTTTACGGTGTTTTGCTCTTTTGACGAACGCGTTCAATGGTCGCTGAGGAGGTTTGGCAGGTGAATCAAGGTTTGCGGGAAGCCGTACTATCATTGCAAAGGCGGTCCAAAGAGCACGAAAAGGTCGAGCAAGAACTTCGAGCTAGGGAGACCTATTTTCAAAGACGCTGCGAAGACTTGGAGCGCTGCCTCAATGAAAGGACAAGCCAACTGGAAGAGGAGATCCAGAACAGCAAAGCCGCCGAGGAAATGCTGCGCAGCGCGAAGAAAGATGTTGAGAAAAAAGCGCAGGATAGTAAAGATCCTTCCACTTTTAGGGCCACTGCAGCGCTCTTTGCACACGAGGTTGCGAACTCTCTCAATGGGATTTTCGCCTGTCTTCAGCTTCTCGATATGAAAGCGCAGGACCTGGGCGGCGGAGATCCCGAGCTCAAATCTTTGGTAGGATCTGCGACAGAGGAAATCAAACGGCTCGGCGCTTTGTTGAAGGATTTTCGCTCTTTCTCGCAACCCCAGAGCTATAATTTCGAACCAACCGATTTGCGCAAAATGATCGATGAAGTCATCGCCGAGGACAAGCTGCTCTATGACTCAGTCGGAGTTCGGTTGAAGTTTGAATTCCCAGATACCTTATTATCTATTACGCTTGACCGGGAGAAGATAAAACAGGCGATCCTAAGGATTTGCAAAAACGCGATTGAGGCCATGCCGTCAGGAGGCGTCCTTACCTTCCGCGGTTATGAGTCTGATGGCAGAATGTTTCTCGAGATCGGCGACACGGGCGCGGGCATCCCCAAAGAATTAGAGGTCTTTGAGCCGTTTCGCACCACGAAGCCTCTCAGCAGCGGATTGGGGCTTCCCATCGTGAGTCAAATCATCTCGGCTCATGATGGAACCATTGATTACGTGAGTGATCTCGGAAAAGGGACGACGTTCAAAATTGGGCTCCCCGCTGGGCGAGTCTAGACTTTTTGGGTCAATTCCCAGCAGCTTGCTGCGTAAAGGCTGTTCCCTCTAAAAGTCTGTCATTCCCGAATGCTTCTATCGGGAATCCAGACAAAACTTGCCGCTGGACCCGAGGAAGATATTCGGGGTGAGAATTAGGGCAAGGGAGTTGCGATAACCAGACCGAGGTGGTAAAAGCAACCACACAACTAAACTCGCGAGGTGATTCTATGAGACTACTTTCTTACGGCCCTTGACCTTACGCTCACAGGACAAGGCTTGTCCTGGCGGAGAAAAAGATCCCCTACGAGCTCGTCGAATGCGATCTCAAAAACAAGTCTGAAGAGCTGCTTGAACGAAACCCCTACGGCAAAGTTCCCGTGCTGGTAGATGGCGACGCCGTCATCTACGAATCGGCGATCATCAACGAATATCTCGAAGAGAAATATCCTCAAATGCCGCTTATGCCTAAAGATCCCCTGCGCCGCTCGCGGGCAAGGATATGGATCGATTACTGCAACACGCGGTTGCAGCATGCCGGCGGTAAAATCGCCCACGATTTGGAAGTCGAAAAATCAGCCGAGGAACTAAAAAAATATCTGGCTACTTTGAATAGCGAGATGGAAGGCCGGCAATACATTGTCGGGGACTATTCTCTGGCGGATATCACGTATATTCCGTTCTTCGTCAGAAAAGAGCGCTACAAGGCGACCATCGACGACAGCCTGCCACACCTGAAAGCGTGGATGGATCGTCTCCTCGACCGGCCCCTGGTTCGCGTGACCCCCTAAGCGGGGTCACGGTCTGAATCCAGCGATCGTTGAAGAGGTTTGGCCAGCTGAAATTGGCTACCGAAGAGCCCAATCAACGTTGCCAGTTAGTCGTCGAGCTATTTTTGTCGTGCCCTGCCGGTAAAGACCGATCAGCACTACTTATTTTTCAAAACAGTCCCGATAAAACCCTCTTTGTCCAACTTTTCGACAAATTGGGGAGCTATGAACTGCGCGGGATCGGCCGTTTTTGCCTTCGGATGCCTCGACCAGTCTAAAATCGTTTTGACGCCTTGAGCCGTCGGATAGGGCTTATCAATGAATCGAGCAGATAACAGGACGTAGGCTTCTTCTAACTCGTCCGGGTTCTGGAGTCTAAGATATTTTTGCAAAATTCGCTTCGACTCCAATTTGCGTGTTTTGAAAAAATGAACAGCTTCGATTATGGATCGGGTAACCTTGTCTATAAGTAATGGATCTTTCCGAACCGATTCTTGCCGGACGATAAGGGAGGCTGACGGGTATTCCAGATTCTCTAACGCGGGAATGCTGTCGAACACATTAAATCCCGCGCGTTTCGCGGTCAATGTGAAAGGCGGAGACAACCCGGTTGCCTCAACCAGCCCCGATTGAAGTGCCGCCAGTCTGGTGGCTGGATCTCCTGAGGTGACGTAAGTAACGTCTTTGTCTGGATTGAGTCCCAGCGCGTGCACCATGATCTTGATGGCGAGAATAGCGCTCCCAACTAAGCTATTAACCGCGATCTTTTTTCCTTTCAGCTGAACCGGTTGAGAGATCTCCTTTCTTGCCACTAACACTTGATCCATTCGATTGGATGGCACTGCAACGATGACAATTTCCGCACCGGAGAGCGCTGCCTCAACGGCTGCCACCCCGCCTGCAACAATAAAATCAAAACTGCGGCTCACGAGCGCTTGCGTTCCCATCGCACCGCCGCGAATGAAGATGATGTCAACATTCAGATTATGCTTTTCAAAAAAGCCCATTTCCTTGGCGACCCAAACCGATGCATAGGTGGGCGAAAAGTTGGCATATCCGATAACAACCTTGTTAGTTTGTGCGGTCGCTCCGGCAAAGAATAAAACACCCACTACGAGCAGAACAACCGCGGAAAGCCATTTGACCTTCATCATCCTCTAGATCCCCATTCAAGTTTGCTTCGCACCGGCTCTAAACGGATTGCGAGCAACAGTATCTCTAGGACACCAAACTAAACAGATCGAGTATCTGATTGTGCTGTTACATGTCAACGACAGCTGCCATGCTTGAGTTTGCATAGCCGAGCACAAAGGTAGTAGGGAGTCTTGGAAACCAGATGAAAAAAGTCGAATTTATCGAAAGGATCTACACATGAACAATGGTGACGCATCTCTTAAAATTAACGAACTGAACGAGCGATTAGCCGAGAGCGTAAGAATTTGCGTGCGCGAGGAGCTGTTAGAAAACTTTGGCCACGTAAGCGCCCGGGATCCCGAGTCGAAGCGTATCTTTGTCCTCAGGCATTTGCACGAACGCCTCGACCGAGTGACGGCACAAGACTTTATTGAAGTGGACGAGAGGGGACGAACGGTTGGAGGAAAAGTTGAGCCTCCAAAGGAAGTGTTCCTCCACACGGCTATTTATCGCAAGCGGCAAGACATAAACGCGGTTGTTTACTCCCATCCGCTTTACTCGACCATTCTCGGCGTGCTCGGGAAGCAGATTGTGCCATTGCTCGCTAATTGCACGTTTATCAAATCAGGCATCCGGCTCTTTGATGTGCCGCGTTTTATTGGGACGTCCGAGATGGCAGACCTTATGATCAGTGAATTAGGCTCCTCGGTTGCCTTACTGCTGCGAGGCAGTGGCCTGGTTACGGTGGCGGAAAATATTCAGGAAGCCACACTCCTGTCGATCCTGATCGAAAAGTCGGCCAAGATCCAATATATGGCCTCGGCGATCGGTGAGCCCAAGCCGATTGTCCCTGACGATATGCCCGGGAAATTTGGCAGCATGCCGACGCACTTCTTTGAATCTTCCTGGGGCCACTACGTATCCAAGTCCCGCGGCTGATCGGAAAACGGCTCAGCGAGTTCATCTTGCGTTCTTATCCAAAAGTGAAAGTTAGGAAAGTGGTCATAGCGGAAAGCGGTAGAAATTGAGAATCAAGACACCCGACCCAAGAACCTACCGCGTTTCGGAGGTCGGCGCCGCAATGGGTCGCAAGATCGGCCAATACACCGTGCAAAATTATCTCAAGCCCATCGCTCAATCGGCGTCTCGATAATTGTGGAGGGACGGAAGAGGGAGTTGATCGATACCCGTTGTTTTTCCCAACACGCCAATTTATTTATTCCCTCATGCAAGCCTGACCCTCCAGCCTCTCCCCCTATTCTTGTCGTGAACCTACCTGACGTCACTATTCGGGTCCGGCGTAAGCCCCTGCCGAATCAGGAAACATGGCCTTGATGATCTTGAAACGCGAAATATCAACGGTCGCGTCCATATGCAGGAAGACAGCGGCGTCACGAAACAGCTTCTCGATGCCGAAGTCGAGCATCACACCATTGCCGCCGTGGAGTTCCATGGCGTGCTTGCAAACCTCGAAGATTTCTTCGGAGGCGAATACTTTGACCATGTTGCAAAGCTGGTCGGCGTCTGCGGCACCGTCGTCGACCGCGCGCGCGGCTTCCCACAGGAGAGCGCGTACGGCGCTGAGCTTCGTCGCCATGTCGGCGAGCCGCAAGGCAACTGCCTGGTGCTTGATCAGCGTGCGGCCACCCTGGACATAGCTCTGCACGTACTCCGCGGTCCGTTCGAACGCAGCCATACCGACGCCCAGGTTCTTTGACGCTTGGATGATCTTGCCCGGGCGGAAATAGACCCCCGCCTTGCTCAGCGCATCGCCTTCGACCAGCAGATGGTCTTTGGGAACGCGACAGTCCTCGAACACAATTTCACCGTTGTTCATGAAGCGCCCGCCCATCGTCTCGTTGCAACGACTGACAATGAGACCGGGCGTATCGCGCGGCACAAGAAAGCTCGATGTGCCTTGCAGCATTCCCACACCAGGCTTGGTGTTGGCGTAGACGGCATAAAGGCTCGCGTCATAGCCGTTGCTAATAAACTGCTTGCGCCCGTTGATTACCCACTTGTCGCCCGCTAAGACGGCCTTCGTATGCATAGCCGCCTCGGGCACGTTGTAGGGCAGCCAGCGGTCCGACGCCCCACGCGGTTCCGTGAGGCAGTGCGCCAGGAGGAAACTGGGGTCCCCAACCAGGCGCGGAAACCAGCGCTCCTGGAGATGACGCGGGGCGAGGTTACGAAGCAGCACCGAAACCTTCCAGTTCTGCACTAGCTTGTCGGCGAGTCCCGAATCGCCGCGCGCGATCTCTTCCGAGATGACTGCGAAGGTTTGCACCTCGGCCGCAGGATCGAGTTGCACGCCCACGAACTCTTCGGGGACGCCGAGCGTGCGGATGCCGATCCGGTCAGCCGCCTCGAGAATCTCGTGTGGCAGGCGCTGTTCAGGCTCCATTAACCACTCGCGCTTCCAGTCGGCGCGGATAAAGGGGATGACGAAATCGTTCACGAAGGCGCGGCAGCTCCGCCGCATGAGCTGCTGCTCTTCAGACAATCTGCGATCAATCATGTCCGACATGTGGATCTCCTTTGGTCAACGCTCAGATAGGGTTTGGGTTAACTTTTTGAACCGTTCGTATGCTAGTCCAGTAAAGGAAATAGGCAGCACGGGGCATTACTGGCCTAAATACGGTCGATGGAGCGGGGGGTCGGGTCAGGCTTGAATGGCTGAATAGATTCTCTTCAAACACTGCCTTAGCTCTTTTGCCTTAGGATCGGGTTCCGTTAACTGTGTTGCTACTCGCCTTTCCGCATGGCTCACCGTCGAGATGTCTCTTACCCCCATTCGGTCGGCAATCTCCCGCAAGCTTGCCTTCGTATGATGGCGCGCCACATACATGAACAACTCCCGGCCCCGCTTCACTGCCATAGATCGCAGCGGTCTCCTTAACATTTCTTTATCAACCTTGCCCAACCGACACACCACCTTCTCGATCTCAGCTAGGGTAGCCGCGCGGTTCGTCTCTGCTTTCTTTCGTACCTCCTTAAAGACCCGCTCCGCAAATTCTTCTCCTCCTACAATCGACTGCTTGATCGTCGGTAATGTCAAATCCACTTTGCCACCCTGTTTCTCTCCCTCGACATACTCCCGATATCTCTGGATCCGTTCCGGTTTTTTTCCTCCCATCTGATCTAACACTAAGGAGGTATTCAGCCCCGTAGCCGTATTGCCTCCGACGTATCCACCATAGCTACTCCAGCGGTGGTCCTGGGGACGATGAACCAGGCCAGCTTCGACCGGGTTTAAGTGTATGTAGCGGCTCACCTGCAAAAGATAATTGTCCTTGTCCACCAAGAATGCCTTATAACGCTGCTCAAAGACGTGACCGCTATGGCGATGCCGTCGGTTAAAATACATCGTGTAACTCGTCTGAAACGGCTGCATCAATTTGGAAAGATTGCCCTTGGGTGTCGCCAGTAGCAGGTGGACGTGATTCGACTGGAGACAGTAGCAAAGCAGTTCTGCCGCTTTGACCTGGGAATAATGAATGAGCTTTTTTAAATAGCCCTTTCGGTCGTCGTCGTCTCTAAAAATCTTTTGACGATTGTTGCCGCGAGTAACTACGTGATAGACGGCGCCGGGATACTCGATGCGCAGTGGGCGTGCCATGCGCCCGATCTATCACGAACCCGGCCGCGGTACAAGTTTATTCATTTATTCAAGCCTGACCCTAATGCTGCCACCATATTCAAAACGGTCATGGGATCTAGAAAGTATGCGTGAGATCCAAGCCCCCAATCTCAGCAATGGGACGATTGTAGCAATGCTCTCGCAGGAATCTCACTATTTGGGCGCAGAAAGCGTGGTTATCGACTGTTAAATCGCCTATGTAGGTTGATTCTTCATGGTCGATAAAAAGAAAACATCTTTTGCTCGGTTGAATATTGGATTGTGCTACCCGCCGAAGAACGTTTTTCAGGATGCCGACTTCGCCTCGTGGGTAAGTATTGTTAAAGCCCCCGCACCACAACCAGGCCGGCGGCCAGCTGCGGCTATTCTGGTGAGTTAACAGTGGATGGTCTCGAAGTAACATCGGTTCGGAACTTCTGTTGTAGCGAATCGTTATTACATTCCCCGGGCAATGTCCATGCAGAACGATCAATTTCAAAGGAAAAAGTGCGAACTCCGATTGTCATAAAGGTGACAATATGACCGGGGCCTCCGTTAAAAACCCTCTTGACGACTCATACATACGAGTCATTATTTTCTTAGAGCTATGATCAGTCGTTGAAACGGGGCGGGATGGGAGGCGGGAATATCAAGCCAAGGAGAATATCAAGCCAAGGAAGGGAGGAGTGTCATGTTCGTAGAGAATAGACGCGATGATTGGCGGTCAAGCGCAGACCGCGATTCCTTACCCGAAGATTTCTGATGAGGACTGGCAGAAGTGGAAAGCGTTTCTTCCAGTGAAGTCAGTACCATTCTGCAAGAAGGTTTTACTTGACAAAGGAAAGTCCGTCCTTCAAGCCGTTTATGGTATTCCGTTTGATGTCTATCATGAGATGGTCCGGGGATCCGGTTATTTCGAGGAGATCGAGGTTTGGGGCAAACGGGAGGTTTATAAAGACCCTATTGCAGTGGGAATTACTGGAAACGGCGAGCGCCATCTCATCTGCCGTTGGGGAAAAGATAAGCTGATTCCGTTCGAAAGCATCAAGAGCCGTTCTTGGCTCTATCACGTCCAGAATTTCGGCTTGATCCTGCTTGCTTCGAAAGAATTCTGGCTCAGTACAGTGGGAGCTGCGGTTATCGGCATCCTTTACTTCGCAGTGTTGTTACATCCGTAACCGAGAGTGTTCGCGGCACGAACCGAAAGCGAGGAGATTATAGCCAGGGTTGGCCGGCGCCGAGACAGCCGCGATATACAGCGAGGAACTGCAAAATATCTGCATCAGAAAGCAGCGACAGTAAATAACTGAAAACGGGGTTGAGCCGATGCCAAGAAAAGCCATTTATGAACAA
>WNGE01006667.1_pt1 | contig 15141 bp, 17 predicted proteins | sample 5400651 | NCBI WGS metagenome assembly WNGE01 (sample SAMN13153370, study PRJNA577476) | soil metagenome | isolation source: 60 cm soil or saprolite under grassland replicate 2 | place: USA:California | collected 2016-06-15 | reverse complement strand
GCAGTCTTGCTCCGAGCGGCTTCGACAAAATAATCGCCAATCACGATCAGGGCCCCTGCCTCTTCAGCGTCCGCCCCAAGCTCGTGATACAACCTTCTTGCTGCGTTCAGGTATTCCAATCGAAATTTCTTGGCAATATCAGATGAATCAGAATTCAGCGCGATTGCGGTACGCGCGTAGGCTCCCGCTGCTGTTTTCTTGTCTCCAGTTGATAAGAATTTCCTTACGGCAGAGTCTAACTGTGAATTCGCCTCCGTGTATAACTTCGCGCTTGCTAGCGACATTGCGAGTTCAACAAGCAATTCGGCGTTATCAGGTGCTTTGACGATGAGCTTCTCAAGCGAGCTTCTGGTGGCAGCGATATTTCCGGTTTGAGCTTGGACCATGGCGTCGACGGCTTCCGCGTAAGTGATCGTCTGATCGTCATGCGTCTTCTCCGAAAGTTTCAGGCATTCTGCGCTTTTCTCTCTCGCCGGCACGTTTTTGCCTTGACGCGAATACGATATGGCGAGGATGCATGTGCTCCTCACTTTTAGGACGCCTTGGTCTCCTTTGAAACCGCTCAAGAGATTTTCTGCCTCGGTAGCATACTTTTCCGCCAGAACCGGGTCGGCCCCGACGGCAACGTAATATTGTGCAATTGCGTCAAGAAGCGGGAGCTTTTCGATTGCCAGCATGGGGCCAACGTCTTGCAATATTTCAACAAGTTGTGAAGCTCCTCCCGGTTCCTGAGTAATTTGGAAGGGAAGGGTCAGGATTCGCTGCCAGTTTGGATTTTCGGCTGACTTGTCCGCATGACCGTAACGCATGTCCAGCACGTAAGAGTAGGCCAGTGATTCCACAAGCTGGCCTTCTTTCTGTCGCTCATTCGCTAAGTCCTGGGCACGCAAATCGCGCAACCTCTGATCAAGGTATCCAACTTCTCGCTCCTGGGCCTTTTCATCTTTTAGGTGAAGAGAAACAGAGAAGGCACGCTCGATTGAAATCAGTTCTCTGGTTGGAATTGCTAATGTCCGATAGATATCACTCAAACTAACGTAAGCTAGATGAACGGCTTGGTTGTCAATTTGATCGTCAAATGGCCCAGGATGAACTATGGATATCGCTTTCTCTAAAGCATCTCTGGCCTTGCGAGTTTCTCCAGTTTGCTGATAAATCCCTCCGAGGGTTATGTATGCTCTGAATTCGAGTTCGCGCAAATTATTACGTTTTGCGTATGAAGCAACCTCTCCAACAAGTGGAACAGCTTCCTTTCCATGGCCTGAATTCACCAACAGAAGAGATTCCGATACCTGGACTTGACTGAGTAGAGCCTCGTTACCTAACTTTTTGTAGAGTTCGGCGGCGAGAGCATAATTTTTGAGAGCTTCATCTGTCTTCTTCAGCTGATTCTCCAGGTCAGCTACCTTTTGTTTCGCCTCTGCTTCTGCCGCAAGAAGGCCAAGTTTCAGGCTGGTCGAAAATAGCTCGTCCCAAATCTGGATTTCTTCCTCCTTCTGGTTGGCTGCTTCCAGAACATTGGTGAATCCTTCGAGGAAAATGATATGGAAGACCGGAAGAGCGAGGCTGGATGATAGACAGTCTCTGTCCTTGGCATTGCGAACAAACTCGGTTAATTCTCCAGCTCTGACAAGCTCCATCTCTCTTTTCGCTTCATCTACCTTCCCTTTCCTTGCCAAGCCAAACGCGTATGCGTTCTCAGCCAAAATGAAGCTGTAAGTGTCCTTGGCCTCCACGGCCTTGGCGCGAGCTCGTTCCAAGGACTCAATAGCCTGGTCCTCCTTTCCAATCACCCCCAGATATGACGCTCTGTAGACCAGATGAAGTGATTCAAACTTGTATCCGTTCAATCTATCGATATTCAGTGCTTCATCAATGAGACTCGACGCTTCGTCATACTTTCCAAGCAGCATTCGTAATCGGCCTAACTCACCGAGGGCGCGCGCTTTTCCATAAAGGTTTGCGGTTTTCTCGGACAGAGAAACTGCACTGGTAACTAGATCGACTGCCTCTTGAGTGTTTCCCTTCAATTGTCCTTCCGAAGCGAGCGACACCAAGATGTCGGCTTCTAGTATTTCTCTCTTGGCATCGATGGAATCCTGTAATGCCTTTCGAAAAATTATAAATGCTTGGTCTATATTGCCTTGCATAATCGAAGCGGAGGCGAGAAGTGCTTCCACAACGGCCCTATCACCGACCAATTCACGACTTTCTGCTATTTGAAGCGCTTTTTGAACCTTCTCCACCCATGCGTCAGGGTTAGCCGCTTTGCAGGAGTCGTCCCCGACTCCCAATAGCTCCCGGATCTCCTGATCGACAGGAAGCAGCTCGGCCGGTATCGAGAGACGCGAGGCGGTTCGGTCTTGCCCCTGAGTAGCAGAAGGCATGCATAAAAATACGAATGCGCAGAGCAGCAAGAATATTACCTTGTGAGGATCAGTGTTTCTGTACATTTCAACTCGGAAAAACGCGCTGCCCAGATTGGCGAAATTTCGCTGTTATTATTAATGATACTCCTTTGGACGTCTCAGAAGGCAGTCGGCGGGTGGGGTTGAGAAGCACGCGCAAATCACGATTAAGCCATTTCCAGGACGTACGGACTATTAAGCCATCCCGGCGTTTACGCGAGTAAGTGCCTCACGAAGTCCAGACACGCCATTTCAACGAGATGCCACAAATTCCGCTCGCCACGCGACGGCGCAATTCGCCTGAAATTGACAATGCAAGTGCCACCAGAAGTGCCACCAGAAAGCGACATGACGGGACGAGCCGGTTACGATATCTCATCCGAAGGGGCGCGCTATAATGGTGAATAGGAAAGCAGTGGAAACCGATGAGGTAGGAGGGACCGAACCATGAATTTTTTGGGATTCCCGTGCAAAACTGCGGGCTGTAAGTCCTGGCTAAAAATGGGAGAGCTCGAAGAAGATAGCCCTCGGGCGATTCGTTTTCCTATCAATTTGTCCGAGCAGCCGCATCGGCTTAGGTGTCCCGACTGCGGAGAGACCCACGACTATGCGTTTTCGGAAAAGGAAATCGTCAGTGCGAAGGGTTTCAGCAATTCAAGCGCGAAGTAGGTTCCTGAAGCGGGAGGTAGAGAGATGGCGAACGAAGTACCAAAAGAGAAAGAATGTTCGTTTTGTCATGGGAGGGGTAAGCGAGGCGGCGAGACGTGTTCCAAGTGCGGAGGTACCGGCAAGGAATCGGTCACGCACTATCCCCCCGGCACCAATCCTTACAAGAAAAAAGACTGAGCGAGGCCGATGATGCCATTCCAGAAAATGAACATGTGGGACGACCGTTTTCTTTATCGTTGCCCGGATTGCGGGGCTGAAACTCCTCTCACGCCTGTTAAGGAGCATGAGCTTGGCCCGCAGCCGCTCCACAATTGCCCAAAGGCCGTATCAGACAGCCCCCGCTTCGATATGACGGAAATATTGGCTGATCAGAAAAAGTGGGAGGAGAAAAAATAGATTCCTTTACGTGACCACTTCCACGATGTTGAGAGAAAGGGTTTCCACCAGAACCAAATCCTTAGTAGGTTGGGGCTTCGCCAAGCCGCAGTAGCATTTCGTTTCGGTCAAATCTTGTGAAGAATTTGTGGCCGAGCTTCTGGCTATCGAACGTTAATTGCACAAAGAATCTGAAGGTAGTTTCCGCTTCGACTTTTTTCGGCGGCTTGTGCTCGATCATGTGGCCGAGTGAATATGCCCAGATATCAGTCACCTGTAGGGGCGGTAGGTCGGCGGGCTCGGCGGGCGTATATGAGCCCATCCAATTCCCGGCGGAAACATTGTGCTTTTTCACCGCATTCCACAGTTCCTCGGCCGGGCCTGTGTACTTTTTAAGTTTAGCGTAGAACATCTCAACATGATTTCCAAAGAATTCCTCGCGATTGTGCGCCGATTGAAGAGCTTTGTTAGCCGCGGCCAAAGCTAAGTTGAACGTCACTTCCTGGAACGCTGTGTGATACTGGTTAACCAGCTTTTTACGTTAATTCTCAGTTAAGCCATCGAAGTCTTTGAGCACCACCGGGGCCGCGACCGGTACTGGTTTGGCTTGCCGGATTGTATCCAACAGCAAACTTAAAATTCTTGCCCTCTCAAGCGCCGACCTCCACCTTTGATGGTCGAAACGTTCTGTTTGGTGAACGAAATCGGTCATGTGGAAAGTCGGTAGCTTCTCTTGTGTCTGAATCTCGCGCCACTTCTCAGTTAGTCTGGCCCAATCATCAGACCAAGCCAGCAATCCCGCAATCCCCATTACCGTCTTCTTAGGATCGCCGTGGCTACCGAACTCGTCACAATAAGAACCAAACCCCTTGAGCATCTTGTTCTCCAACGTCATATCACAGACGTCAACTGCGCTAGTGCGGAATTTCCAGCGCGGGGGTGGACCAGTCTGCTGCTCCTCAGCTTGCGCAACGTGAATTCTTACATCTGGGCCGAGGCTCTGAATGGATCTATAGCAAATGTTATAATAAATATTGCAAATCGTGATCGGGGAGCGTATATTCCGTATATGCTGGATGCTAATCGGATAGCAGGGGTCCGAAAAAAGCTGGGTATTTCCCAGGAGCAAATGGCTCGCCTGCTGGGTGTTTCGTTCACGAGCGTCAACAGATGGGAGGGTGGTGACTCAGGACCCACGGGCCCCTTCCGTGACCTTTATCTCGCACTTGAGGCAGCGATTCGGGCGGGGAACCGCCCGGAAGCAATTCGCCGCGCGTCCGACGGCGAGCGCGGTTTGTTTCTCTACGCTTTGTTTCGTATGGCCTATGGGAGTAAGGGGAGGAGATCTCGATGAGTTTTCAATTTGTGATTCTTCGGCGGTTGCCCTCGGGAGGCAATGGCGACTTATTCGTCGGTAAGAGGAAAGATACGGGAGAGTTCATCGTAATCAAATACCTCCGCGAATGGCAGTTTGAGCATGCGCGAAGAGGCTTTGCTCGCGAGATTCGTGTGTTGGGGAGGCGCGTGCACGGCGTCGTGACTCTCCTAGGAGCTGACATGGACGCAAGGCCTCCGTTCTACGTGATGCCGTATCTGGCGGGAGGATCGCTAACGAGATACGTAGGAAGACTCACGGAGAGTCAGTTGCATGCTGTTGCCACAGAGATAGCACTGACACTAGCAGCGCTTCGCGCCGCGTACATCAAGCATGGGGATGTGAAGCCTGACAACGTGCTGGTATCTGACGACGGGAGATTGAAGGTGGCAGATCCGCTTGGGAGCGGCGTCGGGTGTACCATGCTGTTCTCGGAAAACCACGGCGGGACTCAGGGGTACTGGGCACCAGAAATACGTGCGGGAGGACCGATTTCATACGCTGGAGACGTACGCTCCTATGGCGCGATGCTCTATGAACTGCTGACAGGGCGCAAACCACGGGATGACCAGCCGCTTTATCTAAGCGAGAAGGAACGTGCACACGCCCCGAAGATTTGCGAGATAATCGTCGCTTGCTGCCAGACCGAGCCTGACTCACGACCGACTATGCAGGAAGTGCTCCGAATGCTTCGTGGAGAGCAATGGACGGACATTCAAGTCGAACGCAAGCAACGTCAGGAGCTTCTGACTGCGGTGTGTATTGTCGGAGGAGCTGTGTTGGTTGGGAAAGCTTTGGCTTCGTGACCGCCGGCTCGCGAAGTTAAACATGAATACGTACGACACAACCATCGACAAGTACTCAATGAGTTTTGAGGCGAGGTCCTGATTTAACTCCGGTGCCGGTCGATGCACTTGAGACAGAACGTGACGGGCGTTACTTGACCTCAGCAATCCAGAGAAGAGTGCAACTTGACCGTTAGCGACGGCGCGGAGTTTATGAGGTTGTTTGACCTGTTTCGCCATCTTTAGAGTTGGGGCTTTCTGCCCTAGATGCTCTACCGAAATTCGGACAGACTTTTGCGGTGTCCCAGCTATATATCTCTGGCGGAAGTTTCGCCAGTTCCTGGCGTTCTGCCGCAAGGTAAGCTAGGGAGTCATTTCGCGACACATACAAGGGCGATAGAGACTTCCGCCCCGCTTCCCAGCTTTTCAGCGATTTTCCTTTCTTAGCGCCTCGTTCCGACATGGAAAACAATCGTCCATACTGCCGGGCCCCGATTCCTGTAAATGCAGAAAAGACTACCTTGCCTTCTAGGTTTTTCCCGTCCGGTGATTCCAAGTCAATTTCCTCAGGATAGAGATTGTTTGCTCGGCTCTTAGGATAGGGTTCCAAATACACGACCTTGCGAAGTCCCGCAGCGATAATGTGCTTGGCGCAATTGTGGCAAGGGAATGTGGTCACGTACATCGCGTGGCCATTCACCGCGACGCCCCTCCTCGCACTGTCAATTAGCGCCGCCATCTCTGCATGAACGGGGCGGCTAAATTCGCCAATCTCCATAAACTGGGTTCGTTTTATATCCTGCAACAACATGCCGGCGAGGTCACTTGGAGTATTTTCCGCAAGCTTTGCCTGCAGCCAATCCTTTTGTCGAATCTTGTCGATCAATTCCGCTAGAGCGCTAATCTTGAGATCGCGAGCGCGATCTACGCCACTCTGAAGAAGAGCTTGATCTCTGTAATCGGGGGAATCTTTGTCCCAGTAAGATCCGCCTCCGCGGCGGGGAACCTCGTTCACCCCCACAGCGATTATATCGGGGGTCTTGTCCCCACTTCCTTCCGGGGTAAGCGTGACAATAGCGGCGCCAACTTGGCGGTTGTCGTCCGACGACCGCAACGATGCGGCACTCGCCTGGTACATCGCGTACTCTTCTCGGGAGGGTGTGCGAAAGGGATGCCCAAAGACCAAATCAACGAAACGCCGAACTTCGTATTCGCCTAAGGACAAACTCAAATTCGCGAAAAAATCTGCTTTCGGGTAGGCGTCCCGCGTATTCTGCCCGAAATCGTCATTTTCTTTCTCGTCGATTTCAATCAACTCATGTGCTTTGCTCAGGAAACTTGACTCTTTGCCTGTCTGTGACTCCTTTCCTGCCATTCGCTCGCACAGTTTCGCAGCGCGTATCGCACGAGGCGCATGCCCTGCGACCAAGAAAAAAGAAGATCCATACACTTGCCGCAATAGATCGACCTCGTCTGGGTGTTTCAGCTGGTGAAGAACGTACGCATGAGCAACGATTGGGCTATCGGGGTCTCCAGAAATGGCAGCGCGTTTCATGCGAATTTCCGCGATACCAGCACGCGCCAACGCGGCCCCATCCTCGAGACGGCGGCGCAATGCATTGCCCATCTCTTGCAAATGCCTGACTCGACCGTATTCGGTTTTTTCTTTTTGATCGGTCCATCCAGTGAAATTGACCAAGAGATTAGAGAGCCGAATATCTACGACCTTGTACCCGAAAGAATCTAGTTGCTGCTTGAGGTGCTGTGATAAGTCGTCCAGGCGCACACCAACGCCGCCGACGAGTCCGAAAATGAGCTCGGGTCGATGAGTCGTTTCAGCGCTTGTTGGCAACGGCCACCCCTTGACCCACCGCGCGGCCTTTACAATACATCCAGGCCGGAAACACATGTTGCACCTAGCGCGTCACTCCTATTGGTCGAGGATGAGAGATGCAAAACTTGATTCGAAGATCTTCTGTCGATCTTTGACTGCTAGTCTTAGCAGGCAATATAGGCGCCAATAGGCTTGCCACTGCTCACTTCGTGGCGGAAGGTACTCGACCGGCAGTCCAAGATCTTTTGCGTCTTGCCACTTAATCATTTGACCGTGCGATGGCCACCGCCCGATGTCCATCAAGGCAGAGGTAATCTGCGAGAAATTTCGCCCTTTTCGTTTCAACTGACCCTCTGCAAAGCTACGCGCACGGTCACGAATGGCCTCATAATGTCTTAAAGTAGTCGGGTCCAGCTTGCTCAGCATGAGACGCGCAACTGGATCTTCCGGATTTTCCCTCAGTGCGTCGGATTGCGTCTTGAACGCATCAAGGTACGACAAGACAGAATGGCAAATTACATTACCGCGCCCGTCGTCAGACCAGATCTGGGGGTCAATGGTCCCCAGTTCAGACGAGTCGCTCATGGTGAACGTGTCCGCTCCCAGTATCATCAATGTGCCGGCACTCTTCGCAAAATCCGGGATGATTACCCGAAGTTGGCCGCCTCCCACCGTCGCTTGCACCAGCGCCATCAACTTCTCCGAAGCGTCGATGTCCCCTCCCCCCGTGTGCAGGAGAAGGTCGACGCTCTCCTCTGGCTGAAGGTTGTGAAGCAGTTCCATAAACCCCGCAGTGTCGTCACGATCAATCGTCGCCGCCCTTCCGGAGACATAACAGATTAAACGGCGGCCACACTCGTCCTCGATCGCCTTGATGAGCGCCTGCCGATGGTACCGAGGAGCGTGAATCGCCTCGTACATTGGCGTTTTTTTAGCCTGGACATGTGACGCCGCGCCGCCCGAACCCCCTTGCGGATTGGAAGCGTCCGCAGCAGGGGAGGAATCAGGGTCGGTAGGACTCATCTTGCCTTCCTTTCATGAACCCACTTAACGCTTCCATTCCGTATGAAATAGTGGCATCGCCCCACAGGCTGCTTGTAATCAATGCTTGGGGAGATGGTGAGCTTGCCTTCTACCGTTGTCGACCAATGCGGCGAGCGGCCTTTGTCAGTATTAAGCATAATACGGTGGCCCCGTCGGCATGGACAGTCGAATACAACCCATTTGGGGTGGGCGCGTGGGCCCACCACAACCGCACCGTTTCGTGGCAGTCGCTGCGGGATGCTATCAGCCGAATCGACAACACCGACGATCCGCCAGCCGAAAACGGGGAGCCACTGCCACCAGGAAATCTTCGTCAGGTCGGCCACGTTTGTTCCAGAAAGGGTTCAGTCATGCCCAGTCCGAGCTTAAGACTGGACGGGTGACAATAGTGGCCTTCTTGCGGAAGAGCAATATTCGTCGAAATCTCCCGCTCATGGCAACGCAACAAGATTTCGCTCGGCCGCGGTTCAGGCCCGTAGCCAGTCAATCGTTCTAGCAATTCGCTTACCGCCGTCGCGCCAACAAGCGTCGTAAACGCGACAACAGCAGGTTCTGTCCGTGTTAGCGCAGGCGCGTAACCTTCGTCTTCGCGTCGCACGCGTTCATCCGGAGTGAGCAGTTCGGCGCCCGCACGCGCGAGATCGATCCGTCCACGACAGACCAGACAGGCCTGGCCGGGAGATAGAATCGTGACGCGGCCGTCGATTCCAGTTAGTTGACCTGCAGCGTTGCTGCTCAGAAGTACGCCGCAATCAATAACCGGTGTAAGTAGATACGTCGCCAGACGAGAAAGCACTAAACGGCCAGCATTATCATCCGTACAGCCGAACACGACATCGCACCCAATAAGACAGCGCGCAGCCGATTCCAGTGTAACCATCGATTGAACGGATTCGCACCGCAGCTCGGGAGCAATGCGAGCGAGATGCCGAGCCAAAACCTGTACTTTTGGATTGCCCACGTCTGACTTGGCTGAACCATATACACGCGTCAGATTAGTCTCTGACAGCTCCTCTGGATCTACTAACGTGAGGTGCCTGACACCCAGACGAATGAGCTGCTCCCCAACGCTGGAGCCAGTGCCGCCGCAACCTACAATACCCATCCTAAGGTCACCGAGCGTGTCTTGTACGGCGGCTCCGAAAGCCCGGACGTTGCGATCGAAAATCGCAGCCAGTTTTGGCAGCGCGGAATCAAATGCTCGAATCAGCCGCCACCGCTCCCCGACCGCCCATAACCGTTCAATTTGAGCCGATTTGCAGCCCTCACGCTGCAGATGTCCTGTAAAAGCCAGTTCGGCCGACCGCGGAGAGAAAATCAGTGCCCCATAATAAGGGCTACTAGAGCGCAGACGAAAGAGATCGGCAATCTCACGATCCACAATCCTATCGTGTTCGCTAGGCCGCGGCGATGCCCCCTCCCCCGGATGAGTATGAACCCAAATGCAGGCAGCGCCGAGAGTTTCCGCCTCCGCCAACGCGTGCACATACCCCTCCGACCGGATAGTCAGTCCATCCGACTCACGCCGGCTATAGGCAGACTCCTCAACCCACCGCATCTGGCGCCCGAGAAGCTTGAGGTCGCCATTTTGGGCTTGGGCAACACCCACCAGCATCACTCCCGCAGTTTCCTTTGGAAGCTTTACAACGGATTGAAGCTCTTCCGCCATCGTCTGCGGGAGAACGATTGAAACTGTCATTGGACGGCCCTTGGAACGTAGCGTTCCAGTTCTTTACGCACCAGCGCAAGAAAACTCTCAAGCCCATCAACGCCTGATCGCCACTGTCCGGCAGCAAAATGACGAGACCATCGTTGCCAGCTCCGGCCCAAGTAACGCTCGATTACCTCCGTCGCAGGAATAGGCTGTCCGTCCCTCCGCCGGACAGGGGGATCAAACCACCACATGTCTGGTGCCACGTCGGGATATCCCGGGCTAAGCCTGAGCAATAGATCCGATTCCGTGCGATCAAACCCCTGGGGCAAACGAAAGTTAGGAAACACCACGCACGTCATATTCGCCTCAGACGCAACCGAATGGTTGATGCCACGCTCCGTCAGGTACTTGGTGTCATTGGGAGGCAACAAGGCGGTTCTACCTACCCGGGCTTTCTGCGCCAGGATTGATCAGTGCTGGCGCTGTGAAAAAGCGCAGCCCGTTCCGGATTTCTACGACCTGCTCGTCCCCGATCTTTAGGTCGGAACCGCCAGGCACGACTTCGAAGAGGTCGCGGTCAGGCCCAATCGGCGGCGTTGGGACATGCCGAAGTTGGAGACCTGTCATGAAGCGTAGCGTCACCGTAAAATGCTGGCGATCGATCTGAATCTCGAAGTGCTGACTGTCCGGATGGTGTTCGTGGGGAGTTTCTGGACCCTTACTAGCCTGCTGTTCGTTGCTCATAAAACCTCCTGTGTGATGGACTGGTATCATGCTACCACGGCGGCATGGTACTTGACAAGCTCGGTTGCTATGCCTCATAATTTATCCGATGAAGCCAGTCAAGGCCATGACCATTCGTTTGTCCGCCGAGCAAGCTGAGGCGCTTGAAACAGTTGCAGACGTGGAAGCGCGGCCAGTATCCGAGGTGATTCGCGCGGCGATTGCCGAACACATCGATAACCGCAAGAAAGATCCCGCCTTCCAAGACAGCCTCAAGGACAGACTCAATAGGGCGCGGCGCTTGCTTCGCTAGTAGCCATCCACTTATCTAGCTAAATAGATAGACACAGATCGCTCAGAACTATGTGAGCTGGGCGAACATTACCGCCGCTGCTTCCCGCTTCTACTTCTTGTGAAAAAGTTGCTCGATTGTCGCCATAGGGAGGAAAAGTCGTTTGTCGATTTTGGGGAGTTCGATGAACCCATATTTCTGGTAGAAGGCGCGCGCCGCCTCGTCCTTCGCGTCGACAACAACACCTGTCGACGCGACTTGCCCGCTCAGCTTGAGGCTGCGGTGCAGGGCGTCCATTAGCAACGTTTCCCCGAGGCCTTTGCCGCGAAAGTCGATGCTGATGGCGAGGCGGCCGAGAAGAGTTGCCGATACAAGCGGATACTTTGGTAGTTTTTTTGCGACTTCTTCCGGAACGTCCCCCAGCTCTATGGCGTATTGTGAGAGGGTGTAGTAGCCCGCGATGGTCGTTCCATCAGGTGTAAGAACAAAGGGGGCTGCCGCATGTTTTTTGGCGTCTTGGCTAGCTTGCTTTTGGAGATATGTATCAAGCGGTTCGACGCCACAAGAAAAAGCCGCTCGGTTGTGTTTTTGGCCGAGCGGCTCGAATACGAACTTGGGTTCGTCGCCTTCGTTGGACAATTAAAGCCCCATGTTCTTCTTGTAGCGTTCGGCCGCAATGCGAGCAGCTTCGTTTGGGCCTGGCGGATTGAGGATGGCATTTATGAATACTTCGCGTGCTTCGTCGCGCAAACTTAAAACTTCGAAATCCTTGATCGCACTTGTAGCCGCTTCTTGTGCGCTAACGACCACGAATTCCGTAACGGTCGTACCACGCAACGCAGCCGCGCGCTCAATGAGCTGCTTTTGGGCCGGGGTAACTCTAGCTTCCAGACGCTCTTCCTTCCGTGAGCGATGGGCTTGTGCCTGTGCCATGGTCTCCTCCTCTCTTAAAGACTTGACTGTCCGAGTGTACGGCCATCAGACGTACAAGTCAATAGGAAAATACGGCAGTTTGCCGTACAGCCGATTGGCGGACAACAGCGTATGGTAAGTTATTGATACAACAAGACTTGAAGTCGTCGCGTCGGTCTTCATTTTCCAGATTCCGATGGGCTGCAAAAAGCAGTATCGGCAGTGATCGGTGAACAAAGAACGTCAGGCTGTCCGAATGTGACCAAAGTGGTTGCGGCGCGCATCCTTCCATTCGGGTAGAGCCTGCTAGTATGTTCATGCCGTTTCGACTCGTTCTTCCAACCGAAAGTAAACAGATTGAAGGTCATATTGGTCATCGTGTGAATTATATCCGCGAATTGCCAAGACCTGAGAAACAAAACGTGCTCCGGGCCGACGTTCGAGTTGAATGATGATGTTAAGAGAATCCGCGATGTTCGTCTTGATGGCGCGGTATGGCATTTCGACGCCGCTCTGCAATACGCACGTTGTGAATCGGGAGATACCCTGAGCTGCAGAATTGGCATGGACCGTAGAAAGAGTTCCGCTGTGGCCGGTATTTAGGAGCTGAAGGAGATCGAAGGCTTCGCCGCCGCGAATCTCGCCCAAGATGATCCGATCTGGCCGGTGACGCAGGGTGGCTTTGAGAAGGTCGCGTTCTGCTCGCGGCGGGCTTCGAATCGAAGCACGTTGTCTTTTTGAATCTGTATCTCTGCCGTGTCCTCTATCAACACGATGCGCTCCTGGTTCGGAATGAACTCCGTCAGCACATTGGCAAGGGTCGTCTTTCCACTTGAAGTTCCACCGCAGATGAGTATGTTCTTGCGTTGAGCAACGTATTCTTGCAACTGTGCTGCGAGCTCTGGCGTGAGGGTCCCCACTTGAATGAGGTCAGCCATCTTGAATTTATGCGAGTTGAACTTGCGGATCGTTAGGGCTACACCGCGGATACTGCAAGGGGGAATCACTGCGGCGACACGGCTGCCATCCGGCAGCCGTGAGTCGAGGATGGGTTTCGCTGCTGAAATGTCGTCACCTAATCGCCTGGCAATGTTTTTGACAGCCACGATGAGAGATTCGTGCGTGAGTTTCACTCCCGGGACCGCTTGAAGGTATCCGGCTTTTTCAATGAAGATCCGGTCCGGTCCGTTGACCATGATTTCGCTGATATCCGGGTCCAGGATGAGATGCTGGATGGGACGAAGGAATGGGAGAATCAGTTCGAAGCCATTCATTAGAGTTGTCCGTCTGCAAGCTGGCGAAAGTAGGATTTGTTGACATCGTTGAGGTACGGCTTGAGGTAGCAGAACATCGGCGGCAGCGGGCTGAGCCCGTCGTAAGCCAGCGTGATGGATTGTGCGTTCTTCAATTCCGTGAAGGTCTTCATATCGAACCTGTAGTCCCGTTGCTGGCTGTAGGTCTTGGAAGTGCTGATGTGGGCTTTGTCAGCGAGCGGCTTGCCGGTTAGATAGCTCACCCTGGAATCGTGTCCACTTTCGGAGATGTTGTAATTGACGCGCCACTTTTCTTCCTGACCGCACAATTCACTGGCAATCTTTGCGGAGAGGTCGTCTGACAACGACAGGAAGATTTTCGTTCGGAAGGTTTGCAGCAACGTTCGCCATGTTTCCCCAGGCAGGGTTGATTGCAATGAACTGATGCTCTGTGTCGCTACGAGCGGGACACACTTTGCTTGGCGCGAGAGAGAAAAGAATTTTTCGTCGCCGCTCGGCTCGTTGACTCCGACCGTAGCAAGCTCTTGGTATTCATCGCAGATAAACACAATGGGACGCCACTCCTTGCTCGGATTCTTCGCAATATTCGGGATTCGATTCAAGACGGCCCGTTGAAAATCCATCTTGAGCATCACGCCGATAGCTCGCGCCAACCCCGGGTTCATACTGGCGGGAAAATTCAGGGCAACGACCTTGCCTTGCTCCAATAAGGTGGCGATCTGAGGGAGGGGCTTTCGTCCAGATTGCTGCGCTTCAGGTTGGCGATACAGTTCGAGAGGGGGACAGAACATTCGTTTGACGCGTGGATTGTCGTCAAAGAGTGAGAGAAAAACTGAGATGCCTTCGACAACGGAGCTTTGCAGCTTCTTATCGATGTTTTTCCAATCGTCGTTATACCAGCGCTTGACCGCTTCCAGTTGCTCCTTTCGATCTTGGTCCACACCGTCTGGACCGGATTCGTGCTGCGCAGCCGGTTCGATCCCGAGCTTCTGCAAAGCATCCCTGCCGACAGATGAATCCGGCACTCGGTATTGCTGCCCACTCTCATTTGCTTCGAAGCCAGCTTCAGCAAGCTCCCGCGCGAAGGATTGGAAGGATTCCCGGGAGACGGTAAGAAAGGATTTCCCCAGGATGTTTTCCTCGGCCAGACGAGGTTGGTGTACGCCTGCTGCCAGAACGGTTCTTTGCCCTTGCCAAACAGGTTGTTCAAGAGGGATGCGATTCCGTAAGCCAGGGCGTAGCCTTCAAGATCGTTGTAAAGAGGGTTGTAGGCCCACTCGGAATCCAGGCCGATTTCGATGTAGTCGCCGGCGCGGCCTCTCTTCAGCAGGATATCTTTGACCTTGCCGCAGAAGTCGCCTTTGACTTCAAGCACCAGCGCACTCGCTTTTGCATTCGCGTCTGCTGCCCGGTAGCCCAATAATTGGTCAGTGAACGGATACATGCCGCCAGCCGTCTTTCCACTACCGGTGGCACCAATCATGATTGTGCCGGTAAACAATCCGCGCTCGGGGATGATGAGCCAAGTGGGGTTCTCTGCGGGGATGGGAAGGCGCGGATTGTGAATTTCGCCAATGACGACGCTGAGCTGAATCCGAGATACCACAACTGGATAAAGTGGCAAAGGCTGGGGCTTTGGTGACCGTCTTGGCCGCAGCGTAAAGATGTAGAGCGCGGACAGCAAGAAGGAATAGCCGATGTAGGGCGTGCTGAACAGCATCACATAATACGAAGCCTTTAGCCCCGCATACGTCCAAGGGTCTCGAAGGGCGATCAATCGAAGGAAATACTCGTTC
>WNGE01012923.1_pt1 | contig 15145 bp, 8 predicted proteins | sample 5400651 | NCBI WGS metagenome assembly WNGE01 (sample SAMN13153370, study PRJNA577476) | soil metagenome | isolation source: 60 cm soil or saprolite under grassland replicate 2 | place: USA:California | collected 2016-06-15 | reverse complement strand
ACAATAGATCGCCGATTCACACCGGCGATAGGAGGTAAGGGTATGAAAAGCATGAATGCTCAACGATGTATCCTCGTCGTCGTTGTGGTCACTCTTGTCTTCATGGAAGCCTGGAATACCACAGCCGCTCGATCATCCACTACAACCATCTGCGAGGCGGTAAGGGTTGATCCTACCGCTGCCTTCGATCTGGCCACCCCGGCATCTGGCGGGGCGATTGTGCTGGATGCAACGTCGAATGTCCGTCTGGAGGCTCTGCCAGATCCAACCCTGACGGCCGGCGCCGCGTCTACGTTCGCCCCTCCGGGAGCTAATCTCGATCAGATTAGAAATGGAAGCGCAGCTTCCCCTGTGAGTCCTGCAAATTGGGTGAATGGGAACGCAGGAGCTAGCCAAGCGCATTATGCCGAGGGCTATTCGATTCCCTACCGGACCGTAATGACTGAATTGCCGACCGGGACGACAATCACTCTAACCCTCGGATACGACATCAAACACAGCGACAAGAATGCCCTCGACTATCTCACCCATTTCGATCGCATCGACGATCCGACAGGGTCGCATCAACTCACTTTCGGGCACCCTCCGGAGGTCATAAATCCGCTTATCGGAGTATCAGGGGTCTCATCGACAACAACCACCTTTCCGATTCCCGCTCCGAGCTCCGCCGGATCACCAGTGCCAGGTCAGCCCACGACCAGTTTTAACGCGCTACCCGCCGGCGATAAAGTGATGACACTCTTCGGCGGTACGATCACGAATGTTGTGTACGTAACTGAAGGCAGTTTGACCGCGGCCCAGTCGGAAACCCAAATTGCCGTGACCTTCACTGTGGACAGTGCGACCGCAGTGCTGGCCTGGGCCGGTCACATCGCCAGTCGGGTTGATTGGGGGTTCGAGCCTGACGGCGATCCCAGGTCGGCAGGCGGCATTTCAGGTTCGCCCTATCACATGCGGTTGAAAGATTGGAATCTCGGCAACCTCGGCAATCAGGATCGCTCACTCGCTGCCGAGGCAGTCTTTGTGCCCTGCGCTACCTGCTCGGTCGACACTACTACCAGTCCTGTCTGCCCAGGGTCAACCAACACACATACCTCGACGATTGATACCTCTTCTGGGGTTTGCGATAGCCCGGTACATAACTGGACTATCAGCGGGAACGGCGTCATCGTTGGACCTACTAACGGCTCTTCGGTCGTGGTGCTAGCAGGCAATACATGTAACGCTACATACACGATAACCGACAACGTAACGTGTAGCGGGTGTACTGGCGTTACAACAGTTACCTGCTCCAAGACGGTGAACGTTGCTGACACCACGCCGCCGACGGTGACCTTCTGTCCATCGAATGCGACGATCCAGTGCCCGGCAACGCCAGTATTCGGGACCCCGACATTCTCGGACAATTGCGATCCGAATCTGACCATCACTGTCAATGATGTGACGACACCGGGTTCCTGCCCAGGGACTTTCAGCAGGACGCGTACGACTACGGCGACTGACGATTGCGGCAATTCTGTGTCGTGCAGTCAGACCATCACGGTGGTGGACACCACACCGCCGCTGATCGGCCAACCGGGCGCCAACACGACCATCGAGTGTCCGGCCACGCCGGTCTTCACGCCACCGACGGCCACCGACGCCTGCGATCCGAATCCGGCGGTCATTGAGGTCTCGGATGTAACCACGCCGGGTAATTGTCCGGGTACCTTCACCAGAACAAAGACGTGGAGGGCGACTGATGCTTGCGGCAACATGTCGACGACTGTCAGTCAGACCATCACGGTGGTGGACACCACGCCGCCAACGATCACCTGTCCGCCCGGCGTCACTGTGCAATGCTTGGCCGATGTGCCCCCTCCAGTCACCAGCGGTATCGCCAGCGATACCTGTGGCAGTGTGACAATCTCCAGTACAGATGTGAACTCCCCTGGCCCTTGTGGCCCGGCTTGTGGTGGCAGGATCGTACGCACCTACACGGCGACCGATGCCTGTGGCAATACGGCCAGTTGTACGCAGACCATCACATATGGCATTCCTCCGCCCCTCCCTCCGCCCGGCGCCATTGCTCAAGGCATGCAAGAGCTTATCGAGAAGTTGCTAAGCTCGGGTGATCTGGTTGTCGGTGAACTTGGCGCACGCTCACTTACGATCCCCGGAGGCAGTAGCGCCAGGTCCAGCGCCTCGTGTCTCCTATCGAGGCTGCCAGTGGATGGATCTACGAATGCGCTGGAAGATTTCGGTGACAAGACGCTCGACCCGGCCACATGTCAAACGTCTCCATCGTTAGAGCTTCAAGAAAATGGGACGTGGAGGAGTTTGCTATTGGGTCAGACGATCTCGCTAGCGCTGAACCTTCGAGCCGATGCGTATCAGCAGCGACTCAGGCCGGCACGGACGATCAACCTGGCGCCCGACCAGCGATCTGATGTTGATTTCGCGCTCGGCAGTTTACTGCTCACATCGACGGTCTGGTCGCAGAGGGCGTCGCCTGGGCTCGACGGTATACTGGGCACCGGCGACGATGAACTCGATCCGAGCAGCGCTCGTATGCAGTTCGTGATTCCGGCCTCGGTATTGAGCGCGTTAGGGCCCAATGCCACTGTCCCTGATCTCCTGAAACTGGCGAATTCCGCGCTGGCAGGACATCAAACGGGCGACGCGGCCATCTCCGACCTTACCGCGGCTCTGGATGCGATTAACCGCAGCTTCGACTTCGGCAGGCGCCGACGCCTGGTCAACTTATCCAGACCGGCAAGATAGCTGGCGCTTGAATCGCCCGCCACCCATTGGATAGCGAAGCAGAACCTGGATCCCATAGCTTCAGAAGTTGGCTGTGGCTCCAGCATGATAGTCGGTGGTGGTGGGAGTGACTCTCGCTAATGAATCGCGCGTGGTCGCTGTCGAAGCCACCCTTCGAGGCGATCGCGCGCCACCTTAAAACCTGCAGGGGCCAGCGCTGTCGGCATCCTGTCCAACTCAGGGGCTGCAGCGCTGCGGCCCCTGTACTTTCAATCTTTCATCGCGGGCAGTTGACCCATCTCAATTGCGCGCCGCTGTGGAGGAAGCGGTCGCGACTGAGTCAACTGCTCCACCTAAACGCTGACGCGTCGTAGGTGGAGCTTGTCCCTGTAATAAGACGCTCTTGCGAGCGAGCGGTTCCGAGACCATAGGCGCGTTGAGGGAGCGCCCTCGCTCTGATGTTCAGACCTGAGAAGCTGAGTTGTACTATAGCGGTTTGCAAATGCGTTTACGGGACTCAAGCGGTACTGTACGGGGAGCGTCAGCGACCTGAACATCGATCAGAAGGCCTATTGATCGATGCTCAGGTCGCTGACGCTCCCCGTACCGTACCGGAGATCACGCCACTTTCCCGTACATGCAATCGCAATCCGCTCTAATGTATGGAAACCTATGGCAAAGAAGAACAAACATCAGACGGCAAGCAAAACAACGCAGCCTGTTCGATCAGTGGAAGGGCGTAAATGGCTGGCGCCCGCAGCTATCGTGTTGATGCTGTCGGCCGCAGCGGTAATTTTCTTCTATGGTCAGAGCTGGAAGAACGGCGCACAGAAAAATGCAGCGATGGAGAGTAGATCGGCGCCCGTGGGCGCGCAAACTCCCTCTTCTGCTCAACCGGAATTGGCACGAATGAAGATAGCGCAGGCCGTAAGGGTTACTGCCGAACTGGATTTCGGAGGCCGTGCGCCAACCATTGCCGAAGCCATTCAAGAGATCGAACGCAGCTATGCGCCAGACGACGGCGTTGGGCGGACTTTTTCGATACTCGATGTCTCCGGCGAGCCGACTCCTGATGACAAACTGTTACAGATCTCGATGCTCGTGAGTAGCGAAAAGCCCGGGATGGGCTATCTGCGATTCAAGCGCACTGGTAAGTTGCTCTGGCAGGCTCGCATCGGCAATCCCGGAGAGCCTCCGGCAAAACAGAAAAATTTGATGATCTATCTTGCCAACGGCGCAAACGGCAATTATGTGCTCGATGGTGAGCGCAGTGGCGATTCTGTATTGAATATCTACCTGAAAAATTCCACACAACTCGTGCGCGATGTTTGGCCTGATGGCGCAGAACGTGAAGTGACTTTAGTTTACAGCGCCTGCGGGTGCCCGGTAAAAGTGATGGCTCGGCGAGTTGGTGAAAGAACAGTTCGCACGAAAGATTTGCCAGTTATCTTTCCAGATGATCCAGATGAGGTCACAGTGATTTCCCGTCTGATGAAGTGGTGAATTCTGATGTTTCAACGTTCTGCTTTTACGTCGAACTCACGTTAGATTATCAATTATCGATCCTTGTGAGCCTCCCATTTACGGTTTTACGCCAAGTTTGCTTTTGACCTGACTGATACTGAACTCCAGCCAGCCGCGTTCATTGCTGTTGCGGCAGCGCGAACGCAGCGTCTCCAGAGCCTTGAGTTTTGCTTCGAGCGACAGTTTGTGATTCGCATCGGCCGCGAGCGCCATGTCGCTCAGATGCAGCGCCTCGACGGCCTGCCCGGCCTGCGCGCGTTCCATCGCGAGCCTGGCCACGGCGTCCGGGCCGCCCGCGAGTTTGACGACGTCGGGATAGACCGATGAGGCCGGCTTTTCATACATCGTCGCCGGGTTGAGGTCGAACCATCCGACGTAGCCTTCGTAAATGCCTCGCACCGACCAGCTCAATTTGCCGTAGCTGGCGCCGATGTTCAGCTCGGGCGGCAGCTTGATCTCGTTCATCAACGTCCACACGTCCTTGCCGGCGTTCATGCCTTTGACCGTCTCGTCGTGAACGTACTGGATCGCGTCGCGGTAGCGCGTGAGTTGCTTGACGATCTCTGCATTGCCGATGATAGGCGCTCCGTGGCTAGGCAGGACGATTTCGGGTTTGAGCGCCAGGACTTTGTTGAGCGAGTTGACGTAATCGAGCGCCCATCGGGGTTGTGTCCCGCGCAGCGTGTAGATGTTGGGGAACGACATGTAGAAGTTGTCGCCGATGAAGGCCGCCTTGTATTTCGGAACCCAGACCGTCGCGTGATCCGGCGTCTCGCCCGGCGTACTGAAGACCTCAAATTTAACTCCGCCGAGTTCGAACTCGTATTTGTCGTCAAACAGTATCGTCGGCTCGATCTTCGAGCCGTAATTTCCCGGCCACGGCCCGGGATCGGGGATACGCATCGAGAATTGCGCGGCGTTGCGGCGGGCGAAGAAGCCGCTGAGTCGCGTCTGGTAATGCCGAAACTCCACGTGATTTTTCTGCGCGATGATCTGCGTGTCGGGTTGCTTCCATGCCGGAACGCCGCCGGTGTGATCGCCGTGAGCATGCGTCAAGATGATATATTTGACCGGGCCTGCGTTCTCGGCTTGCAGCAATTGTTTATGTCGCGCGGCGTTGAATGGCATTGAAGTGTCGATGATTACGTTGCCGGCTTCGGTCACGACCATGAATGTGTTGCCGAAGCCGATGGCCTGATAGATCGCTTCGCCGAACTTGAGCGCTTTCTTTTGATCCTGTCCGGCGCTGAGCGGATTGTCGTCCATCTGTCCCTGCTGCGCGCGGGTCATTGGTTGAATTGACAGAATCGTGATTGAAAGGAAGGCGGCGATTGCTATATGAAGGGCACACCAAGATTTGGATCGAAAAAACGTAGCCACAGAGAGCACAGAGAGCACAGAGGGATTTGGCCAGGCTTTCGGCCTCGGTGTCCTCTGTGGGCTCTGTGGCTTAATCCAGTTCTTGGTGTGCCCAACATATAAGAGAGATTTTGCGCGGCTCATGGACCTTATCCTCCGCATTTCTTCGTATATAGAGAATTAGAAGCCGTCCTGCGCTATTCAACTGGGCGTCGTGATGAATGTCAATTGGCGCAATGCGACGCCGGAAAAAATCTCATGGGTTTCTCTCAGCGATTTCCCTGGTAAACTTACCGCGCGAATTTTTCCTGGAACTTTTCCGGCGTCCCGCGTCCAACAAAGGCAAAGGCAAAGTCAAAGGCGCTGCTGGCGAAAATCCGGGCTTTGCGGCGTTAATCGAATTATGGCGAAAACGCTCTCTCATTCGAGTGATGAGGAACTCCTGCGGCTGATGCTGGCCGGGGACGGCGACGCTTTTGAGGCTCTATATGATCGAAGGCAGGGAGGGGTCTATCGGTTCGCGTTGCGTATGAGCGGCTCGGCTGAGATCGCCGAGGATGTGACGCATGACGTCTTCATCGCCCTGATGCGCGACGGGCGCCAATTCGATCCGGCGAGAGGGAGCGTCGCCAGTTATCTGTTCGGCATCGCGCGCCACCGCACGCTCAAGCGATTGCAGCGCGAACGGTCCTTCGTCTCGATGAGCGAGGATGGGGAGGACGGAGGAGGCGCCTTAGATGAGAAGCTGGTCGCCGACGCAGATCCGTTCGCCGATCTGTCGCGGAGTGAAACGATCGATCTGGTGCGGCAAGCCATTCTGGCATTGCCCGAACATTATCGTGAGGTCGTGGCGCTGTGCAGTCTCGGCGAAATGAGTTATGAGCAGGCCGCGAGCGTGATCGGGTGTCCGGTGGGCACAGTCCGCTCGCGATTGAACCGCGCGCGCGAGATCCTGGTCAGGAAGTTGAGCGCGGTTAAAGGCCCCACCGCAAATTCCGCGCCCAATTCCGCAATGGCCGCGCGATGAGACGAGAAGCTATGTTCTGTCGTGATTTTGAAAATATCGCAGGCGATCTGGCCTCCGGGCGGTTAATGGAAGCGGCGAAGCGCGAGCGCGCGCTTCGCCATGCTTCCGAATGTTCCGCATGCGCGTTGTGGTTGAACGCCGAGCGGACGCTTGAGGCGGGGCTGCTGGCGTTGGCTGAAGGCGCCGAAGAGGGCGAAGCCCCGCCTCATTTGAAACTGGCGTTGCGGGCGGCTTTCGATCGACAGGTCGAAGCCGCTCCCGTTCAGATTTCCGCGCCGGCCCGCTCGCGCAATTTGACGCGTTGGCGCCTGGCCGCCGCCGCTTTGATTCTCCTCGCCGTCGCCGTCGCGCTCTTGTCGCGCATCGCGTCACCGAATTTAAAGAAGGAAGATGTGTCGGGCAGAAAGGACCCGGCGCCGTCGTCGATTCCGGCGCAGCGTGAACAATCGCCACAGGGCGTCATTGAGCCGGACAAGCGGGAACAGAAGATCGATACATACGTCGCCAAAAAAACGCCAACCAAACGCCACACGCGCCGCCGCGCTGCGACTTCCGACGATGTGGCTCGCAATGACGAAACCGTCACGGACTACATTCCGCTGACCTACCTGGCGGACGCGACCGCCGTGGAGAGCGGCATAGTGCTGCGCGTGGAGTTGCCCCCTTCAGCGCTGATGGCAGTGGGATTGCCGGCGCCGGTCGAGCGAACCGATTCTCGCGTCAAAGCCGATGTGGTAGTTGGCGATGACGGCGTGGCGCGCGCCGTCCGGTTTGTGCGGCAGGACTCGGTAAGGAGATGAATATATGTATGTCAGGAAAAATTTGATAATAGCCATTATCTGGGTTTTTGCGTTGAGCGTCCTCGTCATGGCCCAGGGCCAGTCGCCGCGGAAAGGGCCTCCGGGCTTCGGCCCGCCGATGGGGGGGCCGGATCAGGGGCCTGGCCGCCAGTTTCCGCCCGATCACGCTCTAAGCATCTTGTCGCCCGAGATGCGCTTCGACGGCAAAGTCGTGAAGGGCGCGCCTTATTCGGCCACCGCAATCACCGAGAGCGTGCAAACGCTCTCGAACGGCGCGCGGATCACACACAAGACGACGGCGTCGATCTACCGTGACAGCGAGGGGCGCACGCGGCGCGAGATGACGCTGGACCGCATCGGGCCGTTTGCGACCGCGGACGAGCCGACGCAACTGATCTTCATCAATGACCCTGTCGCGGGCGTTCACTACATGCTCGATCAGCGCAGCCACACGGCGCGCAAGATGGCGGCTCCTTCGGAGGACAGGCTGCGGCGCCGTCCTCCGGGGGAGAGGGCGCCTGATAGGGCGCCCGAGAAGGCGCATTCGGAGGCCAAGACCGAATCGCTCGGCAAACAGGTGATCGAAGGCGTCGAGGCTGAAGGCGTACGCTCGGTCATCACGATCCCCGAGGGCAAGATAGGCAACGACCGTCCGATAGAGATCGTTTCCGAGCGCTGGGATTCTCCCGAATTGCAGACGGTCGTCTTGAGCAAGCACAACGACCCGCGATTTGGCGAGACCGTCTACCGGCTGACCAACATCAATCGCGCCGAGCCTGCGCAGACGCTGTTCGAGGTCCCGGCGGATTACAAGGTCGAAGAAGGTCAGCCGGGGGGCTTTTTAGGAGGCCGGCCCATGAAGAGGCCGGGTGATCGATAATTCGTGGAACTCCGCGGGAGGCTCGCGGGCATAGCTATTGTGAGTGACAGTTGTGGGCGCGCTTCAACCGCGTAAGGTGGGNNAACCGCGCATTCAATCTAACCCGCCGCGCGGTTGAACCGCGCGCCCACTCATCCAGGAGCAGGGAGAGGCAATAGAGCCAATAAAGGCAAAAGAGCCAATGTAGGCAAAAGAGGCGAAAATGAAATTTAGCCTCTTTTGCCATTTTTTTGCTCCCGCCGTCGCCTTGAGGTCACTGTCAATCTGGCTTGCTTCCGTCAGCCTGAATAGGTTTGACGGAGGAAGGATAGACGCCGCTCTCAGCCATTTCCTTTTGCAGCGACGCGAATTCGCCGATCAATTGATTCGCCTCCTGAATCGCTTTATCCATCGCCGCGCGGACTTCGGGAATCTGGCGGCTCTGCGTCTCGGTCGGGCGCGAGGTTGAAGCCATGACGCCGCTCTTCAACTGGCCGATCCGGGAGCGGAGCCCGCGGGCGAAGCTCTCGAAGTCGCCAGTTACCGACGGGTCGCTAACCCCGACGCCGAACTGTCGACCGACGGGCTGGAACTTTTTGGCGAATTCTTCGACCCTTGTCTTCAACGCGGCGGGAGCGTCTTTATTGTCTTTCACGGCCTGCTGCATCGCGGTCAATCGCTGGTTGAGCGCGCCCACGCTGTCCGAAGCTTCGTTGAAAGTTCTCTGTATCCGATGCAGTTCCATCGCGGCGTCGAACGCGGCGCGGCGGTCGGCCTCGGCGATGGTGATTTCGGGATCGCCCTGTACACTGAATGTGTTCGTGGCCACTTCTTTGCCGTCGACTATCAACGTGACCTGATACTGTCCCGGCGGTATGAACGGTCCGGTCAAGCCCCCGCCGCCGAATCCGCCGCCCCCGCCCCCGCCGCCGCCGGGGCCTTGCTGTTGAATCCGCGGTTGGGGAAGCGGCTCCACGCGCAGATCCCAGAGCGCGGTGTTGACGCCCGCCTCGGCCTTGCCCTTCAGCGCGTCGCCCGAAAGTTCGCGCGCCACCTTGCCGGATGAATCTTTCACGACCAGCGACAGGCTCTTGGCCGGCGCCTTGAGAAAGTAATTGAACGACGCGCCGACATCAGGGTTTTTGCCGAGGAACTGCATGTCGCCCTCGAATTCGCGGGTGCGGTCGCCGGCCAGATTCATTTGCGTCGCCGCGCGCACGTCGAAGAGGAACGCGTCTTTCGACCGCGCCACGGCGAATTGCTGGAAAGGCGTCAGGTCGTCGAGAATCCAGACGCCGCGCCCATGCGTGGCCAGTATCATCGCGTTGTCGCGCGGGTGCAGCGTAATTTCGTAGACCGGCACGGTCGGCAGGTTAGCCTTGACGCGCGCCCACTGCTTGCCGCGGTCGAATGTGACGTAGAGGCCGCGCTCCGTGCCCAGGTAGAGAATGTCGGGGCTCCTCAAATCCTCGGTGATCGTGCGCGCGACCTCCCCTTTCGGAAGGTCGCCGGCGATCGGGCGCCACGTCTGGCCGTAATCGCTGCTGGCGTAGACGTAAGTGTTGAAGTCGTTCAGGCGGTGCCCGTCGAACGTCGCGTAGACCGTGGCGTCATCGAAGCGCGACGGCGCCAACTCCGACACGTAGGTGTTCGCGGGCAGTCCCGGTATCTTCGCCGTGACGTTAACCCAGTTCGCGCCGTCGTCGCGCGAGACGCTGACCACGCCGTCGTCGGAGCCTGCGTAATACAACCCGGCCTTCTTCGGCGATTCGGCGAAGCTCACCAGATTGCCGTAGGAACCGCCGCCGTCGTTCCTGGCAATAGTTATATCCTTGCCCTTGACGCCCATCAGTTCGAGCGCGTCGCGGTCAGTATTGGAGGTCAGATCGGGGCTGATCGCCTTCCACGAGTGTCCGCGATCCGTGGATTTCATGACACGGTTGGCGCAGACGAAGACCGTCGCGGGGTTGTGCGGCGAGATCAGCATGGGCGTGTCCCAGTTCCACCGGTACGGCTTCTCGCCTTCGGGCGGTTCGGGGCGGATCGTTTTGCGCTCATTGGTCACGCGGTCTACGCGATTCATCCGGCCGTCCTGCGATTCGGAGTACATGACGCGGCTGTCGGAAGGATCTATCTGCGCGACAAAACCGTCGCCGCCGCCGATGATCCACCAGTCGTCGTTGGCGATGCCCGACGCCGACCTGACCGCGCTCGGCCCGCACCAGGCGTAGTTGTCCTGCAACCCGCCGCAGACGGTGTACGGCGTCTTGAAGTCGTAACTAATGTGATAGAACTGAGAGAGGTTCGTATTGCGCAGAAAGACGTAGGTCTTGCTGCGGTCGTAAGAGGCGCCCACGCCGCCGTCGCCGCCGATGATGAGGTGGTTCGAGTTGTTCGGATTGATCCACATCGCGTGGAAGTCGACGTGAATCTTCCGCGCGCCGTCGCTACGGAACGTCTTGCCGCCGTCGTCCGAAACGTGAAGTTGCACGCCGAGAACGTAAATTCGCTGATCGTTATTCGGGTCAATGCGAATTTGGGAAAAATACATCGGGCGCGGATTCACATTCGACATCTTCGTCCAGGTCGCGCCCGCGTCTTCCGAGCGGTAGACGCCGCTCTCTTTCTGGTGTTCGACGCGCGCGTAAACAACGTTCGGGTCGCGGCGATAGACGTCCATCCCGATGCGGCCCATCGGCCCTTCAGGCAAGCCTTTAGTGAGCTTCATCCACGTTCGCCCGGCGTCGGTAGATTTCCAGATCGCGCTGCCCGCCCCTCCGCCGTTCATCCCCCACGTCGAACGGCGGCGCTGATAGGTCGCCGTGTAGAGCGTCTTGTTGTTCGACGGGTCCATCACCAACTCGGTCGCGCCGGCGCTTTCGTCAACCGTCAGAACGCGGCTCCACGTCTCGCCGCCGTCGGTGGTTTTATAAACTCCGCGATCCCCGCCCGGCCCCCACAGGCTGCCCAGCGCCGCGACGTAAACGACGTCGTGATCGACCGGATCGACGATGATGCGGGCGATCTGCTTCGAATCGCGCAGCCCCATGTTCTTCCACGTCTTGCCGCCGTCCGTAGATTTGTAGGCGCCGTCGCCCCAGGACGAACTCTGGCGGTTGTTATTCTCGCCAGTTCCGACCCAGACGAGGTTCGCGTCGTTCGGCGCGATGGCCACGTCGCCGATTGACGAGGTAGCCTCGTTGTCGAAGACCGATTCGAATGTCGTCCCGTTGTTGACGGTCTTCAACAGCCCGCCGGTCGCCGTTGCCACGTAAAAGACCGCCGGATTGCTTTCGAGCACGGCGAAATCGTCAATCCGGCCCCCGGGCGTGGCCGGGCCTATTTCACGAAACCGCATTTTATCGAACGGGGAAGAAACCGATGAGGCGCCGCTCTGCGTGTGGCCGGCCGGATTCCAGACCAGAAGCGGCGCGACGAGCGCGACCAGAAAAGACGCGCGAGCAAAGATGCGTGTGGATGCCATGAAGCGTTCCTCCTGAAGGGTGAATTAGAGTGTGATGAGTAAGATTGCGCCGTGAATTTTACCGATGACAAGGACGGAGTGGAACGGAGACGCGTTGCCGTTTTTTCAATCTTTCTGGTACTAACGGATTTTGTGGTTTGTGGCCGTTGCCGGTCCTGGAAAGAATCTTAGCCACGAATGAACACGAATATTCACGAATAGAAGCGAGAAAATAGCAGCCAAACAATTTATCAGACCGGAAATAATATTCGTGTTCATTCGTGTTCATTCGTGGCTAAAAACATTTCTCCCCTCCGGGAGGCGCGCCACAAAATCCGTTAGCATCGGCAATCTTTACAAATCTCAGGCATCGCTCAATAAGCGGGTCTTCCACAACGGCGACCAGGAAGCGCAACTCCCGCTGATCTCGCTCTTCGGCGCGAGCAACGAGATGCCGCAGGGCGATTCGGGAACACTTCCCCTGTGGGTATCAATGGTATGGCCGAGCGTTTGGCGCGCTAACCGGTCAGCGGCGCAGTGTTTCCGGCAGCGACAGCATGAATTCGCGGACGGACGCGATCTGGTTGTTCTCCGAAATGAACTCGAAGTCAGAAGCGCTGACAGAGAGCTTTCGTGAGTCCTGTGACGCGCCGACGCACGCATGCAGCGCCGGGCATTCGTCAATCAACGCGAGCAGGACGGCCCACGCCAGCAGATCCAGGGTCGCAATCACATCCAGCGCGTCCCGGGCACGCCACGGCGCGCCGGCCTGCCAATGTTTCGCCATCTTGATGCGAAGCGCATCCAGCCCCGCCTGAATCTCGCGGTCGTCACACCGCATACGGTCCAGGACTGCGATCAGTTGTTCCGCCGCGTACATGCTGACTTCGCAATGAAGGACCGTCCACCCGACCTGGAATACGCTGACAAGGTCGTGATTGATGAGGAAGGAGATGGGCGGCGCCGTCGCGTTCGCCGGGAGCCAGTGCGGTGGCCAGTTTTCCAGACCAAGGTTGCAGATCGCGATGGCGGCATCCGACGCCTCCTGCGCCGTAAAGGGCCGCGCCTGGATGGAACATCCGGCCATGAGCGTGTTCGCAAGATAGGCGAGTTCCTCGTTCCTCGCCGAATAGGCGGTATGGTCCTGGTCGAAGGCGAACTCCAGGTGCGATCGGATATGGCCGAGACGTGGCGCGCGCCCATCTGATCCGCTAGGCAACGATCGAGGCGGCTGCGCGAGGATCCCCGCATCAAGGAGTACCTCGAAGACCGCGGCGACCGCCTCCGCGAAGTCCTCAGGGATGGGCGGATCAGTCGTCGCTTCTGATCCGGCCGCCAAAAGCCCGGGTTCGCTTGACGCGCTGTTGACGTCCGCCGCTCTCGTCTCGTCGATGGCCCGGAAATATGCGCCCGCGAGCGGGTTGGCGGGCGGCGCGGCGTCGCTCCCGAGCCGAAGCTCCCGTGACATCTGTAGGAACGCGCGGGCCTGCGCGGGCGTCAAGCCCTGCATCACCTGATGGAAGTAGTCGGGATGCCACGCGTCGAGGGACGTCAGGACCTCGACGATCGCCTCCCAGGAGTCGGCGCGCTTGGCCACGAGCAGGTAGCCGCCGACGTCGAATCTGAGCCCATCATCAAAGACGCTAATCGCGTCCGCGTAGAAGGTGACCAGTTCTCCATCCGTCGTCTCAAAGGGCGTAACCGCCGCAAGGTCGTAGACGAGCGTATGCTGCGCGAGCCCGGCGACCACAAGGTCGACGTCCATCCCCGCGAGCTTCTGCGCCGCTGCGGCGGCGCCGGATTCCACCAGCACTTCGAGCCACACGCCGAAACGGTCGGCGTCGAACTGCTCGTCCCGGCCGGGTTGGGCGGCGCGCCACAAGTCGAGATCAAAAATGCGCGCCAACTGCTCCGGCGTTGCCAGCGTCACGATCTCGCCGCAATCCTCAAGCCCACAGGTCTGAATGACTCGGTGAAGCAGATCGGGCCGCAGTCGGGGGACTACATGCTCGAGGCTTGGAGTGTTCAGAATGCGATCGAGCAGACCACGCCCGTCTGTCGCATCGCGCCCCGCTGGCTTGTCGCTGGGCCGATCCGCGCCGTCGGGACATGGAGTGTGTGATTGCAAGGCGTTCACAAAGCTGTTCATGCGAATTTCTCCTTTGTGTTGAGATGAACCGAATGGACTACTTGCCCGAAGGCGCCACGAACCAGCGAATCTTCTTTCATTGAGAGCTCTCTGTGTGGAGAGTGCGCCTTCTTCGGCTCTGAAGTTAGCCCGCGATATCATCTACAGTGGGAAAAGTTAGGCAAGTTTTTGATGGTGTTTTTTGAGGGCCTAAAACCTGCATTCCGAGCAAGACTTTGATATAATAAAATTGTCAGGGAAGGCTTATATCGCGAATTCGAATTCGCTCCTCCTCTTCCAAAGTCACTCACGAGAAATCCTGATTAGGCTAAAAATGTGAAGGCCGCCCTGATATCCTTGGCGGCCTTTCGTGTTTGTAATCCCCTTTATTTTGCCCACATTGGCAAAACGGAATCACCCTTCCCCGTTCAACGCCATCACCGCGCAACGAAGCCTCGCCTTCATCTCCGGTGTCAGCTACCCGCTGATGCTTTGCACAAACCGTCGATTGGGGAATATTCGTCTCCCTGCGATGGCGTGGCGTGACAAAGTGAATCCAATCCGAATTCGAAATCGTGAAATTTGAGCGAGGCCAACTCTCAGATCACATGTCGGTGTTGTCTTCTCATAGTCCTCTGACTTATACTCGCCTTTACTTACCGATCGGTAGGTTTTTGCGCCGGTCGTTTTATTGTTCGCCGAAATCACATTGACGCCGCGGACGCATCCGCGATTTGGGAACAGAAGATCGGTACTGTACCGATGAGCTTCAAACGAAACAGGGGGTGGGATATGAGAAAAGAGTTCCGCAGAAGCTGCGCCGTGATTACCGGCCTGGCGCTCATTTCGTTTTTGTATGTGGCCGCCGACAAGCCGTCTGATCTGGCCGCGTCCACAGTCACGTTCACCAAAGACGTTGCGCCGATCCTCTTCAAGAACTGCGCCGAATGCCATCGGACCGGAGAGATCGCGCCGATGTCGCTGATGAATTATCAGGAGGCGAGGCCGTGGGCCAGGGCGATTCGCGAGCGCGTCGTTGACCGTTCAATGCCGCCGTGGAGCGCCGACCCGAATCACGGCGAATGGGCCAACGACCCGCGTCTCTCGCAGAAAGAGATCGACACCATCGTCGCCTGGGTCAACGCCGGAGCCCCGAAGGGAGACGACAAGGACATGCCGCCCGCGCCGAAATTCTCCGACGGTTGGACGATCGGCAAGCCGGACGTGGTGATCGAAATGCCGG
>WNGE01005000.1_pt1 | contig 15146 bp, 13 predicted proteins | sample 5400651 | NCBI WGS metagenome assembly WNGE01 (sample SAMN13153370, study PRJNA577476) | soil metagenome | isolation source: 60 cm soil or saprolite under grassland replicate 2 | place: USA:California | collected 2016-06-15 | reverse complement strand
CCGCTTCAATCTCGGTTAGACTCATGTTGGCCTTATTCTAAGCTGACATCAAAGACTCTCGCAATGCAAAGGTGGTCGGAGGTCAAAAATCAAGATCAGCGGTCACGAAACCTCAGTAGTCTCCGCAGCAAATGGTTTTGGCTCCCGCGAGCTTCGCAGAGGCAGTTCGCACATCAAAATCTCGCGTAACTTTGTCTTAAAGTGATTGAAGGTAAAATTTTCTTGCAGCCGTTCGTAACCAGCCGCACCCAAACGGCTCCTGAGATCGCCGTCCAAACAAAGCTTAGTGATCGCGGTCGCAAGCTGCGCGACATTTCCATACTCAACCACCAAACCCGTCTGCTTGTCTTTTATGACTTCGGGCGCGGCGCCGCTGTTGGCGACGATTATAGGCTTGCGGTAATGCATTGCTTCCAAAAAGACAATCCCGAAACCTTCACCGGCGCTGGGCAAGACAAAAATGTCACATGCTTCGTAAGCCGCGCGTAAGGTTGCGTCATCGACCGAGCCGGCAAAGTGGACTCGATCACTGATCCCCTTCTCCGCGGCGAGCGCGCGATGCCGTTCAAGGTCGCTGCCACTGCCAATAACGACATATTGAACACTGGGAACGCGATCGATCACCGCGGGCAAAGCCTCGAGCACTGTATCGATGCCTTTGTACTTTTCGCTCTCCTCCAAACGACAAACAGACAAGAGGCATAGACCAGACATCAGAGGTGGGAGATCAGAAGTTAGAGACGAGAAGTCGGGCGTCGCGTTAGTTCTCGCCCTTTGGTCTTTGCTCTTTTCTTTGTCTGACTCGAAACTCGAAACGCGAAACGCGAAACTTTCCCGGACCGTCCAGTCGATTGTGTCCGGCAGAATCCGAATGCGCTCGGGCCGCACGCCGTTGACTTCAATCATCTTCCGCTTCGTGTATTCACTCACCGAAGAAACGAAGTCGGCGCGTTGCAGTGCCCAGCGCTTCATTGGCGGCAGCCTTGACCAGACTTCAATGCCATGAACCATGACTCCGTATCGTAGTCCGGGGCGCAAACGCTTCAAAATCATTCCCAGCGGAGCATAGTTGACATGGCCCAGCACGAGCAGATCGATTGGCTGGCTCAACAGAATCCCTATCACTCGCCGAACAAATGCGAAACGATTACCGCCAAACGCCTGCAGTGAAACATTCGGAAGCGCTCTCGAATTGGCCGTTACATCCGGTTCCTGATCCATTGCGATCAATACGCGCGGCCTGAATTCCGCGCCGTTTCCCAGTTCATTCAACGCCCGGCACACCATGCGATTGTAGGCGGGTATTCCGCCTCGCGCGCTGAAGGTTGTGGTTTGCAGAGTGAGAATCATGACGAGTAGTTTTGTTCGTGCCAGCGAATAATTTCAGCCATGCGATTGTCATAAGAGTACGCAGGCACGCAGCGCGCGTGTCCGGCAGCGGCTATCGCGTCTCGCTCTTCGGGACGGGCGAGGTAATAATCGATCTTTTCCGCTAACTCCTCCGGCGAACCGAAGCAGGCAATCTCTTTTCCTTCCTCGAAGAGTTCCAGCACCTCGTCGTTTCTTTCATGCAGCATGAAACCGCCGCAGGCGGGTATCTCGTAGGTGCGAGTGGTGGTTTCGTCGCCTTGTGACGCGCCCTGGACAACACCTGACATGATTCCCAAACTGATCCGAAATGCCCTCAGCGCCTTCGCATAACTAGTGCCGTTCAACGGAGCACCCCGTATGAATTTGCTCAATCTCGCCGACCGGTTCCGCTCAGTCCACTGATTACCCCAGATTTGCAGATCGATATCCGGCCGCAACGAGACCAACCGATCAAGAATTTCTTCCTTTTGGGAAGTGTAGGTAGCGACGACTCCGACATCGTGGCCGTATTTGGCGAGATCCTTTTCGTCGAGTTCCCGTGGTTGGTGAATCTCTGCGTCGTATCCGTGAGGCAGGAAGAAAGATTGGCGCAGAGTCGCCCGTGCCCGGATGTCGCGGTCAAGAAACTTCTTGGTTAGAAAGACGCAATCATATTCGGGCAGGGCCTGCGGCAAAAGCGTTCCATGCGCGAAAACCGAAGTGTCCGGATAATAGTTGTATAGAGCAATCTCCCGAGAGCGTAGCGTTCTCAGAGTTTCCGGCGCCAGATGGGGCGCCTTAAATGCCAACAAAACATCAGGGGTAAAGGACGACGCTGAATCCAGCACAAGCTCGTTGTATTCGCGAACAAGTGTTCGATCGAACAGTTTGCGAACTCCCCGGGAACTTCGTTTTCTAACTTGCGGGAATATTGTTTGTGAATCGATGTCCGAAACATCGTGCCCAAGTCGTCGCAGTGCGGCGCAACAAGCACGCGCACAACTACCATACCAATTTTCGCCCAGAAAAAGAATTCGCACACTTACCTTGACGGCACGTGTAATCGGACCAGCATATCCATCGTGTAGATTCCATCCTTGGCGGTTCCTAATTCAACCAGAAACCGGGCGGCAATACCGGCGCGCAACACTTGCCAAAGAATGAATCTGATCGCGCTTGCTAGTCCGTGGACTCGAGGCCCGCATTCCCGGAACTCAACTTCGCGATCGAAATCGGCCAGAGCGGCGAGCTGGCGAAAGTTGTTGGTCGTGAAGGCCCACTCATGAGTAATGTCCCAATGCCGCGTCAATGATCCGAAGGGTGAAACCGCATTCGGCACCATGGCCACCAAAGTGCCGCCGGGACGAAGCACCCGTCTAATCTCCTTCATAACGGCCAGCAGTTTGTCTTTTGACAGGTGCTCGAGCAGATTCAACGCGGTGATGAAATCAAACGATTCCGATTGGGCCGCTTCCAGGAATTCCAGAACATCGGCCTTCGCATAGGTTGCTTTGGTGAAGCGGCGCGCCTGTTCAAGCTCCTCTTCGCAAAGGTCGACACCGACGACCTGAATGAATCCATCGCGCTCCAGTAAATAAATAAACTCGCCGCAGCCGCTGGCGAGATCGAGACATCGTGCTTCCTTGTCAGCCGGCAGCCACTTCCCCAGGCCCCGTCTGAGACCCAGTGCACTCTTTTCGTAATAAGCAATCGAAGACGCATGGCTGCGGCCGGCCGTCGTTTCATAATAGCCCTGCACGATCTGGCTCCCGAGAGATTGAACTTGTGCTTCGACTTTCAAGCTAATTCCCTCTATGGCCGTGCCCGATTTAATTCAAGCACGATCCCTCCGGACTTGATCCCGCGCCGCACGACCATATCGAAGACTATGAACGCCGCTTTGAAAGTAATAAAGGTCACTGCTATGGACACGAATACGGTCACTGCTTCAGGCATGTCGGTCATCGAAAGCATGGTTGAGACATAGAGCAACATGTGCATCGGTCTCCCGCGCGGATCAGCGCTCGCCATGCGCCATAACAACCCTATTAAGGAACCGATCGCAAGCATTCCCAGAAATACACCCGGCATCCCATAGTTCCAATACAATTCCCCGGTCGCCGTCATCCCGATTGAAGTCGTGGCCTCAGCTTCTGTTTCAAACAATCCCAGGTAGGTGCTGAACCAGGCACCGCGGGTGACGTTTGGTTTACCTGGCCAAAGCACTCTGGGTACAAAAGCGTATGCCGCGTACTTCAAGGAGTCGCCCATCAGCAGGCCTGAGGAGTTGACTTCTCCCATAATGAAGCCGACCGGTACGACGTCGAACTGCCGGTTAAGAAACTGATCAACTTGCTCCTCGAAGAAAGATCCACTTAATACTTCCGGTCTTTCCTTCAACCAGGTGTCAAAGCTTTCCACGATGTGCTGGCGTGGATCCTCTCCTTCCTGGAGGGGTTTTTCGCGTGCGGTATAGATCACAGGAGCAACGATGAAGAGATAGAAGGTTGCAAGAACGACGACCAGAGCGGGTATCCAGACTCGAAGACGAGGCTTGGTAATGCAAAGCCACACAACTGGGAGGAACGAGAACATAATGTAGGCTTTCGAGCCGGATGCCAGGTTGCCAAAAAACACGCCCGCGGTCCCAATAATTAACAGCATCGCAAACACGGGCCGAGTGATCCCCATTTTTTCAGGAGGCGTAACAGCAAACCCGCATACTGAACCTACGACTGCGATCGAGAAGATTTTTACGGCGGCTCCCAGGAAACTAAAGGATTGGGGACTAAACTGAAAAAGCAGTCCGGCAATCCAGACCACAGCCAACCAACCCAGAAGATTGTGACCTGATATGGGGGAGCTCTTTGGCGAAAGTTTCGGTCGAAAAATTTGCATTCCGACATGCAATGCAAGTGAACCGGCGAGATACAACACATAAGCATTGGCGAGATCTGTCAGAGGCACCATCGTCTGGTCACTGGCAAATCTCACCAAGTCATCTTGTTTGAGTGTCAGTCCAAGATATAGCGGCGAGATACCCAGACCGATACTGTACCAGAAGAAATAAAACGACAGTGGCGTTAACCAGAGCGATGATTTGCGTGCTTCTCGCAAGCCAATGTAAATGTAGACAAAGAAACAAATCATTCCGCCCGAAACCAGTGTCAGGCGTGGTTGTTCCAGCAACAGCGAGCAGGCCACGACGAAAGTCGCCAGCGCGTGGATCTTTACCTCGGCCCACCGGCCCTGCAGCGCCCGTCTCCGAACCAATTGAATGCTCAGCGAGACTTTCTTCATTTCGAAACCAGCTGAGGAGAAGGACGTAGCCTTGCATCCAGCGATAAAGTACGCGGCGAATTTGTCCTGGTAACTCGCCGCCAGATGCGAACTGGGACATGACCGACAAGGAACGGAATTCCCAACCAGAAGTTTCCGTTTCGGAGCAAAATCCTGGCCAACCGGCTCGCATAAGCAAACTCGCCCCTTATCGACTGCAAAACCAAATTAACGAGATACCGAGCAGTTAGTTTGCCGGTTAGCATTTGATATCGGCGCCATTCGCGATTTCCGAAGCGTCGCGGCTGAAATATCTTTGTGGGAATCGCAAAGTAATCGATAACGTCTAGAAGTTTTGCCGGGTTGACCGAAGAGCTCGATTCCGCCTGGACTCTTCCGTAAAACAGCGGCGTGTCCAGATGTGCGTACTGACCCACGCGACATAAGCGGGCCGCCAGATCATAATCGGAAGCGTAGAGAAGCTGATCGTCATATCCGCCGATCGCTTCGTAAGCCGAACGTCGGACGAAAAAACTTGAATGACCACCGAACCCATGCCCTCTCGCCATTCGCTGCAGCATTTCGTCTCCGTCTCTGATCGCGAGCAGTTGTCCAAACAAAAACTGAACGTGGATGGATTCGCCAGCTTCATTGGCGAGAATCTCGGCGGAGGTCGCCAGCGCGACTCGCGGATTCTGCTCCATGACTTTGAGGAATTCTTCAAGACAATTCGGCACGAGCCAATCGTCGGAGCAAAGCAGCTTCAGATATTTGCCTTTGCCCATTTCCGCGACGCGCTTTATGTTTCCGTTCATTCCGAGACGTCCCTCGTTTCGGGCGTATCGGATTCTGGAATCCTGTCGTGCGTAGGCGTGAACAATCTCAGCAGTGTCATCCGTCGAACAATCATCGCAAATGATCAGTTCCCAATCGGATAAGGTCTGGGCACGCACACTCGCGATGCAGTTTTCAATGAACCGGCCATAGTTATACGTCGGCACGCAAACGGAAACTAAAGGTGTCGCACGCATGCGTTAGTTATCTTTCAATGCCGCAAAAATTGACCATGCATCGCGTGCGGACCGGCGGTGGGCCTTTGGAAATAATTCCGAGATTGCCTGCCATACTGCAATTTCACCAGTGTCGTGAAAAGCCACCCAACCGCCGCGACGAACGAATGGCAGCCAGGACTTTATGTCAGTACTACAACCTTCGTATGTATGATCTCCATCGATGAAGAGTAGGTCGATTGGCCGGTTCCATTTTGCAGCTACCTCAGCGGAGGTTCCGCGATGCGTCTCAATGGTGTCTTGGTAACTGCTGGTGTTATGAAGAAACTCTTCCATTACATCTGATTTCTCATCATAAGGCATCGCGTCGTTGAGCCAAGTGTCTATGCAGGCAAGACGCGCGTTCTGATGCAAACCCGCCGCCAGACATGCCGATGACTTTCCCATAAATGAGCCGACTTCGAGTGCTAATCCGTCCGCAGGGACCCTTCTGGCTAACCAGTAAAGGAAGCTCTGCTCCAGGGGATGGAGGTAGCCGGGTATTTTGTGAACAGCATCAGGTGGATGGACGAACAAGCGTAAGTACGTCTCCCAGAACTTTCCCACCACATATCGTTGATTCAACCTTCGCATACGCTGAATTACGTCGCTCTCAAGCACGAAGAGGTTCCGAAATTCCGGTTCCACACCAATGCCCGAATGAAGTTAAATCGAGCTTCGGCCATCGGAGGTCGCGCCAAACTGAGAGCATGTTCCACAATCGGATGTCGTCGAAAGCAAAAATCGGAGGCTTCGCGTACACCAACTGGTCCAACTTTTCCAGCAAAGTTCGTTCGAAAGTCCCGTCCTTGGCAGCGTCGATGAAAATCAAGTCGGCTTCCTGAAAAAGTTCGGCGTATTCGGCGAACGCGGTGGGATCAGCGAGATTCGTCACGACCTGTTTTAGTCTATGATCGGCGAAATCGTCTTCGGTTAGACAAGCCCGCGGATAATCGCGCCATGCGATCACGTCAAATGTTATTAATCGCGCGTCGCGGGAGAGATATTTCAGCATGCTAAGCGCTGATAATCCTTCGCCGGTTCCAATTTCAATGACCAGCGAGGGGCGGATGATTTCAACAAATGATGCTAACAATCGATAGTGTTCACCCGGCCAAAGGTTAATCAGGTCGTCACCATACGAAAACCGGCCACCAAGCCGTGCGCAAATATCCTGCAAAGAGATTTTGCGGGCGCAACCGATCGCTTCAACCGCCAGATCAAGCAGTCGTTCGTTCGGCCTGCCCATCGAGTCATCCTCTGAATAAAGCATCGAGTATTCTGCGTGACGAGCCGTGACCGGGCTGGGCGCAAGTCGGCGTTGGATAGCTTCCGAAGTCCGTCTCCTCAAATCCATAAAGCCGACCTCAGCCACTTCTCGCCAAGGCGTGAGCGAATCTGGAAAGCTCATTCCGAAGAGAGCGCCTTATGACTTCTGCTTCCAATCTCAGTCGATGGGTCACCCGTTCTCTGCGGTCGTAAGCGTATGGTAAATAGCGGCGGTTAATGTCAACCGCAATGCGGACATTACGCGCAGAGTTTTTCGTTTCCACGTGGTCGTCCTCACGTTCGCGCACTTGAATCAGAGGATCGCGCACATAAGCAACGTCGCCATGATTCGATAATCTCATCCACATCTCTACGTCGGCGATGAATCCATAGGAAGGATCGTAGAGCCCATATTGTTCGTGCGCCTCGCGTCGCACGACTGTCAACGCGCATACCGGACAGTTCAGACTGCGGAGCATGAACTTTAACCACGTAGCTCCGGCTGTTACGTCGGGCCAGTCGGCAACGTGAGTCTGGATGAGTTCGCTGCCCTGACTTATGACTTCAATGGCGCAATGAACAAACAGAGCGCTGGGGTGCCGCTGCAGCGTCTTGACCATTGTTTCGATGAAAGCGGGAGTGTAGATATCGTGGTCGTGACATACTGCGATGAATTCACCTCGCGAGGCTTCAATCCCGGCGTTGAGATTTCCAGGCATCCGCATATTCTTATGATTGCGGTGATAGAGCACCCGACTGTCGCCGTTTGCCGCTGCCGCAACGGCTTGCTCGGTTCCGTCGCTCCCGTCTCCGTCGTCGCGGACCAATAATTCAAAATCGGTCCATCTGCCTTGCAAAAGTGACTTAATGCTTTCGCCGATTGCATGAGCGCGCCTGAACGTGGGCATCACGATTGTGACTGCCGGACCCATGGTGTCGCGCGACGCCAGTTTTGGGATGCCGTTGTTAAGCACTGCGTTCCTGTCGAATATAATCGATTGACTGCTGAACGATATCGTCAAGGTCGTAACGCGGGTGCCATTTCAGCTCGCGGATAGCGCGGTCGGCATCGGGATACTTGTCGTTTGCCTCTTCGAACAACGGCCCCCAAAGGGTCTTGGGATCGACAAAGGTGATTTGACTCTTGCCGCCTATGGCTCGAACCACTCGCTCAGCCAATTCCAGAATCGTTATCTTGTTCGCAGGATTTCCGATGTTATAAGCCTGGCCTTTGCAGCCATACCGCATCGTGCGAATTATGCCGTCGGCGATATCCTGAACGTGTGTGAATGCGCGGACCATTTTGCCGTCGCCATAAACCGTTATCGGTTCACCCGCCAACGCCTGTTTAATGAACCGCGGCAAAACAAAACCACCTTCGATAGCCTGCCGCGGTCCGGCCACATTAAAAGGTCTGACCACGGTGGCGTGAAAGTCAGACACCCGCACCGTATTTGTCAGCGCGACTTCAGTAGCCAGTTTTGCCACCGCATATTCCAGGCGTACGGAAATCTTTGGCGGGATAATCATCGAATCTTTTTCCGAGCAGTAACCGTCGCGCCCTCCGCCATAGACTTCGCTGGTCGAAACGTCGCACAAGCGCGCGTTCACCTTTGTGGCGTATCTAAGAACCGCGTACATATCGTCAACGATCGCTTGCAGAATGCGTCCCGCGTGTTTCAAAACACCCACGGGCCCGACGACGGAAGCGAGGTGAAAGATCTCATCAAAAACGGGGAGCTCATCGCGCGAGAAGAACTCTTTCACTGAGCAAATGTCATAGGTCAGCCTTTCGCGATATCTGACCTGTTGCAGATAAGCGTCCAGTTCAATCGGGCTCGTGCTGAGGTTATCGACGATGTGAATTCTGACGTCAGGATCCTTTAGTAAGAGTTCTACGAGGTGGCTGCCGATAAAGCCAAAGCCGCCGGTGACCAAAATGTGACGGGTAGAATTGTCGGTCATGAGCTGGTTGAGTTGTTACCCCTGGGCAAATCTTGTCTTCACGAGACTGAAAAGGTGAGTCCGCTCGTATGCGGCCAACTGCTTCCACATCAGCCCAAATGCCAGCAACGACATCGCCGGCAGCAGGACTATCAGTCTGACCGCTTCCAGATGAATCAGGTTCCAGCCAACTAATCCCAGAGCCAGCGGAATAAGAATACCAAGAACGAGCGCCGAGAATGTCTGGTAAAGAAAGTGACTGAAACGTTCGCCGATTTCGCGCGCTGCAAGCAGCGGAATCAGCCACGCGGACAATGAAATGTCGCCGATAAGCTGGGCCAATGCGGCGCCACTCATTCCCATCCGAGGAATCAGTACGATGGACGTGGCGCTTGTGATCAAGGCCGCACCAAACAAAACCACGGCGACCGATTTTTGCCGGTTAATTGCGCAGAGCAGAGTCAGGCTGGCGCTCCAGATGCCCCAAAGAACTATTCGGGTAAGCAGAAATGCCAGCGTCCATGAGTCGATCGTCAGACGTCCTGCGGTCCATGAAGGATAGACCAAAGGGATAACCGGTAGCATGATAAACGCCACCGAGGCGACCAGCCATAAGTTCAAACGAGCGAGGCTGCGATGAGTCTTAATCAGTTGTTGTGTTTGTGCGCGCGCATGTAGGGCAGTTAATTCGGGCCAGATTGCATTCGTAAGCAGGCCACTTGCCAGAATCGCTACGTTTACGACAGTTCGATGCGTCGCTAGCCGACTTACTTCACCGCCGTTTAGCGAACGCTGAAGGACCATTAGCGTGAATTGGTTTGTGAGGTAATCAGCGAACGGGATAGCAATAAAAAAGAGACCCGGGCCAATCATCCAGACCCCATCACTCCAGCTACCTCCGCTTGGCCTCAAGCGGAGCCATGGATGGAGACGGTGCAAGTCATAGAGGATGAAACCCGAAAACAGAATCGCAACAGCTACCCGGGCCGCTGCCAAAGTAATGAAGTCGGCGTGAAGTACAATGAGCGCGACTGTAAGAATCATGGCCGCCCCTTGTTGCGATGCGCCAATAACAGCCGCGCGAGGCAATCGTCCCGTCGCGCGATAAATGCCGGCGATTACCCCCATCGGTATGCCTAACAGCAACTCAAACGCAAGCAGCATTGCAACCACCTGGAACGTGGTGCGCGAAACGGTTTGCAGCGCGAGCGAGCGATCGATAGGCAAAACCAGAAGTACGATGCCGACAACCATTAAGATTGTGGAGGCGAGAGGTATCTGCACCCGTAGAGAGCTGTGTAACGTTTTCTGTAAGTCGTCACGTTCACCGCGGGCATAGCTTGCGCACAAGCGATTTACCACGAAGGTTTGTAGACCCAAATCGACTAGCCTTAGAAAAGTTACTAAACCAGTGAGCAGAACCCACTCTCCATACCTAACTTTTCCCCAGGCGTAGAGTGCGACCGGAACAATGGTCAGCTGACCGGCGATTTGAACCGCGGCCCCGGTGGACAGCGCGCCCAGGCCTTTGCCGACGCGAGCGATGACGCCGGCCCCAGTCGAGCTCATCGGATCGGCCAGGCTATTTACTGAGAGTTTCGCGTCCACTTTAGACGTTATTAGAAAACAAGACGCTATGGGCGACAGAAAGCGATTAGCTCGTCGGTTTCCTCGAGGGTCTGCGGGCTAATTGATTCCAATTGATAATCCAACGAACGGAGGAACTCGCAAGCTTCTCGATGAACCTGCGGCCCATGCGTAGCAAGAAAAATTGTCGGCTTAGATCTCTCGAGGGCCGATCGCGCGCCGGAGAGCACGAGCATCTCGTCACCCTCGACATCCAGTTTCAAAACATCAGGTGAACGAACAATCCCACGCGCGATAAGATCGTCAATTCCCACGGTCTTAACTTGCAGGCTCCCGCTCAGCGAAAGATGTCCCATGGCACTGGGTCCGCCATCTTCAAAAGTCGCGAAGCCGGTGCCGGCTGACGCCGCCGCTTCAATCACAGTTACGTTATTTACCTGATTCAATAATAAGTGCTGTCTGAGGTAATCAATGTTTCGCGGCAATGGTTCAAAAGCATAAACGTGGCCGCCCGCGCCAACCAGGGTGGAAGCCAGCAGCGTGTAAAAACCGACGTTGGCCCCTATGTCAAAGACCACTTCACCTTCGCCCACCCGGCCGGCAAATAAAACTTGCTTGCCTTGCTCGTAACTTCCTAGCCAGCAGCCGTGCGTGTGCGCCCCCGCAATCCAATTCTTGCCTCTGAGTTTGCCCTGCAGGATCGGCATTGGCATGTCTTCCGGAATCAGCTTGAGGGGACTCCGTAGAATCCTGCCGACGACACTATGGTTGGAGATTTCTGAAAAGTTCACGCGGCTTGATTCACCACCAGTGGTGCCTGAGACGATTGGGTGAATGCGAGTGCATCCCTGACGCCTTGCACACAGGCTTCGTAATTCCACGTCGCGATAATGCTCGCGGACCTCTCACCCATGCGCGCTCTGGTTTCGGGATCAATTAGGAGTTGCAGCAAGAGGTCGGCAAGCTGTTTGAGGTTTCCCGCGTCGAACAAGAATCCATTTTTGTAGTGACGAACAAGGTCAGCGCTCGCACCAACTTCTCTTGAAACGAGCACCGGCAATGCGGCGCACATCACTTCGTTGAGGATTAATCCCCAGGGCTCGTTCTCAGACGGAAGCACAAAGACATCGGCGATCGAATAAAACTTAGGTAGCTCAGACTGATTCCGGAAACCAAAAAAGTGAACGTCTTTCAAATCATTTTCGCGGACATAGTTCCTGAGGCTCAGCTCTTCTTCTCCCGATCCAACAAACACCAGAGCGGCTGGTACGCCGAGTTGTCTGACGCGATGAAAAGCGGCCAGCAGATCCATTGGCCTTTTTCTAGCTATTAACTTCGAGGCAAACAAAATTACCGGCAGGTCCTGAACTAAACCCAATTCGCATTTCACACCCGAGCGATCCCGATACTGTTCAGCCTGTGTGCTGAAATATTCGTTATCGACTGCATAGGGAACCTGGAACAGGCGGTCTTCCTTCACACCGTGATACTTATAGAACTGTTTATTACATTCACCGATTGGAAGGCACGCCGTGACGAGTTGATTGTAAAGAAAGCTCATCAACGGTTGTCTGACAGCTCGCTTGAGCTTTGAACGATGCAGTTGCAAATGAGTCTCACAACGCATTAATACGGGTATCCTCAAGATCTTCGCGGCAATAATAGCCAGCAGATAGGTGGCATAATTATGTCCGTTTACCCAGAGAGCGTCGTAACGACCTTTGCGCATTTCGCTGACAACCCCGGGATTGATGAGACTCCAGAATCCTTGGACAGCATCCAGCCGGCGCAGATTTCGCAGGAATTGATTTTTGTATCCATCCAGCAAAGAAACATCCCACTTGATTCGCTCACCGAATCCCGGATCGAGATATTCTTCAGCACCCTGGCGGCTGCAAAAGTAAACCGTCAGGTCAATGTCGGGTTCCTGAGCGAGTCGTCTGTAAAGCGGGGCGAAGTATTGAATCGGGTGTGTATTCAGAATTGCGAGCTTGTACATCAGAAGTCAGAGGTAAGAGATCAGAGATCAGAGATCAGAGATCAGCAATACATTATCGCACGGAGGCGTACTCAAGACAGGCCCGAATGTCCTCCGATTCGAGGTAGGGATAGTCCTTAAGAATTTCTGCCTCCTCCGCTCCGGCAGCCAGCATGTCCAGGACATCCTTGACGCGAATACGCATCCCGCGAATGCACGGGCGGCCCCCACACTGGCGCGGGTTTGAGGTTATGCGGTTCAGAAGCTCAGTACTCATGTTCCAATACTTCCAGAAAAAGAGAACAGAAATTAGGTCAGCAGCCGACTGCACATCGACGCCCACAAGGCCTCAAGCAGACGCCGCGCGTTCCCGCACCGCGTCATCCTCCACGTCGCCGCTGTAATACGCCTGATGGTAATAGCGCTGGTAGTAGTAATAGTAATCATGTGAACGCACGTTCACGTTGTTCAGCACGACGCCGACGATCTTTGCGCCGACGTCCATCAGCAATTGCCGCGAGCGGCGCACCACGCTGCGCGAGCTCTTGCCGCCATGCACCACCAGCAGCACGCCATCCACCATCGATCCAATCAACACGCCATCCGTGAACGAGCTGATTGGCGGCGAGTCGACAATCACATGCGTGAAGGAATTTCCTAACACGGACAGCAACTTTCGCATTTGATCTGAGCCAATCAGTTCCGCCGGGTTAGGCGGAATCGGTCCCGAGGTCAGGATGTTCAGCCCGGTGGCTTTATCCTGCGAAATGACTTTGAGAATTTCTTTGGCGTCCATTTCGCTCGACAAGATCGAACTCAGCCCCTGCCGATCCGGCAGATCGAAGATCGACCGCAAGCGCGGCCGTCGCATGTCGGCGTCGATAATCACGACGCTGGCGCCCGTCTGCGCGAGTGTGATCGCCGTATTCACCGCGGTCGTGGTCTTCCCTTCACCGGGCAGGCTGGATGTGATCAAAAGGCTCTTGGGCGCGCGGCCGGCCGTAGAAAGCAATACCGAAGTGCGCAACTGGCGATAAGACTCGGCCAGCGCCGATCGCCCATTAACATTGATCAATAGTTCGGGATTGCCGTTGCTGTTGCCGTTTCGCTTTTGCAGCGCGGTCGTCGATGACAACAAGCGCCGGCGGCCAATGCCACTGGACATTGAAGGAATAACCGCCAGCGAAGGCAGGCGCAGAAACTTCTCTACATCATCGGTCGAATGAATGCTGTCGTCGAGATATTCGAGAAACAGCGCGAGCCCGACGCCCAGCGCCAAAGACAAGACAAACGCCAGCATGACGGAACGCGTGCGCGCGGGCCCGACCGGAAAGTCGGGGACGATTGCATAATCCACAATCGAAATGTTGTTGGGCCGGCCGGTGACAACCACGTCATTCTCTTTCGAACGCTGCAGAAGACTGTCCAGCAACCCCCGGTTGGTATCGACCTGCTGCTGCAGAATGCGATAGTTGATCGCCGCTTCATTCTGGGTGACGGTTTCCGCTTTCTGCTGATTGAAAGACTTGCGCAGCGAATCTTCGCGTTCCTGCGCCTGCCGGTACTTCGTTTCCAGATTCGTCAGCAGCGTGCTGGCGCCGCGGCTCTTCTTGTCTTTCAAATGAGATTCGAGGGCGGAGATCTGCTGCGTGATCTCTTTTACTTCTGGCGCTTCCTCCGTGGCGTCGACCAGCAGTTTGGCGCGTTCCTGTTTCAGATCGGCAAGCTTTGCTTCGGTTTGATTCTCATCTTTGGTGGCTGCATCAGCCAGCGCCGCTGCCGCGCCGGGCATCTTTGCGGCGTTGAATTCGGCTTCCGCCAGCTTGCGATCATTCTCAGCCGACAACAGGTCCTTATTCAGACCAGAGAGCCGTTCGACAACCGTATTTTGATTGTCGTTGAGAGAAAGGATTTTGTTGTCTTTGGCATAGTTGACCAGCTTTTCTTCGTCCGCACGAATCTGCGCCTGAAGTTCGGCAACCCGCTTGGACAGGAATTCGCCAGTCGTGCTGTTGGTCTCGTTTCTCTTTTCGAGGTTCGCGTGCACGAAAGTTTCGGCGATCCAGTTGGTTACTTTGGCGGCGATTTCCGGGTCGCCGTGTTGAAAAGTGATGTCGATCAAGCGCGTCTCTTTGTAATAACCAGCGCGACTCTCGCGCACGGGCTCGACTTTCAGTCCGCCCTGCAAACCCAGCACGAAAGGCGCCAGGCGGCGGGCTTCAGCTTCATCATATGTTGTCGAGTCAGACGCGATGCTGGAAGCAAGCGGCAATGACTCAGGCTGTTTGGCCGCGTCGTCCTTTCGCTTGCTCCCAAAGCCGAGCATTTGCGCGACAACCTTCAAAGTTGAATGCGAGCTTGATTGCGGGCGGAGGAATGCTTCGTTGTGTTCAAGGTTCAGCGTCTTCACCACGCGACGCAGAAGCCCAGGGCTCGTCAGAATTTGCAGTTGCGTGTTGAAGTAGGCGGGATCGTTTACCGGGCTATATATATAAGGAGTGTTCTTGCCGGCAGCGTACATCGGGTTGTTTTCCAAATCGACCTGAACCCGCGCTGAGGACTCGTAAACATCCGGTTTGCGCGCCACGTAGATCGTCGCCAAAGTCGTAATCAGCGCCGCCATGCCGATGACCAGCCAGAGCCGCTTGCGCACGGCTCGCCAATAATCGAGCAAGTGGACTTCACCATCC
>WNGE01004999.1_pt1 | contig 15147 bp, 12 predicted proteins | sample 5400651 | NCBI WGS metagenome assembly WNGE01 (sample SAMN13153370, study PRJNA577476) | soil metagenome | isolation source: 60 cm soil or saprolite under grassland replicate 2 | place: USA:California | collected 2016-06-15 | reverse complement strand
TGTCCGGCACGCGGCGCGCAGCCATGTCCGGCACGCGATGCACGCGATGTCGGCGCCAGCCATGTCCGGCACGCGGCGCCCGGCACGCGGCGTGTCCGGCACGCGGCGCCGCGCGATGCCCGACGCGCACACAGGAGTCGACCGGGGCTGACTACAGCGCCGACTTGTGCTGGGCCGCGTCGCGGATCTCCTGCATCCGCTCCGCCGCGCGCTCCTGCTTCAGCTTCTTCATGCGGCGCCGGATGACCTCGCGCTTCAGGCTCGAGAGGTGGTCGACGAAGAGCGTGCCCTGGAGGTGATCGTGCTCGTGCTGGACGGCGATGGAGAGGAGCCCCTCGCACTCGAGCTCGTACGGCTTCCCGAAGTAGTCGAGCGCGCGCACCCACACCTTGGCGGCCCGCTCCACCTCCTCGGCCTCGCCGGGGATCGAGAGGCAGCCCTCGGTGTAGGTCGTGACCCCCTCCGTCTTCACGATCTCGGGGTTCACGAGGTGGATGAGCTTCTGCCCCTCCTGCCGGGGCGAGGTGTCGATGACGATGCAGCGCCTCCCCTCCGCGATCTGCGGCGCGGCGAGGCCGACGCCGTCGGCGGCGTACATCGTCTCCGACATGTCGTCGAGGAGGCGGCGGATGGTGTCGTCCACGCCGGCGACCGGCTTCGCGATCTCCTTCAGGACGGGGTCGGGCCAGATGACGATTTCGCGAACCATTGGCGATCCAGTTTATCGATTCCGATCTGCCGTCGCCACATGGCGTTCGGCTATTCCCCGAGCCCTGCCAGGTACTCGGCGCGCAGCGCGTCGTCCGCGAGGATGTCCCGCGCCTCCGAGATCACCTGGCGGATCTCGTCGAGCTTGGCGACGAGGCCTTCGGCCGGGACCCCGTCGAAGCGTTCGGGCGCCAGATCGGACAAGAGTCGCCCGGACGCCTCCCTGATCTCGTAGGCCGTGGCGGCACGGCCGAGGCCGAGGATCGCGAAGTAGTCGGCGCGGCGCACCTGGTCGAGCTTCTCGTCCACCCGCGCGAGGTCGATCGAGCCCGAGCCGGGCGCCGGTGCCCCGGCGGGAGCGAGGATCTTCACCTCGAGCGCGCCGACCTCGACCAGCGCGGCCAGCGTCTGGCGCGACGAGAGCGGATCGAGCGGACCGCCGGCGACGATCTCGTCGAGGGTCCGGAGCCCGTCGGCGAGCTCGACGACCCGGCTCTCCTCCGTCGACAGCGCGAGCTCGGCCTCCGGAGGCGCGCGCGCCGACGGCGCGAGGAGGGTGCCGGCGCCGCCGAGGACGGCGTCGAGCCGCGCCGCCTCCCACCGCCGGCGCACGCCCTCCACCGCGAGCGCCAGCGTGCCGCGGTCGAGCCCGAGGCGCTCGTCGGCGGGGACGCGCTCGCCGGCCAGGAAGCGGTAGGGCGCCCCCGACGCGAAGAGCGCGAAGGCGATCTCCTCGGCGCGCCGCCGCGCCAGGAACGCGAGCTCGGTCGGCTTGAGGAACCCGCGCTCCAGCAACAGGACCCCGACGCGCCGGGAGGCGAGCCCCGCGGCGGCGGGCGCCGCCTGCCGGTGCTGCTCGCGCGTGACGAGCCCGAGCCTGAGCGCGACCTCCTCGGTGCGCTCCGCGTCCGCGCCGCTCGCCGCCCCCACGACGCGCCCATCCTCGAGCCAGAGCGAGCGCGGCGGCTCGGAGGCGACCTCCAGGCGGCCGGTGGCGCGCGCGCGCGCGGCGAGCGCGAGGAGGCGCGGCATCGAGGTCGCGGAGAGCGAGCCCTCTGCCACCTCCCGCGGAAGCGCGCCGGCGCCGCGCTGCGCACTCGCCGACCGCGCGATGGCCGCCGCCGCGGTCCGCTCCTTCGCGACCGCGAGCACGCGCCGGCGCGCCGCGTCCGCCACCGCCGCGCGCTCCGCCTCCACCTGCTCGGACTCGCGCCGCGCCGCGGCCTCTGCTGTCCGGCGCTCCTCGTCCGCGCGCCGCGCGTCGGCGAGTGCCTCCTCCGCCGCGCACGCAGCCTCCGCGAGCTGCGTGTCGTCCTCCTCCAGCTCGCGGTTCAGCTCGCTCAACGCGTCGTCGATCTCCCGCAGCGCATCCGCGTCGAAGGCGGAGCCCTCGAGCGGCTCGGGCTCGGGTGCAACCTCGGCGGTGTCGAACCAGGAGGTCGGGCTTTCTTTCCCCCTCCCCCCGCTTGCCTTCCAGGGAGAGGGGGACGAGACGCTCGGGGTCGGGGTCGCCGTCGCCGTCGCGCTCGGCTTCGGCGTCGCCCCTCCCGCGAGCGCCGCGCGCACCTCCTCGTCGAGCGTCGCCGGGTCGATGGGGCGCTGGACGAGCCGCGCGCGGATGCCCGGGAGATCGCTGTTGGCGAGGAGGACGAGCGGGATCGCGCGCGTGCTCTCGTCGGCCACGAGCCGGCGCGCGAGCGCGGCGCCCTCACCCTCCTCGCAGTCGGGCGCGAGGACGACCAGCTCCGGCAGCGCACGCGCGATCGCGGCGAGCGCGTCCGAGGAGGTCGTGGCGAGGACGGGCTGATGTCCCGCGCGCAGCAGCACGCGCTTCACGGCCGAGATCTCCGTGATGTCGTCGTCGACGAGCAGGATCCGGCGCGGCACGCCCGCCGATTATGGATCGCCCCCCCTGGGGCCGTGAAGGAATGGCGCCCTCGGGGCTTGCCTACATCATCGAGTAGGGGTCGACGTCGAACCGGACCGCCGCACCGCCCGGCGGGCGGCGCGCGACGGGAGCGAGGAGCCGGTGCACCCTCCGCAGCGGCTCGGGGCCGGCGGCGCGGAAGAGCAGGTGCCAGCGGCTCTTCCCGCGCAACCTCTCGAGCGCCGCCGGCGCCGGCCCGAGCAGCGCGACGCCTTGCCCTGCCAGCGCGGGGCGGGCGGCGTCGGCCAGGGCCGCGGCGCACGCCTTCGCGCCGTCGTCGCTGCCCTCCACGCGGACCGCGAGGAGCCGCGCGAAGGGCGGCCAGCCTAGCGCCCGCCTGCTCGCGAGCTCGCCCGCGACGAACGCCGCGTAGTCGTGCCCGATCGCGCAGGTGATGGCGGGCGAGCCCGGGTTCCAGGTCTGCACGATGACGCGCCCCGCGTCGGCGCCCCGCCCCGCGCGGCCCGCCACCTGCGTGAGGAGCTGGAAGGTGCGCTCGGCGGCGCGGAAGTCGGGCAGGGCGAGCGCGACGTCCGCGAGGACGACGCCGACGAGCGTGACGCCCGGGAAGTCGTGGCCCTTCGTGACCATCTGCGTGCCGACGAGCACGTCCACCTCGCGGTTCGCGAACCGCGCCAGGACGGCCGCCACGTCGTCCGCCGATCCGACGGCGTCGCGGTCGAGGCGCGCCACCCGCGCGGCGGGGAGGAGCTGGCGCACCGCGGCCTCGACCTGCTCCGTCCCGACGCCGATCCCGCGCCGCGGGCCGCCGCAGGCGGGGCACGCGGGCGTGACGCGCTCGACGCGACCGCAGTAATGGCAGAGCAGGACGCCGCGCCGGCGGTGGTACGTGAGCGAGACCGAGCAGCTCTCGCACCGCTCCTCGCGCCCGCACGCCTCGCACACGACGAGCGTCTGGAACCCGCGCCGGTTGAGGAAGAGGATCGCCTGCTGCCGCGCCGCGAGCGTCGCCTCCAGCGCCGCCGCGAGCGGCGGCGAGACGAGCCCGAGCGGGCGCCCGCCCCTGCGCAGGCTCGCCAGATCGACCACCTCCACCGCGGGCAGCGGGCGGTCGTCCACCCGCAGCGGCAGCTCGAGGAGGCGGTAGCGTCCGCGCCGCGCGTTCTCGAGCGACTCCAGCGACGGGGTCGCGGAGCCGAGCACGCACGCGGCGCCGGCCTGCTTGGCGCGGACCACCGCCAGGTCGCGCGCCTGGTAGCCGGGGCCGTCCTCCTGCTTGAACGACGGGTCGTGCTCCTCGTCCACGACCACCATCGCGAGGTCCTGCACCGGCGCGAAGATCGCGCTCCGCACGCCGACGCAGATGCGCGCCTCCCCGTGGCGGAGCCGCAGCCACTCGGCGTGGCGCTCCGCGTCGGAGAGGCCGCTGTGGAGGAGGGCGACGTCTGCGCCGAAGCGCGCCCGGAAGCGGCCGGCGAGCTGCGGCGTGAGCGCGATCTCCGGGACGAGCACGAGCGCCCCGCGACCCGACGCGCGCACCTTCGCGATCGCGCGCAGGTAGACCTCGGTCTTGCCCGAGCCCGTGACGCCGTGGAGGAGGAAGGGCGCGAACTCGCGCGCCTCGAGCGCGGCGGCGAGGACGTCGAGCGCGGCGGCCTGGTCCGGCATGAGCGGCGGCGCGGACGCGGTGGCGGCGAGGAGGGCGCCGGCCGGGAGCGGCGCCTCCGCCTCGACGAGCGCGAGCCCCTTCTCGCGCAGGGCGACGAGCGCGGCGCGGCCGGCCGGGAACGCGGCGCGGAGCTCCTCGACCGGGATGCGGCCGCGCGCGAGCAGGTACTCGAGCACGGCGTGCTGGGCGCGGGCGCGGCGCGCCAGCGCGGTGAGCGCGCCGGCGGCGCCGGGCGCGGGCGCCGCGTACTCGACGGCGCGCCGGCGGGGGGCGGCGGCGCCGGCCCGGGCGTTCAGGCCCGGCGGCAGCGCCGCCCGGTAGAGCTCGCCGGGCGGGCAGAGGTAGTACTCCTCCGCCCACCGCACGAGCTCGAGCAGGTCCGGGGTGAAGAGGGGGAAGGTGTCGAGCACCTCCGCGAGGTCGCGCACGGCGACGCCGTCCGGCGCGGCCTCGGCGAAGCCGACCACGTAGCCGGTGGCGCGCCGGCTCTTCCCGAATGGCACCGCCACGCGCCGCCCGACCGCCACCTCCGGCTCGAGCGCGGGAGGCACACGGTACGTGAAGGTGCCGCGCACGGCGGCGGCGACGGCGACCTGGACCAGCATCGGGCCGAGTGTAGCAGCGGACGCCGATCGGCACCGCGCTCGGCCGCGCGCCGGCCTCTCACGCCTGGCCGTGCCGCCGCGGCAGCTCGACGGTGAACGCGCTGCCGAGGCCGGGAGCGCTGTCGAGCCAGACCGCCCCTCCGTGCGCCTGCACGATCTCGCGGACGATGTAGAGGCCGAGCCCGAAGCCGCTCACGTTCAGGTAGGACACCGCTCGCTCGAACGGGCGGAAGATGCGCTCCTGATCCTCCGGCGCGATCCCCGGCCCCTGGTCGCGGACGACGAGGCGGGCGGTGCGGTCGTCCGCGGTGACGCGCACCTCGATGGCGGACGCGGGCGCGTACTTCATCGCGTTCGTGAGCAGGTTCGTGAAGATCTGCTCGATCCGGATGCGGTCCCACTCGCCCACCGCGCTCCCGGCGACCTCGAGCGAGAGCGAGCAGCCCGACTGCTGGAGCTCCTCGCGGTGGCGTTCCGCGACCACCCGGACGGCCTCGGCGAGGTCCGTCTGGCGCAGGTCGAGCCGCAGCCGCCGGGTCCCGATCCGCGTCGCGTCGAGGAGGTCGTCGATGAGCGCCGCGAGGCGGGTCACCTGCCGATCCGCCTTCCCGAAGAGCTCCTCCAGCCGCTCGGGCGGGATCGAGCGGCCATGCCGGAGGGTGGCGCGCCTCAGCGTCTGGATCATGAGGCGCAGCGGCGTGAGCGGCGTCTTCAGCTCGTGCGAGGCGATGGCGAGGAACTCGTCCCGCGCGCGGATCGCCTCCTGCGCGTGCGAGAACATCGTCGCGTTCTCGAGCGCGATGGCGCAGCGGTGCGCGAGCTCCTCGGCGACGCCGACGTCGTCGGGAAGGTGGAGCGCGCTCTCGGGCCCGAGGAACAAGGACAGCGTCCCGAGGGTGCGCCGGTGCGCGACGAGCGGCACGGTCACGCTCTCGGACACGGCGGCGAGGGCGCCGATGGGCTCCGGCCACGCCCCGCCTGCGCCGGCGCGAGCGGTGACCGCGCGATGGGACTCCACCGCCTGCGCCACCTGCGGCGCGGTGGCGAGGGCGCCTGCCATCGACGCGAGCGCGCACGCGGCCTGCTCGTCCCGCTGCGGATCGGCGGTCGCCACCCAGGCGCGAGCGCGCTCGCCGTTCGGGCGGATCCAGAGCAGGGCCGCGCTGGCGAGCTGCGGCACGGCCAGCCGCACCACCGTCCTCGCGGTGGCGTCGACGTCGAGCGAGGTGGCGAGCTGGGCGCTCACCTCCGCCAGGAACCGCTCGACGGCCGCCTCCCGCGCCAGGAGCCGCTCGCGCTCGCGATGATAATCGATCTTGCGCTGGAGCTCGCTCGGCGAGAGGCGCATCGAGGCCAGGATCTCGGCGTAGGCCGCCGACACCGCCGCGGCCTCCTCCCGCGTCAGGAAGTGGGCGCGGCCGAAGGCGGCGTGCGCGGCGGCGCTGCCGATCGAGGCGCCGAGCGCGGTCTCCGCCTCGGACTCCAGCGCGGCGAGCTGGATCGTCGTGAGCGGGCCGCCCGGCGCGGCGCCCACCTTGGCGAGGCACGCGTCCGCGAGCGCGGCCGCGTCGCCGTGGTACTGCGAGAAGAGCGCGACCAGGCGGTCGCGCTTCTCCGGGGCCGAGGCGACCGGCAGCCCGTCCGCGAGCGGCGGGCGCGCCGGCGTGAGCGCGTTCACGATCGCGCCCGTCCGCGCGCGCTCCTCGGCCGCCGCCGGGGCGAGGAGTGATCCCAGGAGCAGCGCGCCGCAGTTGAGGAGCAGCGACCAGAGGACGGCGTTCGAGAGCGGGTCGAGCCCCGCGATCCCGAAGAGCGCCTCGGGACGGAGCGCCTCGATGCCGAGCGGCCCCCGGTCCAGCAGCGACCCCGGGAGCCAGCCCGCGCGGGCGAAGACCGGGACCACCAGCGTGTAGAACCAGGTCGCGAAGCCCGCGGCGAGCCCGGCGATCGCGCCCGCGGCGCTCGCCAACCGCCCGTGGAGCCCCGCGATGAGCGAGGGCGCGAGCTGGAGCACGGCGGCGAACGAGACGAGCCCGATCGAGGCGAGCTCGTAGCGGTACCCGAAGAAGCGCTCGTAGCCGAACGCGACGCAGAGGAACGCGGTCGCGACGCCCCACCGGACGAGCAGCGGGTGGCGCAGCAGCGGGCGCAAGCGCGTGGTGGCGTCGAAGAGGGGCACGAAGAAGTGGTTCGACACCGCGGTGGCGAGGGCGGTCGTCTCGACGACGACCATCCCCAGGCCCGCCGAGATCCCGCCCACGTAGACGAGCGACGCGAGCCAGAGGTGTCCCGCCTCGAACGGCACGTGGAGGACGAACGCGTCCGCCTCGGCGACGGGGTATCCGAGGAGCAGGCCGCCGAAGGCGATGGGCAGGACGAAGAGGTTGATCGCGAAGAGGTAGGCAGGAAAGGCCCACATGGCGGTGCGGAGCTGGCGCACGTTCGAGCTCTCGACCACCGCGACGTGGAACTGGCGCGGCAAGAGCAGGATCGCGGCGCCCGAGACCACGAGGTGGCTCATCCAGGTGGTCGCGCCATGGCGCGCTCCGAGCAGCTCCGGCATGACGCGCGCGGCGCTGGCGCGCCGGAAGATGTCTCCGAAGCCGTGGAACAGCCCGTAGGTGACGAACGCGCCCGCCGCGACGAAGGCGACGAGCTTCAGCACCGACTCGGCCGCGAGGGCGGCCATCATCCCCGGATGGCGCTCGCTCGGGCGGACCCGGCGCAGCCCGAACGCGATGGTGAACGCGAGCAGCAGCGCCAGGATGGGCGGCCCCACCACGCGCCCGTCGCCCGGGTAGGCCCAGGCCGGATCGCGCCCGGCCACGAGCGACGTCGTCGCGATCATCGTCTTCAGCTGCAGGGCGACGTAGGGCACGAGCCCGACGAGGAGGATCGCGGTCGCGAGCGCCGCGACGGCCGGCGACCGGCCGTACCGGAGCGCGAGCAGGTCGGGGAGGCCGGTGACCCGGTGGTTCTCCTTCACGCGCACGAGCTGGCGCACGAGCGACCACGAGAACGCCGCCACCAGCGTCGGCCCGAGGTAGATGGCGAGGAAGAGCAGGCCGGAGGTGGCCGCGAAGCCGACGCTCCCGTAGTAGGTCCACGTCGTGCAATAGACCGCCTGCGCCAGCGCATACACGTGCGCGTTCGCGGCGACGCTGCGGCCTCGCCTCTCGCGCCGCTCCGCCCAGAGCGCGAGGGCGGCCAGCACGACGCTCCAGGCGGCCACGAGAGCGAGCGGACGCAGCTCAGGCATCGTCGCCTTCGTCGGGGGCGTCCACGAGCGCGCGCGCGTGCGCGAGGATACCCGCGATGACGAGCGCCCACGAGACGGTGAGGTGGATCCAGGCCTCCGCCAGCTGGAGGCGCGGCACGCGCACGAACGGCCAGCAGAAGAGGAGGACGGCGCCGATGGCGAGCGCGCGCGGGAACGACGGCTGCCGCAGCGCGTGACGCCAGCGCGCGTGGCGCGAACCGCCGGCGGGTTCGACGGGCGGCTCCATGCGCCTCCGGCCCGCCGCGTCCACCCTCCCCGGGACGCGACCTCTGGATCGTACCGCTCGCGCCGCCGGTGGGCAATCCGGGCACGCGAACGCTCCGTGCCCGCGCGGGGCACGAGAAACGGCGAAAGGCGAGTCAGAAGACCGCGTCGGGCACGCGCGGGTTCTGCACCAGCTTCTCGATCGTGAATCGCGCCTCGAGTCGCCCGCCGCTCCACACCTCGACGGCGCGCGGGAAGGCGTCGCCGCCCACCGGGGAGCCGAAGTCGAGGAGGCGCACGTCGCGCTGCGCGCCGCCGAGCGTCGCGACGAGCCGCTCCGGCTGGAAGCTCTGCTTGTCCACCCACGCCTGCGGTCGCGTGTCCTGCGCCCGGCCGCCGATGACCCAGGCGATCCTCCCCGAGAGCCGCCCCAGCGTCACGTCGCCGAGCGCGACGCCCTTCGCCGCGAGCGCCTGCGCGAGCGGGCGCTCCGGCTCGGCGCCGCCGGCGCCCTTCTCGCCGAGGAGGGTGCAGACACCCTCGACGAGCGCCCTGGCCGCCGGCACCCCGTCGAGCCCGCGGTGCCCGGTGACGCGCGCGCCCCTCATCGAGATCGCCGGCCGATCGCCGGTCGCGACGCCGTCGGGGGCGAGCTCGAGCCGGCAGCGCCCCGGCACCTTCAGCACCACGATGGCGGGGATGGCGAGCTCCGGGCCCGTCGAAGGCAGCCCGGTCACCGCCGCCGCCCGCTGCGCCGCGTCGCCGGAGAAGGCGAGCGTGCCGCGCACCTCGATGGCGGCGAGCCCGAGGCCGTCGCGGCGCTGCGCCACGCGCCTCAGGATGGCGGGCGCGGGGGGGAGGTAGGCGGCGGCGGGGAGGGCGACGGCGGCCAGCGCGATCGCGGCCAGCACGGCTCGGCGGCTCAACGCACCACCTCGCGCAGCCAGGCGAGCAGCGGGCCGGCGAGGTCGCGGCGCTTGAGCGCGAAGGCGACGTTCGCCTTCAGGTAGCCGAAGCGGTCGCCGGCGTCGTACCGCTCGCCCTCGAACCGGTAGCCGAGGAGGCCCTCCTCGCGCGCGAGGACCGCGAGCGCGTCGGTGAGCTGGATCTCGCCGCCCACGCCGGGCTCGACGGCCTCCAGGATCTCGAAGACGCGCGGCGGCAGCACGTAGCGGCCGATGACGGCGAGGTTCGAGGGGGGGTCGCTCTTCGGCTTCTCGACCAGCCGTTCGATGCGGAGGGTGCGCTCGTCGAGCGCCGTGCCCGCCGCGATGCCGTACAGGTGCGTCTCCTCGCGCGGCACCTCCATGAGCGCGATCGTGCCGAGCCCGTGGCGGGCATAGCAGTCGGCGAGCTGCTTCGCGCCCGGGACGGGCGCGTCGATGATGTCGTCGCCGAGCATCACCACGAACGGCTCGTCGCCGACCAGGTCCTTCGCGCACAGGACGGCGTGGCCGAGGCCGAGCGGCTCCTGCTGCCGGATCGAGACGACGTTCGCCATCTTGGCGATGGCCCGGATCTCGTCGCGCAGCGCGGTCTTGCCGGCCTTCGCGAGGTGGGACTCGAGCTCCTTCGCCACGTCGAAGTGGTCGACGATGGTCTCCTTGCCCTTGGCGTTCACGATGATGACGTCGCGCACCCCCGCCGCGACCGCCTCGGCCACGATGTACTGGATGGTCGGCGTGTCGACGATCGGCAGGAGCTCCTTCGGGACCGCCTTCGTGGCGGGGAGGAAGCGGGTGCCGAGTCCCGCGGCAGGGATGACCGCCTTGCGGATGGGCTTCAGGGCCATGGTTCCCGAATGTAGCCGCTCGGGGTGGCTGTCGGGAAGTGAAGTCGGGCGCGCCGCCGAGGGCCTATGCCCGCTCCGAGCGCTCCGCCTCGCGCTTGCAGTCGATGCAGAGCTCCGTGACAGGGCGGGCGCGCAGCCGGGCGGCGGCGATCGGCTGGCCGCACGACGCGCAGAGGCCGAACGTGCCCGCCTCGATCCGCTCCAGCGCCTCCCTGATCTTCGCGATGAGCTTGCGCTCGCGCTCGCGCATCCGCAGCTCGCTCTCGAGGTCGCTCTCGCGCGTCGCGCGGTCGTTCGGATCGGGGAGCTCCTCGCCCCCGTCCACCATCTCGTGGACGGTGGCGGCCCCGTGCTGGGTGAGCTCCGCGAGCTGCATCTCGAGCGTGTTCCGGTAGCGCGTCAGCTCCAGCTTGCGCATGGCGACCTCCCTCGCCCGTCCGATCCGCGCGCCGCACGGACGAGGCTCCGGATCCTACTGCTCCCGAGGTGCGACGACGCATGGCTTGCCCGGGTCGTGCGCCACCGGTATTGTCCGCGCGTGCAAAACCGCCCTCGATGCCTCGGGTTTTCGCGGTTTGTCGTGCTCGCCGCGGCGGCAGCCGCGCTCGCGCTCTCTCCGGCGGCTCGTGCCGACACGGCGCCCGTCCCGGCTGGAGTCCCCGATGTGGTGGGCGCGCGCGGCCTCTCCCTCGGCGCGTACCGCGGCCTCGCCGCCGGCAACGACGGCATCTTCACGAACGTCGCCTCGCTCGCGGCGCGCCGCCGCTACTCGGTCGAGACGCAGTGGCTCCTCGATCGCGACGGCTCGGACAACGCGCTCCAGATCTACGGCGCCTCAGTGGTCGACTCCGAGACCGGCACGGTGACGGGCGGCTTCGCCTACACGCGCGTCCTCTCCGGCCCGTGGCTCGGGAGCCTGTTCCACCTCCCGATCGCGTTTCCGGTGACGGAGGGCTTCTTCGTCGGCGCGACGCCCAAGTACCAGATGCTCGACGGGCCCTCGGGCAATCAGGTCCGCGCGGTGAACGTCGACGCGGCGGCGTTCTGGCAGGCGACGAGCCTCTTCGCCATCGGGTTCGCGGGCTACAACCTGCTCGACTCCGGGCACCGGCAGATCCAGCCGCGCGGGATCGGCGCGGGCGCGTCCGTCGGCGACGATCGCCACTTCCACCTCGCCGTCGACTGGCGCGGGGACCTCCAGCGGCGCAACGAGCTCACGAACCTGTTCGCGGTCGGCGGCGAGGTGCTCGTCGCCGACCTCGTGCCGCTGCGCGCGGGCTACGTGAAGGACGACACGCGGAGCGCGAGCTTCTGGTCGGCGGGCCTCGGCATCGTGACCTCCAGCGGCTTCGCCATCGACCTCGGCTACCGCCAGGGCATCGAGAACACGCAGGACCGCACCTTCGCGGCCGCGCTGAAGCTCTTCCTCATCTCGCAGTAGGGCGCGCCGGGAGGACGACGGGCGTTCCGGTCGCGCCGTTCACGCCGCGCCACACCGCGACCCCCCACACCTCGCCCACGCGCTCGGCGGTGAGCACGTCGGCGGGCGTGCCCTCCGCCACGACCCGCCCGCTCGAGAGCACGACGAGGCGGTCGCACGACGCCGCCGCGAGGTTGAGGTCGTGCAGGACGGCCACCACGCACAGCCCAGCGCGCGCGGCCACCACCGCCATTCGCATGGCGGCCACCTGGTGCGCGAGGTCGAGGAAGGCGGTCGGCTCGTCGAGCAGGAGGACGCGCGGCTCCTGCGCCAGCGCGCGGGCGAAGAAGACGCGCCGCCGCTCGCCGCCGGAGAGCGCGTCGAGGCGGCGGCCGGCGAGGTGGACGAGGTCGCACGCCTGGAGCGCGCCCTCGACGGCGCCCACGTCGAAGCGCGAAGGCAGGGCGAGCAGGCCCTGGCGCGGGGCGCGCCCCATCATCACCGCCTCGCGCACCGTGAAGGGCCACGCCACGTGCGGCTCCTGCGGCACGAGCGCGGCGACCTGCGCAACCGCGCGGCGCGGCGCCCTCGCGGGGTCGAGGCCGGCGAGGCGCACCGTGCCCGAGGCCGGCGCGGCGAGGCCCGCCATGAGCCGCACGAGCGTGCTCTTCCCGGCGCCGTTCGGCCCGACGAGCCCGACGAGCTCGCCCGCGCGCGCGGCGAACGAGACGCGATCCACGACCGGGAGCGCGCCGTACGCGAACGACGCCTCGCGCACGTCCACGAGCGTGCCGGCCGCGAGGTCGGGCGGGCGCGGCGCCGTCATTCGTCGAGCCTCGGGGCGCGGATGCGGAGGAGCCGCTCGGCGTTCAGGTGGTAGACGCGCTCCAGCACCTCGCGGGGGAGGCCGATCCCGGCGATCCCCGGGCCGCCGGTGGTGGGGAGCGGGCCCGGGATGGCGGCGTCGCGCGTCTCGAGGAAGCGGAACATGCTCTCGAAGAAGAGGCGCCGTTCCTTGCCCCCGAGGAGGTCCGGATCGAGGAGGATCGGGTCGCCCGCCCCCAGGATGACGCCCTGCCAATCGGCAGCCTGGATGTACTTGATGTCGCTGCCGAAGAGGACCCGGTCCGGGTGGGCGAGGATGGCCTCCCGCGCCGCCGCCCTCCGCGCGCCGAGCCGCGGGACCCCGGCGGCGAGGTCCACCGACAGGTTCGGCACCCGCGCGAGGAGGCGCGCCACCGCCGCGGGATCGTCCGCCTCCCCGGCGAAGCGGGCTGCGACGAACGAGACGCGCGGGTGGCGGAGGCCGAGCCGCGCGAGCTCGTCGGCCGTCCCGAACGCCCCGAGCGACACGGGGAGCCCGAGCGCCTCGCACGCCTCCCAGATCGGCTCGAGCCCGTCGAGCCCCGCGGCGGGCGCGTCCACGAGCGCGAGCCCGCGCGCGCCGGCCGCCTTGCCGCGCGCGAGCCTCGCCGCCTCGCGCCGCGCCCACGCCTCGCCGCAGCACCCCTCCTCGTCGAGGTTCATGAAGACGACCACCCGGTCGCCGACCGGCCGCGCCGCCGCGAGCTGCGCCTCGAGCGCGCCGCCCTCCGCGCCGCCGGAGAGGTTCACGACGAGCGCGATGCCGTCGGCCCGCGCGACGCGCAGGGCGAGCTCGAGCGTCGCCGGCCCGACGTGCTGGTGGAAGTCGATCCGCGGGATGTGCAGCGGCGCGAACTCGTCGGGAGCCGGCCGCGTGATGCCGGGGTGCGCGCGCTCGACCGCGACGGTGGCGCCGAGCGCGACCGCGACTGCGGCGAGGCACAGCGCGGCGACGAGCGCGGTGGCGCGGGCCGGGGTCAGCACGCGCGGAGTCTAACCTCCCGCCGGCCGCTCGGCGCGCCGCAGGAGCCAGAGGAAGAGCGGCCCGCCCAGGAAGGCCGTGAGCGCGCCCACGGGCGGCTCGGTGCCGAGCGGCAGGAAGGCCACCCGCGCCAGGGTGTCGGCGAGCACGAGGAAGGCCGCGCCGAAGAGCGCCGAGGCGGGGACGAGCAGGCGGTGGTCGGGCCCGAGGGCGCGCCGCGCCGCGTGCGGGACGATGAGCCCGACGAAGCCGACCATCCCGGAGAGCGCGACCGCGGCGCCGGTCGCGGCGCTGGCGGCGAGGAACACTGCGCCGCGCGCGCGGCCGACGTTCACGCCCAGGCTCGCCGCCTCATCCTCTCCGAGCGCGAGCAGGTTGAGGCGCGCGGAGAGGAGCGCCAGCGTGGCGACCGAGGCCGCCACCAGCGCCGCGGCGACGGCGACCGTGCCGCCCGTCTCGTAGCCGAGCGCGCCCATGAGCCAGTAGAGGAGCCGGGCCGCCTGCTGGGGCGAGACGAGCAGCTTCGCGACCGTGATGACCGCTGCGGCGAAGGCGTTGAAGACGACGCCGACGAGCAGGGCGGCCTCCGGGACGAGCCGCCCCTGCACGCGCCCGAGCGAGAAGACGAGGAGCGTCGCGCCCGCCGCGCCGGCGACGGCGCCGAGCGCGACAGGCGACGCCGACGCGAGCGCGGCGCCGGCGGGCCCGAAGAGCCGCGCCACCACCCCCGACGCGACGAGCACCATCGAGCCGCCCAGCGCCGCGCCGCCGGAGACGCCGAGGACGAAGGGCTCCGCGAGCGGGTTGCGCAGGAGTGCCTGGAGCGCGGTGCCCGCCGCCGCGAGCGCGCAGCCCACCACCGCGCCGAGGAGCGCCCGCGGCAGGCGCAGGCCCATCACGATGGCGCGGTCGGGCTCGACGCCGGCCAGCGCCGCCGTGAGCGACGCGCGCTGCGCGCCGAGCGTACAGGAGAGCGCGATGGCCGCGGCGACGGCCGCGATCCCGAGCACGAGGACGGCGGCGAGGCGGCCGGCCTTCACGGCCGGGCCGCCTCGGGGTGCAGCACCGCGAAGAGCCGGTCGAGGGCGCGGACGAGGCGCGGTCCGGGGCGGAGCGCGTCGTCGTTCTCGAGGACGACGAGGTGCCCGCGCCGGGCCGCCGGGATGGCGGTGAGGTGCCCCTCGCCGCCGCCGTGCTCCAGGCGCGCCGCGTCGATGACGAGGTCCGGGTCGTCCGTCACGGCCTTCTCGACGGGGTAGACGGGCCAGGAGCGGGTGCCCGTGACGACGTTCTCGCCGCCGGCGATCCGGAGCAGCTCGTCCGGGTAGCTGCCCGGCCCAGCGACCACGAGCGGCTCCCGGCCCACCACGAACAGGACGCGCGGGCGCCGCAGGCCGGCCGCCCGGCGCCGCACGCGCGCGATGGCGCCCTCGAGCGAGCGGGCGAGCTGCTCGCCCGCCGGCCCCTCGCCCAGGGCGGCGCCGATGACGCGCGCGCTCGAGACGACGTCGGGGACGCCGATGATGGGCATGGCCAGCACCGGCGCGCCCAGGTCGGCGATCTTGCGCACGCTGGCGAGGGCGCCTCCATCCGTGACCCACAGGACGAGGTCCGGCCTGAGGGCGAGGACCGCCTCCGGGCTCGGATCGAGGAACCCTCCGACGCTGGGGAGGCCCTTCACCTCCGGGGCGTCGTCATAGCGCGTGACGCCCACGAGCCGCCGCGCCTGGCCAAT
>WNGE01014602.1_pt1 | contig 15150 bp, 18 predicted proteins | sample 5400651 | NCBI WGS metagenome assembly WNGE01 (sample SAMN13153370, study PRJNA577476) | soil metagenome | isolation source: 60 cm soil or saprolite under grassland replicate 2 | place: USA:California | collected 2016-06-15 | reverse complement strand
TTGCAATACCCGTCGATGTGGTCAACCGGATCGTTCCGGAACTCATCCGCAACGGTCGCGTGCCCACTCCGGGCATTGGCATCGTCGCCGCCAGCGAGGCCGTCGCTACCCGGCTCGGTGTCGAGGGGGTCGTCGTGGTGCGAACCGCGCCGGGCTCGCCGGCCGAGCGCGCCGGCTTGCGTGGCGTCGACTTCAACACCGCAGCCCTCGGCGACGTCATTGTCGCGGTGAACGCCACGACCGTGCGAAGGCTGTCGGATCTCACCGACGAGCTCGAGCGAAACGGAGTCGGCAAGATGGTCCGTCTGACGGTCCAGCGGGACGGCCGGACCAGGACGGTCGAAACCGAGGTCGTCGACATCGGCCGGACGTTGTGAATAGTTTTTTGCCAAGCGATCAGGCTGTGCCGGAGGGCACGAAAAAAGCCCGAGTCGACCGAGCAACACGTCCCAAGCTCGAGCAGGCTGACTGATGCGGCGATCAACCCGGGCAATTCCGGAGGGCCCCTCATCGATTCGGCTGCGCGCGTCCGTCTGACGGTCCAGCGGGACGGCGTCCGTCTGACGGTCCAGCGGGACGGCCGGACCAGGACGGTCGAAACCGAGGTCGTCGACATCGGCCGCACGTTGTGAATAGGTTTTTACCCAAGCGATCAGGCTGCCCCGGAGGGCACGAAAAAGGCCCGAGTCGACCGAGCAACCCGTCCCCGGCGCCCTGGCATCATAACTGAGGTCGAAGCTAGGGGCGCACTCCCGTGCCCCATTGCAATTGATTGCAGATCAGGCGGCGGCTGGTGTGGATCGGCACCCCCGACTGCCCTCGATCCGTGCGACCCCTTCGGGAAGTGTAGCCCAGTCTGCCATCTCAGCGGATTCCTTGGTTCATCGATTGGGGAACTTCGAGTGCGGTAGTCACGGCGCCGGCCGCCGACACGGCAGCGGCCGCCAACAGTCCAAATTGATAGCCGGAACTCAGCGTGCCGAGCCCGGCAGCCAATGCGATGCCGGCGAGCTGTGCCACACGACTAGCCGCGTTGTTAACGCCCGATGCGAGACCCTCGTCGGATTTCGGCACGCTCGACATCACCGAACTGGTCAGCGGCGCTACCAGCACGGCAAATGCAATTCCCAGCAAGGTCTGCGGGGCAATCACACCGAGGATCAACGAGGCGTCCTGGGCGAGGGCCATCCAGAGATATGCGACGGAAGCCCCTCCTGCCCCCATGACGAGCATCAAGCGGGCTCCGAACTTCTCCGCGAGGCCGCCGAAAAGCGGGGACAGCAGCCCGACGCCGAGCGTGAACGGCAACAACGCCAATCCGGCAGAGATCGGTAACAAACCGCGCCGGTCAATCAGGTCGAACGGCAGCAGAAAAAACATGATCGACAGCCCGGCATAGATCAGCAGCGTGGCGGCATTCAGCCCGACAAAGGCCCGGTTCGTCGCGAGGCGGGGTGGAATCATCGGATGGGAGCTCACGCGCTCCCAGAGGACGTAGACGCCGAGGCCCGCGAGACCCAGCACGCCGATGGCGATGGTCGTCGTATCGGGCCGAACGAACTCCGCGCGAGGCTCGCCCCGGCCGATTTGGCTCAGCGCCCAGGTCAGGGCCGCAAGCGCGGCGGCGACGAGGCCTGCGCCGAGGACATCGAACTGGCGCGGCTCATGAAAGTCGGGTGGCGCGAAGAACCAAAGCAAAGCAATCGTGACGACCGCTAGGGGCGGGTTGATCCAGAATATCGCCGGCCAGCCGAAACTCTCTGTCAACCAGCCGCCGAGCACGGGACCTGCGGCGGAGGTAAGGGCCGATGCTGCCGCCCACACCCCAATCGCCCCGGCCCTCTCGTCCTTGGGATAGGTGGCGCCGATCAGGGCGAGGCTAGCCGGCGTCAACAAAGCCGCGGCAATCCCCTGCAGGACGCGAGCGCCGATCAGCCAACCGAGAGATGGAGCCAAGGCACAGCCCACCGATGCTGCGCCGAACAGTAGGCAACCGACCGACAGCATGCTCGCCTTGCCATACGCATCGGCGAGTGCCCCCCCAATCAACGTCAGCGCTGCCAACGCCAGCACATAGCTGTTGATCACCCACTGTACTCTGGCGAGGTCGGCGCCGAGCGCGACACGCAGCTTCGGCAGCGCGACCGTGAGCACCGAACCGTCGATAAATGCCATCGAGGACGCGAGCACACAGGCCGCGAGCACTACGCGGCGGCGACTGGCGGTGATCTCGCGGCGCAGCTCACGCGGACAAGGTGCGGCTTCGATCACACCGCGGCCGCATGGATCCACGAATGGCTGCGTCATCTTGAATCAACTTCCCGATCTCGGTACGGCTGGTAACGATCCATTCGGAACCCTGAAAACGGGCAACGCACGGTCCACCGCTCCAGTGAACGATATCGCGGTTTCGGAGCGGCGAAGCCCTTTGCCGACAGTAAGCTGCCCGCCGAAACTGCCATGTGCGCGTCGGCATCGAACCGTGTGTTATGCGTATGACAGCCGTCTGGGCTGCGATATGTGCCGGAAGGCAGGGCGCGAAAGCCGGAAATCGGGTGGACTGCGACGAGGGGGATTAAGTGAGCCGCGGCCAGCCGGCCTTGGCCCTCGCGGCCGAAGCTATAAATTGCCTGTCGCACCATCTACGGAGGGTACTTTGGTCGCCGAGCGCGTGGAGCGACGGCTCAGGGCCATTCTCGCGGCCGATGTCGTCGGCTATAGCCGGCTGACCGGTATCGACGAGGAGGGGACGTATTTCCGGTTACGGGAGCATCTGCACGTCGTTTTCGATCCCGGCATTGCCGAGCACCGCGGGAGGATCGTCAAGACCACCGGTGACGGCGTGCTGGTCGAGTTCGGCAGCGTCGTGGAGGCGCTGCGTTGCGCACTCAACATTCAGCGCGGCATGGCCGAACGCAACAAGGATCTCCCGCCCGACGAGCGCATCGAGTTCCGAATCGGCATCAACGTCGGTGACATCATTCTCGACAGCGGAGATATCTTCGGCGATGGCGTGAATGTGGCGGCGCGCCTCGAGGGAGTGGCCGAGCCCGGTGGCATTTGCCTCTCCGATGACGCCCAGCGCCAGCTGCGCGGCAAGCTCGACGTCGCGTTGGAGGATGCCGGCGAGCAGCAGCTGAAAAACATCGCCTCGCCGGTGCGGGTCTATCGCGTGCGGCCCGGCGGCGCGGCAGCAACGCCCCGGCCGGCCTTGGCGCTTCCCGACAAGCCCTCGATCGCCGTGCTGGCGTTCCAGAACCTGAGCGGCGACCCCGAGCAGGAGTATTTCGCAGACGGGATCGTTGAGGATGTCACTACGGCACTGTCGCGGTTTCGCAATTTATTCGTGATCTCCCGCAATTCGAGCTTCACCTACAAGGGTCATGCCGTAGACATAAAGCAGGTCGGTCGCCAGCTCGGCGTCCGTTACGTGCTCGAAGGCAGCGTGCGCAAGGCGGCCAACCGGGTGCGCATCACGGCGCAGCTCATCGATGCGGCAAACGGGGCGCATCTGTGGGCCGACCGTTTCGACGGCGCGCTCGAGGACATTTTCGAGCTCCAGGACCAAGTGACCGAGCGCGTCGTCGGCGCGATCGCGCCCAGGCTCGAACAGGCGGAGGTCGAGCGCGCCAAGCGCAAGCCCACCGGGAGCCTCGACGCTTACGACTATTATCTGCGCGGGCAGGCCAGCATTCACCCGTGGCTGGATGCAGGATCGCGCGCAGGAGATCGCGGAAACCGCGCGGCTCGCCCGCCGCGCCGCGGCGCTGGGCCAGGATGACGCCGTCGCGCTCAGCGCCGCCGGGTTCGCGCTCGCCTATGTGGTTGACGACTTGGCCACTGGGGTGGCCTTAATCGATCGGGCGGTTGCGCTCAATCCGAACATTGCATGGGCGTGGCTCTACAGCGGTTGGGCACGAGTGCGGCTCGGCCACCCGGACGTGGCCATCGAACACTTCGCGCGCGCCATGCGCCTGAGCCCGCTCGATCCGCTCATCGCCGACGTGCAGGCTGCGACGGCGCACGCGCATTTCTTCGCCGGCCGTTATGAAGAAGCGGCAAAATGGGCGGCAATGGCCATGGATGCGAACGCCGCCCGCTACATCGTCGCTGCCGCCAACGCGCTTGCGGGACACACGCAAGAGGCGGAGGAGATCGTCGCGCAATTGCGGCAACGCGATCCGGGCCTGCGCATTTCCACGCTCCGAGAGCGGCTGGGACCCTACCGGCCGGAAGATCTCGCCAAATACGAAGAGGGCCTGCGAAAAGCGGGGATGCCGGAGTAGTTGGGTCCAGAGACGCTCCTCCGCGCGCCCCTGGCGGCCGTCCGGCACGCTGAAGCAGACCAAGAGCACCCGAGGCCCTTGGCCGGGGGTCATCACCCGGCTCGGTGTCGAGGGGATCGTCGTGGTGCGAACCGATCCTTCGCCTGACGCGTGCCGCGATAGCGCGGAGGCTTTGCCCCCGTCCCCGGTTTGCAATTGGTTGCAGATTTAGCGAGGTCAGACATGGCCCACCTCACCCGTTCAGTCTGGGGAAATTTCATGCTGCACCTTTGAAGAGAGCTAAGGCCATTCCCTAACACTCGGGTTTTGGGGCCGCGCCAGGAATCGGGTTGGGCACCTCTCGGCCGGGGTAGGTTTCGAGCCGATGTGTGAACCCTACGGTCCAGAGGATATGGCTATGACCTGTGGAACGGTCAATTGACGTAACCTTGTGTCTCAGCGTGATGCATGAGCCGCTGCGTTCGCCGCATCGTGAACCATTTAGTCACCCTCTGCATATCACTGTTTAGATCGCCGAACGTTTGAAAGCGCATGACACCACCCGCGAAATCTCCCAATTTAGCCTTTGGCCGTTACTTTCTCGCTCAGCCGGGACATCGGAACCTGCGAATACCCAAGCGGCCACGACAAATATCAATCCCAGCACGACGATGAATGCGATGAGAATCCAAGCGTCGCCCAGGCCCTCTTCGGATTGCGCCTGAAGGTGACCGCGTCGCTCGATCTTACGCGAGCCCTGATTGTGCTGGGAGAGGTGCCGCCAACCTCCTCGTCAACGCCGATGGGGACCGAACTGGGATCGAAATCCGGCATGAAACGAAAAACCTTGATCACGTCGCTAAATCATATTTTGACCGAAGGTATTGGACAATTTGCGAGATCCGCTTAACGCAATCGGCGTAGGCCCTGTGCTGGCCCCGAGGCGGAATGCTATCCACCACCCAGTCGCCCCCTTTCCTCGCCCTCACAGATACATCCATTTCCTCGGGACAAACTGGGTCCAGCCTGATCTTACTTAAGATCAGACTTCTCAATTCTTCTTTGCTCCTCGTGGGCTTAGTCATGGGGACCCCTCTATCAACACGAACACGAAGGGCGGGGCATTGCGTCGGTGCTTGGGGGCACACGGATTGCCGCCAATTCCCTGATTGCCCCGAGAGTTCCCGACTTGTTCACGGCCCCCTGCAACTTCGGAGCAGGGCGGTCAGTTTCGACTCCAGACATCTGTCCGTTAATTTTCAGCAAGTGCTCTTCGGAGGAGGGTGAGACGCCCCGTTAAGAACCGCTGTGCCGCGACACCTAACCGTGAACCGCCGAAGCTAGTAGACCAAATCCAGCCAGGACAGCAGCGGCGCAAAGATAGAGGACTGAATAGAAGCTTGTCGCGCTTCGCCGTCTAGGAACAGAGCGTTCTTGTAACCCAGCTTGTCTCGGAAAAGACGCGCGAACTCGCCGAACGAGACTCGGCCTCCGAGATGGCGAACACCAAGGTGCCCGGCTCTCGGCTGCCAACACCACTTCGGTACTTTCGCGATCCGCCGTGCCGAGCGAAGCGCGGGTGTAGACGTCCATTAATGACCAGCATCGGTCCGGACTGGGTGGCGAAGTTTGCCCGAGGCTTCTGCTTGAGAAACGAGCTGGTTTCCGCGACTCCAGCAAACTCCCCGGCACGTAAAGCACACCATTGGGCCTCATGTGGAAGTTGCCCGGGCCAGACTTGGTATTGGCTTGCACCAGTTCTCGGCCATTCTCGACGTAAAGGCCGACCGGTTTGTAATCGGGATGGTACATCCCGGCGTTGGTTGCAAAGAGCAGGCGGCCCGAGTGGTCACCGAGCGAAGTCGGTAACCGCTGGCGGCAACGAGGATCAGTACGATGACGGCGGACCTGAGAATGCGCCTGACATCGACCCGGACGACGTGGCCGCATACCAGGAGGAACTTCGCCGACCGTTGGCGACCCTGACCTTATGTGCAGGTTGATGCTGGAAATCAACGTCGCAACTGAGTGGGCTCGGCTGCGTCATCAGGATTGCGCTCATGTTCCTCCGCCCAATCCATCGCCTTGCCAACGGTTCGGACCTCGATGAACCACCCGTCGTCGCAGGAGCATACCCAAAGCGGGGCCTTGGTGTCGTAGCTGAGAAGATAGCGTCGATCGACCTCCCTCGGCGCGAAAGTCCTGACCACCAGGGGTACTATAAATTTCGTCTTCGTCGCCCTCCATGATCCGGTGCCAAACCAATTTCTCCGTCATTGTTTCATTTCCCCCTCTCTTCAATATGGGCATTCGGGCTCGATCATTCCAGCGAAAACCCTTGAATCGTCCTCAACCACGTCCTTCATGCGTCAGAATTGTCCACTAACTAGGCGGTGTTGACGGTTTTTTCATAGGTGAATGATTCAAGGCTGCCTTTCTGAGGGAGGGCAGCCGTGAGTCGGGGCGATCTGACGGATACGGAATGGCGCATTCTCAATCCGTTGCTACCGGATCGGGGCGAGCGTGGTCCGGCCATTGCAGACAAGCGGCGAACGATGAACGGCATTCTCTGGGTGTTGCGCACGGGTGCGCCGTGGCGCGACCTGCCCGAACGATATGGCAATTGGAATTCGGCCTTTGTGCGCTTCAGCCGCTGGAGCAAGCTCGGGGTGTGGGATGCGGTATTCGAGACGCTGGCGAGCCTTGGGCCTCCCCGGCAACGCTTCGAGAAAGAGGCCGCCCTAAGAGAAGCAGTCTCGAAGAAAAGTAAGCCGCCTCAGCAGGGGCCTTGGGGACGCGCAAGCCGAGGCAACAGGTGTCGGAGCGCTGACGTTTTCGGCCACTACTGTTTGAGGCTCGCAGCCTTTGGCGGCGCGAGAATCAGGCCTGCACATGTGGCGGTCAGGTCCGAATCCGGATAGCTTTTGCCCGGCAAGGTGATTAGATCTGCCGGGAATGCCTCGCGCATCCTATAGGAGTTGTCCTTCTCGGTTACGAGGGTCCCTGTTCGTGCTGCGACATCCGGGAGTGCACGGAACTTGTCGGCGCAGATCGGCGCCAACACAGCGACGACCGCCGTTTCAGATCTTGTGCTTGCCAATTTTTCGGCCGTCTTCTGGCTCATGAAGCCGAAACCGTACGAGAGCAGCAACATTCCTACAACCACACCACCCGCTCCGGTCCACAGAGAGGCCTTTACGACTTCCCAATTGATTCTCACAGGCGTTCCTCCGGTTTACAGAAGAGAGGTAGATTGTTACGCGCATTAGTCGAGCGGAGTCTGAGCAAAATTGCTCACCAGAGTCGGGCCGCACTCCAATTCCTCAATTCGGGAACCTTCTCCTGGCGGAACCGGCTAAGCGGAAGGAAATACCGAATCGGCGATTACTCTCGACTTTTGTAGGAATGGGCGTGGAATCCGCCCTCCGATACGCAAAGCGTTCGGCCTCCACATTTGACCGGCCTTTTTTCAGGCCGCCAAGACGTACTCGCGCATCGATTGGGACTCGTGTTGCATCGTCGCCAGCCGGTATTTCACGACGTCGCCGATCGACACGATGCCGACGAGCCGGCCAAATTCGACAACCGGAACGTGCCGGAACTTGCCGGCCGTCATCCGCTTCATGATTTCGCTGACGGTCATCGCTTCGGTGCAAGTGACGATGCTGCGGGTCATCGCTTGATCGAGGCGTTCATCCAGCGCAGCCGCGCCACGCTCGGCGAGCGCACGTACGATGTCGCGCTCGGACAGGATGCCGGCAAGGCGGTTAGAAGAATCCATCACGACCAAAGCGCCAATCCGACGTTCGGTAGCGGCTCGCACGCTTAAGAGCTTGCGCTCATGGCCACAAGGGAGCTGTATAAAATTGAACACTGGCAAAGTTTTCCTCACATCAGTATCCAAGAGCGAGGCGCACCCAGGCGCAGTGAATTTTCTTGGTGGCCTTAATCCGCCAGCATCTGAGGATTTTCGACGCTGTTCCCTTTTATACAGACGAGCTTCCGAAATGGCCGCATGTTGAACAACGCGGGGCGATACGTCGCCCCCTTAGTACTGACGCCAGGCCCCTCGGAGCCATATTGCAGTCCCGGGGGTCGCTTGGCGCGCGGAACGAAAGTGTCATGCGCGTCGGGAATCCCGGTGCCCGGGACAATAAAGTTGGGGAACTTTGACGTTCGGTTCCGGGTGGACCAGTTGTGTCGCACTTGTTTGGCGCTGGAGAGATCGAGCCTCTTGTGTCTGATGAGATCGGGTCCCTTGAAAGATCGGTGAGTCCAATGTCCGCAATCTATCCACTGCACTTGCAAAGGAAAATTGATCGCCGATGGTTTCAGCGAGCGGAACAGGCCACGTCCGCTCGTGTGCGCCGCCGGGCAATGATTGATGTTTTGAGAGAGACGGCCGTTCTGCATCACGACGACGAAAAACCCCGTCGTTGATGTTGCGTCCTCAATCAGCACTGGCGGAGAACTTGCGACGGCCGGCTAAGTGGAATCGTCACTATAAAAACGTGCTAAGCGGCCTATTGCGTAGGTCAGTTTGGGTGTTCACTTTTATACAGACGGCTCAGCTAAGCGGCGTACTCTGCTGGAGACCGAAATGCTAGAGATTGAGACTCCCTGCCCGGCAGAGGACGCACAGAAATGAGTGGCCGGTTCGTTCCCCCGATTGTCATTCCGGTTGGCCTACTTCTATTGGTCGCGGCAGTCGCGGTTTATCACGGGTAAGTGCGACGCGTCGCCTTAACGTCGCGCCGAACCGCACGACGCATTCGCCCGCAAAAAGCCATGCACGAGAGGCCATTGCGTGCTGTGAATCAACAAAATTAAATTACCGCTGACTGCATTTGTCATGCGCCATTCAACGACCTCAAGGTGGGTCGCCTTAACCTCTCGCGTATCCAGTCAGCCACAGAGGGCCCAAATGCACACGCATCGGTTCGGACGAAAACTCAAGCTTCCGTCAACAATCGCGATTAAACACCAGATCAGAAAATTAATGGCAGAAGATGAGGTCAAGAAAGCAGCGGCAGTATCAAGAGACGAATCACCCGACATTTTGCAGATGAACGTCGGTGACGAGCGTCACAATCGCCATCTGGGTTCCCTGGAAGGATCCCTCGTGAAGTGAGGCCAGCTCGTTTAGATTCGGTGGTGGCGAGATGTCTATTTACCGTGTGCGTCATTCTTATGTCTGTGAAGGAAGCGTGCGATCCGCTCCTTCAGCTGAGCCGTGTAACGCGGCTCACCCATAGAAATCGCGTGGTCAAAGAGGTCCCGTTGAATCTTCGTCGGTAGATCATTCCACTGCATGATCACTGCGGCGCCTAGGCATCGCAAAACATGCTCCTCCTCCTTGGCCAGGGCGGCACGCGTCTCGCGGTTGTTCTCTGACTTCGGCAGTGGAGCTCCACCTTCGCCTTCCCATCTGGCAAGGGCTCTGGTCAGTTGGGCGCTCTGTTTCTGGCGTGTTGGCTTTTTGCCGATCATGAACGGAATATGATGCAGTAGCCGAGCAAAGTCCATCCAAGAGGCGCATCGGTCAGGTCAGCTGACGGTCCCTATCAGACGCGACCCACTCCCCACGGGCGCTAGACGCGATCTCGCCCGGTTGGCGATGAGGCGGCAGGATCACGCACCTCCGGGGCAGCGCTCGTCACCGGATTGGCGATGGGGATATTCTGATGTATTCGATTACGAGAGAGGGAATACACCAAAGACGCGGAGCGGTCCGTGGCCAATTGCGCCCAAGATCGTCGCCGCGAATCAGATCGGCATTTGGGCGGCCAACACCGAAAATGGTGCGGACGGACAGCCGAAATGGGTAACGGATTTAGCCTGGGATTCCGTGCCTACATGACGCCCTGGACACAAGAATGCATGTGCTTCATTTTGCTTACTCTCTCCGATACTGGCATTAGCGTTGAGCCCGATCCTTTCATGCGAGGACTAGGTTTTGAGGAGAAGTGGTTCGCACCGTGGAGTGACGTGATGTCGCTCCAACTTGTCCGTCAACCAGAGCCGATCGTTCGGATTGAGTTTTCTACTTCGAGCGGCCAAACGGCCATCCGGGATATTCGTATCCCGGCGGTGCAGGAGGCACCGTTCGTCGGCTACTTCGGCGCGCATCTGGCTGAGGCCATCTTGTTGGCGTACCAAGAGGAACACCGGCCACCGAATGTTGAGCAGATCATTCGCATGTTGCGCGAATTGCGCCGCAGACGAGGCGTTGAGAATAGCAAACTCTGAGAAAAAGCTCGTTAATCGTCGCGCGCTCGGCAACTTTGGCCGTTCCCCGCGGGTTCTCGATTTCCACCGCCAATAGGCTCTGAACCCTGCCCGGTGCCAACTGAGCACGGTATCCGGCTTGATGATCGTCAGCGCGCCCCGCACATCGGGGAACAGCCGATAAAGGCCGACCAATATCAATCGGTCCATGCTGCTGATGAGAAGCCTTTTTGGCGCGGTCCGCCGCAGGACGTTTATCTGCTGGCGCAGCACCAGGTTCTCCGCTTCGAGCGCTCGATCGGAGCAGCCCGACAAACGCCCACCAGGTCAGACTGCAAAAGTCCCGCATCGGACAACAGCATCGCGGGATTCGCAGCCACTCGCCACCCGCGCGAGATTTCCGATAGGGACAGGGGCGGCTACCTGTTGCTCGCTTGGGAATGCGGTCCATGTCGAGCGACCGGCGTGTAATTGGCGCCCTGATTTCTTGCTGCCGCGGATGCGCCGGAGGCACATTTATTTGTTTATGATCCTAGCTTCTGCGAGATTCAGGCTTATATCCACCACATAGTTGTAATCACGAACATTCAGATCGTATGCCGACACGTCCCGGGAACGGTCGTTCCACGGCCGTACCGAAAAGGAGATGCTCATGGCCTGGACAACCCCGACTCTCGTCGAAATCTGCATTGGCATGGAGATCAACGGATACCTGCCAGCCGAGTTCTGATCTGATAGCCTCGATCCCGGTTGCCGGGCCACGTCGGTCAACTTAGCCCACTGAACCGACCGATGCCCTTTGAGCTGTGGCGACCCGCCAAACCGATGAGAAACTAGGAGGAAATCAATGAAATTCCGCCCCCTTCACGACCGCGTTGTGGTCAAGCGTATTGACGCACGGGCGGCCTATTGTCTAACGGCATACCAGGGTAAGGCGTCGTTTTGTTGTCGCGCTCGCCGCCAGGTCGCTGCCAGGCCGCTGAATTTTCGGCGAGTCTCTGTCTGTGAGACTGAGGGTGTCGGCCAGGCGCATTTTCTAAATATATATTGCGGTTCAAGGGGATATTGACGTTTCCCGACATTTCGTCCTATGCTTGCGTCGCGCTCGGGAAGCGGGAGGGAAGCCTGGCGACGGGTTTTTGGTGTCGCGCGAAGGGTGTGTCGGCAATGCCTCGGTCTCCGTTCACTCGCGCTGCGCTCGCGCGCTCTGTGTGGGCTAGTACTGGCCTGCGCCAGCATGGGGCGCCGATGCACATTCGGCGCCTAGTCCGCCAGGTCATCGACCTTCGGATGCTGGGCGTGCGGGATCGCGGCCGCGGCGTGCATAGCCAAGCCGTTTACCTCAACAGTCTGTGCATTCGGGAGGCCGAAGCCGAGCTGCGGCGGGCCGTGGAGGCGTTGTCCGCCAAGGCTGGCGAGGCCGCCGCAGGCGAGGACTACGTGCCGCGGCTGCCTGACGTGCATGACCTGATCCGCCGGAGCCGCGCCCATGGCTGACGCGCTGGCGATCTTCGACGAACTGTGTCGCGAGCACGGGATCACGGACAGCGCGGTGGACGTGTCGCTCGCGAGGATGCTGGCGGGCGAGTTGGCGACGTCCTCGCCTGACGTCGATCGAGTGCTGAGGCTGCGACAGGCACTGCCGCCGAAGGTCGCCGCGGCTGCGGTTGAGGCCGATCCGTATCCTGGCGCGGCAGTCATGAGCGAGGGGGAACTCGACGTGCTGCGGTATCTGGTCGATCGGGCCAAGCGCGGCGACCAGGTCGAGGCGCTGCGGGTGGAGCTGCCGCCGTTGCGGCAAGGCGCACATGCGCCGGGCGAGTCCGGGTGTTCGTGCGGAATTTGCTCGCCGGGCCGGGTCGGCGAGGAGCTGATCGAGTTGCGCTCGCAGAATGCGCGGCTGCGGGAAGAGAACGAAGCGCTGAGGTCGAGATCGCCGGCCGCTGGTTCATCAGCGGCGGCTGGCGTCGGCGGCGGGCCGGCCGTGGAGCCGGGCGGCCCGTCGCCAGTAGACGGCCTCGCCACGGTCGCCGGTCCGGGCAAGGGCGGCGATCGTACGTCGGCGGGTGTGGGGGAGTGGGCGAACGTGGCGCCTTTGTCGCCGCGGCAGCGCGCGGAGCGTGAGGCGCCGACCGTGTCGGCGCCGGCCTCGGAGCGGTACGGCGCGATCGTGGGCGACAGCGACAACCCGCGCGGCGTGTCGGGCTGGCAGCGTTTCGACAACCGGCAGTAGGAGGGGAGATGTTTCCGAGGCCGAAGCCGCAGATTGATCCGAGTTGGCCGTTGGTCGTGCGCAAGCCTGGCGGCATCAGCGCGAACGGCAAGCACTATCCGTACGGCGCAACGATCCCGGAGCCGGAGTTGCTCGACATGGCGAACGCTGCGGTGCTGTTGAGCTCGGGCGCCGTGGTGCGCGAACCGCCGCGGCCGTTGCGTCCGAAGCCGCAGGCGGTCGCGCGATCGAAGCCGTACGTTCCTGATGATCCGGTCGCGTTCTGCCGGCGCCGGTATCGGGAGTATCGCGACGTCGGAATGCGGCCAGGTCATCGCCCATTATCTTCCGAGAGGCGCCATCATTTCTGACGAAGGCGCGACGGCGGGCGGCGGCGTTCATCGATTTGCGGCTAACGTCGAGCCGCACGATCATCTTGCGCTGGCCGGTGGCGCGATCTGACGAGCGCGCCCGTGGTGCCGAGCGTGTGTCCCGGGAGTGCTCGCAGGTATAGCGCACACTTCGGCCTCTAAGGCTTGAGAACAAGGCGGCGAAATACGAATGAGCACGCCAGCCGGCGGGCTCCGCTGGTTCGATCAAGCACTGTATAGACGAAGGATGGCGTGGCTTATGCCTGTTCGGTTATAATTAGATTGCCGACGTGATCCACCTGCGCAATCTGATTGGCGAGGATCAATGTCGTCGTGTCGAGCTGGGTGAGGATTGCGGGACCATCAATACGCGTGCCTCGAGGAAGGCGCCCGCGATCGTACACGGGGCATTGCGTCGGCCCATGATCGAGATGGACCTCCTGATGATCCATGAGCGCGGCGGCGAGCGAGCCGGCGGCCGTGACTTCTTCGAGCCGCGCCCGGGCGAAAACGCCCTCGGCATCGACCCTCAACGTCACGATTTCCACCGGAGTATCGTGCTGCGCGAACGTGTACAAGCGCTCGTGCACCTCGTGGAATGCAGCGATCGTCTCTGCGACCGTCGCGGCGCTCACCTCGCGTCGACACCATGGCACGAATAGCTCGAAGCCTTGATGTTGGTAGCGCAGGCTCGCGCTCCAAGCGATGCGCTGCGCCGCTTGCGGCACGTGCTCGGCACGCAGCCATGCGGTCGCCTCAGCATCGAGCTCGGCGAAGGCGCTCGCGATACGCTCGAGGTCGAGCGCGCCCGACGGCTGCAGGCACGTCCGCGTAAACTCCGCCTTGAGGTTCGAGACGAGCAGGCCGAGAGCCGAAAGCACGCCCGGCGCCGGGGGTATCAAGATCGTGCGGATGCCCAGCAGCCGCGCGAGCGCTCCGGCATGGAGGGGACCGGCACCGCCGAATGCGAGCAACGTGAAGTCGCGTGGATCATAGCCGCGCTCCACGGTGACCACCCGGATGGCGCCTACCATGTGATTATCGGCAATCGACAGAATGCCCCGCGCCGCATCCTCGATGCTCAGGCCGAGCGGCTCGGCGATTACCGTGCGGATCCCGTGGCGCGCGGCGGCGGCGTCGAGCGGGAAGCTGCCGCCGATCAAGTACGGCGGCAGATGCCCCAGCACGAGGTGGGCGTCTGTAACCGTCGGCTGGTCGCCGCCGCGCTTGTAGCAGAGCGGCCCGGGCTCGGCGCCGGCCTCTGCGGGCCGACGCGGAGCGTGCCACCGTCGACGTGCGCCAGCGAGCCGCCGCCGGCACCGATGGTGATGACGTCGACCATCGGCAACCCGAGCGGCCAGTCGCCGATATGACCGTGGGTCGTGAGGCCCGGCCTGCCATCATTGATCAGGCTGATGTCGGCAGAGGTGCCGCCGATATCGATGCCGATGAGATTGCGCAACCCGCGCTCTCACCGATGAATGCCGCTCCCACCGCGCCTGCCGCCGGGCCCGACAGCGCCGTCTCCACCGGTGAACGTCGCACGGTGCGGACGCTGGTCGCGCCGCCGCTGGATTTCATCAGCAGCAACGATGCCGCGATGTCATGCTCGGCGAGGCGCCGCCCCAGCCGCTCGATATAGGCCGATACGATCGGCACGTATGCGCGGGGGAACCAGTAGCGGGTGGCGCAAGCTGGCCCGGCCCCGGTCGCGCGGCGGAGGAGAGGCGCGTGCGTGAGCAGATGCTTGAGGCTGTGCGGGGGGGGCCCCACCTAATCACTCAAATCGGCGCCAGCGAGCCCCGTAGGGCCGTGGCGGGCCATCCTGGCGGCGGTTCTGCGGACTTTTCGCGGACTTCCTGAAGTGGCCATACCGGGTTCCGCTATCCCCCCATTGCACTACGTGGCGAATTTTCTGCCAGCCGCCGTGGACGCGTTGTTCGCGCGGCATCACGTGCGGGTCTATCGGTTCGTGCTCCGCCTCGTCCGCGACGAGAGCCTTGCGGAGGATCTGATCAGCGAGGTGTTTCTCGATGTATGGCGGCAGGCAGGCCGCTTCGAACGACGCTCGTCC
>WNGE01008834.1_pt1 | contig 15151 bp, 13 predicted proteins | sample 5400651 | NCBI WGS metagenome assembly WNGE01 (sample SAMN13153370, study PRJNA577476) | soil metagenome | isolation source: 60 cm soil or saprolite under grassland replicate 2 | place: USA:California | collected 2016-06-15 | reverse complement strand
ACATCGCCAGGCACAAGCTACGCCCGAAGCCTCACCAACTGCGGCTCCGCACATTCGCTGGCGCGACAGTCTGGCTCTGGCACTTTTTGCCTGGGGACCGCTGTTGATCGCAGCCGGAATCGTGGTAGTCCCCAGCGGGATGGCCGGCGTGCGTGTGAGCCAGACAAAGGGCACTCTGCCGGGAACGTTGTATCCGGGTGCGCACTTTGTAACCCCATTAGCCGAAAATGTGGCGCTGTTTGACACGCGCGATCAATTGTTCACGACCGGAGAATCGGAGGATGCGAAGGCCGCTGCTCACAAAGCCGAGCCACTGAATGTTCAAGCCAAAGAAGGACTCACGCTTGGGCTGGCGATTACAGTGCGGTATCGCCTCGATCCCAAGCATCTCGATTACATCCAGGCGAATCTGCCTCAGCCGGTGGAGAAAGAAATCGTTCCTGCTGTTGTCGCCAGTGCATGGCGCGAGCTGGTTCCGAACTATACCGTTCGCGATGTCTTCGCGGCCAAGCGCGAAGAAGTCCGTAAGCGCGCCGCCGGAGCCATTACACAGAAACTCGCTGCCGATGGAATCATCGTAAAAGAAGTCATGCTGCGCGACATCCAGCTTCCACCTGAGTATGCAAAAGGGTTGGAGAACTTGCTGCTCAAAGAACAAGAAAACGACCAGATGGGTGTGCAAACCGAGATCCAGGAAAAGCAAGTGAGGCTCTCTGAGCTCGAAGCCGAAGCAGCAAAAGCTCAGCAGGTGAAGCAAGCGGAAGGCCAGGCGCAGGTCCGTGTTCTGGAAGCCAAGGGCGAAGCCGACGCGATGCAGTACACCCTGCCGCTGAAGCAAAAACAAATTGAGCAGTCGAAGCTTGAAGCCGAAGCTCGCAAGGAAACGACGGTGAAGAATGCAGAAGCCATGGCGCAGGCGAAAGTGATTGACAGCAAAGCAGAGAACGAGCGCCGCAAGCTGCTGGCCGAAGCCGAAGCTGACCGCATTCGCGTAACCTCCGCGGCCGATGCCGAGCGGATGAGCAAAGAGGGTGCGATCCTGAAACAAAATCCGCTGCTGATCAACAAAATTGTCGCGGAAAAACTCTCCGATAAATTGCAGATCATGATGGTGCCGGCAGACGGCAAATTTTTCTTCGCCAATGACGTTCTTCGCAGCATGAACATGGCGAACCGGACTAGCCAGGCAGAGGAGGCGCAAGATCCGCCGGAGAAATAAGCTGCGATAGCCCGCCGGACGCAAGCGCTGGCATATGCATCAACAGCAGATTCCTCGTTTCACTCGGAATGACAAGTTCTGATGCAGTGTCGGAAGAGCGCGTCGGCATGACTCTAATGAGTACAGGCCGCTATGGCAAACGATAGGCACAGTGCGATTTATAATGCGCGCATCCCGCAGATGCCAAGTTCGAGATCACGCTTCGGGCGGGCTGGGTGTTTGTTGTTCATCATTCTCTCATTGGCCGCTCACGCTTCCGCGGCTGGAAACTGGGCTTCCGCTGACGAGCAACTGGCGGCAAAAATTGCCTCGGTAACCGGACCGGGAATAGCCTTCATTGATTTTGCCAATCGCTCGTCTCTTACTCGCGCACAAACTGATGAAGTTCGCCGTGAGCTTCTGAGCGAACTTGCTGCACGGGGTGTCCGCTTCGCGAATGCCGAGCAGGCTGCTGCGAGCGTGAAAGTCACGTTCTCCGAAGATCTGCAAAACTATGTCTGGGTCGCAGAAATTCACCAGAGCTCCAATGAATCCGCCGTTGTCATGGTTTCCCTTGCCCGGCCGGAAACCCAGCCTGTGACTCACGAGGCGCCTGCGGTCGTCATTCACAAGGCGCTGCTCTGGTCGCAGCCGGATCGCATATTCGATGTCGCAGTCATCGACGGCAATCCGGCACACATGGCCGTGCTCGACGCGAACGGTGTCAATATCTATAAGCTCCAGGACACGCGCTGGCAGCCGGAGCAATCGTTGCCTGTAACTCACTCGCACCCGTGGCCGCGTGATCTGCGAGGCCGGCTGGTGCTTCGCAAGGATCATCTCTTCGATGCCTTTTTGCCCGGCCTATTCTGTCGCAGCACCGCCAAAGCCCCACTCGCACTCACCTGCTACGAGAGCGACGATCCGTGGCCACTCGGAACGGATCAATTTGCACTGAATGCCTTCTTTACGCCTGCGCGAAATTATTTCACCGGCGCTTTGGCTCCGGGTGTTGGAAAGCAAACTGTGGCGCCTCCGTTCTATTCGGCTGCGCCCGTCCCGCGGGAGAAATACACCTTGTGGCTCTTCGCGACCGTCGATGGACAGGTTCACCTGCTCGATGGCATCACCGACCAGAGCGCGGGAAAGCTCAGTTGGGGTAGCGACATCGCTGCTGTGCGCAGCAGCTGCGGATCAGGCTGGCAGATATTGGCAACTCGCAGCGGCACGGGTTCGAACGATTCCATTCGCGCTTATGAATTTCCCGATCGCGAGCCAATACCGGTCAGCGACCCAGCCGAACTGGATGGGGCTGTTAGCGCGCTCTGGACTGAATCCAACGGCGCCACCGCGATTGCAGTTTTGCAGAACTCAGATAGATATGAAGCGTTCCGCCTCAGCATTGATTGCAGCCGCTAGCGTGCTGATCGCCGCAGGATCAATGGCGGCTACTCGCCCGCACTATGGCGGAACTCTGCGCATTGCCGTGCAGGCCGCGCCGACGTCGCTCGATCCCGCAGACTCAAGCCAGCCGGACTCATTCACTCGCCGCAATCTTTCCCGCTTGATTCTCGATACTCTCGTCGATCAGGATGATCGTGGAAGACTTCTACCGGCGATCGCAACATCCTGGGAGCCCGAGCCCGGCAATCAGCGCTGGCATTTCTATCTTCGTCCCGGAATATCCTTCCATAACGGAACCGCTGTGAACTCGGATAACGTGGCCGCGTCGCTGCGCACCGCAAATCCCAACTGGAAAGTCTTCGCCACCGGAGATTCGGTGGTGATCGAGTGCGACTCCCCAGACCCCTGGTTACCAGCAGAATTATCCCTGCCGAGAAATGGAATTGCCAAGCGCGAAGGCGGTAAGCTGGTGGGAAGCGGCCCATTCGCAATTAGCCATTGGGATCCCGGAAAGAAACTCGAGCTTTCTGCTCGTGACGACTACTGGCGCGGCCGCGCGTTTGTGGATTCGATTGAGATTGAGATGGGCAGGAATTTTCGCGAGCAGGTGATCGACCTGGATCTGGGCAAGGCAGACGTAGTCGAGGCCGCCCCAGAGCAGGCGCATCGTGCTGTCATGGAAGGACGCACCGTCCAGAGCTCCGCTTCATTCGAGTTGATGGCTTTGGTCTTTTCTCGCGATCCCCAGACGCCCGACGAGGCGCGTCAGCGGCAGGTGCTGGGTCTTAGCATCGATCGCGCTGCAATAAATAACGTGCTCTTGCAAGGCTCCGCCGAACCCACGGGCGCGCTTCTGCCGGGCTGGATGACGGGTTACGCATTTCTGTTTCCCAGCGAGGCTGACCTGTCGCGTGCTCGTCAACTACGGAGCGAGATTCGCTACGCGCCCTCCTGGAGCCTGGGCTACGATGCGAGCGATCAGTTGGCTCGTGTCATTGCGGAGAGAATCACGTTGAATGCCCGCGATGCTGGGTTGTCCGTGCAACTTACGAACGGCGGGGCGGCAGATTTCCGGCTGGTCAGAATCCCGCTCGCGTCGTTGGATGCGGCCTTGGCATTAACCAAACTTGCAGAGAATTTGAGACTGCCGCAACCGAAACTCATGAGCGATGCCTCCTCCGATCTGTACGCGGCCGAGACTTCCCTACTCGAATCCAAACGCATCATTCCACTCTTACATTTGAAAATCACGACAGCAGCGGCTTCAACCGTGAAGAACTGGACCACAGGCCGCGACGGGAGCTGGCACGTACAAGATGCGTGGCTCGCGACGGAGAAGCCATGAGCTTCCGGCGCAAACTGCTGGCTGTTTTTGGACTGACAGTGTTTGTCTCTGTTGCAGCAGTGACGTGGATAGTGTCCGTCTCCACGCGTCGAACATTTGAACGAGCGAACGAAGAACGCACGGCTGCCCTGGTCGCACAGTTTCGCCATGAGTTTAATCGCCGCGGAGAAGAAGTAGCTCAGCGTGTTGAAGCTATTGCGCGTAGTGACAGTGCAACCCGCATTGCGCTGGGCATCAATCGCAGCGCTCCCGACTACGGCGCTTATCTGAATGAAGCGAAATCTCTGGCTCAAAGCCAGCGGCTGGATTTTCTAGAGTTCGTGGATTTTCAGGGCACGGTTATCTCTTCCGCGCAGTGGCCGGGAAAGTTCGGTTACAAAGAAAGCGCACTGCCAGCATCCGCTACGAAGGAGCCATTTCTCCGGCAGGAAGAACTGCCGGAAGGCGCAGCACTGGGACTCTCGGCCATCCGCCAGGTCAAAGTTGGCGATCAGCCGCTGTACGTCATTGGGGGCAGGCGCGTTGACAAGGATTTTCTCGCCAGCCTCGAGTTACCGGCAGGAATGCGCGCGATGTTCTATCAAAACCTTCCGGGCAGCTTTTCTCCTCAGCTTTTGATTAGCGCTTCCGGCACTGCTCCCCAACCCGAGCACGTTGCGCCACTGATCGAGCAGGTTCGGCGGCAGCATCAGGAAGCTTCTGAAATTGTTCATTGGTCTTCAGATCCTGGCGACGAAGAAGCTATCAACGCGATTCCACTTTTCGGCCTGGATAATCAATTGCTGGGCATTCTGGTGGTCGGCAACTCCCGCCGGCCCTACATTGAACTGCAGCAGCACATCCGCTCCGCCGCCATGCTTGCGTCCGCGGCTGGGATTTTGTTGGCAATTCTTTTTAGCGGATGGGCCGCCACCCGCGTCACCCGCCCGGTCGAGCAGCTTGCAGAAGCTGCGCGTGAAGTTGCTGCCGGCAACTGGAGCACACAGGTTCCGGTCAGTTCATCCGACGAACTTGGTGCGCTCGCCGAATCGTTCAATCGCATGACTCATGAACTGCTTTCCCAAAAGCAGCAACTAGTGCAGTCCGAACGTGTTGCCGCATGGCGCGAGCTCGCGCGGCGGCTGGCGCATGAACTCAAGAACCCGTTGTTTCCCTTGCAGCTCACGGTCGAGAATCTGCTGCGTGCCCGCCAGCAGAGTCAGCAACTTTTCGACGAAATGTTCCAGGAAGGCTCGGCCACCCTACTGGCAGAAATCGCAAATTTAAAAACCATCATTTCGCGCTTCAGCGAGTTCTCCAAAATGCCACAGCCGCAGTTTCAGGCTGTGGATGTGAATGAAATCGTGCAGAACGTTGTTCGGGTTTTCCGGGCGCAGCTTCGGTCGTCCGACCGCGCCACAATAGAACCGAGACTTGATTTAGCATCGGGCATCGAACCGATTGCCGCCGATCCCGAACTTCTGCATCGCGCGTTGTCCAACCTTGTTCTAAACGCGATGGATGCCATGCCTCAGGGTGGCACACTCACCTTACGCACACACCAGAACGGAGATCGCGTTTTCGTTGAAGTCTCCGATACTGGCTCCGGACTGACCTCCGAAGAATGCGAGCGTCTGTTTACGCCTTACTACACGAGCAAGGCGCATGGCACGGGGCTCGGACTGGCCATCGTGCAATCCATCATCAGCGACCACGGCGGTAGAATCAGCGTTCGCAGCCAGCCAAGCCAAGGAGCTACATTTGTGATCGAGCTTCTGCGAAATCAGGAGAAACTAGGCGCGGAAAACCCCGCACGCGACGCAATTAGCGCGTTAACCTGAGGAGAGCAACGGTGCCGCAAAAAGCACATCTGCTGATCGTCGATGATGAGGCCAACACGCTGGCTTCGCTCTCCCGCGCGTTTCGCTTGGCCGGTCACGAAGCCACGGTCTGCGATAACGCGGCCAAGGCTCTCGACCTCGCTCGCTCGCAGCATTTCGATTTGATTCTTTCTGATGTGGTCATGCCCGGCAAAGACGGGCTTTCACTGCTGGCCGATCTCAAGTCGCAGGAAGTTCCAACCCCCGTAGTTATGATGTCCGGACAAGCGCATATTGATATGGCTGTTCGCGCCACCAAACTCGGCGCTCTCGATTTCCTCGAAAAACCCATTTCCACCGACAAGCTGCTGCTCACCGTCGAGAATGCTCTGAAGCTGCAACGCCTGGAGTCAGAAAACCGCCAGCTTCGCCAGCGCCTAGGGAAACACGAAATCATCTGGACTGGCGAGACCATGAAGAAGATCATGGCCCAGGTAGAGCGCGTTGCCGCGAGCGAAACTCGCGTGTGCATTCTAGGCGAAACCGGCACCGGGAAAGAACTGGTAGCCCGGACCCTGCACGAGCGCAGCCCGCGAGTTTCAGGTCCATTCATCACTCTGAATTGCGCTGCGGTTCCTGCGGAGCTGATCGAATCTGAGCTCTTCGGTCATGAGAAAGGCTCATTCACCGGCGCCGCCGGGCGGCATGTTGGAAAGTTTGAGCAAGCTGAAGGGGGAACAATTTTCCTGGATGAAATCGGCGACATGCCGCTGGCCATGCAAGCCAAGCTGCTGCGGGTTTTGGAAGAAGGAGAAGTTGAGCGAATTGGCGGCGATAAGCCTATTCCGGTGTACGTCCGTGTCGTCGTCGCTACACACAGCGATTTGCAGGCGCTGGTCCGGGAGGGCAAGTTTCGGCAGGATCTTTTCCATCGCGTTTACGTTTTTCCGCTGGCATTGCCACCATTGCGAGAGCGCCGCGAAGATATTCCATCGCTCATTGAACATTTCACCCGCCAGGTGTGCGATCAGAACAATTGGAAACCGATCCCCTTCACACCTGAAGCGATCCGAGGCCTGCAGGCGCACGGCTGGCCTGGAAACGTCCGCGAGCTGCGCAATGTGGTTGAACGTTTGCTCCTGTTGGCTGTGGACGGCGAGGTTACTCCAGAAACGGTGGAATCCGCCCTGCCGCAACTTTCAAGCGAGCATCTGACCAGCACCGGCTCGGGACCGCTCGGCGATCGCGTGCAGAGCTTTGAGCGTGAAGTCATCATCGCCGAGCTCAAGCACAATCACTACCACATTACTAATGCCTCGAAGGCACTCGGTCTGGAGCGCAGTCATTTCTACAAGAAAGCTGAGCAGCTCGGGATCGATCTGCGAGCGTTGCGCCAGGAATCGGACGCTACCGGCGAGTAAGCTGTACCCTCCTAGTATTTCGTTTTCAACCATGCCCCACGCCGATGCCGTACAAGTTCGCCGTCTGACCGGGCAGGATGCGGATGCATTTTTCCATCTCCGGCTCCAAGGCCTGGAGCGTGAGCCGGAGGCTTTTACCGAATCCGCAGAGGAGTTCCGGCGCACTGGAACTGGGCATGTCCTGCATCAGGTGGCATCGTCCCCCGGAATTGAGCAAATTCTTCTGAGGGTCGGCAGCGCGAACTCTGCCGCCAAGCGCCTGTACGAGTCGTTGGGATTCCAGACCTGTGGGTCTGAGCCGCGCGTACTAAAGGTCAGAGGCAAGTATGTGGATGAAGAAACGATGGTGCGGCGGCTTGCGCATCAGAAGCCACAACGAAATCCAAGTTCTATAGTATAATATGACTAGTCTGACTAGTTTATGAAATCCTTAACGCGGCATTCGCAAAAATCTCCGCGGTCCACGAGCGGTTCGCGCTGGCAGTTGCAAACTGCCAAAGCCCGGTTCAGCGAGGTATTTCGGCGTGCGCGCTCGGAAGGACCTCAGTACGTCACGAAGGCGGGCAAAGAAGCAGTCGTAATTATTCCTGCAGAAGAATTCGAGAAGCTTACCGAACGCCGGCATCAGCCCAAGAATCTCGTGGATTTTTTTCGAAATTCGCCACTCGTCGGCGCCGATGTTGATCTGGGTCGCGAGCCTGATTATGGGCGGGAATTTGAGCTGTGAGCGGGTTCTTGCTGGATACCAATGTTGTATCTGAGCTCGTAAGACCCAGGCCACATGCGGGCGTCGTGCGATGGATTTCGACCACAAACGAGTCTCTATTGCACCTAAGCGTGCTAACTCTGGGCGAGATACGCAAAGGAATCGCCTCCCGCCCCGATGCTGGCCGCCGCGCAAAGCTGGAAAGCTGGCTTCACGACCTTGTGCTACGTTTTTCTAGCCGCATTCTGCCGATTGACTTCGCGATCGCAGATCGCTGGGGAAGACTATCTGGCCACAGCAAAGCGAAAGGAGTCACTTTGCAGGTAATAGACGGGTTGCTGGCTGCTACTGCGCTCCACCACGATCTAGTCCTGGTGACAAGAAATGTAACAGACATCAGAATCACCGGGGTCGAGACGTTTGATCCTTGGACCCTATGAAGTTTTAAGCTACAAAATACTTCGCTGCCGGATGGTGCACCACGATTGCTGAGGTCGATTGCTCAGGCTCCAGGAGAAAGGTACTTGTCAGCCGCACGCCGACGTTTTCTTCGGGATGGAGCAACGCAAACAGCTTGGTCTGATCTTCCAGGTTCGGGCACGCGGGATATCCGAATGAGTAGCGCGATCCGCGATACTTTTGGTGAAACAGATCGCGGATGTGCGGCGAGTCATCGCCTGCGATGCCCAGTTCTTCGCGCATGAGTTTGTGGTGATATTCGGCCAGTGCCTCCGCCGTTTCCACGCTCAATCCATGTAGGTAGAGGTATCGTGTGTACTCGCCGCCTTCGAACAGCCGCTGCGTTTCCTGAGACACCTTCGCTCCCATGGTTACGAGCGAAAACCCGATCACATCCATCTTGCCGGAAGATTTCGGGGCAAAGAAATCTGAGATGCAAAGCTTCCGGCCTTCTCTCTGCCGAGGGAACGTAAATCTCAGCGATTCCCTCTGTGGACCTCTGTGCCCTCTGTGGTCAGCCTTGTCTTGCTCTGGCTCATACACGACCACATCATTCCCGTCGCCCTGGCACGGAAAGTATCCCCAAACCACTTGCGGCCCAAAAATTCCGCTAGCAATTACTTCTTCTTCCAACTGCTTTTTAATTGGCCTGAATTTCTGCTCCACCAGCCTCAGATAATCTTCCTGCGAAGCTGTCTTCAACTGCCACTGATTCTTGAACAGCGCTGTATCGTTTATGTAGCGGAACAGCTCGCGTAAGTCGTAGTCTTTTTTCACCCGCACACCCCAGAATGGAGGCACGGGAATACTAGGCGCATCGCCGACCACCGGACTGCGCTCGGCGAACACCGGGCCGGACTCTTCGTCGACGGCCACTGCCTTCGCGTATTCCTTTACCTTGCGTCCTTCTTCCAGCCGGGTTTCTTTCTTCCCGTCCGGCGAAGCCAGATCTTCCATGATATGCAGCCCGCCGAACGCATCGTCCGAATAGAACACAGCGTTCGAGTACTCCCGCCGCAGATCGTCTTCCACATATTTGCGCGTCAGCGCCGCCCCGCCGCAAAGCACTGGGAAATCGAGCTTCTGCCGCTCCAAATCCTGGATCACATACTTCATCTCCAGCGTCGATTTCACCAGCAACCCGCTCAGCCCGATGGCATCGGCTTTGTGTTCCTGTGCGGCCTTGATAATCGCGTCCGCCGATTGCTTGATCCCGAGGTTCACCACACGAAAACCATTGTTCGTCAGAATGATGTCGACCAGATTCTTGCCGATGTCGTGGACGTCGCCTTTCACAGTCGCCAAAACGATGGTCGCTTTTTGCGATCCTGTTTTCTTCTCCATCTTCGGTTCGAGATAAGCGACCGCCTGCTTCATCACACCGGCTGCGTCGAGCACCGACGGCAGTTGCATCTTTCGCGAGCCGAACAGGTCGCCGACGGTCTTCATTCCATCCAGAAGGACCGTGTTTATGAGATCTAGCGGGGTGTACTGCGCCAGTGCTTCTTCAAGTAACACTTCAAGCGACTTTTTGTGCGCCCCTTCTCCAACTGATTTCTCGCCGTTAATGATCGCGAACTTCAGCTTGTCCTCGACCGACAGCGTCTCGACATGTGCCGTGGTCGTCGCCTGAACCTTGCCTTTAGTTCCGGCAAAGTGCCGCATGTAAATTTGCAGCGGATCGCCAGCAGACTCATCGCGGTAAATCAGCTTGTGCGCAAGCTCAACTTCCTCATGAGGAATTTTGTACAAAGGATAGATTTTGGTGTAGTTCACAATGGCCATATCCAGACCATGATCCACCGCTTCATGCATGAAAACGGAATTCAGTACACGGCGAGGATAGACATCAAGTCCGAAAGAAATGTTGCTGACGCCAAGGATTGTTGTGACTTCGGGCAATTCTTTCTTGATCCGTTCGATCGCGTTCAACGTTTCGATTCCCGCAGTCCGGTATTCCTCCTGGCCCGTTGTTATGGGCAATGTGAGTGCGTCAAAAATCAGATCAATCGGGCGAATGCCATATTTCTCCGTCGCCAAGTTGTAAATGCGTTTGGCGATGGCTACTTTCTTTTCTGCTGTAAGCGCCATTCCTTCTTCATCAATTGTCAATGCGATCACGGCCGCGCCGTAACGCTTCGCCATCGGAAGCACCTTTGACGTGCGCTTCTCGCCATCTTCCAAATTGATCGAATTGATGATCGCCTTGCCGGGGATTCGCTTCAGCGCCTCTTCCACAACATCCGCTTCCGTAGAATCAACCAGAATTGGTGCGGGTACACGAGTAGCGATCTTTTCCTTCCGCGACGACGAGCGGCTTGGGATCAAGATCGAGCGGAACGGAAGTGTAAGCGCTGGAAGCCGCAGCCGTGGGCTTCACTTCCCTCTTCGCCGGCTCGATTCCGCCGACCGCGTTCACCACAGCTTGCAGATGCTCAGGCGTCGTACCGCAGCATCCACCGACAATGCGAACTCCGTAATCCTGAACGAAATGTTTGTGGTAGGTCGCCAGTTCTTCCGGTTTCAGCTTGTAGACCGCGCGCCCCCCCTCGTTCTGCGGAAGCCCCGCGTTGGGAAGAACGGAGACGTGCTTGCTGGAATTCGCGCCAAGGAATCGAACTGCGTCGTTCATTTCAATTGGGCCGGTGGCGCAGTTCAGGCCGATGATATCTACATCAAATGGCTCGAGCGCGGTCAGCGCGGCACCGATTTCAGTCCCCAGCAGCATTGTGCCCGTAGCTTCAAGTGTTACTTGAACCGCGACCGGAAGCCGTTTTCCCGCTTTTTGCATTGCCTCAAACACGCCGACCACGGCCGCTTTCGCCTGCAGCAGGTCTTGAGAAGTTTCAATCAGCAACACATCCACGCCGCCATCGATCAGAGCTCTGGCCTGCTCGAAATATCCCGCGACCATGTCGTCGAATTTGATATGTCCGAGCGAGGGGAGCTTGGTTGTAGGCCCGATAGAACCGGCCACAAACCGAGGTTTATCTTTGGTCGAGAACTGCTGCGCTACTTCTTTGGCGATTTTGGCCGCTGCGATGTTCAGTTCAGCAACTTTGTCCTGCAAATCGTATTCCGCCAGAACAACCCGCGTCGCGCCAAATGTGTTGGTTTCCACGACATCACAACCAACCGTGAAGAAACTTGCATGAATGTCATTGATGATGTCCGGCCGGCTCAGCACCAGCAACTCGTTACATCCTTCCTTGCCCCAGAAATCGTCCACACTGGGATTGCGGAACTGGATGTTCGTCCCCATCGCGCCGTCGTAGATAACGACGCGCTCAAGCACGGCTTGGAGAAAGTCAGCCATCAGCCGTCAGCCCTCAGCGAAATCGTTGTTGATCGTCGGTCGCTTGGCACCTGGTTGCCTCTTCTAATCTGTGTTCATCCGCGAAATCCGTGGCCCGAATTTGCTGTCCATGCACAAACGCCGGCCCTCGCAGGACCGGCGTCGTCAGTTCGTGAAATCTATTGAACTTCTTACTCTCCTGGCGCGACCACGGCTGGCGCGCCGGCCGCAACTTCATCCTGATTGAATACCGCGTTTGCTCCTATATGTGCTGGCACGGGCGCCAGCATCTGCTCCTTGCGATAGACCAGATCGCTGGCATTAAACGCGGCAACCTCGAAGCCATGCCCATGCGTGATTGCATCTGTGGGACATGCCTCAACACAATATCCGCAAAAAATGCAGCGGTTGTAGTCAATGTTGTAAACCTTGGCGTAGCGCTCAGCGCCGCTCACCCGGTGCTCAGCCGTGTTCTCCGCCGCCTCGATATAAATGCAGTTCGAAGGGCAAGCTGCCGCGCAAAGAAAACAAGCCACGCACTTCTCCAGGCCGTTCTCGTCACGCTGCAAAACGTGAACTCCGCGATAGCGCTCCTGAAATTTTGCTCCCTTCAGCGGCCCGGGCCCGTCCGGATAATTCTCCACTACCGTCGGAGCAAGCATCTCCCGGAAAGTGATGCTCATGCCCTTAGCGATAGCAGCGATGTTTTTCAGGATCGGCATACCTTAATTAGTATAGCGAAACCATGCAGGGCCGCGCAGTTCCGACCGCTGACTGGCCATTTGCCCATGCCGAACGGTTGCGGTTAACCATTGAATCCAATCATGGAGAGAGGCTTGGCTCCACGAACGCGGGGCACCCTTTGCCGCATCCCGTGCTTGGCCAGATACCCGGCGACTTTCTGGCCAATCATGCCCGATATCTGCGGTGAGACTGGCATTTCGTGGCAGTCTGCACTACATTGTCTCGACATTTGTAGTGACTTTCGACCCCGTGCTGTGAGGCCTGATCGTCTGGAGCGTGTATGAAGCTGAACCCGTCTCTGGTCAAGAGCACCATAGTCGCCGCTCTCGGCGGCCTTCTCTTTGGATTCGATACCGCCGTGATTTCCGGCACTACGGCTGCCCTCACGCAGAATTACCAGCTCTCGCCGAAGTTATTGGGGATCACCGTTGCCGGCGCTCTTTGGGGAACAGTGATTGGATCACTCCTCGCCGGATTCCCCGGTGAATGGATTGGCCGGCGCGACAGCCTCCGAGTCATGGCAATTTTGTATTTGATCTCGGGATTGGGCTGCGCCGCCGCTTGGAGCTGGCCCTCCCTGGTTGGATTTCGTTTTCTGGGTGGACTTGGTATCGGCGGTTCGTCGGTCTTAGGGCCCATGTATATTGCAGAAATTGCGCCTGCAAGGCTGCGGGGCCGCCTGGTCGGAGTTTTCCAGTTCAACGTGGTATTCGGAATTCTCCTCGCCTATTTCTCAAATTACCTGATAGGACTTCGAGGCCTGGGAGCAGCAGAATGGCGCTGGGAGCTGGGCGTGACCGCAATCCCCGCCGCGTTATTCTTTGTCATGCTCTTTGGCATCCCCCGGAGCCCGCGATGGCTGGCGAAAAAAGGGCGCACCACCGAAGCGAGAGCCGTGCTACAGATGATCGGCGAGGAAAACTATGAGCAAGAGCTACAGGACATCGTGGAATCGATTCGTGTCGAACAACAGCAGGCCGGGGAAGCGTTATTCACGCGCACTCATCTTTTTCCAATCTTCCTGGCGGTAAGCGTCGCTATGTTCAATCAGCTTGCCGGAATCAACGCCATCCTTTATTACCTGAATGACATCTTCGCGCATGCAGGGTTCAGCAAAGTGTCCGGAAACCTGCAGGCCGTGGCGGTTGGTGGGACCAATTTGCTCTCTTTGCTTTTTCACAAGGCGCTGTCATTTGGGTCTACCTGAGCGAGGTGTTTCCCAACAACGTTCGTGCCAAGGGACAAAGCTTGGGCAGCTTCACTCACTGGATTATGAATGCACTCATCTCCGGCACATTCCCGCTCATGGCAGCCTCTTCCGGCGGCTATCCATTTATCTTCTTTTCTCTGATGATGATCGTCCAGTTCTTTGTCGTGCTGTTCGTGTATCCGGAAACCAAAGGCATTACGTTGGAGGAGATGCAGAAAAAGCTGGCGCTAAGCCAGGCCCACTAAAACTTAAGGCCGCCATGAAATCGCCACTCTCGCTATTTGCATTATTGGCAGCTTCGTTTTTATTTTCTCGTTTGGCGTTCGCATCTGATTCGCAATCGCCAACTCCAAAAGCAAAGACCCGTCTGGCAATCGTCGGTCTCGACCACGATCACGTCTGGGAACTGCTGAAGTACATCGTAGCCGAACCTGAAGCTGAACTCGTAGCGATAGCCGATCCGCATCCGAACCTGGTGAACGAAGCCAAGTCCCAAGTTCCGAACACCGTGAAATTTTATTCCGATTACGTAAACATGCTTGACGAAGCCAAACCGGAGGCAGTGTTCGTCACCACTGCAAATGATCGCCATCTCGAAATTTTGCGCGAATGCGCCAAGCGCCACATTCACTACTCGACCGAAAAGCCCATGGCGACCAATGCCGCTGAGGCACGCGAAATGCAACGGCTGGCGGATCAGGCAGGCATCAAACTGATGGTGAATTATTGGAATGCCTGGACCGCATCGACTCACGATTTGTTTCACCGCGTGAAATCGGGGGAGATTGGGCCGGTGCAGAAGATCATCGTGCAATATGGCCACCAAGGACCCAAAGAGATCGGCGTCTCCAAAGAATTTGCCGATTGGCTGTACGACCCTGTAAAGAACGGCGGCGGCGCCATCATGGATTTCGGATGCTACGGCGCCGAATGGGCGCTCTGGCTCAAGGGGCGTCCAACGCGAGTTTATGCGACAACGCGAAAGCTCAAAGCCGGTCAGCACAACAACGTGGATGACGACGCCACCATCGTTCTCGACTACCCCGATGCGACGGTGGTTGTAGAAGCCTCATGGGATTGGCCCTACAACATGGATCGGGTATACGTTTTCGGCCCGAAGGGCAGCCTGCTTGCAAGGCGTGGCGACTTATTCTTCCGCTCTGCCTCCGATCAGAAGACTCAACCTACACCCGAAGGCGAGCCCGTTACGCTCAGTACAGTCCCGCACGAGACGAACAATCCTATAGCGTATTTCCTCGATTGCATACGCAACAACAAGCCGGTGGAGGATCCTCTTTCAAGCTCGCTCAACGTGCAAGTCATGGAAATCCTGGATGCCGCCCGCGAATCCGCCCGCACCGGGAGGGCGGTAGAGTTGCGCTGAGAGGAATAAGTAATACTTGCAGAATCAGCGACGCAGCAGATCGAGCAGTGCGCGGTTCCAGGAATCTACGTCCCAGGACTGCACACGATGTTCGAAATGATGCTCGGCCTTGTGAGTATACAGGGTGAGTAGCCAGATCAGGACTGCGCAGTCATAGGCTGCGTTTGAAATTAAGGAGAGAATGTC
>WNGE01004996.1_pt1 | contig 15151 bp, 16 predicted proteins | sample 5400651 | NCBI WGS metagenome assembly WNGE01 (sample SAMN13153370, study PRJNA577476) | soil metagenome | isolation source: 60 cm soil or saprolite under grassland replicate 2 | place: USA:California | collected 2016-06-15 | reverse complement strand
AAACCGCGCACCGCACCGATGCGACCCGGCTCCGCCGGGTGCTGCCGCCTGCCACCCACCGTTCGATTTTCGAGTCAGCCGATTCGGCTGACCAGCGGCGCCCAGCGCACCAGCATGGGCAGCACCCACGCCGCCCCACTGACCAACACACCCCCCACCAGGAAGCCCTGCCACGCACGCGCTCGCATGCTGGCCGTATCGGAGGATTACGGGTCAGCCTGAGCCGCCCGCCCTAGCAATCCACCCACGGCCGCCGATCGATCCCTCGGCTGGAGCGCAGATCATGCGTTACCCGGAACTCCTCAGCTAACCGGGGAAGGGTCGATAGGGCAGGTGACGCTCCGCGACAACGGCAAACCCGGGAAACCCGGGGACGCAAAGCCACGGGCCCACCTCGCCGGCCGGCGGAACGGCAGCCGGGCTGCCGAACGGAAGGCGCAAGCCTTCCCGGCTACGGCTCAGGAGGCGACATGCAGGCTGGACCGACGGCGTGCTCCGGGGCGGACCCTGGACGCTCCCGAGTACCCGACGCAGGGCCTCTGCTCCAGACCCCATCTGCTGGGCGCTGCCCATCCCACCACCGGCGGGCCGGGGTGCCGCAGGAACGGATCGGCCAGGTGCGGCGTGCGACGGACCTGCTCGGTCCCGCGGTGGGCCTGGTCGATTCCCCCGGCCAGGGTCGGCCAGGCCAGGTTGGCGGGCTCGACGGGCTGGGGCTGGTCTACCGCGTGGCGGTGGTGCGCGTGGCGGCCTTGGTCCGGTACATGGCCGTGTCGGCCTCCCGCAGCAGGTCCTCGGGGGTGGACTGGCCGCCCGGCCGGGCGGCCACGCCGGTGCTGACGCCGACCGTCGCGGTGACCGCTGCGAGCACGAACGGGTCGACCAGGCAGGCTTCCAGCCGCCGGGCGGCCAGCGCCGCGTCGTCCTGGACGGCGCCGGGGAGCAGGACGATGAACTCGTCCCCACCGAGCCGGGCCAGGGTGTCGCCGTCGCGCAGGCAGCCGGCGAACCGCGCGCCGACCTGCCGGAGCAGCTCGTCCCCGGCGTCGTGCCCGAGGGTGTCGTTGACCTGCTTGAACCCGTCCAGGTCCAGGAACAGCAGGCCGACCGACGAGCCCCGCTGCGCGAGGGCGAGGTCCAGCCGCTCGAACAGCCGTGCCCGGTTGGGCAGGCCCGTGAGGGGGTCCTGGAAGGCCTGCTGAGTGAGCTGCTCCTGGTAGCGCGCACGCTCGGTGATGTCGGGTAGTTCAGCACCAGGCCGCCCACGGTCGGGTCGTGGAGCAGGTTGGTGATGGTCACCTCGAACCGTCGGGGGGCCTGCGGGTCGGCGTGGGGGCGCAGGCGCAGCTCGCCCACCACCGACGCCGACGGCCGTGCGACGGACCGACCGAGCAGTTCGCGGAAGCTGGGCTGGTCGTCAGGGTGCAGCAAGGCGTCCATCCCGGTGCCGAGCAGCTCGTCGGCCGGGTAGCCGAGCACGGGCTCGACCGCCGGGCTCTGGTAGCGGATCAGCCCGTCGGCGTCGACCACGGTGAACACGTCGGAGGCCTGGTGGACCAGGGCACGGAAGCGCTGCTCGCTGTGGCGCAGCGCCCGCTCGCTCTCGCGCAGCGCCTGTTCGGCCAGCTTGCGCTCGTTGACCTCGGCCACCACCTGGGTGTAGGCGGTGGCGAACGCCCGGCTGGCGCGGCGCCGCAGCGACAACGCCAGCACCAGCGCCAGCGCCAGGGTGAGCCCGCTGGTCCCGACCAGCAGCCGCTGGAAGCTCCTGCGCGCCTGTAGGGTCTGCTGGATCGCGCCGACGAACTGGGTCTCGCCGTGGCCGTAGGCAGACTTCAGCAGCGCCTCCACCGCGTTGCCGCGACGCCGCAGCCTCGCGCGGGCTTGGGCGAGCCGGGCAGGCGTCGGCTGGGCTCGTAGCCGGGCGAGTTCGGCGTCGAAGGCGGCCAACTGGCCGCTGATTTCGGCGAGGTCCTCCCGCAGCACGGGATCGCCGGCGGTCGCGCCCAGCGTGGCGTCCAGCTGCCGGCCGAGGAAGCCGCGGCGCAGCTCCACCTCGTCCGGCCCGTCGGGGAGCTGCAGCCGGTCGACCGCCAGCGCCAACCTGAAGGCCTCGCGCTGCGCGTTGTTCAGGTCGGTCAAGACCTCCGTCGCGGTGTCCAACGACCGGATGGTGCTGCCCTGGTCGCGGTAGGCCTGCACGACCATGACCTGGACGGCCACGATCAGCGCGCCAAGCACCCCTACCAGGACCCACTGTGGCCACGACAGGCGCGGCCGGCCCGCCGCCACCGCCATGGCTAGGCGACGGTCGTCGCGTCGCGGTTCCAGCCCCACAGGTCGAGGAGCTTGCCGGCGGTGGGGCCGGCACCGGCCGGCGTCGTACCTGCAGCCGGCGTCGTACCTGCAGCCTGCATCGTGCCGTGCCTCCTGAGCCGTAGCCCGGGAAGGCTTTCGCCTTCCGTTCGGCAGCCCGGCTGCCGTGTCACCGGCCGCTGGTGGCGGCTGGTGAGGTAGGCCCGTGGCGTTGCGTCCCCGGGTTTCCCCGGGTTTGCCGTTATCGCGGAGCGTCGTCCTCTCTATCGACCGCCCTCCCGCCTACCTGAGCAGGCCGCCCGCCGGCGGCGATCCTGCGGCACCACCCTCCGCGGCGGCAAGGGGCAGGCTCGGGCTGCCGCCCAACGGGGCCTTGGTCCAGCCCCACGCGCGCCGAGCTGGCCGACCTCACCGGTGGGGTTGCCCCGCTTTGACGGACAGGGCTGGTGGCTCGGTCAGGCTACCTGCGTGAGGGCCTCCTGGTGGGTGGCGGTCTCGAACTCGTCGGGCTAGCAGCTCAAACTCCTGGAGGCGGCAAGCTGCGGAACCACTACCTCCTGCGGACGAGCGGTGTCCGTTCTACCCGCCGAGACTCTTGAGCGCATGCCACGAACCCTTGGCGGTTTCGACATCCGACTCGGAGACGAGCAGATAGCGACACGCTATACCGATGCTGGCCCCGGCGTTGACGTAGTTTGCTCACTGCTGGGCTGCGCGTAGGGTGCGGAAATGGAGCACGGCCTGTGAGCTGCGGGATCACATGCCGGCTCGGGTATCGTGCGCCGGTCCCATCGCCGCTTCGGAGGCCATCCAGCGTGCTGCCCAGACTCGCCTACCTCACGTTGTGCCGCTCCGTCCAGCTCCTCGCCCTGCTCGCCCGCGGCGACGCTGCCAAGGACCTGGAGATCCTCGTCCTGCGCCACCAGCTCACGGTGCTCCGCCGCCAGACCCCACGCCCCAAGTTGGAACCCGCCGACCGCGCCCTGCTCGCCGCGATCAGCCGCGTCCTGCCACGCGACCGCTGGTCATGCTTCTTCGTCACCCCCGACACCCTGCGGCGCTGGCATCGCCGCTTGGTCGCCGGGACGTGGACCTACCCACATCGCGGACCCGGAAGGCCATCGCTGAACCAGGACATGCAGCAGCTCATCATTCGCCTCGCCAACGAGAACCCGCGCTGGGGCTACCAGCGCCTCAAGGGAGAGCTGCTGCGCCTTGGTGTTCGGGTGTCGGCGACCGCGATCCGCACCACCCTGCGCCGCCATGGCCTGGATCCGGCGCCGCGGCGAGGGACCACCGCCTGGCGGACGTTTCTGCGCCAGCAGGCCGCCGGGATCGTCGCCTGCGACTTCTTCGCCGTCGACACCATCTGGCTGCGCCGGCTGTACGTGCTGTTCTTCATCGAGCTTCGCACCCGCCGGGTGCACCTGGCTGGGGTGACCGCCAACCCTGATGGCGCCTGGGTCACCCAGCAGGCCCGCAACCTACTGCTGACCTTGGAGGAGCGAGGACGACGGGTGCCCTTCCTGCTGCACGACCGGGATGCGAAATTCTGCCGCGCCTTCGACGACGTGTTCCGCGCAGAAGGCGCCGAGGTGCTGTTGACGCCGGTGCAGGCGCCGAATGCGAATGCCTATGCGGAACGCTGGGTGCGCGGTGCGCGCCGAGTGCCTGGACTGGCTGCTTCTCGTCGGGCGCAGGCACCTGGCGCAGGTGCTGCGCGTCTACGTCCAGCACTACAACCACCACCGCGCCCACCGAGCGCTCGGATTGAAGCCGCCGGATTCGCTAGCCAGTAACACAACCCTTGTCGAGGCTTGGCCGGGCCGGGTGCACCGCCGTGACCTGCTCGGCGGGCTGCTGCACGAGTACCGGCGAGCTGCACGAACGCATTTACGCACCCTACGCGCATGATGCGTGCCTGGCTGCGCTGCCAGCGGTCCTGGCTGGTGGTGGAGCCGCTGCCCGCCTACGCCCCGGAGCTGAACCCGGTCGAGGCGCTGTGGTCCAGCCTCAAGGGGGTGGAGCTGGCCAACCTGGCCGGCGACACCCTCGACGACGTCATTGCGGCGGCCGAGCGTGGCATCCAGCGGATCCGGGGCACCCCGCACCTGGATCACCTCTGGTACGTGGGGCCGCGCCGACGGTCTGGACCAGGGGGTCACCGTGATGCGGCACGGGCGCCCCGGCCTCCCCGCTGATCTGAGAAGTTCGCGTTCATTACAGCATTGTCATCCAGCTGGCCATCGTCCCTGCTCCGTAGGAAGTCCGCCCGACGGCTGGATGACAATGCTGTCATCCTGCTGGTTTGGTCGACCTGGCGTCGTAGCGTGCACCCTGCGCGGTGCCCTCAGGAGACTCCCGTCGATGGGCGAGGAGGCAGCATGAATCGCAGGGTACAGGTGGGACGCACAGCACTCGTGCTGGCATGTACGCTCGCGGTAGGGTTGGCGCTGACCGGCTGCGCCAAGGGGCACACGACCTCGACCTCGGCGGCGTCGTCGGGCTCCGGCAAGGGGCTGACGACCTACAACGTCTCGGTGCAGAAGTTCAAGTACAGCGGTATGCCCGACTCGATCAAGTCGGGCCCGATGATGGTCGCGTTCAATAACCACGAGAGCTACCCGATCACCCACGAGATGGTTCTGGTCTCGCTGCCTGCCGGGAAGACCAAGGACGCCGTCATTGCCGACGCCAAGAAGAAGCGTGACGCGTCCGAGGACGACTGGCTGCACTTCGGCGAGATCGGCGAGGTGAACACCGGCGCGACCATTGCCGGTTTGTTCTCGCTGCCGCCCGGCACCTACGCGTTGGCCTGCTGGCAGTCGGGCACCCCGCAGGGCAAGCCGAAGGGGGGTCCGATGCACCTCACCGTCGGCATGATCCACCAGTTCACGGTGAGCTGAGCGTATGGCCCGTCGTTCCGGCGCCACGGCGGCGCTGGGTGCTGGCGTCTTGCTGCTCGCCGGCTGCGCGCAGCAGGGCGTCAGCACGCAGGGGCAGGACATCCACGACCTGTACGTGCGCATCGCGATCCTGGCCGTGCCGGTGTTCGTCGCCGTCGAGGCATACCTGCTGTGGTGCGTCGTGCGCTACCGCAAGCGCGACGACCAACCCGCGCCGCAGGGCGCGGGCAGCGGCAGGATCCTCGGGGTCTTCTTCGCGATCCCGACGGTGATCATCGCGGTGCTGTTCCCCTTCGGCGAGCAGACCCTGTCGCTGGTGCAGCATCGCGACAAGAACCCGGGCGTGGTCATCAACGTCGACGCCTTCCAGTGGGAATGGGCGTTCTTCTACGTCAACGAAGGCCTGGTCGAGAGCGGCAAGACGCTGGTCAAGCCGGCCGTCGTGGAGGTCCCGGTCGATCAGACCATCCATATCCACCTGCAGTCGCGCGACGTGATGCACGAGTTCTACGTGCCGGCGCTGCTGTTCATGCGCAACGCTATCCCCGGGCACCCGAATGACTTCGACTTCACGCCGACCGAGATCGGCACCTTCCCGGGTCAGTGCGCCGAGTTCTGCGGACTGTGGCACTCGAAGATGACCTTCACCCTCAAGGTGGTGTCCCCGCCCGACTACGCCGCGTGGATCCAGAGCGAGCGGGCGGCGGCTCTCAACGTCAGCTGCCCGATCGGCCCCGCGTCGGTGCAGTTGGTGGCCCAGAACACCAGCTGGAACACCGGCTGCATTGGCGTGCCGGCCAACACCCCGGTCTCGGTCGGGGTGAACAACCAGGACGCCGGCATCGCCCACACCTTCGGGGTGTTCGACTCGGTCCAGCGCAAGGTGAGGTACTTCGAGAGCCCGCGGCTGACCGGTCCCGGCTCGGCCACCTACGCGGTCGAGCCGCTGCGGCCCGGCCGCTACTACTTCGAGTGCACCGTCCATGGCCCGGCCATGTCGGGCACGATGATCGTCCGGTAGGAGGCGTCGATGGCGATCACCGAGGCGAGGCCGCCGGGGCTGGCGCCGGAGCCGTCGCGGCCCGCACGGCTGCTGGCCTGGCTCACCACTACCGACCACAAGAAGATCGGGATCCTGTACTTCTACAACTCCTTCGCGGTCTTCGCGATCGCCGGGATCTTCGCCCTGGTCATGCGCACCGAACTCGCGCGGCCGGGGATGCAGCTACTCAGCGTGCACGCCTACAACCAGGTCTTCACGCTGCACGGCACGCTGATGATCTTCCTGGTCATCTTCCCGATGCTCGCCGGCTTCGGGAACTACTTCGTGCCGCTGCAAATCGGCGCCCTCGACATGGCCTTCCCGCGGGTCAACGCGCTGTCGTTCTGGCTGCTGCCGGTCTCGGCGCTGACGATCCTGTCGGGGTTCCTCGTCAAGGGCGGAGCCGCGGCGTCGGGCTGGACCAACTACGTGCCGATCTCGGTCCAGCAGGGCACCGGCGAGGACCTGTGGATCGCCGGGCTGCTGCTCGCCGGGGTCGCCTCGATCCTCGGCGCGATCAACTTCATCGTTACCATCCTGCGGCTGCGGGCGCCCGGCATGACCATGTTGCGGCTGCCGGTCTTCACCTGGAGCACGCTGGCCACCTCGTTGCTGGTGGTGCTCGCCACGCCCGTGATCACCGCCGGGCTGATCATGCTGTTCGCCGACCGGCGCCTCGGCACCACCTTCTTCAACGCCGACCGCGGCGGTGACGTCCTGCTCTGGCAGCACGTGTTCTGGTTCTTCGGCCATCCCGAGGTCTACATGCTGATCCTTGGCGCCTGGGGCATGGTCAGCGAGATCATCCCGGTGTTCTCAGGCAAGCCGCTGTACGGCTACACCGGCGTGGTGCTGTCGTTCCTGCTGATCACCGCGCTGTCGTTCAGCGTCTGGGCGCACCACATGTTCGTCACCGGCCAGGTCGAGCTGCCGTTCTTCTCGGTGACCACCGAGCTGATCTCCATCCCCACCGGGGTGCTGTTCTTCAACTGGCTCGCCACCATGCGCAAGGGGAAGCTGCGCTTCGAGCCGCCGATGCTGTTCGCGCTCGGCTTCGTAGCGATGTTCCTGATCGGCGGGCTGGACGGCGTGTGGATGGCCTCCCCGGCCATGGACTTCGCCATCCACGACACCTACTGGGTGGTCGCCCACATCCACTACGTGCTGTTCGGCGGCACGGTCTTTGGGATCATGGCCGGGATGTACTACTGGTTCCCCAAGATCTGCGGGCGGATGCTGTCGCGTCGCCTGGGCCAGTGGCACTTCTGGCTGCAGCTCATCGGCTTCAACCTGACGTTCTTTGTCCTCCACCTGCTGGGGCTGCGCGGCATGCCCCGGCGCATCGCCGACTACGCCCCCGACCGGGGCTGGACGTTCCTGAACGGGCTCGCCACGCTCGGAGCGTTCGTGATCGCGCTGTCCATGCTGTTGTTCCTCGTCAACGTGATCGTCACGCTGCGCAAGCCGCGCACGGCGCCGGCCGACCCGTGGGGCGGCTACACGCTGGAGTGGGCGACCTCGTCGCCGCCGCCGGCCCACAACTTCGACCGGCTCCCGCCGGTGCGCTCGAACCGGCCGGTCTACGACGCGCGCGCGGCGGCCGAGGCCCAGGCCGAAGGGGCGTCGCCATGAGCGCCGCAGCCGCGACCCCGTCCAGCGACGAGCGCGCGGTCGCGACCATGTCGAGTTCGGTGCTCGGCATGGTGCTGTTCGTCGCCTCGGAGTCGATGTTCTTCGCTGCCTTCTTCGGCGCGTACGTGACCAGCTACGTGAACCAGAAGATCTGGCCGCCCGGCAACACTCCCGCGCCGCCGCTGGGGCTGGCCACGGCCGCGGCGGCCACCCTGGTCCTCTCCGGACTGCTGCTCCAGGGCGCGCTCGGGGCGGCCCGGCGCGGGCTGCCCTCGACCGTCAACCGCTGGCTCGTGCTCAGCCTGGGCGCCGGCGTCGCCTCGGTGGTGCTCTCCCTCCTCGGCTACACCGAGGTCGGCTTCGGCCTACACGCGGGCATCTTCGCCTCGCAGTTCTACCTGATGACCGGGCTTGCGGTCGCGCACGTGGCCGGCGGGGTCGTGCTGCTCGCGTTGGTCGCCGCGATGGGCCTGACCGGCCGGCTCGCCCTGGTCCGCTACCAGCCGGTCCAGGCGGCCGCCGTGTACTGGAACTTCGTGGTCGTCCTCGGGCTGGTCATCTACGTCGTCTTCTACGTCCTGACCAACACCGGCGGTTAGCGGGAGGGCGCGAGGTGAGGGTCTACGCGCGGGTCGCCTTGCTGCTCGGCGGCTACCTGCTGGCCGCCGGGCTGGTCTACGGGACGACCAACAAGGAGCGGATCGGGCTGGTGCTGCTGCTGGTCGCCGCCGGCGGCTTCACCTACCTGGGCACGTACGCCCGCCGGGCGGTCAGGGCGGCCGACCGGGCCGCCAAGGCCGAGGCCGAGCCGGGCGCCGCCGAGCCGGAGGTGCGCCCGACCATCTGGCCGCTGGTGTTCTCGCTGGCCGGCGCCGGGATCGTCGTCGGCGTCCTCGCCAGCCACTGGATCCTGCTCGCCGGCGCCCTGCTCGCCGTGGCCGCCGCCGCCGGCTGGTTCCTGGAGGTGCTCGCCCAGCGCCAGGAGCATCACTGAGGGCGGTTGAAGGAGGCCGCTCAGCCGCGCACGAGCACGACCACGGCCAGCACCACCATCACCGCGAGCACCGCGAGGAACACGGTCGCGTGGAACTGGGTCGGGCTGGGGCTCGGCAGGTCGGCGGGGTTGCAGTCACGGCAGACCGAGCGCCCCCACGGCACCACCTTGCCGCAGCGCATGCAGCGGTCGTTCATCTGGATCTCCCTTCCACGCCAAGGCGGGCGTCGATCCTGGCCGCCTCCCGCTCCTCTCGCTGCAGCCAGTCCAGGAAGACCAGCCCAAGGGCGGGGACCATGACGAGCATGCCGGCCGAGCCCATGATCGTGCCGGCCAAGTGCTGGTCGTCGAGGGCCGCCGCGGGCCCCAGCGCGGCCTGGTAGCTCGGATAGAGGACGCGGGTGGCGCCCCACATGGCGAGGCCGAGGAAGCTCGCCTGCGGCATGGCAAGGAACAGGTACAGCAGCCTCGCCGGGTGGGTGAGACGTTTCGGGCTCGGGTCGATGCCGACCACCGGCGACCAAAACAGCACCGCAGAGGCGACGTAGAGCAGGTGCTCGAGGGCGTGCACGCCGTCCGAGCGCACCGCAGCTTCATACAGCGGGGAGAAGTGGCTCGCCCACAGCACCAGGGCGAACTGCGCCCAACTCACCACCGGGACGCTGAGCAGCCGCACCGGCCAGCTTCGCAGCAGCGGCAGCAGCCAGCGGTGCCGGAACGCAGGGGAAGAGGCGCGCAGGCCGAGGGTAACCGGCGCACCGAGCACCAGCAGCGGGGCGGCGACCATCGTGAGCAGCAGGTGCTGGACCATGTGGGTGGAGAGTCGCACGTCCGCGTAGGTGTCGATCGGCGACTGCAGCGCGAGCCAGAGCACGACCAGCCCGCCCAGGAAGCATGCAGCGCGGTTGGCGAGCTTCCGGTCGGGCCGCCGCACCCGCCGCACGCCACGCAGGTAGAGCACGGCGGTGGCGAGCAGCGCCGCGACCACCGTCGGGTCGAACGTCCACGCGGTGAGCACCCCGGTCACTTGGCCATCCCGCCAAGCGGCGTACGCGGGAGGGGAAGCAGGATCTCAAAGACGCTGCCCTGGCCGAGGGTGCTCCGGGCCTGAACCGAGCCGCCATGGGCCTCAACGATCGCCTTGACGATCGCGAGGCCGAGGCCGAGGCCGCCCCAGTCACGGCTGCGGCCGGTGTCGAGCCGGGTAAAGCGATCGAAGATGCACTCGAGCTGCTCCATGGCGATACCCGGGCCGGAGTCGGCGACCATGATCGCCACCCGGTCGCCCTCGCGCCTGGCGCCAAGGCGGATCTCATCGCCTGGGCCGGTCTGTTTCACCGCGTTCTCGATCAGGGCATCCAGCGCGGTGCCGAGGCGGTCTGGGTCGACGAGCACGGTGGCGGCCACGCCATTCTCCAGCACCCAATGGCGCTCGGTGGGCGCCCAGCGGCTGCGGGCCTCGGCCAGGAGCCGCTCGGCCGCGATCGGCGACCTGGTCAGAAAGCCGGGATCGGCCGAGGACGCCAGCAGCAGCAGCCGGTCGGCGAGGCGCCGCAGGCGTAGCAGCTCGTCGACGACGATGTGCGCATCCTCAGCGCGCTCGGGGTCCTGGCTCTCGCGGGCGAGCAGCTCGGCGTGGCCCAGCGCGATGGTGATCGGGGTGCGCAGCTCGTGCGAGGCGTCCTGGATGAACTGGCGCTCGCGCCGCAGCAACCGAAGGTTCTCCTGGGAGATGCGCTGCAGGTCGTCGGTGACAGCGAGCCGATGCTGGACGTGCCACACCATCGCCAAGAACATGCAGGCCATGAGCGGGACCTCGGTCAGCTCGTCCGCCGGCTGGTCGCCGTGCAAGACCTCGACTGCCAGGATCGCGCCGGTGAGGACGACCACGATGGTCAGCACCGACTCGGTGGCGACCGCGCTCCACACGCGGAAGCCATACACCAGCGTCAGGCTCACCCAGATGAAGTGGAACGGGACCGTCTCCCAGGTCGGCAGCAGCCACATCCCGACCAGGTTGGCGATCGCGAAGCCCACCCAGGCGACCTCGAGCCAGGCGAACCGGCGCAGGGGCCACTCCCACGGCCCGGCCACGTCCTCAGCCATCGATTTGGTACCCCGTGCCGCGCACGGTCCTGATCAGCTCCGGCCCGAGCTTGGCCCGCAGTCTGCTGACGTAGACGTCGACCACATTGGACCCGGGGTCGAAGTCGTACCGCCAGACCGACGCGAGCAGCTGGTCCTTGGAGACCGTCTCGCCGGCGCGCCACATCAGTTCGCGGAGCACGAGAAATTCGCGCTTGGCGAGCGGCACCGGGCCGGAGCCGCTGTCGGCCTCGCGATCGACCATGTTGAGCTTGAGGCGTCCGACCGAGAGCCTGGTCGTGGCACTTCTGCGGGCGGCGACCCGCAGGTGCGCCCGGACGCGGGCGAGCAACTCGTCGAGCGAGAACGGCTTGGCCAGATAGTCTTCGGCGCCGGCCTCGAAGCAGCTCACCTTGGCGGCGGTCTCGGTCAGGCAGGACAAGATCATCACCGGTTGCAACGGCAGCTTGCGGACAATCCTCCGCAGCACCGTGCGGCCGTCGAGGCCGGGCATGAGCAGGTCCAGGATGATCAGGTCGTAGGCGCCGGTGAGCGCCATGCGCAGGCCGTCCGCGCCATTGTCGGCCGCGTCCACGGCGTAGCCCTCGTCCTGCAGGCCTCGGCACACAAAGCGCAGGACGCGCTGCTCGTCGTCGACCAGCAGAATCCTGGCCGACCGGACCGACCGAGGCCGGACCTCTTCCGCCGGCGGATACATCCCCTGGTTGCGCCTCCGGCTGAGTCTATGCCGTTGCAGTCGCCATGCCTAGTCTCCTCGCCCTGAAGACCTGCATGGAGAGCGCCCTGGCCTGCAAGTCTTGTGGATTGGCTGCCGGTTTCGCAGCCCGCCATCAGCCACCGGTGGCGTCCCCGTGGGGTGCGAAAATTCCTTCATGCAGCCCGGAGGCCGCGCTCCCGCCATCTAAGAGCGTGTTTCCGACCTTCGACCGGTTCTTTCGGATAGGCCTGTGAGCTGGCAGTTCGCAGGGTGTGGCGCGGTAGTGTGGCGCCTCCGCTGATCGGCTCGGAGGCCCGCTGCGTGCTGTCGAAGTTCGCCGACCTGATCCTGTGCCGCTCCATCCAGCTGCTCTTGCTGCTGGCCCGGGGTGATGCCGCCAAGGACCTGGAGATCCTGGTGCTCCGTCATCAGCTGGCCGTGCTGCGCCGCCAGGCCCCACGACCCAGGTTCGAACCGGCCGACCGTGCTGTGCTCGCCGCCATCAGCCGCGTGCTGCCCCGAGCCCGCTGGTCGTGCTTCTTCGTCAGGCCCGAGACACTGCTGCGCTGGCACCGACGGCTGGTCGCCGGTGCCTGGACCTACCCGCACCGCGGAACAGGGCGACCGCCACTCGACCAGGAGCTGCAGCAGCTGATCGTCCGCTTGGCCAGGGAGAACCCGCGCTGGGGCTACCAGCGCATCAAGGGCGAGCTGCAACGGCTTGGCATACGCGTCTCGGCAACCGCGATCCGCACCACGCTGCGCCGTCATGGGCTGGATCCCGCGCCGCGGCGGACCGCCACCACGTGGCGGGCGTTCCTGCGCCAGCAGGCGGCCGGGATGGTGGCGTGCGACTTCTTCGCCGTCGACACCATCTGGCTGCGGCGGCTGTATCTGCTGTTCTTCATCGAACTGGCCACCCGCCGGGTCCACCTGGCCGGGGTGACGTGAGAGCGGCCACGAGAGACTCCTGGTGGATGGCCGTGTCGGTCCCGGCTGGTGGTCATGAGAAGTCCGGGTGGGTGGCCACGGGCAGTCCCAGCTCGTGCACCTGCCCACCAGTGCAAGCGGTCCCTCCGGCGGGGTTGGCTTCTGGTGCCAGCCGAGAAGCCGCCACACGGAGGGACCGTTGGCCAAGTCTGCCAGGGAGATCATGGAGATCCTCGAAGCCTTCGACCTGACCCGCTGCGCCTGGTCGGCCGCGCAGCTGGTCGGCTGCGACCCCAAGACCGTCACCGCCTACGTCGCCGTGCGTGACGCCGGCGCCGACCCGCTTGCCCGCCCCCGCCGTCCCCGCGGCATCGACCAGTTCCTGGCCAAGCTCGAGGAGCTGGTCGACCGCTCCGCCGGCAAGATCCGCGCCGACGTCGCCCACGACCGCCTGGTCGCGATGGGGTTTGCCGGCTCGGACCGGACCACTCGGCGCACCGTCGCGGAACTCAAGGCCGCCTGGCGGGCCGGTCACGGCCGCATCTACCGGCCCTGGGTGCCGGAGCCGGGCATGTGGTTGCAGTTCGACTGGGGCGACGGCCCCAGGATCGGCGAGCGTCGCACCAGCCTGTTCTGCGCGTGGCTGGCCTGGTCGCGCTACCGGGTGGTCATCCCGACCTGGGACCAGACCCTTCCGACGCTGGTGGCCTGCCTGGACCAGACGCTGCGCCGGCTGGGCGGAGCGCCGACCTACCTGCTGTCGGACAACGCCAAGACCGTGACCGTCGAGCACGTGGCCGGCATCCCGGTCCGCCACCCCGAGATGGTGGCGGTGGGCCGCCACTACGGCTGCAAGGTGGAGACCTGTGTCGCCTACGATCCTGAGAGCAAGGGCGGGGTGGAGGCGACGGTGAAGCTCGCCAAGGCCGACCTGGTCCCCACCAGCGCCAACCTGCTCGGCGACTACCCGTCGTTCACCGAGCTGACCTGGGCGTGCGAGCGGGTCTTGGAGCAGGTCAACCACCGCGAGCACCGCGAGACCCGGCAGGCCCCGGCCGTGCGGCTGGCCACCGAGCGGACGCACCTGCACGTGCTTCCGGCCACCCCGCACACGCTGGCGCTGGGTGCCGACCGGCTGGTGAAGAAGGACCAGACGATCAGCTGGGGCGGGGTGCGGTACTCGACCCCGCCGGGCTGGCGCGGCCAGACCGTGTGGTGCCGCGCCCAGGGCGAGGAGCTGGTCATCGTCGGCCGCGGTGCCAACGGCCTGGAGGAGCTGTGCCGCCACCGGCTGTCCACGCCAGGCACTCCGCGCATCGCCGACGAGCACTACCCCCACCATCCCGGCGGCCGCCATGTCCACGCGCCCAAGCCCAGACCACGCACCGTTGAGGAGGTCGCCTTCCTTGGGCTCGGCGAGGGTGCGCACCGCTGGCTGGTCGAGGCCGGCGCCGCCGGCGCCGCCAGGGTCCGCACCAAGATGGCCCAAGCCGTCGAGCTGGCCCGTGTCCTCGGCGCCGGGCAGGTCGACCAGGCGCTGGGCCTGGCCGCCATCGCGGGCCGGTTCGCCGAGGACGACCTCGCCTCGATCCTGGACCACCTGGGCACCGCCGGGCAGCCGGGCGATGTGGTCTGGGCTGATGAGGCCCACTCGGTGCAGCCCGGCACCGACCCGTGGGGGAGGTTGGGCCAGTGAGCACGCCGACCGCCCCGCCGATCCCCGACGAACTGGACCGCATCCTGCGCCGCATGCGCCTGCCGTATCTGCGCACCGCCGCCCCCGACGTGCTCGCCACCGCCAGGGCCCAGCGCTGGGACCCAGCCGAGGTGCTGCGCGTGCTGCTGGCCGAAGAGGTCACCGGCCGCGACGCCGCCACCCGCCGGATGCGCCGCAAGGCCGCCAGCTTCCCCACCGGCAAGACGTTGGCGAGCTGGCGGCCGGAGGAGTCCTCCATCCCCCAGCCCACCCAGCAGGCCCTGGTCACGCTGGAGTGGATCGGCCGCGCGGAGAACCTCGCCGTCGCCGGCCCGAGCGGCACGGGCAAGAGCCACTTCGTCGAAGCCCTGGCGCACGCCGCGATCGAGCAGGACCTGCGGGTGGCCTGGTTCACCCTGGAGTCGCTGACCACCACGATCAGCACGGCGAAGGTCGACGGCACGGTCGCGCGCACCGTGGCCCGCATCTGCCGCTGCGACCTGATCGTGGTCGACGACATCGGCATGCTGCCCGCCGGCCAAGAGGCCGCCGAGGCGTTCTACCGCGTCGTCGACGCCGCCTACGAGCGGCGCAGCGTGGCGGTGACCTCCAACATCCACCCCTCGGGTTCGACCAGATCATGCCCAAGACGCTGGCGACGGCGACGGTGGACCGGCTGCTGCACCACGCCCACCTGGTCCTGTCCAAGGGCGACAGCCACCGGCTCGCCGAGGCCCTGGCCGGCAAGGGGGTGGTGCCACTGACCTAACCTCACCCCAGACCCGATGGCCACCCACCTGGATTTCCGATGGCCACCAGCCAGGAGATCCCC
>WNGE01022023.1_pt1 | contig 15153 bp, 15 predicted proteins | sample 5400651 | NCBI WGS metagenome assembly WNGE01 (sample SAMN13153370, study PRJNA577476) | soil metagenome | isolation source: 60 cm soil or saprolite under grassland replicate 2 | place: USA:California | collected 2016-06-15 | reverse complement strand
GGCGCGACCTGCCGGATCGTGTCGAGCACTTCATGCAAGGCTGCCGAGTCGCCCCAAATGTTTTCGAGGCCATAGCGTTCGTCCACCTGCTGCCGGAGCGCGCGATTTTCCTGTTCGAGTTTGCGGCCTCGCACCGCGCGCGCGATGAGCATTTCTACCTTGTCGAGATTTAGCGGCTTGGTCACAAAATCGTACGCGCCGCGTTTCATTGCCTCGACTGCGACATCGACCGAGCCGTAGGCTGTCATCATGATGCAGGTCGGGGGACGCGGCATTTTCAAGGCGCGATCGATCAAGCTCATTCCATCTTCGTTGCCGAGGCGCAGATCGGTGAGAAGCACATCAACTTGCTCGCGGTCGAGTACGTCTGTCGCACCTGCAACATCGGCGGCGACATACACATCGTAATCGTTCTCAAGCAAACGGCGCAGGCCGTCGCGGGTATGTTTTTCGTCATCCACAATGAGGATAGTTGGCTGTAGATTCATCAGTAGCGCTGGCTCATACATGCTAGATGCTGGATTTTTGTTCACTATCAAGTGTGCAATGCAATGACGAAGCACGTCATTCGGATTTCGTCATTCAAGCGTCGAGGCCCGTCTCGAAGTGTGCACGTACGAACGACGCTGAAAGAGACGTAGCCATCCAGACGAGATCATGTATCATCGCGCGGTGCACCAGCGAATTTTTCGCGGTCTGATTTCGATCTTTTTTGCCGGTTCACCAACGGTGTTCGCTGCGGTGGACTTAAGCGACGAGGGGTGGAAACCGGCTGCCGTTCGGGAAAACAATGTCGCGATCTACAGCCGCGCGCGTCCGGGTTCGCCGCTCAAGGAGTTTAAAGCTGTCGGCCCGATTGACGCCCCCACGTACGCCGTTTGTGCAGTGATCGATGACTTCCAGAATTATCCAAAGTTCATGCCTTTCATGACTGAGTGCCGCCTGATCAAACGGGATGGCGATTCAATCATTGGTTATCAGCGGCTCTCGCCGAAAGTTTGCGCCGATCGTGATTACACATTGCGAGTCTGGAAGAGGTCATGGCCTGCCTCTGATGGTCTCGTCTTTATGAGCCAATGGTCGCCGGCGAACGACCTCGGCCCGCCAGAAACGAAAGGCGTAGTGCGGGTAAAAGTTTGCGAAGGCAAATGGCTGCTTGAGCCGGAGGGCATAACCAGGACTCGCGCGACTTATTCCATTTACACTGACAGCGGCGGCTTCCTTCCATCGTTCATCGCAAATCATGTGAGCCTGACGGGAATAAGCAGGCTCTTCGCAGCCGTCCGTAAGCAGGTAAAAGATCCGAGGTATGCCGTGCGTCAGCTGTAGCTTGGATCGGTGACCCCGGCTGCGGCGACGTGCAGGTCGAACTATTGGCCGACGTTTACGCTTTTCTCTTTGCGCAATTTGGAATGACAAAGAAATGACGAAGCACGAATGACGAAGGAATGTCGGAAAGATAAGCTTCATTCGTCATTGATTCGGATTTCGTCATTCGTCATTCATCATTAGGTTCGCCCTCAGTTTGCGAAGAAGACTACTGATCTGCGCTGCGGCACTCGCCATCTCTATCCTTTTCGCCGCCGTGTGTGGCGTGGCCGTTTTTTACAGCCCATTAGTCACGCGCTACGTCGAGGGCGAGTCGTTTCGTAAAGCCATGGAAGATGAGACGGCGAAAGGCTTGCATTTCCCTCGGAGCCGCTACTCGCCGATCCGACGCACCAGCGCATTCACAGCGCAAAGCGAAAGTTTTGAAGCGCGGAATGGAGAGAAAGCCATGAAGTCACTCGACGGTCGCGGCATCACGGCAACGTTTGATCCGCTGGGCGTCTTTGTGCGGCAATGGAGGTTCACCGATGTGCGCGTGCAATCCGGCGACGTCGAGATTCAGATTTACAAAGCGAATCCTGAAGCCGTGGCACCCAAGCCGTGGTTTTCCATTTTCTTGCCGAACAGAGTTTACCTGAAGAAAATTGAATCGGAGCAGGCCAATATAACCTGGCAATTTCGCGGCGAGCGGGCCGGATTTTTCGGCACACAGTTGCTCATCACGCCTCACGGGCCTGATTTTGAATACGTTGCCACCAGCGGCAGACTGAAGTTGGCTTTGCTTCCCGATCTGGATCTGCGCCGCGCGCATCTTCTTATCACCAAAACGCTCCTGACGATTTACGATATCGATCTGGCATCAGATGTGGGCAGCGCCGAAAGCATTCACGCCCAGGCAAACGCTGGTATGGGCAAAGATAAGAGCGTCGATTTGAGAGCGAACTTCAATCAGGTCCCAATTCGCTCGTGGCTACCAGCTGACTGGAAACAGCATCTGGCCGGCAGCGCTTCCGGCGATCTTCACTGGGCCGGACAGGATCCGAAGCTGGAAAGCTCTTCCGGCGAAGGTTCGTTGCGCGTCAGCAACGGGCGAATCGACAACCTTCCCCTTCTGGAAAAGCTCGCAGAGCTTGCGCAGAAGAAATCATTCGAACATTTGGAGTTAAATGATTGTTCGCTCAGCTTTGGTTGGAACTATCCGAAGATCGAGATCAATAACATCGCTATCGAAGAGAGAGGAAAATTCCGGATCGAGGGAGAAATGTCGATCGAGCAGCGTCGTTTGCGCGGCACGATCAGACTTGGGCTTACCCGTGAATATCTCGATTGGCTGCCGAATCCTGAAGAAGTCTTTAGCCGCAAGCAGGACGGCTATCTATGGACCAATGTGCGTCTGTTCGGAACAATTGATGACCCCGGGCAGGATCTGAGTCCACGCATCATCGAACTTTTCAAGCAATCGCCGGGAGCCTATCTCATTCTCTTCTTTCGTCAGTTTGAAGGCTGGTTAAAAAGAGCATTTGGCAGCGATCACTGACTTCTGACTTCATATCTCTGGTCTCTGGCCTCGCCCGCTTCGAGCATACGAATGCGCTTGTCGATGTATGGCAATCGAATCGTCAAAGTGAGACCTTTGCCCTGGCTACTCTCAATGGAGAGTTCGCCGCCGTGCTCGCGCACAATGCGACGCACAATTAACAATCCAAGACCGGTGCCCGCCGGCTTGGTTGTAAAATAAGGCTCAAAAACGCGACTCAAGTTTGCCGCCGACATACCGCTGCCGGTATCCACAAACCTGACGAAGACGTGCGTATCGTCCAGATCGGTGCCAATGCGCAAAGTCCCATGGCGTTGCATGGCTTCGAGACTGTTTTTGATCACGTTGTAAAACGCCTGTTTCATCTGATCACGATCAAGCTGGAGCAAAGGCAGGTCCGAGCGCAGTTCTTGTTCGACAACGATGTCGCGGTCCTGAATTTCAGGCGTGAAAAAGCGCACTGCCTCCTCGACGATCGTGTTGACATTCTCCGGACGAAGTTGCGGCTGCGATGGCCGGACTGCGCGCAAAAACTGAGTGACGATAGAATCCAGCCGGTTGACTTCGGAGCGAGCGACGTCAATCGATTGTTGAAGCTCCGCCTTTGCTCCATCGTCCAGCTTCTGCACGCTGCGCTCCATCAATTGCAAATGAATATGCAGCGAGTTGAGTGGATTGCCGATCTCGTGGGCTACGCCTGCTGCCAGCAAGGTCAGTGCGTTCAAACGTTCCGACTCAATGGTTTGCTGGGCAGTGCGCCTGCTTTTTGTGATATCACGCAAGATCATGACGTGGCCAACTTGTTCGGCTGCACTTGTAGCCACGGGCCTGCTTGGCTCGCCGGAGACCCGCGAAGGCGGGTGGCCCGTCTCCTCTCCGACGCCTCGTAGAGGCGTGGCTAATACAGCCGCCTCGCGGGGCTCTATCACCAGTGGCACGATGTAAAAATTGATGAAGCGATTTTGGGGATAGAAAATTTCCATGTCATGACTGACTGGCCCTCCGCTTTTCGTGAGCGCTTCCCAATCGAGACCCCGGATACGTTCGTCGAGCCGTTTGCCGATTGCGTCCACTGCCTCCAGTCCAAACAACCCGCCAGCTGCATCGTTCAGATACGTAATCCGCCCTTTGGAATCGGTCACAATGATGCCTTCCTGGATGGCATTGAAAACCGTTTCAAGGAAACCTTTCTCCTGGGCCAGGCGCAGGAAATAATTCTGCACCTCTTCCGGCCCGATGCGGCCGAGTCGCTCGATAAGTTTCTCAAGAAAACCGGCTTTCATAACACGGGTCGGCGTTAACTAGTTAAAAAGGTTACAAGAGTTACAAAGGGAGAGCGGCCTGTAATGCTGTAACGCTTGTAACCATGTGACGCTTCAACGCTTCAACGGTTCAACGCTTCCACCTTTTCGAGCGCCGGCACTTCCACGGTCAGCATTTCCACGCGCAAATAATTCAATACCGCCGGCGCGAGGATCAGACCGGGGATACCCATGAGTCGTTCGCCGATGATCAGGGCGATCAACGTCAGCCAAATGGGATTTCGTATCCGGTCGCCGATGATCTTGCTGTTTAAAAAATATTCCAGCTTGTGGATCAGAACCAGAAACAGCAGCGCCGAAATCGCCAGTTTCAGGGAAACGGTCAAAGCGACAAAGACAATGACGGTATTGCTTACGAGGTTGCCGACGATAGGCACAAGGCCGCAAAGAAACGTGACTGCAATGAGCAGTGGCGCATGCGGCACACGAACCGCGAGAAGGAAAATTGCCGTCAATACCGTATTGATGAGCGAGATTGTGATCTGCGCGCCCATGACAGTGGCGAAGCTGCGGTAGAAATCACGGAACCGCGTCGAAACTTCATCGCAGCAAATGGAGTAAAGATTGTTCTTCACCCGATGCGTGCCCCGGTAAGGGTCGAGGCCTGTTTTGAAAAACAGGCTCCCGGCTGCGATGATTCCAAGTATGCTGAAAAACAGTATCGCCGTGGTGCTCCTGGCAAAATTGGCGACGTTTCGCAGGTAGTGCGCTTCCTGGCCAAGCGTGTCGATCACGGCCTGTCTAAGACTCTCAAAATCACTAAAGGGTAGCTCGATCTGGCGTTTCTGCGCCCAAGCGCTGGCGGAGGGAAGGGATGTATCTGCCACATCCGGCAGCGCGAGAATGCCAGCGCGAGTAAAGAACACTGCTGCGGTACCAATTCCGGCCACAACGATGCCAAACAAGATCAAAGCGAGCCACTTTCTTTTCGTCAGGAAATAGAGTTGTCGTAAGGCAAAATAGGAGAACAAAACCACCAGCAGCGGGACGCCAAGATGCAGGAGACCCGCCAAAATAATTGTGGCGGCAAGAACCGCGTAAGAAAGTCGAGCGGGCGCGATCATGGTTCGCTCTCCTCTTTTAACTCCATCCGCGCCGGACATTGTCAACTATGCTGCCGATTGCCGTAGTGTGCGCTGTCCTCTGCGCAGCAGGTTCCGGTGCGACGCGATGTCCGTTGAGGACAGCGGACGCTACAGCATTACACTTCCAATCAATGCGCAGCTTTCTCTGTCGGAGCGGGCTGGCCTGTTTCAGCTTCCGCGCGTTCTTTCAGGGCGGCTTTGCGTGAAAGTTTTACGCGGCCTTTGTCGTCGATCCCGATGCACTTTACCCAGATGATGTCCCCGACCTTGGCGACGTCTTCGGTCCGTTTCACGCGAAAATCTGCCAGCTCGGAAATGTGCACCAGCCCATCTCTGCCTGGGAAAACCTCCACAAACGCGCCGAACTCCTTTGTGGAAACCACGCGCCCCTGGTAGGTCTGGCCAATCTCGATTTCGCGCGTCATGCCAGCGATGATTTCCTTCGACGATCCCCTTGATAGTCTTCCCGCCGGGGCCGATGAGCGCACCGATCTTCTCCGGATTAATTTTTATCGTCTCGATCCGGGGCGCGTATTTCGAGAGTTCCGGCCGCGGCTTGTCCAGCGCGCTGCGCATGATATCGAGAATTTTCGTGCGCGCTTCTTTGGCGCGTTGGATCGCTTCAGCCATAAGCTTGTGACTGATGCCGGGGAGCTTTAGATCGAGCTGAAAACCGGTGACGCCTGCGTCGGTTCCGCAGAGCTTGAAATCCATGTCGCCAAAGTGATCTTCGGAGCCGATGATGTCGGTGAGCAATTCGTAGCGTTTCATCTGTTGGTCCTCGCCATGCTCAGTCACCAGCCCGACGGAGATTCCGGCCACTGGCGTTTTCACTGGCACGCCCGCGTCCATGAGGGCCAGCATACCCGCGCATACGCTTGCCATGGATGTTGATCCGTTTGATTCCATGATCTCGCTCGAAATGCGGATGGCGTAACGAAAATCGTTCTCGCTCGGCACAATTGGTTCCAGCGAGCGCTCCGCCAGCGCGCCGTGGCCAATCTCGCGCCGTCCAGGGCCGCCCGTCCGGCCTGTTTCGCCTACGCTAAATGGCGGAAAGTTGTAATGCAGAATGAACCGCTTCGATTGTTCGCCCCCGCCGTAAGCATCAATCATCTGCGCTTCCTCGATTGGAGCGAGTGTAGCCAGCGCAACTGCTTGGGTTTCGCCGCGCTGGAAAATGGCCGAACCATGCGCGCGCGGCAGGACGCTCACTTCGCAGCTGATCGGCCGTAAATCCTGGTAACTGCGGCCATCGACGCGTTTCTGTTTTTCCAGAATGCTGACGCGAAACGCCTTTTTTTGGACGTAATCGAATGCCTGTGAGATCGAGAAGGAGTCAGCCTCGGGATGTTTTTCCAGGATCGCCGTCTTCACTTCCTCGCGCAATGCATCGATCGCTTTAGCGCGCGCCGTCTTGCCTTCCGTGTAAAGCGCCCCTTCGATCCGGTCGCCCGCAACGCGATAAGCGATATCGAGCAGTTCCTGATTCACTTGGAGCAACTGCGCCTCGCGTTTGGATTTGCCCACCATCGCTGCCAGTTCTTTTTGAACGCGAATCATCTCGCGCGCATGCGAGATCGCTCTCGGCGCGCTCCGTGTGCGTCGGGTTGGCGACGAACTCGCCCTTCACCCGGCCGACACGCACAGCGCCAATTGGCCCGGCAAACGGAATATCCGAGACGGATAGCGCAGCCGATGCGCCATTCATCGCGAGAATGTCGGGATCATTCTCACCGTCGGCGCTAAGCAGGATTGAGATGATTTGCGTGTCGTAAAAATATCCCTGCGGAAAGAGTGGCCGCAAAGGCCGATCGATCATGCGCGAGGTGAGCGTTTCTTTTTCCGTAGGACGGCCTTCACGCTTAAAATAGCCGCCGGGAAATTTCCCCACGGCTGCCGCCTTTTCGCGATAATCGACTGTGAGCGGGAAATAATCCTGGCCTTCTTTGATGGTTGTGGCCGAGACGGCGCTAGCCAGCACCATGGTGTCGCCGCACGAGACGATGACCGCACCGTCGGCGAGTCTGGCGATTTTGCCGGTTTCGATAGAGATTTGATTGGCCCCAATTTGGGCCGTGACCTTTTGTTGCATTGTACTTTTCCTGGATGCGCAGGTTCCAGGCCGGTCACCCTGACTGTAGGTTTTAAACCCGTTGCCCCGTAGCGCGGAGCGCGAAACTAAAACCTAAAATCCAAGGTGATTACTGCGGCCTGGACTGCTGATTGTCTGTTCTTAATTTAATTCTGGCTTCGAGCAGTTCAAACGGTTGGAAACAAGACCAATAATCGGTCTGGTTATTTGCGCAGGTTTAGTTTGTCGATCAGTTTCTTATAACGATCGGCTTTTGTTTTGCTCAAATAATCGAGCAGACTCCGGCGTTGCGCGACCATCTTAAGCAGGCCGCGGCGCGAAGAATGATCTTTCCGATAGGTCTTAAGGTGCTCGGTCAAATGCTCGATACGGCGGGTCAGAAGTGCGACCTGCACATCCGCGCTGCCGGTATCTTTGTCATGCAACTGAAACTCCTTGAGACTCAACGTTTCGCTGCTCTCTGCCATAACGAAGGGGCTACTTTAGACGAGGAAGCCGTTTTAGCAACCGCGCGTCGTAGTCAGGCCTGCGGCATCCGTCCCCTCGTTCCGCCACTTGGTTTTCGCGTTTGCCGTCGTACCACAGGCGCAGTTTCGAGCGCGAACGCGCCCCGCGAGGACCCGCGACGACCACTCCGAAGAACTCGCGAAGAAATTGTTTAGCTGGGTACATGCGCAATTTGCGGCCGGATGTGACGATGGGTTCACGCAAAACCTTGAACCGGCCAAGTTTTCTTAGTTCCAGGCTAAAATAAACTTCTTCACCGACAAAATATTGTTCATCGAAGCCGCCAATTGCCTCGAAATTGCGCCGGGTGGTGAAAAGAAATGCGCCGGCCCCAAGATTTAGACCGAAGTAAAGGCCGGAAAATCCGCGCAACAAAACGCGTCCCCACATCGGAACGAAACCATCCATTGCCACGCGTGCGCTGCCGCCTGCGTAACAGGCATCCATAGCAGCGATCGCATCGATGACGTGTGCCCGGTTGATCCGCGTATCGGCGTCGACAAAGAAGAGATACTCACCCTGCGCGGCGCGCGCACCTGCATTCCGAGCGGCCGCGATTTGGCGCCGATTGATTGGGACGACTTTCGCTCCGACCTGCGCCGCGATCTCTGGCGTGGCGTCCGTCGATGCATCATCAACTACGATGATTTCATACGGCTGGGCGGCGTTAGAAGACGCGGCCTGAATCGCGGCAAGCGTGGATGAGAGCTCGAATTCTTCGTTATGTGCCGGAACGATAAATGAAATCATTGCGTCCTAAGTCTCGGAGTCGAATCTAATGCCCGCCTTCTGCACTTCGGCGTAAGGCAAAAGCCAGACGAGCGATTCGTCGTGAAGATCGACAACCTGGATGCGATTGCCCCAGGGATCGCGAAAATCGCAGCGGAACGGTGGCTCCAGTTCGAGTTTATATTTTTGTTTTAGTTTATCGCGGACTTCCTCCAACTGCGCTTCGTCGCGAACCATGATCCCGAAATGGCGCATGTTTGCCCGTTGCACTTTGTCCACTTCGAAAATTGCCAAGAACTGATGTTCACCCAATTTGAAGAAGGCATCGCCCTCGCCGCCGCTCATCTGTTCCAGATTGAAAACGTCATTGTAAAACGCTACCGCCTTTTCGACGTCGTCCACTTCGATTGCGACATGATTGCATCCATAAACTTGCACGCTCATATCCCAGCTTAACCGAAAAATGAGACCGTGCGCGCGGCAGTTTTTCCGCCGGATACTGCGCCTCAATGCCTTCCGTCAATCGCGAACGGTATTCATCCCTTGCCGGACGATGCGCTCAATCAATTGTGGATACGGCAGGTCCGCCTTTGCTGCTGAAAGCGCGAAGTCCTCGTCGTCTGCGAGGATCGGATTTGGGTTCGCCTCGATGAAATAGAGTTTGTTCTCCGGCGTTAGCCGAAGATCGATACGCGCGTAACCGTCAATAGTCAGCAAACGATAAATGTCTTTACACGTGTCCTGGATCTTGGTGACAAGCGCCGGATCGAGATTTTCGGCGAACTGGTTCTCCAAGCCCCAGCGTTTGCGATATTCCTCGTCCCATTTCGCATTGTAGGTGGCGATCTTCGGTTCGTTCGGCGGCACTTCACGAAAGACCAGTTCGCGAATTGGAAAAACGGTCAACCGCACACACTGTTGTATTTCTCGTGAATGAACGCGATGCGTTCGCGGAATTGCTCGTCGTTCTCCACGAACGACGCCTGCGAAATGCCGTACGACGCTTCTTCTCTGACCGGCTTTACCAGGATCGGAAACTTGAGTTGCCGCGGGCGCCCGATCCGCTGACCGCGCGGGATGACAAGGAAATTCGGCACGTGAATGCCATGATAATGGAGAATCTTTTTCGAAATGCCTTTGTGCTTGCAAAGCGTCAGGCCGGTCGAGCCGCAGCCTGTAAACGGCAGCTCTTGCATTTCGAAAAACGAAACAATGTTCTGATCGAACCCTGGCTTATTTTTGAACTGTTCGACGAGGTTGAAAAGAATGTCCGGCGCGAAGGCCTCTAATTTTTGCCTCACCAGATCGACATCATCGTAGATGGCAAGATGCTCCGCCGTGTGTCCGAGCTTGCCGAGCGCGGCCATGACGTCCGCCTCGGTTTTCCAGTCCTTCGTTTTCAGCTCCTTTGTGAAGTCCTGATCGAGCTTGGTAGGACTTGTGCCGTCAAAGAGCACCAGGACTTTGAGTTTCTTTTTCACAGCTGCTATTTGGTGCGCTTGAATTTGCCGGTGAAAAGATAATTCATCACCAGTGTCGTGATGAAAGCGGTGACACGAAAATCCTGCTGCGGGTCGTCATTCAGCACATGCAGCCCAAGCTCATCGCAGCGGCGAGTAAGCCTTGCGAGCAACTGGTTCACGGGAAACTTCTTTTCATTCGTCCATTGCGAAACCGCATTGAGTAATCGCCGCCTTCGCCGTCGCAGATATGCGCTTGCTTTGATACCGGCCGACGCGGCAAAGAGCTGACGCAGATCCGCATCGTAGAAATCCGGGTACGCATCTTCGTTAAGCTTGCGTTTGCGCGCGTAATACGTCTTGAGCTTAACATTCAGACAATCGTAATCAGCGACGCGATATTCCGGCATATGCACTGGCGGCCTGCCTGCCAGTGAGCGCATGAGCTCATCTACATATTCCAGTTTTCGTAGTGCTGGCCACCCGGCATAATCTTTGCGCCAATCGAGCCCCGGCGTGAGCCAGACCGCAAAGGTTTCGGCGAAATCTTCGTCAGGATGACTCTGCGCGTACCAGTCTTCGAGATGAACAACGTAACTGCGGCTGAACGGACGCGGCCTGTAGGTACTCGGCGTTTCTTCGCGAGACGTGTGTCCGAAACACCGTTGCCATTTCTTCTTGCGCTGAAGCTGATAAGCGTAGCTGTAAGCGTGCGCAGCTTCGTGTCGCATTAACTCCATGAACCACTCCGGCGTCTCGCCTTCCACCTCGAGCATCATCGTGCGCTCAAGCGACCTCAGCCGGTCGTGCACGAGAAAAAATGGAATGAAAATCGCGGGGATGCCGATCGGTACAAACCATTCATCGCCGATGTGACATGGCGGACGAAACACCAGGCCCTTTGCCGAAAGCTCGTCATAAAGCTGCCGGATCAATGGTTGAATCGCCGCGCCCTCAAGCTTCAGACCTAGCGTCGAGATGCGGCGCTCGAGCAATGCCTCGTCACTCAATGCTCCCCAATCGGCCGGTTCCATTTCGCGGACAAGCATCGGCTAATCAGGAAACCAGGAAAGCAGGAAAATTGATCCGAAAGCGCATGCACTTCGCGCCCAACTGGCAGCCCGGCTCGGACTGACGGCGTTTTAGCGAGCTGATGTCGCTGCGCAGGACTGTTTGCGCCCGCTGCGCGCTCTCTGCTTCACTAAATAAATCGACTCATCTTCTGCAACGATGGCCGCCTCCGGAATAGCGGATCCCGGCGGAGCCATTGCTTTACAAAATAAATTATAAGTGGCTTCTCGCAGTCGGAGAGGCACTTACAGCTGAGATCGCCGGGCGACACTGGACAGGGACGGAAACGGCTGTACATGAGGAGGGATGAAATTGATTAACGCGCCGATTCGCGCTGCCCGCCGGGGCGGGCGGGCGGCATAAAGGCTCGTTAGATTTCGCCAAGTTGGAGCCCGCAATTCGCGGCACCCCAGTGGTCGAATCTCACACCACGCGCGGGTTTTTTGCGCCGGTCCTCTCGAATTGCAATCGGAATCACACTTAACAACTAGAAATTTATGAAACCAACACCTCAAATTAGTCACAACCAGCGCGGCTCAGGTCGCGACAATGGCACAAGGCGCAGTAACCGAAGGCTTCTGCTGACGGATTACAACTATCATCCAACACCGGAAACCCAAATGGGTTCCTCCGCCGGTCAGCCGGTTACAAAGTTGCCCCCCTTCCACAAATTAAGCAGTGAACTCTTGGGCGTAGAAAGAAGCCGAGATTATGTCGCTGAGCTTTTGCTTTTCGTTCTGATCACTGGGATCGCGGCCTGGCCGGTCGTGTCCATGCTCATCGCAGTGACTCGCCTGGTTAGGAATTACTAGGAGCGAGAAAAGACCGTTTCGGCCAGGCGCCGATTGACAAACGCCGGCTGACGCTCGTTCCGAAATTATCCGGGATTACAACTTTGCGTAAACGCCGAGCAGCGGGCGGCGCGATGGAGTTTTCGAACGGAAATCGCTGACGAAACCCTCTCTGGTGCGAAACTCGACGTGGCCGACGCTGCGAGAGGTGCCATACACGAGCACCGAGCCGACCGGCGCGGAGAATGGATCATTCACTGATAGTCTTTTGAATCCGTAATTGCTGACGAGCTCTTGAGCAGCGTCTCTTGCGAGTTCGGTCTTCGGGCGGGAATCAATGACGCCGGAAGCGAGCAACGCTTCCTTGACGTAATGCCAGCACTGTGAGCGCGAGTGCGCGTGGGCGCGTTCCTGCGCGATGGTTGCCGCTTGCATTAATCTGCACCGGCTCTGCCACGAACGTCTGCGCCGACTCTTTGGCGATTGCCGGCGCCGGCTCTTTCTTAACTGGTTGAGCCAGTTTCTTCGCGACAACCGGCACCCGCTGTTTCGTGATCGCGCGCACCGGCTTATCCGTTTCCTGCACCGATTTACTGGTGATGATTTGCACCATGTCGTTTGCGGCAGCCTTTTGATCGTGGCTCGCAAGATTCAACGTTGCCGGAGCCAATCCCTGCGAGCGAAGAGCTCCGCTGGAAATGACGAGAAGCGATGTAGTTGCGAATGCCAAAAAGGCCGGTCGTTTCCCCACGGAGGCGAGGTTATGCCGGGAATCGCGACGTTAGGCAAGCTTTTTTTTGAAAAAATTTCACTCACCGACCCAGCGGCTATTCGCGGCACCCCGCGTGTGCCCGTCTCTTGCTAGTCGTCGGGAAAATAATCTGGCTCAAATTGAGGCGGGGAAGCGCGCATCTCGTCGCGGTCATTAAAAACGCGGCTATGGCGCCGCGGCACGGATTCGCCTTCGTCTGAGTCCGGCGCGACAACCCTGGTGCTGCCGGAGGGCAAACGATAAATCAGCCTTCCATCAGAGGTAATACCAACCATCTGAGCATGTGCCAAAGCCGCACGGCCTTGCAACGTCGAAGCCACGCGCTTCTTTTTGATACGCGAAGCTGTCTGACTCGGGCCGGAGGGTTGCGGTGTCTCCTTCGCTTGTCCTGAATTTTCCACGGTGGCTTGACTGTTCACGGTTGCGCCTGGCGAACTGGCGGGGCTCGCAGCCGCCTGGAGTTGTGCATTCGATGTTTGGGTCTGCTGAAGATCCGGCGATGAAACCTGAGGCGAGTTGGAAACCGTGGCCGCGTTCGCAGACGGTTGGCTCGCAGACGGCACACCCGCGTTCCCCCCTTGCGATGCTACCGCCGCGGGAGCGGTTGTAGTCGAAGCATTTTGAACCGCTGGCGGTGGCGAAGATTCGGGGACGCCAATCAGAACGCCGATGTTCTTTGCCTCGTGATTCCGATGAACGAGCAACGCTATTCGCAGCAACCGTCTGGGCGGAGCCTCGGCTCGCCGCGGAATTGTTGTCCTGTACGGAAGGCCATACTTGTCGGCGAGCGCCCGCCGGCGTTCCAGTTTCTGAAGGCATTCGCGGATCATCTCCGCCAGCAGGACCAAATCCTTCGGCCGTTCATCGGGATTGCGATGCAACATCCGGGCAAGCAAGGACCGCAACGGTTTTGGAAACTTTGAGAACTTTGGAGGCCGCTGGAGCTCCTCACCCGAAAGTGCAACGCCTGTCAGAAGAAAGTAAAGTGTCGCTCCGGGGGCTGGCAGACTGTTCCGCAGAGGTTGGTTGCTCGCGCGTCTCCGAATCTTCAGGCTTGAGCTCGCGGCCGGACGTGAGTGCCGGCAAGCCAAAGTTAATCAATTTCACCAGTGGCCAACTGCCTTCAGGAGTCTGCCCTGGGACGACGATGATGTCTGAGGACTGAATTGGCGGATATGGAAGCCTGTGAAAACTCGCGGATGACAAGACGCTCACGATTTGCTCGGCGACTCGCAATGCGGCGTCCGCGGGCATCGGGCCGTGAGCGGCCACCCACGCCGCCAGCGTTTCACCTGGCAGGTGTTCTGAGACGCAAACAAAATCTCCGCCTTCACGTCCAAAATCAAAAACTTTCGCGATATTGACGTGACGCAGCATCTGCGCGGCGCGTGCCTGCTCGTCCAGTTGCTCCCGCACGCCTGAATCGATGGTCTCAACGGGAATCAGCTTTAGATCAACTGGATCACCAGATCTTTCGTCCACCGCTTCGTAAGTAATCGCTGCATCGTCCCGGCTGAGTTCACGCGGAGTGCCGTCTGATCTAAGGCGGACGCGGTAATGCTGAAGGAAAATTGTGCGCTCCATAACCGTGTCCCCTTGGCCGTGGCGAGACCATCATACTCGCCGCTCCGCCAGTGATTCAACCTCGATTTTAGCTTCTTGGTTCGAATCCAAGCGGGGTAGCCACGTCCGGAATTCGCCGCTCGGCGTTCGCAAATCTGTCGAACGGGCGTATATTTTAGGTCCGCCTTATGAAGGAATTGAACATAGAGAACCTGCATATCACCGTTGGCGAGCAGGAGATTGTTCGCGGATTGACTCTCCGTGTGCCTCGCGGCGAGGTGCATGCGCTCATGGGTCCAAACGGCTCAGGAAAAAGCACACTGGCAAAGGTCTTGGCCGGTCACCCTGATTATCAGGTGAGCGCTGGCAAGGTATTGATTGACGGAGAGAATCTCCTCGAACTTGAGCCTGACGAACGGGCGCGGCGTGGCCTTTTCATGGCGTTCCAGTACCCGAGCGAAATCCCGGGCGTGACCATCGCCAATTTCCTACGGGCAGCGTTGCAATCGCGTCTGCCAGAGGGCGAAGAGCTTGAGGCCACCGATTATTACGCCAAGCTTTATGAAAAAATCGAACTGCTCGGCATGGATCGGTCGTTTACGTCACGGGCGGTCAACGAGGGATTTTCCGGCGGCGAGAAAAAGCGCACCGAGATTCTGCAATTAGCGATGCTCGAGCCCAAATACGCCGTTCTGGATGAGACCGACAGCGGCTTGGACATTGACGCGCTCAAGACCGTGGCGCATGGAGTAAACTCATTGCGTTGCCCTGATCTTGGCATATTGTTAATTACGCACTATCAGCGCCTCCTGAACTACATCATTCCCGACCACGTCCACGTGATGGTGGCGGGGCGAATCGTTAGAAGCGGGCGAAAAGAACTCGCTCTCGA
>WNGE01001421.1_pt2 | contig 15154 bp, 13 predicted proteins | sample 5400651 | NCBI WGS metagenome assembly WNGE01 (sample SAMN13153370, study PRJNA577476) | soil metagenome | isolation source: 60 cm soil or saprolite under grassland replicate 2 | place: USA:California | collected 2016-06-15 | reverse complement strand
CCCCGGGCATTGCGTGCGCGACGCCGCGCGAGCGACCGGCTCGCCGCCGACGGCGGTCTCCAGCTACGCCTGCCGTTCCACGGCCCGCTCGACTGGCACGCGCTCGCCGCGTACTTCGCCGCACGTGCGATTCCGGGCGTCGAGCACGTATCCGGCGACGTCTACAGGCGCACGGTCGTCGTCGACGGAGACGCGGGAGTGCTCGAGCTCTTTCCCGGCGGCGACGACCACCTCGTACTGCGCGCGCACCTGCCGCACTGGGAGGAGCTGATCCACGTCGTCGGCCGTGCGCGCCGCATCGCCTCGCTCGACTTCGACCTCGACGAGCCGGCGCGGCAGCTCGCCGGCGACGCGACCATCGGACCGCTGCTCGGCGCCCGTCCCGGACTGCGCCCTCCGGGCACCTGGGATCCGTTCGAGACGGGCGTCCGCGCGATCATCGGGCAGCAGGTCACCGTCGCCGGTGCGAACACGATCGCGGGCCGGCTCGTTGAGCGGCACGGCCACGCGGTGCCCGGGCTCGGGCCACTCGGGCTCAGTCACACGTTCCCTTCCGCGGCCACGCTCGCCGCCGCCGACCTGAGCGGTCTCGGGCTCACGCGCGCTCGCGAGGCGGCAATCGGCACGTTTGCGCGCGCGGTCGCCGACGGCAAGGTTCAGCTCGACCGCAGCGTGAGCCTCGACCGGCTCGTCGCCTCCCTGACCGCACTCGACGGAGTCGGAGAGTGGACCGCGCACTACCTCGCGCTTCGCCTCGGCGAGCCCGACGCGTGCCCGATCGCCGACCTCGGCGTCCTGCGTGCGCTCGCGCGCCACGGTCCTCAAGCGGCCGGCGCGCCGCGCGAGCTCGCCGAGCGGTGGCGGCCGTGGCGGGCGCTGGCGACGACGCATCTGTGGCTCGCCGGCGGCGCGGAGCGCGCGGCCGCGTGAGCGGCGTCCTCGACATCCGCACGTACAAGCTCGTGCCGGGCGGTCGCGACGAGTTCGAACGAATCGCGCGCGACGACGCCCTGCCGATGATGCGCCGACACGGCATCGAGGTCGTCGCTCACGGCCCTTCCATCGACGACGACGATCATTTCGTCCTCATCCGCGCATTCCCGTCGGCATCCCGACGTGACGAGCAGCTCGGCTCCTTCTACGGGAGCGACGAGTGGCGGCAGAACTACGAGGAAGACGTAATGGCGCTCATCGAGAGCTACCACGTCGTCGTCCTCGAGCTGGACCCGGTGCAGCAGCGTTTCGGTCAGATCCGGACGACTGCACCGAGGAATGTTTGAACTTCGGTTGCCGTTGAGACGCAGGTGGAGGGGATGAGTACGGACCAGGACACGCGCTGGCTTGCGCTCTACGTGCTGTGCCTCGCAAGCCTGATGATCGTGCTCGACGTAACGATCGTGAACGTCGCGCTGCCGTCGATCCGCGAGGATCTCGGCTTCACCGCGACGTCGCTCGCGTGGGTCGTGAACGCATACATCCTCACGTACGGCGGGTTTCTGCTGCTCGGCGGGCGACTCGGCGACCTGTTCGGCCACCGCCGGCTGTTCCTCGCGGGGATCACGCTCTTCACCCTCGCCTCGCTGGCCTGCGGGCTCGCCAACTCGCAGGGCTTGCTCGTCTCCGCGCGCGCGGTTCAGGGGATCGGCGGCGCGGTCGCCTCGGCGGTGTCGCTGTCGCTGATGATGAACCTGTTCACCGAGCAGGGCGACAGGGCGAAGGCGATGGGCGTCTTCGGTTTCGTCGCCGCGGGCGGCGGAAGCATCGGCGTGCTGCTCGGCGGGATCCTGACGGACTCGATCAACTGGCACTGGATCTTCCTGGTCAATTTCCCGATCGGCGTTCTCGTGGTGTTGCTTTCGCTGCGACTCCTGCCGGGCGAGCGCGCCTCGGCGGCGGTGTCGATCCGCCGCCTCGACGTTGGGGGCGCGGTGACCGTCACGGCGTCGCTGATGCTCGCGGTGTACGCGATCGTCAACGGCAACCAGAAAGGCTGGACGTCCGGGCAGACGCTCGGCCTGCTCACCGGCGCGGTCGCGCTCCTCGCGCTCTTCCTCGCGATCGAGGCGCGGGTGTCCTCGCCGCTCGTGCCGCTCGGCCTCTTCAAGCTGCACAACCTCGCGACGGCGAACGTCGTCGGCGTCTTCTGGGCCGCGGCGATGTTCGCGTGGTTCTTCCTCTCCGCTCAGTACCTCCAGTTCGTGCTCCACTACAGCCCGCTCAAGGTCGGCCTGTCCTTCCTTCCGGCCAACCTGATCATGGGCGCGTTCTCGCTCGGGCTCTCCGCCAAGCTCGTGATGCGCTTCGGTCTGAAGCTGCCGCTCGCGACAGGACTGACGCTGGCCGCGATCGGACTTCTGCTCTTCGCGCGGGCGCCGGTCGGCGGGCACTTCGTCGTCGACGTGCTCCCGAGCATGATCCTGCTCGGCTTCGGCGCGGGCATGGCCTTCAATCCGGTGCTGCTCGCCGCGATGAGCGACGTCGAGCCGAGCGAAAGCGGGCTCGCGTCGGGAGTCGTCAACACGTCGTTCATGATGGGCGGTGCGCTCGGCCTTTCCATCCTGGCCAGCCTCGCCGCCTCCCGCACGAGCAGTCTGCGCGACGCCGGCGACGGGTCGCTCGTCGCACTGACGGGCGGCTACCACGTGGCGTTCGTCGTCGGCGCCGTGTTCGCCGCGGCTGCGGCGTCGGTCGGCGCCGCGCTCCTCCGCTCGGGCCCGGTCGCCGCGCACGCCCCCGACGCCGAGGCCGTGTCGGAAGCCGGCAACTGACGTTCCGGTCGGTGCAAACCGACGCCGACCATCACGAGCGCGATGCCGCCGAGCTCGACGGGCGACGGCAGTTGACGCAGAACGACGACGCCGATCACGGTCGCCGTCGCCGGTAGCAGCGCGACGAACAGCGCATACGTCGCGCGTGGCAGGCGCGCCATCGCGAGCTGGTCGAAGACGTACGGGATGACGGACGACGAGACTCCGACGCCGAGACCAGCGGCGACGGCGACCGGATCGGTGAAGGCGTGCGCCGCCGCGGACAGGCCGATCGGCGAGACGAAGACGAAGGCGAACATCATCGCCGCTGCGAGCCCGTCCACACCGCCCATCGCGGAACGGCGCGCGACGCGGTGGGCGAGGACGATGTACGCGGTGAAGAGGGCTGCGTTGGCGAAGGCGAACGCCAGTCCGATCGGCTCGCCGCCGAAGTGCACACGGGTGAGCAGGTACACACCCGCGGCGGCGGCGGCGACCGCGGCGACGTTGCGGCCGACGCGGGCGCCGACCACCGCGAGGGCGATCGGCCCGATGAACTCGATCGCGGCGACGGTCGCGAGCGGAAGGCGGTCGATCGAGACGTAGAAGCACGCGTTCATGACCGCGAAGACGGCGCCCAGGCCGACGATCAACGCCTGCCCGTTGCGATCGAGGGCGCGGAGCTTGCGCCACGGCCGGCGCCAGAGCGCGAAGACGAGAGCCGCCGAGGCGATGCGCAGCCACGCGACGCCGAGCACGTCGACGCGGGCGAAGAGCAGCACCGCGAAGGAGGGCCCGAGGTAGTGGAAGACGGCGCTGCCGACGAAGTACGCGTGCGGAGGAACGGCGTCGGTGCGGGCTCGCGAACTGATGAAGACAGTCTCCCCGCGAGACACCGAAATGGACACGGCGAATCGAAGGTGTTAGGGTCGTTCCAGCGTATGAAGCATGGAGTTCGAGGCCGAAGCGGCGTGAATCTTCCGAGACTGGACGCCACTGACCGTAAGATCATCGGTGAGCTGACGAGCGACGGCCGGGTCTCGTTTGCCGAGCTCGGCCGGCGGGTCAGCCTCTCCTCGCCCGCTGTCGCCGAACGCGTCCAGCGTCTCGAGCGCGCCGGCGTCATCACCGGCTACCGCGCCGAGCTCGACCCGCGCGCCCTCGGCTACCCGCTCACCGCGATCGTTCGCGTCAAGCCCGCGCCTGGACAGCTCCCCCGCATCCCCGAGCTCGCTGCCGAGATCGCGGAGGTCGGCGAGTGCCACCGGATCACAGGTGAGGACTGCTTCTATCTCAAGGTGCACCTGCGCTCGATCGACGAGCTCAGCGATCTGCTCGACCGCTTCCTCGCCTACGGCGAGACGACGACGTCGATCGTGAACGCGTCGCCGATCCCGCGCCGCGACCCGCCGTTCGACGAGTAGTGCCCCATCCAGTAATGCTTCCGAGCTTCTGGGTCGCTAGCACCAAGCGATGGAAGGACGCAGGGAGCCTCCATAGTCTTTTCTATGGGGGCGACCGAGGACGCCCCAGCGCGCAGCGTGATAGCGGGCCAGAAGCCGGAGGGTATTGCTGGGTGGGGCACTAGCCGTGAAGCAGGCCGTCGACGAGCTTCAGCGGGGGCGCGAGGCGTACGAGCGGCGTGCGTGGCTGGACGCGTACCAGTCGCTGTCGAGCGCGGACAAGACAGCGCCGCTCGGTGCCGGCGATCTCGAGCTGCTCGCGAAGTCGGCCTCGATGCTCGGGCTCATGGAGGACTTCCTCGCGATCCTCGAGCGCGCTCACCATGCCTACCTCGACGCGGGCGAGGGTCGCGGCGCCGCCCGCGCCGCGTACTTCATCGGCATGAATCTCGCGATCCGGGGAGAGCTGGGACCGGCCGGAGGATGGTTCGGCCGCGCGCAACGCCTCGTCGAACTGGAGGAGAGCGACTGCGTCGAGCAGGGGTACCTCATGCTGCCTCTTGTGTTCCAGCGGCTGGCGGCCGGCGACAACGACGGTGCCTACGCCGCCGCGGTCGACGCGCGCGAGATCGGCGAGCGTTTCGGCGACGCGGACCTGTCGGCGGTCGCGGTACACCTGCAGGGTCTCGTCCGGATCAAGCAGGGACGAGTACGAGAAGGCCTGTCGCTGCTGGACGAGGCGATGGTCGCGGTCACGGCCGGAGAGGTGTCGCCGATCTACGTCGGTGTCGTCTACTGCGGCGTCATCGCGGGCTGCGAGGAGGCGTTCGATCCCCGCCGTGCCCACGAGTGGACGAACGCCCTGGCACGGTGGTGCGACGAGCAGCCGCAGCTGGTGTCGTACACCGGACGCTGCCTCGCGCATCGCGCCGGGATCATGCAGCTGCGCGGTGCGTGGCCGGAGGCGCTCTCCGAGGCGCAGCTCGCGCGCGAGCGCTGCGAGCGGGCGATGAACCGAGCGGCGACGGGGCAGGCGTTCTACCAGCAGGCCGAGCTGCATCGGTTGCAGGGTGACTTCGCGAAGGCGGAAGCGGCGTACCGGGACGCGCACCGGTACGGGCGCGAGCCGCAGCCCGGCCTTGCTCTCCTGCGGCTCGCCCAGGAAGACGTCGGCGCCGCCGCGGCCGCGATCCGGCGCGTCATCGCGGAGACCGGCGAGCCGTTGCAGCGTGCGGCGCTGCTGCCCGCGTACGCCGAGATCATGCTCGCCGCCGGCGACACCGAGGAAGCGCGCAACGCGTGCCTCGAGCTCGCCGAGATTGCCGCGCGCAGCGAGAGCGCGATGCTCGGCGCGATCGCCGCGCACGTTCGCGGCGCGGTCGATCTCGCGGAAGGCGATGCGGCCACTGCGCTGGCGGCGCTGCGTCAGGCGTGGCACGCGTGGCAGGAGCTCGACGCGCCGTACGAGGCCGCACGCGTTCGCGTGCTCGTCGGCCTGGCGTGCCGCGCGCTCGGCGACGACGACACGTCCGCGCTGGAGCTCGAGGCCGCGCGCGCTGTGTTCGCGCAGCTCGGTGCGGCGCCGGATCTCGCCCGGCTCGACTCTCTGACGCGCAAGGCCCACCCGCCGGCCACGCATGGGCTGAGCGCGCGCGAGCTCGACGTCCTGCGCCTTGTCGCCGCAGGAAAGACCAACCGGGAGATCGCGTGGGCGCTCGTCGTCAGCGAGCACACCGTCGCGCGGCACGTCCAGAACATCTTCCGCAAGCTGAACGTCTCGTCGCGGACGGCGGCGAGCGCTTTCGCGTTCGAGAAGCGTCTCGTCTGAACCACGCGCGTGGTCAGAAATGACCATGCGCGGTCATGGTCACATTTGGTGAATTCACGCGATGCCTCAGCGCGTGCGGCTCCGTAGCGTGCTCCTCGTGAGCGAACGCAAAGGAGACGACGGGATGAGCACTCAGCAGCACTTCGAGACCGTGATCGTCGGCGCGGGCCAGGCAGGGCTCGCGGCCGGTTACCACCTGAAGAAGCAGGGGCGGCAGTTCCTGATCCTGGACGCCAACGAGCGCGTCGGAGACTCCTGGCGCAACCGCTGGGACTCCCTCCGCCTGTTCACGCCGGCGAAGTACGACGGCCTGCCGGGCATGCGCTTTCCGGCGCCGCGGTGGTCGTTCCCGACGAAGGACGAGATGGGCGACTACCTCGAGGCCTACGCGACGCGTTTCGGGCTTCCGGTCCGCACCGGCGTCCGCGTCGACCGCATCTCGCGAGAAGGCGACCGCTACGTCGTCGAGGCGGGGGAGCACCGGTTCGAGGCCGACAACGTGATCGTCGCGTCGGGCGCGCACCGAGCTCCGAAGATCCCGGCGTTCGCCTCCGAGCTCGATCCGCGCATCGTGCAGCTGCACTCGAGCGAGTACCGGAACCTGGGGCAGCTTCCGCAAGACCGCGTCCTCGTCGTCGGTCTCGGCAACTCGGGCGCCGAGATCGCATTCGAGCTGTCGAGCACGCATGCCGTGACGCTCGCGGGCAAGGAGGCGGGCGAGATCCCCGTACGCCACGGCAGCGTTCCCGCCCGATTCACCCTGCCTATCGTTCGGTTCATCGGCCACCGCGTCCTGACCATGAGGACGCCGATCGGCCGCAAGGTCGGACCGACGTTCGCCTCGCACGCGACGCCGCTGATCAGGGTGAAGACCAAGGACCTCACGGCCGCGGGCGTCGAACGCGTCGCGCGTGTCGCCGGCGTGCGCGACGGCTTGCCGCTGCTCGAGGACGGCCGCGTGCTCGACGTGGCGAACGTCGTCTGGTGCACGGGCTTCCGTCACGATCTCTCGTGGATCGACCTGCCGGTGTTCGGCGAGGACGGACAGCCGCTGCACGACCGCGGAGTCGCCCGTTCGATGCCCGGCCTCTACTTCATGGGGCTGCTCTTCCAGTACGCGGCGACGTCGGACGTGCTTCCGGGCGTCGGGAGAGACGCCGAGCACATCGCCAAGCACCTCGCCCGGTTCGGCGCGACCACGCGCCGCACCGAGCCGGGCGATGCGCACGGGCTGACGCCGCGCGAGCTCGAAGTCGTGCGCCTGGTCGCGGACGGGAAGAGCAACCGGGAGATCGCCGCGGCGCTGGCGATCAGCGAGAACACCGTCGCGCGCCACGTGCAGAACGTCCTGGGCAAGCTCCACGTGCCGTCGCGCACCGCGGCGGCCGCGTTCGCGTTCCAGCACGACCTCGTGTAGCGGCAGCCCGCAAGGTTCATCCGGCGGCTCCGGTTCACTTCGTGGCGGATGTCCTCCGAGCCGACACTCCGGCAGGTGGCCGTGCCGGGGCCGCTCGTCCTGAAGCTCGTGGTCGCCGGACTGCTGTCGGTCGCAGTCGTCGCGATCGTTCCGCGCACGGTCTCCTCGAGCGGGGACGTGCCGCCCGTGGGAATGCTGCTCGTCACGGCGACGATCGTCGGAGCGATCTGCGCCGCGCTCCTGTTCTGGGGCCTGCGCAGCGACCTCGGTCTCCCGACGACGATCGCTGTCTACGCCGTCGTGTTCAACGTGCTCGTCATCCTGGTCAAGCTGGCACTCGGCCCGCACGGCTTCTACGAGGTGAACCAGGTCGAGGACCTCGACGCGACGTTCGCGATCGACAACACCTTCATGGCATTCGGCGCGGCCGCACTCGTCTTCGTGTTGTACGCCGGCGTGTACCTCCTCCTGTACCGCTTCTTCCGCGCCAAGGTCCGGCACCTCGTGCCTCGGGACTCTCGCGTGACGAAGTTCACCGGACGACGCGCCGTGATCGGCATCGTCGTCCTCACGATCCTGCTCGTCGCCAGCGGCGGCGCGCTCCTGCTCGTCTTCCTCCCGCTGATCGGCGGGCTCAATTACCTCGACTTCGTCTTCTCGTCGAGCCTCTCGCTGCTGATCGCCGTGATCCTCGCGTGCGCCACCGGGATCGCGGCGATGACGTTCAACTCGGCGGCGGACCGCGCGCGCGTCGTCGGCGACGCAAGCGTGTTCGTGAGCTTCTTCTGGGTAGGGCTCTACTTCCTCGCGCTCTACCACGTGCTGTGGGTCGTGTACGTCCTGGTGCTGACCGCGATCTGGCCGCTCAAAGTCGTCAACCCGAAGTGACGAAGCTCCCGAAGCTCTACGTCGTCATGCTGCGCTACCGCGTCGCGGCTATGGTCGCGCTGTTCATGCTGCTCGGCGCGGCGCGCGAAGGTCCGCTCGAGCTGGGTGCCGACTATCTCTTCGCTGCGATCGCGCTCGCGTCCAGCTACGTCTCCGCGACGGCGCTGAACGATCTCGCCGACGAACGGATAGACAAGGTGAATCACCCGCGGGACGCGGGCCGGCCGCTCGTCGAGGGGACGGCGACGCGGGGAGAGCTGCGCATCCTGAGCATGCTGGCCGCGGGGCTCGCCTTGCTCGCCGCAACGCCGCTCGGGGTGCGCGGCGTCGGCCTGCTCGTCGTCGCGCTCGTGGTCAGCCAGGTCTACTCTGCTCGACCGGTACGCCTCTCCTATCGCGTTGCCGGCGCGCCGCTCGCACTGGGCGTGGGTTACGTGCTCGTCCCCTACTCGCTCGGGATCGTCGCGGCCGGGGGCAGCCTGCTTCATGCCTGGTCGCCGCTGACCTGCGGGCTGTTCCTTCTGTTCGCCGCGAGGATCATGCTCAAGGACTTCCGCGACCGCGAGGGCGACACGCGTTACGGGAAGCCGACGCTCCTGCTCAGTTACGGCAAGACCGCGACCTGCGTCATGAGCCTCTGCTCGTTGCTCGCGGGAGACATCGTGCTGTCCATAGCGCTCGGGCCCGGTGTCGCGATCCTCGCGCAGCCCTTCGTGCTGGCGATCGCTTCGATGCTGTGGACGCTCTGGCAGTCGGCGGACGCGCGAGCCGAGCAGATCGCGATCGGCATCGGCGCGAAGATGGGCAACGGCCTCCTGCTCTGCGTGCTCACGTGGCTCGTCCTCGAAGGGCGAGGGGCGTCGATTGCGGAGACCTCGTTGCTCACGGGAGCTCTCGTCGCGCTCTTCTCCCTCGGCTTTGCCGCGCTGGCAGCCGACCCGCAGGAGGCCGTGATCGGGTACAAGGGCTGAGCCCTCCTACGCGGCGAGTTCGTAGGATGCAGTCGGCCCGGAGGACACGGGCCTGAGGAAGGAGCTTGGGATCGGCGGCCTCAGGTTGAGTACGGCGTCAGCTGCGCATCGCGTTGCTCGTAATTCCCGTTCGGGAATGGTGGGGACTCGTCTGTCGTGAGAGAGGAGGCGGTCGCCCGAGCGCCGTCCGCCGAGAGTGCTTCCCGCGTGCGGCTGGCCGGGCTACTCGTGCTCGTCGCACTGGTGCCGCTGCTCGCGCTCGCCTGGCTGGCCGCCACGGGCGTGGGGAGGGACGAGACGCGCAAGGCAGATCTGCGCCTCGAGTCCGAGGGACGCTTTGCGCTCGCGATGTTCGTCCGCTCGGTCGCGGATGCGAAGAGTCGCGCGGGCTCGCTCGCCAGCTCGCGCGCGCTGCAGCAGGCGCTCGCTGCCCGTGATCGAAGCACGCTGCGCCGTCTCGTCGGCAAGCACGACGTCGTCTCTGCCGACGGGAAGGTCCTCGTCGGGACACCCGCCTCGCGTGCCGTTCACCGGAGCGCGTTCGTCATCGACCTCGGGCGACGCGTCGGCTCCGTCACCGTGAACATTCCGTTGAACGACGTTCTGCTGGAGCGGATCGGAAAGCAAGTGGGACTCGACGCGAGCGATCGGCTCGCGCTCCTGCAGCGCGGCCGGGCGATTGCCGGCGCGATCTCGGGCAGCGCCGACGTCCCGGTCGGACGGACTGTCGACGAACGGCTCGACGGCATGGAGTATCGAGTCTTCGGAGTGCGGTTCGTGGGGCGTCCGAACAACGTCGAGCTGCTCGCCTTGACCCCGCGGTCTCGGATCAGCGGCGGGATCCGTGAGCGCCTGCTCTGGGTGCTGCTCGCAATCGGCGTCACGCTGGTGACGGTCGCCGCCGCGGGCTACGCGCTCGCTCCGCTGCTCGGACGACGGGTCGGCTCGCTCGCGGTGATCGGCGGCCGCCGCGACGCACGGGCGCTCGCCCTGGTCGGCGATGCACTGGCGTCGACGCACAATCCGGAGAAGCTGCTTCCGGTGGTCCTCCACGCAACGATGGAGGCGACCGGCGCCGTCGGCGGACGAGTGCTGCAGGGCGGGCGCGTGATCGCGGAAGAAGGCGACGTCGTGGGAACGGGACGTCCGCTGCGGCTCAAGCTCGGCGGCGGCGACGACGCCACGGATGAGGTCGCGCTCCAGCTCTGGCCGGCTGCCGGCGGATTCGGGGAGCGCACGCGCACGCTCGCGCAGTCGCTCGCCGCCCAGGCGGCGATCGCGCTCGAGAACGCGCGGCTGCACGACATCGTCCAGCGGCAGGCGATCACGGACGAGCTGACGCAGCTCGCAAACCGCCGCTATTTCATGGAGAAGCTCGACACTGAGCTCCGCCGTGCCGAACGGTTCGACGAGCCCCTCGCGCTCGTCTTCGCCGATCTGGACGACTTCAAGCGCGTGAACGATCGCCATGGCCATCATGTGGGCGACGATGTCTTGCGCGCGTTCGCTGAGGTCCTCCGTGGACGCATACGCGCGATCGACGTCGCGGCGCGGTTGGGCGGCGAGGAGTTTGCAATCCTGCTCCTCGAGACCGACCTGAACGGCGCCGAGGCACTCGCGGAGAGCCTCAGGAGCGCCGTGGCGGCCTTGGAGGTGCGCGTCCCCGGCGCCACGCCTGTGCGGCTGACGGCGAGCTTCGGCGTCGCCGACTACCCGCAGACGCGGACCGCCGACGAGCTGCTGGCGGCGGCCGACCTTGCCCTCTACCGCGCCAAACGCGAGGGCAAGAACCGGGTCAGCATCGCCTGAGGCCCCCCTTCTGAGGGATTTTTGCGCAGGTTCCGCGAATCTTTGTGGACGGCGTCCTACTAAAAGGCGATGATATTGAGGTGCGCAACAGGCTTCCATGGGTCGTCTGGGGGGCCGTCGTCGTTGCCGGGCTGGCCTCGTCGTTCCAAATCTGGCTCCGGGCCTTCGACACAGGGCCCGGAATCACCGCCGGGATGCCGAACAGCGTCTCCCCGACGGGCAACCGGCAGGTGCCGGCGATCTTCGGGCGCTCGACGACGCCGCACGGCACGACCAAGAAGCAGCCGTCGACGCCGGCGGGACCGGCCGTCCCGCTGCAGCCGTCGGCAGTGTCGTCGTTGGTGGCCGCCGGCTCGACGGCCGGTCGCGCAGTGCCGGCGGTGCACAAGGGAACGACGCCCGGCACGAAGCCGCGTACCACGACGCCGAGCACACCCGCCCCGAACGTGCCCACGCCGGCTCCCTCGCCCATTGTCGCGGCCCCGGTGACCGCTCCGCCGAATGGTCCTGCGACCGTCGTCGTGACGCCGGTCGCCTCAACGACACCTGCCGTGGTGCAGACGCCTGCCGTCGTGCAGACACCGGTCGTCACCTCGAAGCAGGCGAAGAAGGCGGCCGAGCAGGCGAAGAAGGCGGCCGCGCGTGCGAACCGCGAGGCCCAGAGGCGGGCGACGCTCCAGGCGAAGGCGGCCGAGCGCGCGCAGCACGAGGCGCAGGAGCGCACGAAGCAGGAGGCCGAGCAGGCGAAGAAGGCTTCCGAGCAGGCGAAGAAGGCTGCCGAGCGCGCGAAGCACGACGCCGAGCAGGCGAAACAGGAGGCCGAGCAGGCGAAGAAGGCTTCCGAGCGCGCGCGACACGAGGCCGCGGAGCGCGCGAAGCACGACGCCGAGCAGGCGAAGAAGGATGCCGAGCGCGCGCAACACGAGGCGGAGAAGCGCGCGAAGCAGGAGGCCGAGGAGGCGAAGAAGGCGGCCGAGCGCGCGCAGCACGATGCGGAGCGTGCGCAGCACGAGGCCGAGGAGCAGGCAAAGCGCGACGCCGAGGAGGCGAAGAAGGCGGCCGAGCGCGCGCAGCACGATGCGGAGCGTGCGCAGCACGAGGCCGAGGAGCAGGCAAAGCGCGACGCAGAGAAGGCGCAGCACGACGCCGAGAAGGCTCTGCACGACGCCCAGGCGGAGGCGAAGCCGGACAAGCCTACGAAGCCCGACAAGCGCTGAGGCTCTCGATGGGCAGGCGCGTGACGATCGCCTCAGTCGTCGCGGTCGTGCTGGCGACCGGCGCGGGGGCGCTCGCCGGCGGTGGCAACAAACAGCAGATTCGCTTCAACGCGGCCGATCAGGCCGCGGCGCGCGCGGCGGTCATGCGCAAGTCCGATCTCGGTTCGGCGCCGGGCTGGTCGGGTGGTGCGCGCAAGCCCGACCTCTCTGCCGACGAGTCCTGTCCCAACTTCAACCCGAAGCAGTCCGACCTCGTGTTGACCGGGGCCGCGGAAACGGAGTTCTCCCAGGCGGCGCTCGACTTCGACAGCGAAGCGCAGGTCCTCGCGACCGCGCGCATGGTGAAGCTGGACTGGCAAAGGGTCGTGCTGACGCCGGGCTTGCTCCCGTGCCTGCGCAGCCAGACCGCGCCCGCCGGCGCGAAGCTCGTTTCGCTGCGGAAGATTCCGTTTCCACGCCTCGCGACCTACACGGCGGCATTTCGTCTCGTCACCGACGTTCGCGCGTCGGGGTCAACCGTGCGGCTGTTCGTCGACATCGTGCTCGTCGGCCGCAACCGCACCGAGATCACCTTGCGGACGACCGCGCCCTACGCGGCGCGCGCGGCGGTGAAGGCAGCGGAGGTCAGGCTGGCGCGAATCCTCGTCGGCCGCATCCGCGCCTAGCTCGAGCGCCACTGCGCGGCGAGGGAGTCCGCGTGCGGAATCCCGCTCGCCGCGATCGCGGAGAGCACGGCGTCGCGGTCGAACGGCACGCGGCGAAACGCGATCTCGATCCGACCCACGTCGACGCCGATGCGCGCATAGGCGGCGAACGCGTCGACGTGGAAGTCGTCGTCCGGCTGCGCGTGGTCGTACGAGAGACCGGCGCTGCCGGGGTTCACGAACGTCGTCGCCCCGTAGCGGCGCAGCCACTGCAGGTGCACGTGGCCGCCGGCCATCAGGTCGGCGCGCGGCGGCCCGAGCAGGTCGCGAAACTCCTCCTCCTCGAGGGGCGGCAGGATGACGTCGTCGTATGAGCTCGGCGAGCCGTGGAAGGCGAGAAGCTCCCGCCCGTCGCCGAGCGGCACCGTGAGCGTCGGCTCGAAGGTCTCCACGTACGCCAGCCCGTCCGCGCCGAGCTGCTCCCGAGTCCATTCGCGGACGTCGAGCTGCCGGTCCGTCGGCGTCTCGGCCCCGGCTTCCGCGTCGAGCACGAACGCGTCGGCGTTGCCGAGAATCGTCGGCCAGCCGAGCGGCTGCAGGAGCGCGAGGACCGCCGCGGGCTGGCAGCCGCCCTGCAACATGTCACCGAGGCACACGACCTGGTCTACGGGATCGCGCCCGAGGTCGGCGAGGACCGCCTCGAGCGCGATTGCGTTTCCGTGGATGTCCGAGATCAGCGCGGTGCGGATCCCGCCAGGTTACGCGGCGACCGTTACCTCCTTCGCCGTTTGCGTGGCCGCGGCTTCCACACCAGCCTGTGTTTGCCCAGCCCGGCCGTAACCATCGCCAGCGCGATCGCGGCGATGTATGCGACCTGCGTCGTTGCAGAAGCCGTGTTCATCGCGCTCAGCGTTGCCGTAGGCCGCGCGCGGGTCATCAGTGCCATAGCCGATTGCTGCTACGGGTTAACCGCGAGTACGCTCTCGGAGATATGCCGGAGCTTCCTCTCACCGGCGGTTGCATGTGCGGCGGCGTGCGCTTCGAGGTGACGGAGCCGCTCGTCTCGGCGGGTTACTGCCATTGCACGCGGTGCCAGCGGCGGACCGGCACGGCGGCGGCGATCTCGGGACGCGTCGTCCCGGGCTCGTTCCGCGTCGTCTCCGGCGAGGAGCTCCTGCGATCGTTCGACCCTCCGGACGGTTTCTCGAAGGTCTTCTGCTCCGCCTGCGGCTCCGCGATGTTCAGCCGGAGCCCCGAGGACCCGGACGTGATCTCGGTGCGGCTGGGGGCGTTCGACGCCGATCCGGGTATCCGCCCGAGCTACCACCAGTACGTCGCCTTCGCGGCGGCGTGGGAGCAGATTCCGGACGACGGACTCCCCCGGTTCGAGGAGAGCAGACCCCCCCAAAAGTAGCTTTCGCCGTCCTGACGGCTCCGCTACGGTCCGGCCGTTCTGCGGCGTCGAATCTACCGAAGCATCCTGTACACGCTTGGAGCGGGCACCGTCTCCGGCGCCCTCGCCCTCACCGGGGCGATCGTCGCCCATGCCGCGGCGGAGCCCGATCCCCGGGACGCCGCGGGCGCGTTGGCGGCAGTCGACGCGACGTCCGGCCCGTTGGGCCTGCTCCCCGACGTCACGACTTCGCCGGCCGCCACGCCGACGCTGCGCCGGGAGCCCAAGCGTAAGGAGAAGGGGAGGAACCCGATCCAGCCCCATCCGACCGGGGCGCACGTGAGCGTCTCGCGCTACGAGCAGACGACGAGCCCTCGGGCGGTGAACGAACAGGGCTGTGTCGCGGGCCGGCGCGACGTCGGTGGGCTCGTGATCCTCGACTTCGGCAAGCCGTCGTGGAACGGGCACACGTACGGCACGATCCTCTTCGCGAACCGGTTCGCGTCGAACAAGCACATCACGCAGGCGCTCTATGCGTTCGCCGTCGGGTACGTCGGCTGTCTACCGCGTGCGTCCGACAGGCGGATGGTCCTCGCGCGCGGGACGAGCAACTACCAGATGATGCTTCCGAGCCCCTACGATGCCGGGCGCGCATGGGCGCGGGAGACGGCGAGGCTCGCGCGGCGCCTACAGGTGCATCCCCGGATCACCGAGCACGTTCGGTCCGCGGCCGCCGACGACGTCGAGCCCGCCTGGGATCGTGCCTTCCGCCGCACCCGCAGGTTCCTGCGCGGCTTTCGCTCGGCGCCGGCACCGCAGCTGCTCTACAACTTCGGT
>WNGE01004993.1_pt1 | contig 15155 bp, 16 predicted proteins | sample 5400651 | NCBI WGS metagenome assembly WNGE01 (sample SAMN13153370, study PRJNA577476) | soil metagenome | isolation source: 60 cm soil or saprolite under grassland replicate 2 | place: USA:California | collected 2016-06-15 | reverse complement strand
GCAGGCCGACGACTGGCTGACCACCCGGGAAATCCAGGACCGCATCGACTACCCCACCCGCGCCTACACCAGCGTCGCCACCGTCGCCACCAACCTGGAACGCAAAGGCCACCTGCGCAAACGCCGCTCCCCCGCGGCAAACCACCCCGGGCCGCGCAGATGGCAATACCACGCCGCCGTCCCGCTCGCGGAACACCTTGGACACGTCATCGGCGAGCTGCTTCAATGCAGCCCGGACCCGGCGGCCACGCTACGGCACGCCCACCGCATCGGCTACGGCCTTGCTCATGGCGCCGCGCCGGCAGGTAACCGCAGGGTCGTGCCGCCGCCGCCGCCCGGCGCATGGCCGGGCAGGTAGATCCAGCCGCGGGTATTTGTGCTCTTCACCCGCACTCGCACGGGCTTGAAAGCGGCCGGGTCAACAAGGCCCGGATTGCGCCGCACGAACGTCTCGTACACATATGGGGAGACAATGAGGCCGAATTCGGCGCCGGAGCTGGCGATTTCGCGCTTAAGCGCCGACGCCTCCAGCAGGCGGAACATGATATTGACGTCCGTGCCGACGTAGCCCTGCTCATCCTGAAAGGTGGGGCCGATGTGGAATGCGGCGCGCAACTGCATACCCGCCGCGTCGCGGAACACCTGGTTGTGACGGCGGATGAGGCCACGCAGCCGTTCGGGAAGCGGATCGATGACGCGCGCCAGCGGCATCCCGGGAGGTATGACGATTAACCCACCGTCGCCGCGATCCTCGTAGACGCAGTCGTGCCAGCCGAGTCCCGAGCCATCGAAGCCAGCCCGCAGCATCGTGTGCAGCTCTTTGCGCAGGTAGGCGCGGATGTCGTCATTTCGTTGCCTACCGGTGAAGTCCACGATGTCCACCCCGAGCAGCCCGGAGAACCGCCCCTCCGGATGGGCGTCACGCGGAGTGAGGCGCATCCCGCCCGCTCCCGGCGTGCCCCAGCGAGACAGCGCCAGCGCTGTTCTGCTCGCCGTGCGCGACATGATCGTCCGCCCAAAACGCGATCAGTTCCTCTTCGCTCAATTGCGCTGGCGGCACATCTGATCGCAGCACCCGACCGGTGGCAAGCGCCCAGGTGTGAATCAAGATGCACGCGAGCAGATCCTCATCTGTGCTTTGCCACGACGGCCGTGGGCACGGCATGTAGCGGGACAGTGACAGGGACAGCGCGCCGCGGGTGGAAACACTGTCGCCCACGCCGGCCATTTCCGGATATAGGTTTCTGTTACCCGAACCAGCTGCCAGCGCTTGTCCCGTTTGGTAGTTAATGCGGCACGGTGGGTGCGCGGAGCTTAGGTTAAACCGCTGCGGCGGGCGCCTGTCCCCGTGCACAGTAGTGTCGTCGTTCATGACTCGCCTCCTGGCGAGGTGGTTAAGGAGGGTCGCCCGCCGATTCGTGTCTCCTGGTAGGACAGTGACCACGGATCCCTGGGCGGCCCTCCGGCTTCTAAAGGGCTAGCCGAAGCGGCGTGTCTTCCGCAACGGCGTCGAGCAGCAATCAACGAAGCTTGGTCCTCTGCCGCAGGCGAGGCCTACGGCGCAGGCGGAATGCGCGGGTCTGGCAAGCCAAACCAACGCTGCCGTCCTGTGCAGCCGGGCCGGTCGTACGCGGGGGCGGACCATGCCTTCCCCCGCCAACGGCCGGGCGGGCTCATCTTCGTAGTAGAGGTTCCGCGCCGACTCTACTGCGCCGTGAGTCGCGGTGCCGGACAAATCCAGATGTGTCGCTCACGACTTCCGAGACTGTTAGGTAGCGTGGCTCTGGCCTGGGCAAACGCACACTTGTGCGCGCTGGTCATTTGCACGTGCAGATGCACGATCAGCGCAACTTTGGATTATGGTCTCGTGAGGCTGTGCAACTCGCGCGGCATGTCCGTTTAGCGCATTTTGTGTTTCGGGAATTACTAACTATGGGGTAAGAAAGCTCTTACGCTATGGTTCGGTCGGACGCGATCGGCAAACGATTGCGAGAGTGATCGACTGGACGACGCCACCGCCAAGATAACATCGAGTCCCGCGGGAACGCTGGGCAACGTCAACCGGCGCGGCGTGGCGGACCTGGTGTCCGGTGGACTCCGTTCCTGGCTAAGGGAACACCTGGGATGGCGATGCAGGGATCGCGCTTGTTGGAAGCCATCGATCTCATCGGCGTGTGCTTCGACGGCTCAGGTCGCTTGGTAGGGCAAGCGGGCGCGCCAGCGGCGCTCCGCGAAGCTGGGTTGGAGGCGGCTCTGGGGGACCGCGCGATCTCGGCGCCAGATGTCGTGGCGTCAGAGCCAACTTCGGCGCGCGGCCGGTCGGGCTTCTTGAACGAGAAGGCCCTGATGCAAATGATCTCGGTACTGTACGGCCGGGTGCGCTCTGCCTTGTCGAACAACCGCTTCCCGCTCGTTTACGGTGCGGACTGCGCGGTGCTGCTCGGCGCCGTTCCAGCGCTAGCCGACATCGTGGGTGAGGCAGGGCTGGTGTTCATCGACGGCCACGAAGACGCAACGCCGATGGAGCTCTCCACGACCGGCGAGGCTGCCAACATGGAGATCGCGCTGTTGATCGGTCTCACCGGCGAGCGGGCGCCCGAACCACTGCGACGCCGCCTGCCTGCCCTGCGGCCGGAGGCGATCGCCATGCTGGGCCAACGCGACGACAGCTATCGCCTGGAACTGAAGGTCTCCACGATTGCTGATCGCGTGCTCCTGCGTTCCGCGGACGACCTCCGCCGGGATCCCGCGAATGCGGGACGCAAGGCCGCCGAGCACGTCGGCTCACAGGCGGCTGGCTGGTGGCTGCACATCGATCTTGATGTGCTCGACCGGCACGAGTTCAGCGCCTGCGGCGCCGCTGGCGACACCTCCATGCCGGAAGGGCTCACGTGGTCCCAGCTGAGCGAGATCACTTCATCGGCGCTGCGAGCCGGTGGGTGCCGGGGATGGAGCGTCGCTGTCTATAACCCGGACCTGGATCCGGAGCGCCGGGAGGCGGCGCGAATCGTCGAGTTCGTGGCAGATGTCACGGCTGGCTCGGCTGTCACGGGCGGCTCGGCGTAGGTCACGATTGTCCATTTCGTGATCCCGGTAACTTCTTACGCGCATGAGTGCTAGAAGTTACCGGGATCACGAAGCGAGTACCTTCCGTCCTTCCTACGGCGTTAGCTTGCTGATCCGCGTTGACCAGTTGGCGAGCGCGCCGCGCGGGCCGGGTGCGCCTGTGGTGGGAGCGCACGTGCCGAGCTTGGTGTCGCCAGTTCCGCCCGCGAAGAACGGGCCGCCCCAGGTGGTGTAGGTGCAGGCGTGCGCGATGTATTCACTCGCTATCCAGACGGAGTTGCCGTCGACTGCGGCCGCACCGTAGTCGCCCCAGCGGGTTCGCAGCGGGTTGACCTGCGACTTGTAGCTGGTGAAGCCGTCGTCCTGCGCGGCGCCCTGCCCACCGGGGCCGGCGAACGACCACGGCCCGGCACCGACGCTTGCGTCAAGTGGCACGTAGGCGGCGCTCGGGTTGGTTGTGTTGCCTGTGTAGGTGAACGCCATCACGCCGCGGCCGCTCGAGGTGACGCCGACCGCTGGGTAGGTCAGGTCCGCGCCGGTCACTCCGACGTAGCCCTGCAGCGCGACCTTGGCCGTGAGCGCGCCCGTCGAGACGTCGGGCTTGACGATGTAGTAGCCGATGCCGGCCCGCTGAGCGCCTCCGTCCGGGTTCAGCGCCGTGTCGAGGGCGCCCCACAGCTTGCCGTTGGCGTAGTCGACCTGCTGCATGCGGGTGTCGTTCGAGTCCGGCCTGGAGATCACCTCGTTGTGCGCGGGCTCGGCGCCGAACAGCAGCCGCCAGCAGCCCGTTTGGCCGTTGAACAGCAGCGTCGTGGTGTCGTTGATGCAGTAGCCCTGCGGGGTGTCCGTCGTCGCCGGCGAGCCAGAGCCAGGCTGCTGCTGCTTCGGCGGGACCCCGTACTGGTTGACGGTCAGCACCCTGTTGCTGAGGCTGACCGCTGGCGACGCCGTGTTCAGCGACGATGTGTTCGTCAGCGCCCAGACCACGAGCTGGGTCGAGGTGTGGCTGCCACCCGTGCCGGACACCGGATTGGTGGCCTCGTCGGCGGCGTTCGAGCTCAGGAAATACTCGGTGCCTCCGGCGGTCGCGTCGAACGAGGCCGCCCCCGGCGACTGGGCCGGCCAGACAGTGAAGCCCGGCTGCGTCGAGCCCGCATCGCTCGCGACGTTGACGGCGCCGAACGTGTCAATGTGGCTCATGCTGACAGCCGCCGCACCGGCGGCGAGCTGCGCCTTCGAGAAGGCGTAGATCTGCGCTCCGTCGAAGCCGTTGCAGCACCAGGGGTAGGAGTTCGTCGTGACGTAGAACCCGTTCGAGTCCGCACCGATGTGTGGGTAGTCGCCCAGGCACGGGCACGGGTTGACGCCACCAGCGTTGGTTCCGTCGTTTGTCACGTCGACCCGGTAGATGTTCCAGCCACCTGTCGGGTTCGCCGTTTGGCTGACCGCGATATCGAGGTGATTGACGTGGGTGAACGACCCGTTCGGCCGCGTCTCGAGGGTGAGCACGACGACGAAGAACCGATGCGTCGCGGCGTCGTAGAGACAGCTCGGGTCAGTCACGAAGGGACCACGAACGCCGGTCGCCCGGTTGACCGCCGGCGCGTAACCATAGAACGAGTTCAGGTCGACGGCGCCGTTCACACTCGTCGGCACGCCGTTGACCACGTTGGTGTCCGGGAGAACCGACGAACCCGAGGCGTTGAAGATGTTCAGCACGTCGTTGACGGCCTCGAGCTCGTACCCGTTGCCGACGCAGAGTCCCTGGTCGGGCGGCTCAAGCGTGAACTGGTTCCCGCCACGCGCATACCGCTGCTGGAAGAAGTTCAAGCCCTCGAAGCCCGTGTTGAACTGCGGGGACGACTTGGCCTTCTTGCCGCTGTTGACGGAAACGCCCTTGCCGACACCCGTCGAGAGGCTGCGGTCAACGATCGTGCCGGGATACGTGCTCGGGCCGGTGGCATCGTCTGTCTGGCCGGGAAACTCGGCCTGAGTGACGTCGCCTGGTCCCGAGGGCGTGTAGTCGCCCGTCTGCGGCGACCCACTCCCCGCGAGCGGAACCTGAGTGGTACCGCCGTCGGCGAGGGCTGCGGGGACGCCTAACGCCGCCGCCACAGCACAGCACGCGAGCGCCACCAGGAGCCGCCGTAATGCTTTCCGCATGGTGATTCCCTCCCCTTCTAGGGCCGAAGAAAGGCAGGTGCCGCGCGGCCGTCGATACCCGCAGCCACCGCCCGCGCGGATGCTGTCACCCTGCCCGATCGCTGTCAAGGGCAGCGCGCCATGGACGCGGTCGGGGCCGGCTGCGTCAACCCGGTCACCTGGCAGCGGTAACGAGCCGTTCGCGGTCGAACGTCGCCGACGTGATCCGCCAGCCGAGTCCGTTGAGGACCAGCAGCGCCGCCGCGAGGCCGACGGCGAGGGCGAGCGTGGCGTGGATCACGTTGTACGCGATGAGCGACGTCACCGCGACCGATGGGAGACTCGCGAGCATGCCGACCTGCTGCGCGACGCGGACGTCGCTCGATCGGGCGGAGATTCCCATGCCGACCCAGATCGACCAGGCGGCCAGGAGCGGGGTGAACAGCAACTGGGCGAGTATCTCCGGGCCCCGCAGGAGCGCCGACGCCACGGCCGGGTGTGCGAAGAGCTGGACGCAGAGGAGAACAAAGGCGTAGACCGCATACGAGATCGCAAGCGACGGGACGACGGCCGCCAGCGCCTTGCCCAGCAGGAACTCCTCGCGGCGAACCGGGGTCGTGAGCACCGGCTCGAGGGTGCCCTGCTGACGCTCGCCGACGACCGCGTAGGCGGCGACCACCGCCGGCACGAGCGCCGGGATGCCCAGCATGTACAGCAGGGGATCCCCGTGCCGTAGCGCGCTCGCCGCTGACGCGGGCAGGGCGAAGACCTGGAGCAGCGGGGGGACGACGAAGATCAGCGGGAGGATCGCCATCGCCGTGACGATGGAGCCGTTGCGCCGGTACTCGCGGAGCTCCTTGCGGACGATGGCGCGGACGCGCCTGGTGCTCACGCTCACCTGCGGCCCGCCTCCTCGTCCTGGTGGATCAGCTCGAGGTAGACGTCCTCGAGCGAGTGGTGCGACTCACCGATCGACAGCACGTCGGCGCCGGCCGCCACGAGCGCCCGGGTGACGGCGGGCGCGGCGACCGCCGATTCGGACACGGCGAGGACGTAGCTGGCGGGGCCGTCCTGGCGCCAGCCGTCGACGGCCGGTAGCCCGGCGAAGACGCCGCCCGGCTCGGGGAGCGGTACAAGGGTCCTGGCCGTGAGCGTCGTGGCGAACAACCGCTCGCGCAGCTCGTCGGGCCGGCCGATCGTGCGCAGAGTCGTGTTCAGGATCGCGACGCGGTCGCAGAGGCGTTCGGCCTCATCGAGGCGATGGGTCGTGAGGAAGATCGTCACACCGCTGCGGCGGAGCGCGGCGATCAGCTCATGGACGTCGCGGGTGGCGACCGGATCCAGCCCAGCGGTCGGCTCGTCGAGGAATAGCACCTCCGGGTCGCTGAGCAGCGCCCTCGCCAGGGCGACCCGCTGGCGCAGGCCTTTGGACAAGGCGCCGCAGGCATCGTTGGCCCGCCCGGCGAGGTTGACGGCGCGCAGGGCGCGGTCGATGCGATCGACCGGGTCGGGCGCCTCGTAGAGGTCGGCGAAACATTCGAGGTTCTCCGTCACGCTCAGGCGCAGATACAGGCCCGGCGACTCGGGCATGACCGAGATTCGCCGGCGGATCTCAACTCCGTTCTCGGGCGTGAGCGGGATCCCGGCGACCGTCGCCGAGCCCGAGGTCGGCGCGATGAGAGTGCCAAGGACTCGCACCGTCGTGGTCTTGCCCGCGCCGTTGCGCGTCCTATGCGGCATGACCAGGTAAAACCAAACAACCGTGCCATTCGATAGGCGGCAGGCGACTGGCTACTGCCCGCCTGGTTGGGCAGAAGGCTAGCGGGAGCGGCTGCGAGGCCTGGCATTGTGCGCGTCCGCCATCGGGGGCTGCCGGGCCTAAACTAGATGCATGAGCGCGATGCGTGAGGAGCTGCACCACTTGGTGGACCTGCTACCGGAGGCCGAACTGCAGCCAGCTCTGGAACTGATCCGCGCGCATGCGGCCGGGGATCACGGCCCGGAAAGAGACCTGCCCTTCTTCGCCTCATTTGAGGCCGATCCGGACCTGGCCGAACGCGCGGAAGAGATCCTCGCCTCGGAACTCGGCCGCTGAGGTGCTGCTGTGCGATACCGGCGTCCTGCTGGCTGCCGGCAACGTCAAGGATCACGCCCACCAGGCATGCCTCCGTCTCCTGCGGCATGCGGAAGGCCCGCTGCTGGTGCCCTCGCCGGCCCTGGGCGAGATCGGGTACCTCCTCCAGTCGCGGGTGGGACCGCACGCTGAGGTGACCTTCCTCCGGTCGTTCGACGGTGATGGGTTCAAGGTCGCCGAAGTTCAGAGCACTGACATCGGCCGCATGGCCGAACTCGTGGAGACTTATCTTGATCTTCCGCTTGGCATCGTCGATGCCGCCGTGGCGGCCATCGCCGAACGCCTTGGGCTGACCGAGATCGCCACGCTTGACCACCGGCACTTCACGGTCATCAGGCCCCGGCACGTGCAGGCATTCACGCTCCTGCCAGGTCCCGGGCATGCCCTGAGCTGACGGCAATGCCGTTCCGTTCTTGCCGTCGGCAGGAGACCCGGCCACATCAGGCACTGCCGAGCGTCATCACGCAGCGCGGCAAGAAGACCATAGGCAGCGAGCACGAGAACCGCTTTCTGCATTCGGGAGTCGATGTGCCGCCTGACCCCAGCCAGTTCCTTCGCGCGTCGGGCCGGTGCTGGTAATACGGGTCGGTGTGGTCGGTGCCGAGCCGCTTCAGCGAGGCGCCGCAGGCCCGGCGCACGTAGTGTGGCCGACCGCTGATGACATAGCCGCCGTAGCCGTCGCCCGGTACCAGCCCGAACTTGGTCGCGATCACCGTCAGGTTGTCCGGAGGTATTCGGCTGCCCGGGCGCGCTCGGCCGCTATCTCGCGGGCACGGGACGGCAGTTCGGCGCCGACCTCGACGGCGAAGTCCAGGTACGCCTGGCGGCCGGGCATCTCCTTCAGGCATTTGGCGACGAGCGTGGCGGCCTGTGAAACGTCACCACGGCGCTCCGCGATCCTCGCGCGCAGGAAGATGAGTTCCGGCCCGGCGAGCGCCGGACTGGCCACGAGCCGGTCCAGCAGTTCGTCCTCGGGGGTGCCCGCGAACCGGTCGAGGAGCATCTCGTGCCACGCGGCGAGGTCGTCCGCCCGCTCCTTGCGCCGGTAACTGGTCTCATCGAAGGTTCCGTACACGGTGCGCGGCCGGCCGGGATCCGCGCGTCCGGCCACCTCCAGCGCCTCCAGGTAGGACTCGGCGAACGTCCGCCACATATCTGGCGTCGCAAGCAACCGGGCAAGCGGAACGGCCAGGGGCGTCTCCTTTTCCGCCACCTGACCGTGGCCCCGGCGGGTCCAGCCGTAGTCTGCCTCCCAGCGGATGAGCTGCTCCGGCGCGCGGCCAGCGAGCGCCGCGAAACCACCGTGCCGGAGTACCGATTCCCACAGCGCGGCCACGGCCTCCGATACCACGAACTTCGCGGCCTCCACCGGATCGTCGGAGTGGACATAGTCGTATCTCTTCATATCGCAGGCCAGGTCGACAATCTTCGCGACGGCCTGCTGCGCAGGTACGGGGTCGCTGGCCGTCAGGGCCGCCAGCGCATCGGCTGCCAGCCGGCGGAACGTATACCGCCACTTCGACCGTTCGGTGTGGTGCACTCGGCGGTCCCCCGCCATATAGGCGCCGTCCTTGGCCAGCTCGGTGAAGGTCATCACCTCGTCCAGGACGCCGACCGGGTCTGGCAGCTCCTTCTTCGGCTTTACCTTCGGCTGATCCTGCGGGCGCAGCTCGTCCTCGATGCGCTCGCGGAGCTGAGCGTTCCCGCGCCAGTAGACGGCCCACAAGATCTTGCGGAGGCGCGCGTCGTCATGCGGTGCTATCGCGGCGTAAAACTCGTCACGGTTCATCCGGTTCGCTGGCATGACACCCGATCGTAGGGCCGGGCGGCCGACTCCCGCAGGGCCAGGCAGGGGCACGCCATCTGCCGCCATCATGCTTCGGATACGGCGCATCGCCGCACAAGCCCGAGCCGTCCCTGGGTTCCCGAAGCCCTCGCCGAGGGCAACACTCTCCGCCGTCTGGTGTACGGCCTGGCGGCGCAGCGCTTGCCTGGCTGGTTATTCAACAGGCGGGATGCCGCTGCCGGATGAATTCGACCGTCTCGCGCGGCGTCACCTCGACGGACAGATCGGACTTCTCTATCGCGATGCCGCGGATACCGCTGATCAGGTCGCCGGCGTTGAGCAGGAGCCTGAGCTGCCCGGCCGGCCCCTCGGCGATCTCGTCCAGGCTCTCTGATGTAACCGCGAGATAGGCGAACTCTCCGAAGTCGCCCGGACTGTGGACCTCGGCCACGGCGCGCTGCGCGTCGGCGGCGTATTGGCGGAGGATCTCCGGCCTGGTGACCCGAACGACAAGCTTGGCGGCTACGGTCAGCCGCACGTCGTCCTGGTTGTCCTCGAAATATGCGATGCCTTCGCCAGCTCCAGGCAATCCATACGGGCTGGGCGGAGGACCCCAGGCCCGCCTGTTTCCGCTCCGCCCTTGCCGTTCGCTCCTGCCGCGCTCACGTGACATTCCGTCACGATAGCGGGTCCAGTGCCGCCTCGTCGGCTTCGGGGACGGTGCCCGGCGCGGTCAGTCAGAGGCCGAGCCAGGGAACGCCGCATCCCGCGGCCAGCAGCGGCTGGGGAGTGTTGAGCGACGGGCCAGCGAAGCGCACAGGTCGCACCTGTCCGCTCATGCCGACGCAGGGGCACCGCAGCACTTCTTGAACTTCTTCCCGCTTCCGCAGGGGCACGGCTGGTTCCGTCCGGTCTTCCCGGCCGGGTGCTGCTTCGCGGCACGCGGCTCGCCTGCCGGCATGGTCGGCGCCGCCCAGGCCGTCGCCCGCCCGGCGCGCCGCCGGTCCTTTTCCGCCTGCTGCCGGAACTCCCTGGCCTCGTCGGGACGGCCGGTCCTGCCGCAGATGTCCGCCAGCCGTCCCGCGATGTGCTCGGCTTCCCGTACGCCGGTGACAGCGTAGCCACGGCGCAGGATCTCTTCCGCCCGCGCGTAGTCCTGTGTCTTGCCGGGACCGTAGGGCGTGTAACAGTCGGCCCAGCCGATCCATCCCCATCCCCAGGCGGGATCGTCGTCCAGCCACGACTGGTACAACTCGTCCGCCTTCTGCTGGTGCCCGGTCTCGAAATAGGAGTCGGCCAGCGCCCTGCGGAAGTTCCCGGTGATCAGCCCGTCTTCACCGGGGAACCTCCGGAGCCACTCAGCGGCCATTTCGAGCCGTGCCGTCCGCGACTCCGGGTCATGTTCCCCGCCATTCTGCAGCGCCATTTCGAGGTCCTGGCACCAGTTGAACAGGGACTGCGTCATCGGGAAACGGCCGTCGAACTCCCTGATCGACCTAGCGCCGGCGGCATCGCACATCCGCAGCACGTCCGACCACGCACCGAGCCAAACCCTGCCGCTGGCGACGAAGTCGTTGCGCTGGTCGGCAGCGTAGCCTTCCTGGATCTTGTCGTCCAGGAGTTCCAGGCATGCCTTCTCCGGCCACCAGCGCTGCCAGAGTTCGGTCAGGCAGATCCAGGCCCAGTCGGCGTTCCAATCGTGCAGCCGGAGCCGCTCGCTGACGACTTCCTCTGCGGACAGCGCTCGGTCGCATAGCCCCGCCAGCTTCTCGCGGTCCGCGTCCACCCCGAGACCACAGAGCTTGGCGAGCAGGTCGTCGTCGCTCATGCCCAAGGCGTACGACCGCAGCGGCCTGCCGCTTGCCGCTACGCGGCGCCGGATATCGTCGTCGCGGACAATCTCCTCCGAGACGATCCGGTCCAGTTCGACCCAGGACATCTTCACGCCCTGTACTCCCTCACATGCCACCCGCCCAGTGCCGGTAGGCGGCGATCCACCGCGCGCCTTTCGGCGGCGGCTCGGGCAGCGGCACGTCGAGGACGGAGATCGCCTGGTGGTGGCCGTCGCGGACGCAGTCGGCGACGATGCCGGACTCCGTCTGGGTGACTTTCTGGACCGTCACCGTCACGCCCAGAACCGTGGTCTCGAAGGGGACCTCCAGGTTGTCCTCGATCATCACGGCGAAGCCGCCCAGTTGCTCGTCATCGCCGTACGCGTCCACCGTGGCCTCCTCGACCAGCGCGTCCAGTTCTTCGTCGCTCAGTTCCGGCATGAGGGAAGCGTACGCGGCGAGCGTTGCCCACGCAGGCCGCTCGGTGCCCGAATAGCATGCATGCGTGAATCTTCCGGAAAGCCTGCCATCGTCCGGCACTCCCGACCTCGCCGCGCTGGCAGCGAAGTCCGCTGTGCTCCGGCGTGCGGCCTCATTGGCTGGCTGGGCCGCGGGTGGGAAGAAGACCCTGACCGCCAAAGGCGTGCTGCGCAAGCAGGACGTGCCAGTCGCGGCCGCGATCATCGGGGTCAAGGCTCCGCAGGCGGTCCGGAGCGCCGCCGACCTACCGGAACTTCACCTGGCCTGGTGCGCCACGATCGGCATGGGCCTGCTCACCGTGGAAGGCGGTAAGGCATCCGGCGGGCCAGAGCTCAAGAGCTGGCCTCCGGACGACGGCACGGGGCTGCTGGAAGCATGGCTGAAGGGCTTCTTCGCGGTTTCGGCTGTTCTGGGCGGCGGGGACCGGGACCTGGGCAGGGACTTCCTCGTTCTCGTTCTGGCGCTGCTGAAAGTGCTGCAGGACGAGGACGCGCCCGCCGGGCGCGGGCTGCTGCGGGAAGTCCTTGAAGAAGCCGACGAGATCTGTGACGAGCACGACCTCGATGCCGATGTGCACAGCGCGCTGTCCGGACTTTCCTCGCACGGGATGCCGAAGATCGAGGGGTTGATGGCGCTGCTCGCCGATTTCGGCATTATCGCCAAGGCGGGAGCCGCTGCGTCAAAGGCGCCTGCCGTCACGCCGCTGGGCGAGTGGGTGGCAAGCTGCCTGGCGGAGGAGGTGTGCCCCGTTCCGCTCGACGCGCAGCTGACGGCCGAAGACCTCATAGAGAGGGTAGCGAACGTCTCCGCGGGCGAGCGGGAGACGCTCGCCGGTAGCTGGCTGGACGCGCGGGACCCCGCGGATGCGGTTCGGGAAATCCTGTCCGCCGCCGAGGAAATGCCGTCCCGGCTGCGCGTGGTGGCGCTCGAACTCGCGGAAATGACCGGGGAAGACGGGTGGCCTGCCTGGCGCGAGATCGCGGGCGACGACGCCCGGCCGCACGCGGCGCGGCACGCCCGTGTGTTCCTGTTCTCGATGGGGCAGGCGCCGGAGCCTGCGCGCGCGGACTGGCAGTGGGTGGGCACCGAGGCCGCCGCTTCGGCGCTCCATGAGGCTGGGCCCGACGAGGCCCTGTGCTGCATCTGGGACGCGATTGACGGCGACGACGACATCGCGAAACGACTCGCCGAGGTGCGCGCGAGCGGCCATCCCGAGGCGGAGCACGTGGCCAGTTCGGTGGAGGCATTTGCCGCGTCGGGCGCGCCGCTCACGATCCGGCAGGGCGTCCAGCTGAAGATCGCGCTCAAGAACGCGAAGCCGCCGGTCTGGCGCAGCGTGCAGCTTCCGCTCACGGCGACGCTCGGCGACCTGCACGCGGCGATCCAGGTCCTGTTCGGCTGGGACGGGGATCACCTGCACGTGTTCCACGCGGGCGGCGTCCGCTACAGCGACCCGTTCTACGAGCTGGAAGGGACCGAGGACGAAGAGGACGCCCGGCTCCGCGGCGCTTTTCCCCCGGGCGGCCCGAAGGTCACGTACGTGTACGACTTCGGTGCCGACTGGGTCCACGAGATCACCCGGCAGAAGATGATCACGCTCGAACCCGGCCAGGACTATCCGGTGTGCGTCGCGTGCGGCGGCAACTCCCCGGTAGAATACCCGTCCGGGGACGAGCCGGAGGAACCGGGGCCATTCGACCAGGCCGCGGTCAACACCGCACTCGCCGGGATTCTCCGCTCCTGATTATCCGATCACCGAGTCAGCAGCGCGTCGCGGACCTCTCGCGGACGCAGTATGTCTGACACGAAACTGGGCCCCTGTCAGGCGCCCAGTTTCGTCCCCACGGGAGCGCCGCGAAGGGGTGCATGTTTCAAGGACGGTGGGCGCGTCCGAGAAGATGACCTCTGATCAGGTGAGCGACAGTCCGCCGGGCGCGTAAGCAATGAATGTCTCAATTCAGTAACGGGCTTGCCCGCGCCGTTGGGGCCGAGAAACCCGAACACCTCGCCGCGGGCGACGCTGAACGACACATCCGCGACGGCGGTGCGACCGCCGAGGTCCTTGGTCAGGTGACTGACTTCGATCGCCGGCGTCCGCCGCCCAGCCCCCGGCGTCCGGGCCGAGGCCTGCCGCCCAGCCCCGTCACCGAACCGCCGGCGCAAGCCGATCAGCCCGGGTGCTCCATCGTCTCTGCCCACATGTCCGCCTTGTCCCGGGCCGGGCCACCGTGCATGCCACGCACACCTCGGTGCGGCCCTTGCCAGAGGAAAATAGATATCAGTATGATAAAAAAGTGTAATCAGATCCGGTCAAGTCGAGGAGGGGCGCATGACTACCCAGAACGCGGCCACCGCAGGCCCGGAACTGCCCAACCGGCGGGTGATCGAGCGCGAGGCGTGGTCAGCGTCCGGCGTGCGGGTCCTCGTGCTCGGCATCGGGCTGCTGCTCGCCGGGGCCGCGCTGTTTTGGCTTGGCGTCGCGGAGGGCCCCGGCGCAGGCCCGACGGCGGCGATCGTGGCCGGCGTCCTCCTCGTTCTGGCCGGTGAGCTAGCAGTACACGGCCTGACGTCTGTCGTCGCCGGCCAGGCACGCGCGGTGCAGCTATTCGGCAGGTACCGCGGAACCATCAGGGACCCCGGTTTGCACTGGGTAAACCCGTTCGCCCGCAGGCGGAAGGTGTCCACCCGGATCCGCAACCAGGAGTCGGCTCAGGCCAAGGTCAACGACGCCGACGGCAATCCGATCGAGATCGCCGCCGTGGTCGTCTGGCAGGTCCACGACACGGCCAGCGCGCTGTACGCCGTCGATGACTTCACCAAGTTCGTCACGATCCAGACCGAGACCGCCGTCCGGCACATCGCCTCCAGTTACCCATACGACAACCGAGGCAGCGGCGCGCTGTCGCTGCGCGACAACGCGGAACAGATCACCCAGCAGCTGTCGGCGGAGATCGCGGACCGAGTCAGGCCAGCCGGAGTGCAGATCATCGAGTCACGCCTCACCCGGCTGTCCTACGCACCGGAGATCGCCCAGGCCATGCTGCGGCAGCAGCAGGCGAACGCCGTGGTCGGCGCCCGGCAGCGGATCGTGGAAGGCGCTGTCGGCATGGTCCAGCTTGCCCTGCAACGGCTCCAGGACGAGAGCGTCGTCGAGCTGGATGAGGAGCGCAAGGCCGCGATGGTGTCGAACCTGCTCGTGGTCCTCTGCAGCGAGCAGGCTACCCAGCCAGTCGTGAACACCGGCTCCCTCTACCAGTGACCGCAGGCACGGAATCGCGGTGAGCGAGCGCAAGAGCGTACTGCTGCGCCTGGACCCCGCCGTCCACGACGCCCTGGCCAGCTGGGCCGCCGACGAACTGCGCAGCACTAACGCCCAGATCGAGTTCCTGCTGCGCAGGGCGCTCGCCGAGGCAGGGCGGCTGCCCCGCCATGCGGGACGGATGCGCCCCCGCGGGCGGCCGCCCGCCGGCAGCCCAGCCGAAACCGGCCCGCCGGCGCAGAGCGATAACCCGTCCGGCTAGTGAGTCCCGGAAGCCGAACCCGGGAGTACGGTCATGTCGCGGATCGAAGCGCCCGGGTGCGGTCGCTCGCCGCGCGGATCGCCGCCTCGCCGCGCTGGCCGGGCTGTGAGTCAGGAGTCAGGCAGGTGAGCGTGGCGCCATTGGTTTTCTGCGATGATGACGTGCGCGCTCGGCTGGACGCCGGCGCGGCGGTC
>WNGE01004991.1_pt1 | contig 15157 bp, 12 predicted proteins | sample 5400651 | NCBI WGS metagenome assembly WNGE01 (sample SAMN13153370, study PRJNA577476) | soil metagenome | isolation source: 60 cm soil or saprolite under grassland replicate 2 | place: USA:California | collected 2016-06-15 | reverse complement strand
CCCGCACCGCCACCCCGCTGTACTTCGTGTGCAGCACCTTCGTGATCGCCGACGTCAGCGTCGTCTTCCCGTGGTCGATGTGCCCAATCGTCCCGATGTTCACGTGCGGCTTCGACCGATCGAATTTCGCCTTGGCCATGACTGTCGTCTCTCCTGTGGCGGGCTAGCGGGAGCCCGTTCGAGGAGTGCCCTTGCCTGCGGCCTTCGCCATGATTTCTTCGGCGATGTTCCGGGGCACTTCCTCGTAGCGGGCGAATTGCATCGTGTAGGTGGCCCGCCCCTGTGTCATGGAGCGGACATCGGTGGCGTATCCGAACATCTGGCCGAGCGGGACGAAGGAGCGGATGACCTGGGCGTTGCCGCGGCTGTCCATGCTGACCACGCGGCCGCGACGGCTGTTGAGATCGCCCACCACCGCGCCCTGGTACTCCGAAGGCACCACGACCTCCACGTCCATCACGGGCTCGAGCAGCACGGGCTTGGCCCTGCGGCACACTTCCTTGAAGCCCATGGAGGCGGCGATCTTGAAGGCCATCTCGCTCGAGTCCACGTCGTGGTAGCTGCCGTCGGTGAGCGATACGCGGACGTCCACCACGGGGTAGCCGGCGAGCACACCCGTCTCCGCCGCCTCCTTGATGCCCTTCTCGACCGCGGGCACGTACTCGCGCGGGATGGCGGGTCCCTTGAGCTTGTTCTCGAAGACCACGCCCGCTCCAGGCTCGGACGGCTCGATCTCGAGCCACACGTCGCCGTACTGTCCGCGGCCGCCCGTCTGCCGGACGAAGCGTCCCTGTGCCTCCGCCTTCTGGCGAATGGTCTCGCGGTAGGCGACCTGCGGCTTGCCAACATTGGCCTCGACCTTGAACTCACGGAGGAGCCGGTCGACGATGATCTCGAGATGCAGCTCACCCATCCCGTGGATGAGGGTCTGGTTGGTCTCGGGATCCACGTTGACCTTGAAGGTCGGGTCTTCCATGGCGAGACGGGCCAGCGACTGGCCGAGCTTCTCTTCGTCGACTTTGGTCTTGGGCTCGATGGCCACCGCGATGACGGGCACCGGGAAATCCATGGACTCGAGCACGACGGGCTTGTTCGGGTCGCAGAGCGTGTCGCCCGTGCGCGTGTCTTTGAGTCCGGGCACGGCCGCGATATCACCGGCCGAGACTGACTCGATCTCCTCTTGCTTCTTGGCGTGCATCCGCACGAGCCGACCGATGCGCTCCTTCTTGTCCCGCGTCGAATTGTAGACGCCGGTGCCCGAGTTGAGGGTGCCGGAATAGACGCGCACGAAGGTGAGCTGGCCCACGAACGGATCGTTCATGATCTTGAAGGCGAGGGCCGAGAACGGTGCCTTGGCATCGGGTTCGCGCGCCTCGGGCTGGCCCGTCTCGGGATTGATGCCCGTCATGGGCGGAACGTCCAGCGGCGAGGGCAAGTAGTCCACGACGGCGTCGAGCATGGGCTGGACGCCCTTGTTCTTGAACGAGGCCCCGCAGATAACCGGGAACAGCTTCATGGCGATCGTGCCCGCCCGCACCGCCGCCTTGATCTCGTCCGGGGTGACCTTCTCCCCGCTCAGGTACTTCTCCATGAGGTGATCGTCCACCTCGGCCAGCCCCTCGATCATCTTCTCGCGGTACTCGGCGGTCTGGTCCTTGAACTCGGCGGGAATCTCCACGGTCTCGAAGCTCTGCCCGAGGTCCTCGCTGTCCGACCAGACGTAGGCGATCTGCTCGATCAGGTTGATCACGCCTTTGAACTGGTCCTCGCGGCCGAGGGGGATCTGGACGGGCACGGCGTGGGCGCCCAAGCGGTCCTTGAGCATGGCGAGGCAGCGGTAGTAGTCGGCCCCCACGCGGTCCATCTTGTTGACGTAGACGATGCGCGGCACCTTGTACTTGTCCGCCTGTCGCCACACCGTCTCGGTCTGGGGCTCGACGCCAGAGACGGCGTCCAGGATGGCGATGGCGCCGTCGAGCACGCGCAGCGAGCGCTCGACCTCCATGGTGAAGTCCACGTGGCCGGGCGTGTCGATGATGTTGATCCGGCAGTCGTGCCAGAAGGAGGTGGTGGCGGCGGACGTGATGGTGATGCCGCGCTCCTGCTCCTGGACCATCCAGTCCATGGTCGCCGTGCCCTCGTGCACCTCGCCGATCTTGTACGACCGGCCGGTGTAATAGAGCACACGCTCAGTGGTGGTGGTCTTACCGGCATCGATGTGAGCCATGATGCCGATATTCCGGGTCCGCTCCAGCGGGTACTGCGCTTCCACGACGCTTCCTTTCCCTCTGCTCGGCGCTACTCAAGAGAAGAGGGGGGTCGAGGCTCCGGCCCCCCTCTTCGAATCTCGGTAACTACCAGCGGTAGTGCGCGAACGCCTTGTTGGCCTCCGCCATCTTGTGAGTGTCTTCTCGCTTCTTCACGGCCGTGCCGCGATTGTTCGCCGCATCGAGGAGCTCGCCGGCCAGCCGCTCCGACATGCTCTTCTCCGCCCGGCGCCGAGCCGCGCCGATAAGCCAGCGCATACTGAGCGCGGTGCGCCGGTCGGGCCGCACCTCGACGGGTACCTGGTACGTCGAGCCGCCGACGCGGCGCGACTTGACCTCGACCGCCGGCTTGCAATTGTCCACGGCCGCCTTGAAGAGCTTGAGGGCGTCCTGCTTCGCCCGGTCCTCCATGGCGCCCATGGCCTCGTACATGATCTTCTCGGCCGTGCTCTTCTTGCCGCCGTACATCATCATGTTGACGAACTTCGCGACAATCCGGCTCCCGTATTTGGGATCCGGTAGAATCTCCCGTCTCGCCGCGCCCGCCCGACGCATTTAGGCGGCGCCTCCGGCCTTCGGCTGCTTGGCTCCATACTTCGACCGGCTCTGCTTCCGGCCCGCCACGCCCGCCGTGTCGAGCGAGCCGCGGATGATGTGATACCGGATACCCGGCAGGTCTTTCACGCGACCGCCCCTGATGAGGACGATCGAATGCTCTTGAAGATTGTGACCGACGCCCGGAATATACGACGTCACCTCGAGACCGTTGGTCAGACGCACCCGGGCGACTTTCCGCAGGGCGGAATTGGGCTTCTTGGGCGTGGTGGTATACACGCGGATGCACACGCCCCGCTTCTGTGGGCAGGCTTCCATGGCGGGCGTTTTGGACTTTTTCCGCACCGCCTCGCGGCCCTGCCTCACCAGCTGATTGATTGTCGGCATATCTCCCCTGTCGATCTCTGAAGACCCCTCCGGATAGCCTAAGCTCCGGTCACTAGGGCCAAAACTCTAACTTTTTACCCGAAATAGGGGCCATTGTCAAGTCGCTGACGCTCCGGCCCCTGCACCCCGCTTAGCCTTCAGCCCGCCTGGGCGATCTCCTCGCCGTCGCCGTCCACCGAGTCGATAATCTCCTCGGCCGGGGCCTCCTCGACGGCCACCGCGGCAACCTCTTCGCCGCCCTGGCTCAGAACCTCGGCCCGCGTGTAGTGGCCAAGGCCGGTGCCGGCCGGGATGAGCCGGCCGACGATGACGTTCTCCTTGAGTCCGCGCAGGTCATCGGTCTTGCCGCTGATGGCCGCCTCCGTGAGCACCCGGGTCGTCTCCTGGAAGGAGGCGGCGGAGATGAAGCTGTCGGTCGAGAGCGACGCCTTGGTGATGCCGAGAAGCACGGGCTTGGCGGTCGCGGGCGGCTTGCCGGCGGCCGTGGCCTTGTCGTTCTCGTCCTGGAAGACGAACTTGTCCACGAGCTCACCCACCACGAAGTCGGTGCCGCCGACTTCCTCGATGCGCACGCGCCGGAGCATCTGGCGCACGATGATCTCGATGTGCTTGTCGTTGATGGTCACGCCCTGCAGGCGATAGACCTCCTGCACCTCGTTCACGAGATAGCGCTGCAGCTCGCGATCGCCGAGGACGGCCAGGTAGTCGTGCGGATTCGGAGAGCCGTCCATCAGCGCCTCGCCCGCCTTCACCCGATCGCCCTCGTGGACGGAGATGTGCTTGCCGCGAGGGATGAGATACTCCTTGGTCTCCCCGTCGTCGGCACGGATGACGATCTTGCGCATGCCCTTCACGAAGCCGGCGAACTCGACGCTGCCGTCGATCTCGGTGATGACCGCCTGCTCCTTGGGCTTGCGCGCCTCGAAGAGCTCGGCCACCCGCGGCAGGCCGCCCGTGATGTCCTTGGTCTTGGTCGTCTCCCGCGGGATCTTGGAGATGATGTCGCCCTGATGCACGTCGGCCCCGTCGGCCACGAGCAAGTGGGCGCCCACCGGCAACATGTAGCGCCCGCGCGTCTCGCCCGCCCCCACCTCGCCTTCGGGGACATCGCCCGCCCCCGCGACCTTGATGGACACCCGCGGCTGGAGCTTCCCTTCCTGGTCCTCGATGATCACGCGCCGCGAGAGGCCGGTGACCTCGTCGAACTCTTCCCGGATGGTCACGCCGTCCACGATGTCACGGAACATCACGGCGCCGCTCACCTCGGTGAGGATGGGGGTGGTGAACGGATCCCACTCCACGAGCAGCTTGCCCATGGTGACCTTGCCTTCGTCCTTGATCTTGATGCGGGCACCCGGCACCACCGGGTACCGCTCCTTCTCACGGCCGCGCTCGTCCACCACCACGATCTCGCCGTTGCGGTTGAGCACGACGATGTCCCCGTCGCGATTCACCACGGAGCGGATGTTGTGGTACTTGACGACGCCCGCGTGCTTGGCGTCGTGCTTGGACGCCTCGACCACGCGGCTGGCCGTGCCCCCGATATGGAAGGTGCGCATGGTGAGCTGCGTGCCCGGCTCGCCGATGGACTGGGCGGCGATAATGCCCACGGCCTCCCCGAACTCCGCGAGACGGCCCGTGCCGAGGTTGCGCCCGTAACACATGACGCAGATGCCTCGCTTCGACTCGCAGGTGAGGGCGGAGCGGATACGCACCCGCTCGAGCCCCGAGTCCTCGATCTTCTGCGCGAGCTCTTCGTTGATCTCCGTCCCCGCCTGCACGATGATCTCCCCCGTGAAGGGGTCACGGATGTCCTCGGCCGCCACCCGGCCCAGCACGCGGTCCCGGAGCGACTGGATGATGTCGCCGCCCTCGACGAGAGGGGCGGCGTCGATGTACTTCACGGTGCCGCAGTCGTATTCGGACACGATCACGTCCTGGGACACGTCGACGAGCCGGCGGGTCAGATACCCGGAGTCCGCCGTCTTGAGCGCGGTGTCGGCGAGACCTTTGCGCGCCCCGTGGGTGGAGGTGAAGTACTCCAGCACGGTCAGGCCTTCGCGGAAATTCGAGGTGATCGGCGTCTCGATGATCTCGCCCGACGGCTTGGCCATGAGGCCGCGCATGCCCGCCAGCTGCCGGATCTGTTGCTTCGAGCCTCGGGCACCCGAGTCGGCCATCATGTAGATGGGGTTGAACTCGCCGCCCTGCTCCCCGCCCTCCAGCTCACGGAACATGGCGTCGGCGATCTGCTCCGTGGTGTGCGCCCAGATGTCGACGACCTTGTTGTAGCGCTCGCCGTTGGTGATGACACCGTCCTGGTACTGCTGCTCTACCTCGTTGACCTGCTTGCGGGCGCGCTCGATCAGCTCGCCCTTGGAAGAGGGGATGTGCATGTCCTGGATACCGATGGAAAGCCCGGACAACGTGGCGTAGCGGAAACCGATGTCCTTGAGGTCGTCGAGGAAGGCCACGGTCACCTCGTTGCCCAGCCGGTTGTAGCAATCGGCGATGAGGGTCCCGATCTCCTTCTTCTTGAGCTCCTTGTTCACGAAGCGGAGCGACTCGGGCACGACGTCGTTGAGCAGAGTGCGGCCCACCGTCGTCTCGATCACCCCGCCGTTGTAGCGCAGACGGATTCGCGCCTGCAGGTCCACGTCCTCGTTGTCATAGGCGATGCGCGCCTCTTCCGGGTCGGCGAAGAGCCGGCCCTCGCCCTTGGCGCCGGCGCGCTCTTTGGACAGGTAGTAGATCCCGAAGACCATGTCCTGGGTGGGGATGGCCACGGGGGCGCCGTTGGACGGCGACAGGATGTTGTTGGCCGAGAGCATCAGCACCTGCGCCTCCATCTGCGCTTCCATGGAGAGGGGCACGTGCACGGCCATCTGGTCGCCGTCGAAGTCCGCGTTGAAGGCGGTGCAGACGAGGGGATGGATCTCGATGGCCTTGCCCTCGACGAGGATAGGCTCGAAGGCCTGAATACCCAGGCGGTGGAGAGTCGGCGCGCGGTTCAGGAGCACCGGATGCTCCGTGATGACCTCCTCGAGGATGTCCCACACCTCCGGCCGCTCCTTCTCCACGAACTTCTTGGCCGCCTTGATGGACGAGGCGATGCCCCGCTCCTCCAGCTTGCGGAGGATGAAGGGCTTGAAGAGCTCGAGGGCCATCTTCTTCGGCAAGCCGCACTGGTGGAGCTTGAGGTACGGCCCCACCACGATCACGGAGCGCCCGGAATAGTCCACGCGCTTGCCGAGGAGGTTCTGCCGGAAGCGGCCCTGCTTGCCCTTGAGGGTGTCGGAGAGCGACTTGAGGGGCCGGTTGTTCGGGCCCGTGATAACCCGGCCGCGCCGCCCGTTGTCGAACAGCGCGTCCACCGCCTCCTGGAGCATCCGCTTCTCGTTCCGGATGATGATCTCGGGCGCCCGCAGCTCCATCAGCCGCTTCAGCCGGTTGTTCCGGTTGATGACGCGCCGGTAGAGGTCGTTGAGGTCCGAGGTGGCGAAGCGGCCCCCGTCCAGGGGCACGAGCGGACGCAGCTCGGGCGGGATGACGGGGAGGACTTCGAGGATCATCCACTCCGGCTGGTTGCCGGACTTGAGAAAAGCCTCCACGACCTTGAGCCGCTTGACGATCTTCTTGCGCTTCTGGGCGGAGGTCTCAACACCCATGCCGCTGCGCAGCTCGCGCGCGAGCACGTCCATGTCCATGGCGCGCAGCAGCTCGCGAATGGCCTCGGCCCCCATACCGACGCCGAAGGCGTCGTGGCCATGCTCCTCCTGCAGCTTGCGCGTCTTGTCCACCGCGAGCAGATCCTTCTTCTTCAGCCCCGGCACCTTGCCGGGCTCGAGGACCACGTACTCCTCGAAGTAGAGGATCTTCTCCAGCTCGCGCAGCGACATGTCGAGGAGCTGGCCGATGCGGCTCGGCAGCCCCTTGAAGAACCACACGTGCGACACGGGGGAGGCGAGCTCGATGTGCCCCATACGCTCGCGGCGCACCCGGGCCCGCGTGACCTCCACGCCGCACTTGTCGCAGATCACCCCGGCGAACTTCATGCGCTTGTACTTGCCGCACGCGCACTCGTAGTCCTTGGTCGGCCCGAAGATACGGGCGCAGAACAGACCGTCCCGCTCGGGCTTGAACGTCCGGTAGTTGATGGTTTCCGGCTTCTTGACCTCGCCGTGCGACCAGTCACGAATCTTCTGCGGCGCGGCCAGCTTGATGCGGATGGCGCCGAAGGTCATGGGTTTCGGGTGACGATCGAGGATGCCCCAGAGGTCCCGCGCAGGCTTCTCCTCGCGAACGAGGCTGCCGAATGTCCGGTCCGTCAGCATTCTGGCGATCTCCTTATGACTCTGTTCGCCTCGGAAGGCGGGGCACCCAGCCCCGCCGCGTCCAGCGGCTCACGCGCTCTTTGCTACGCCGTCGGCTTCTTGGCGTCCTTGGGCACGAGCTCGACGTCGAGGGCCAGACTCTGCAATTCCTTCACGAGCACGTTGAAGGATTCCGGGGTACCAGGCTCGAGGAAGTTTTCTCCCTTCACGATAGCCTCGTAGATCCGGTTGCGACCCTCGACATCGTCCGACTTGACCGTGAGCATCTCCTGCAACGTGTGGGCGGCGCCGTACGCCTCCAACGCCCACACCTCCATCTCGCCGAAGCGCTGGCCGCCGAACTGCGCCTTGCCGCCCAGCGGCTGCTGGGTGACGAGGGAGTACGGCCCGATCGACCGCGCGTGCATCTTGTCGTCCACGAGATGGGCCAGCTTCAGGATGTAGATCTGGCCTACCGTCACTTCCTGATGGAAGGGCTTGCCCGTGCGCCCATCGTAGAGCCGCGTCTTGCCCGACTGGGGGAGGCCCGCCTGCTTCAGGTGCTCGCGGATCTCCCCCTCGGTCGCCCCGTCGAACACGGGGCTGGCGACCCAGACCCCGAGAGCCTTGGCCGCCCAGCCGAGATGGGTCTCGAGGATCTGACCCACGTTCATACGCGAGGGGACCCCGAGCGGATTCAGCACGATCTCCACGGGCGTACCGTCGGGCAGGTACGGCATGTCTTCCTCGGGGAGCACCCGGGAGACGACACCCTTGTTGCCGTGGCGACCGGCCATCTTGTCGCCGACGGAGAGCTTGCGCTTCACCGCCACGTACACCTTGACCATCTTGATGACGCCCGGAGGGAGATCGTCGCCGCGGCGCAGCCGGCCCACCCGCTCCTCGAGCATGCGATCGAAGAAGGCGATCTGATCGTCCGCCAGCTCCTCGATTCGCTTGATGGTGTTGGCGAGGCCCTCGTCTTCCTTTATCTTGATCTTCTTCAGCTCGGCCCAGGAGAAGTTGTCGAGCTCTTCCCGGTCGATCTTGTCGCCCTTCTTGGCGATCCGGTCCTTCTTGATGGGGTCGGCCATGTCCTGGGTGAGCGTCTTGCCCACCAGGATGTTCTTGAGCTTCTGGTCGCGCTCCATCTCGACCATGGCGATCTCGTCCTGGTAGTCCTTCTCCAGGCCCGCGACCTCCTCTTCCTCGATCGACTTGGCCCGGTCGTCCTTGTCCACGCCCCGGCGCGAGAACACCTTGACGTCGACCACCGTACCCTCGATGCCCGGGGGAACGGTGAGGGACGTGTCCCGCACGTCTCCCGCCTTCTCTCCGAAAATCGCCCGCAGGAGCTTCTCCTCCGGGGTGAGCTGCGTCTCGCCCTTTGGCGTGATCTTGCCCACGAGAATGTCGCCCGCCTTGACCTTGGCCCCGATGCGGACGATGCCCGAGTCGTCGAGGTCCTTGAGAGCCTCCTCGGAGACATTCGGGATGTCCCGCGTGACTTCTTCCTTGCCCAGCTTGGTATCGCGGGCCTGCACCTCGAACTCCTCGATGTGAATCGAGGTGTAGCGGTCGTCCTTGACCAGCCGCTCGGACACGAGGATCGCGTCCTCGAAGTTGTAGCCGCCCCACGGCATGAAGGCGACGAGCACGTTGCGGCCGAGGGCCAGCTCGCCCTGGTCGGTCCCCGGCCCATCCGCGATGACGTCGCCTGCATGCACCCGGTCACCCTTCTTCACGATCGGCCGCTGGTTGATGCAGGTGTTCTGGTTCGAGCGGCGGTACTTGGTCAGGTTGTAGATGTCCAGGGGCAGATCCTGGACCGGATCTGCCTTCTTGGAGCGGGTCTCCGCGCGCACCACGATGCGGTTTGCCGAGACGTATTCGACCACCCCGGGCCGACGCGAGAGCACCACCGCCCCCGAGTCGCGGGCCACGATGTGCTCCATGCCCGTGCCCACGTAGGGCGCCTCGGGCTGCAGGAGCGGCACGGCCTGGCGCTGCATGTTCGAGCCCATGAGGGCGCGGTTGGCGTCGTCGTTCTCCAGGAAGGGCACCATGGCCGCCGCCACCGATACGAGCTGCTTCGGCGACACGTCCATGTAGTTGAGCTCCTCCGGGGAAACCATCTTGTACTCACCGCCCTTTCGCGCCGACACGCGCTCGCGCACGAAGCGGCTGCGCGCGTCGAGCTCGGCGTTGGCCTGGGCGATGACGAACTGCTCCTCCTCGAGGGCGGTCAGGAACACGATCTCGTCCGTCACCGCCCCGCCCTGCACCCGGCGGTACGGCGTCTCGATGAAGCCGAACTCGTTGATCCGGGCATAGGTGCTGAGCGACGAGATGAGACCGATGTTCGGGCCTTCCGGCGTTTCGATCGGGCAGATGCGCCCGTAGTGCGTGGGATGCACGTCGCGCACCTCGAAGCCGGCCCGCTCGCGCGAGAGACCCCGGGGCCCGAGAGCGGAGAGGCGCCGCTTGTGGGTCAGCTCGGCGAGGGGATTGGTCTGGTCCATGAACTGGCTCAGCTGCGATGAGCCGAAGAACTCCTTCACCACCGCGGAGACGGGCTTGGCGTTGATCAGGTCGTGGGGCATCAGGTTGGTGATGTCGGAGATCGACATCCGCTCCTTGACCGCCCGCTCCATGCGCGTGAGCCCCACCCGGAACTGGTTCTCGAGCAGCTCGCCCACCGAGCGGACACGCCGGTTTCCGAGGTGGTCGATGTCGTCCGTGGGCTTGGTGCCGAGCCGCACCATGAGCAGGTGCCGGATGACGGAGACCACGTCCTCCCCGCGGAGGGTCTTGATATTCAGGTTGGCGTTGATGCCGAGCTTCTTGTTGATCATGAAGCGGCCCACGCGCGCCAAGTCGTAGCGGCGCGGGTCCATGAACATGCCGCGGAAAAGCGCCCGTGCCGAGTCCACGGTGGGCGGATCGCCGGGGCGGAGGCGACGGTAGATCTCGACGAGGGCCTCGTCAGGATTCTTGAAGTGGTCGCGGGCCAGTGTCTCGAAGACCGAGGCGTCGGCCTTGCCGGGCACGATGGTGAGGAGCTTGAGGGCCGAGATCTTGCGCGCCATGAGCTGGGTGAGGAGGGTCTGGGTGAGCTCCTGGTTGGTCTCGACCAGCACCTCGCCCGTGTCGGCGTCCACCACCCGCTCGGCGGTGCGGCGGCCCACCAGCGAGTCCGCCTTGACGGGGATCTTGGTCACCCCCGCCTCGATCAGCTTCTCGATGAGCTTGGGATTGAGGGTCTTGCCCGCGGCCACCAGCGCGTCGCGGTGCCGCGGCGGCTTGACGTCGTCCGCCACCTTGACCCCGTTGTGGGCCTCGGCGTGAAGCTTGACCCAGGCGTTGCGGTCCTCGAAGCTCAACACCTCCTCGGCATCGTAGAACTGCCCGAGGATCTCCGCGTCGGAGATGATGACGCCCTTCTCGAGGAAGGTGAAGGCACGCAGGAAGGCCGTGGCCAGCATCTTCCGGCGGCGGTCCACCCGCACGAAAAGGATGTCGTTGGCATCGAACTCGAATTCGACCCACGACCCGCGATAGGGAATGACGCGCGCCGAGTACAAGAGCTTGCCCGAGGCGACGGTCTTGCCCTTGTCGTCGTCGAAGAAGACGCCGGCCGAGCGCTGGAGCTGTGACACCACCACGCGCTCGGTCCCGTTGATGATGAAGGTACCCTTTTCCGTCATGAGCGGGAGCTCGCCCAGATACACTTCCTGGCCGCGCTGCTCACGGATGGTCCGGGTCTTCGCTTCCTTGTCGTGGTCGTAGACGACGAGCCGCAGCGTCACCTTCAGGGGAATGGCGAAGGTCATCCCCCGGTCGTGGCACTCCTCGACCGTGTACTTCGGATCGCCGAAGTGATAGCTGTCGAACTCGAGGAGAGCGTTGTCGTTGTAGTCCGCGATGGGAAACACGGACTTGAACACCGCCTGTAACCCCGTCTCCTCGCGACGCTCGGGCGCCACGTCCTTCTGGAGAAACTGCTCGTACGACCGCTTCTGGATCTCGATGAGATTGGGGATCTCAACGATGGACGGAATCTTGCCGAAGTCCTCGCGGGTTCGACGCCCGCACTGGATCGTGCTAGCCATACACCCTCCGCGCCCCCGCGGCGTCAAGCCGCCGGGTGCTCAACCCCGACCGGCTGGCCGGGGCTCCACGTTGGTTGAAGGGGGCTCGTGCCCCCGTTCCAAGTTTTCTCGCGCGCAGGGAGGTTATTTGACTTCCACCGTCGCCCCTACCTCCTCGAGCTTCTTCTTCATGTCCGCGGATTCGGCCTTGGCCACCTTCTCCTTCACCGCCTTCGGCGCGCCATCGACCAGGTCCTTGGCCTCCTTGAGGCCCAAGCCTGTCAGCTCGCGCACGACCTTGATCACCTGGATCTTCTTCTCGCCCGCTGCCATGAGCACGACGTCGAACTCGGTCTTTTCTTCGGCGGCCGCGCCGCCGGCCGCCGCGCCACCCGCGGCGGGCGCCGCCACTGCCACCGCCGCCGCCGCCGACACGCCCCACTTCTCCTGCAAGAGCTTCGAGAGCTGGGACGCCTCCAGCAGCGTCAGCGTGTCCAGCTTCTCTGCGATCTCTTCGATATTCGTTGCCATGTCATCCGCCTCCGTGTGTGGTTGCTACGTCTCTTGATGAAAAACGCTTGTCTCAGGCCGGCTCGGCGGCGTCTTTGCCCCTGGCCTCGAGCACGTACACGATCTCCCGGAGCGGTGCCTGCAGGAGACTCACGAGCTGAGCCATCGGCCCCTGCACGGCGCCCACGATCTGGCTCCGGATCTGCTCCTTGGACGGAAGGTCCGCCAGGGCCTTGAGCTCCACCGGCTGGAGCACCTTGCCTTCCACCAGGCCGAGCTTGATCTGCAGCTGCGGGTTGGTGCGGACGAAGGCCTGGAGGGCCTTGGCCACCGCCACGGGATCCTGCTTGCTGAACGCGAGCCCCGTCGGGCCCTTGAGATACGCGCCGAGCGCGTCGAGGTCTCCGCCCTTGACCGCGATCCGGGCCAGACGATTCTTGACCACCTTGTACTCGGCCGCCACCCCTTTGAGCTGCTTCCGCAGTTCGGAGAGCTGCGCCACGCTCAGGCCGCGGTATTCGGTCAGCACCGCGGTCTTCACGCCACCCAGCCGCTCCTTGAGGGCTTCGACGCTGTCTGTCTTCGCTTGAGTCGGCACGTCCCTGCTCCTTGTTCGCCTAGACCTGCTTCTTGAACTGGTTCGCGACCCGCAGGGCGTCGACAGGGATGCCCGGCCCCATGGTGGTGGACAGGGTCACCGTCCGCAGATATACGCCCTTGGACGCCGCCGGCTTCGCCTTGACGATGGCTTCGAGCAGTGCCATCGCATTGGCCACGAGATGCTCCTTCGCGAACGACTTCTTGCCCACCTGCACATGGACATTACCGGCCTTGTCGACGCGGAACTCGACTTTGCCCGCCTTGACCTCGCGCACGGCGCGCCCCACGTCGAAGGTGACGGTGCCGAGCTTGGGGTTCGGCATCAGTCCCCGCGGACCCAGTACCTTGCCGAGCCGTCCCACCTGCCCCATGAGATCTGGAGTGGCGATCGTCGAGTCGAAATCCATGAAGCCCCCCTGGATCTTCTCCACGAGATCTTCGGCTCCCACCACGTCGGCACCCGCCTCGCGGGCCTCGCGCTCCTTCTCGCCCTTGGCGAACACGGCCACGCGCACGGCCTTGCCGATACCGTGGGGCAGCACGATGGCCCCGCGCACCATCTGGTCGGCGTGCTTCGGATCGACGCCGAGCCGAAGGGACACGTCCACGCTCTCGTCGAATTTCGCGGCCGGGGCCTGGGCCACGATGTCCACGGCCTCTTCGATCGAATAGCTCCTGGTACGATCGACGAGCGCTTCCGCCGCCTTGAATCGCTTGGTCATGACCGCCATGTCGTCACTCCGTGGTTTTTGATCATTGCAGGCTAGACCACATCGATCCCCATGCTGCGGGCCGTGCCTTCGACCGTACGCATGGCGGATTCGATCGAGTCCGTGTTGAGGTCGACCATCTTGGTCTGCGCGATCTCGCGAACCTGGGCTTTCGTCACCTTGCCGATCTTGTCCTTGTGCGGCACGGCCGACGCCTTGGCAATGCCCGCCGCGCGCTTCAAGAGAATCGCCGCGGGGGGCGTCTTCACCACGAAGGTGAAGGATCGATCCTGGTAGATGGTCACGACCACGGGCAGGATGAGCCCGTCCTGCGACTGGGTCTGGGCATTGAACCCCTTGCAGAACTCCATGATATTGACCCCGTGCTGGCCGAGGGCAGGGCCTACGGGCGGCGAGGGGTTCGCCTTGCCGGCCGGGATCTGCAGCTTCACCATTGCCTGAACTTTCTTCGCCATGGATCAGAGCCTCTCCACCTGGTAGTACTCGAGCTCCACCGGCGTCATCCGCCCGAAGATCGCCACCATGACCTTGAGCTTCCCGCGCTCCGGATTGAGATCGTCGATGCTGCCCTGGAAGTTCACGAACGGCCCCTCGATCACCCGCACCTTGTCCCCCTTCTGGAAGGTGGACTTGAGCTTGGGCTTCTCGGCGCCCTCCTCCATCTGCCTGAGAATGCCTTCGACTTCCTCAGCGGGCAGGGCCACGGGCTTGGCCCCCGATCCCACGAAACCGGTGACCTTGGGCGTCGAGCGCACGAGGTGCCAAGTGTCGTCGGTCAACTCCATCTCCACGAGAAGGTAGCCCGGGAAGAATTTCTGCTCGGTCTCGATCTTCTTGCTCTTGCGGATCTCGCGCACTTTCTCCGTGGGAACGATCACGCGTCCGAAGAAGTCTTGAAGATTGAAGATCTTCGCCCGCGACTCGATGGCCGACGCCACCTTGTTCTCGAACCCCGAGTAGGTGTGGACGACGAACCACTGCTTCGCAGACGTGCTGGTCTCACTCATCAGGCCATTACCCCCGTCGTCCCATGCCCGAACCCCGGCTTTTGCACTATCCCCATCGGAGCACCCGGTCCACGACCCAGGAGAGCGCCACGTCCACCGCGGCGAGGAACACCGCAAGCAGGACCACCACCGCCAGGACCACCGCGGTCGAGTTGATCACGTCCGCTCGGCTGGGCCACGTCACCCGCCGGAACTCGCCCGCCACCTCGCGGAAGAACTGCTTGACGCGCTCGAAGAACTCCATGTCCTCTCGTTCGTTCCTGACTACGCTCGCACTGCACGAATCTGGCAGGCGTGGAGGGATTCGAACCCCCATCCCCCGGATTTGGAGTCCGGTGCTCTAGCCGTTAGAGCTACACGCCTCCGAAACTATCGGGCCCCGCACCCCCGGCGCGCTCTCCGCCCTACTTCGACTCTTTATGCGGATTGTGCTTCCGGCACCACTTGCAGAACTTCTTGATCTCCATGCGGTCCGGATGCGTCCGCTTGTTCTTGGTCGTCGTGTAGTTCCGCCGCTGGCATTCCGTGCAGGCGAGCGAGATGATGTCGCGCATCGCCTACTCCGCGATCTCCGCGACGACGCCGGCGCCCACCGTGCGCCCCCCCTCGCGGATCGCGAACCGCAACTCCTTCTCCATCGCCACCGGCTGGATCAGCTCGATCGTCATCGTCACGTTGTCCCCCGGCATCACCATC
>WNGE01004988.1_pt1 | contig 15159 bp, 17 predicted proteins | sample 5400651 | NCBI WGS metagenome assembly WNGE01 (sample SAMN13153370, study PRJNA577476) | soil metagenome | isolation source: 60 cm soil or saprolite under grassland replicate 2 | place: USA:California | collected 2016-06-15 | reverse complement strand
AATGGCGCGATCCCGTGCGGTCCTTCGATAAGCGCTGGTGCAGGCACGGTAACCACCCCTCCACCTACCGCAGATACGACGACAACGACCAATCCCAGCGTCAACTCAAGCACGAGTACTAGCGCGCAGCCAAGCAGTTCCTCCACTGCTCCCGGAGCAACAGGGACGGCTCAAGCCACTAATTCGTCAACAGGTACGGAGCACAGCACCGTGAGCACGCCGAGCACGCCGCCAAACAGCACGACGACTGGTACTACGACAACCGGAACGCCTCCGGCAGGCAGTGCGCCCGGAACCTCGGGCCTTCCTCCTTGCCCTTCGCCTTCCCAGCCACCGCAGCCTCAGGGAGCCGGAAGCCCGCAATCGAGGCAGTAGTCGATGCCGGAAGCCGGCGAGCTTGCGTTCATTGAGTGCATTCTCCAGATTCGACAGCTGTGAGTAGAGGCGCGTTGATCGATCAGTTGAACGCCGAAAGATGACCGGTGTGCCTCAGAAACGGATCTCAAGGCGGTGATGGAGAACGTGGACGTCTCGGCGGACAGGATGCGTGACCCGCCTGCCGCCGTTCCGCTTCGGACGAGTCTGAGACAGGGAAACGGCAAAAACCTGTACCGCATCACTGTTCCGCCTACCTGAGGGAAGACTAGCGCAGAAAAAGTCCCCATTTGTATCCGGTATACCGCATAGATTACCTGAACTGGGAACTGTAGACGCGTGCTGGGAGCGCACCAGCCGATGGGAATCGGCTCGCGGGACAAAGATCCGCGCACGCCCCCGCTGTACCACAAATCCTGTAAGAAGCACTGGCGGACGACTGTTGTGCATCTCAGTGTCGTGCAGATGAGATTATCGACGATTCCACACCGGCCCGGAATCGGAGAGCCCGCATTCTTGCTTCCGGGCGAGCGCACCAATGGCGAGGGCAAGCCGATTGGCAATCGCATTCTTCTCTCGCTTCCGGAAGGCGAGTACAAGGCTCTGCGCCCTTCTTTGACCTTCGTTCACTTGCCGCACCATGCCAGCCTGCACGAGCCCGGCGAGAGGATTGAATTTGTTTACTTTCCGAACCGCGGCTTGGTTTCTCTCGTCGTGGTGATGAGGGAAGGGAAGACCGTGGAAGTGGGTGTGGTTGGAAGCGAAGGATTGATAGGAACGCAAGCGGCAGTGGGCCTGCACCGAAGTCCGCACCGCGCCGTTGTGCAGATTGCAGGGGACGCACTCCGGATCCGGATAGATGCCTTGCGGAGTTTGTTGCCGTCGACTCCCTGGCTCCAATTCCTGACCAGCCGGCACGCCGTGATCCAGGGCATGCAAGCCGCCCAGTCGGCTGCCTGCAACCGGCTCCATGGGATTGAACAGCGGCTTGCACGCTGGTTGCTGATCATGCAGGACCGAATGAATGAGGGCTTGCTCCGCATCACCCACGATTTCCTGGCGGCCATGCTCGGAACTGACCGGCCCAGCATCAGTCTGGCTGCCGGCATTCTTCAGAGAAAAGGGACAATTGAATATAGCCGCGGTGCGGTAAGAGTCCTCAACCGGAAGAAGCTTGAGGAATGCGCCTGCGAGTGCTATGGAGTGATCCAGCAGTTCAACGGTCCCTTGGGTCTCAGGTAGTCAGTGGATTACATAAGACGCACTACCGGCAACTTTTTCGTGCCAGCCTCAGTTATGTTCATCAAGCGAGCTATGTAGCTTGTGCGGATCGTGCTGAAGGGCGCGTAACTAAACGTCGAAAACTCGGTACGCGGTTGCCGGCCGTTGCGACTGCAATAGTGTGATCGCGACGTTGTGAACCGGGATTCCAGCCGTTGTTTTGCCAGTCAAACTCCCATGATGCGCATGTCCGTGGACGATCAGGTCCGCGCCGTGCCGGTCCACCACTTCAGAAAGGCGTGAATTGCCCAGGTAGGGATAAATCTCCGGTGCTTCGCCCGCTACCGTCCCGAGAACGGGCGCGTAGTGCAGCACCACCACCCGTTTGGCAGTTCGGAGTTGAGACATGGCGCGCTCCAGTTTCATGGCCTCGTCGAGCGAAGCTTTCACAAAGGCCTTGATCTCCGGCTCGCCGAACGCGGTCAGCACACCACGGCCAAAGCCGCCGATAAAGCCTTTAGTGCCGGCGAAACCGACCCCATCCCGCTCGTAGCCCGTGCCGTCCAGCACCTTGATCCCTTCCGAGGTCAGCATCCGCGTGAGTTCGGCTTCCTGGCCGCTTTCGTAATCATGGTTTCCCAGCACGACGACGGTAGGAATTCTGAGACGCACTAGAACGTTGACGAGCGGTTCCATCTCTTCCGGGCGGCCAAAGTTCGTCAGGTCCCCGGCCACCACCAGGACGTCGGCTTCTTCCCGAACGCGGCCGAGCTGTTCTTTGAGAATGCCCGGAGTTTGGGTGGAGTAGTGAAGGTCGGCAGTCGCGGCAATTCTCATCGATACGCGCTACGCTGCGCCCTCTCTCGCTCCGATAGCGTCGCACGGCCATCGGATAATCTTTGCCTGGCAAGCGCGGTACTCGGAGAGCAGATCATCGAGTCCCCACTCTTTCACATCAATCGCGAACATGTTTTCGTCCACCAGGCTGCCACGGAAGCGAGCCGTCGGGTCAGGATTCAACAGCCCGAGCATCAGCCGATTTACAAGCTGAGTCCAAACCAGGAGAGGGACATAGTGGCCTTGAGCCGGGTAAATATATCGAAACAAAACCAGAGCCCAGAGCAGCAGCTCCCAGTGAGCCCCAATCAACTCGAGGATCCGGCTCCAATCGAGCCGCCCGCCGGTGGCGTAGATGATGTGAGCAATGTCAGCGCCATCGAATCGTTCCCGGCGTACTACGAACATCTTGGAAGCCAGCAATTCTTCGGCGGCGAGGATTCGGGTTGGAACTCCCAGGATTACGGCCGGTCGCGCTCGAGCAATCCAGGTGTCGGTGACGGTGAGAGCGGCATTACTCATCCCGGTGATGAAATCGACGAAGAAATCGTCGCGGCGGGCTTTGGCTAGCCAGACCGGATCGCAGATCTCGCATCGAATGCCATGCTTGCGCAAAAGATCCAGCGCCAGGCATGCTGTTTCCGACGTAAGGAAAATGTCCAAGTCCTTGGCGGAGCGCCGGACTCCGGTGTGCTCCTGCAACGCGAAAGCCCCTGAAACCGCGTGAGGGATCCGATGCTCTGTGAGGAGCCGGAGGACGTCCTGATAAAGACGCTCTTGATCTGCGTGGAGTTCATGCTCGACCGACGAACTCACGGGCAAAACTGTCTCCCCGAATGACATAGTGTCGGATTGGATGTGATGCCTTAGGGCGGGGTTGGTTGAGCAAAGGACAGCGATTGAACTCGGCGGGAAGCGACCCGGCATCGGGAAGCCCGGCCGCGTTCGGTTGACTAGCGGTTTGGGCCGGCGCTCTGAGGGTTTGCCTTTGGGCGGGCGGACGCTCCGCGTTCCTGTTTACCTCCGCGGTGTACTTACGCACTGCGGAGAGAAACCGCTCTGAACCCCTGCGGCGCCGCTACCCGCCCGCTGAGAATATCCTTGAACGGCACCGGTTTGCCCTACAAGACATGCGTGTCATCGTCGTCCTGCTTGATTACGGCGCCATTCAATTCCAGCCCCGCTCGAAAGCAGGTGCTCCATGCCCCTGGTCGTTCATGATCAGCATGACCAGGTTCAACTGCTTCCCCACCCCGAAGGGCTACAGAAAGTCTTGAGAACAACTACAGCGCTGGCGGGATTGTTCCGGCCGTGCCCAACCCCTATGCTCACGGCAGTACACATGTTCCCTCAGGTACCCACCCCCCAGGCAGGTGCCGGCCGTCCCAACCGATTGGATCGGCACTTGCCTCTCGCCTTCCCCCGACGTGCTGGTGCTTATACTCGACAATGCTAACGATTCTGCTGTCTGCAGATTGCCGCCGAATCTGATGAAGGGGGAATCTTCCAAACTCCCCAATGTTCAGGAATCGCGTAGGAGTAACAGATTAACGTCTTGACAAAAGATCGCACGCGGCTGCCCAGACAGGGGGCGATGGCTGGTTCGAATTCACCAGTCCACTCGGATGCGAAGCTTGATGAGATGATTACGGAACGCAAGCCGGATCCGGGCCGGCACTAGACCTTCATAAGGCCGTTGAATAAGTGATTGCCCACTCGTGTACTACAGCGATTACCGGATCGAATGACGCCATCTTTTGCCCTAGTATCCTGAACCGGGGAGGAGAATGCGATCAACTCGGACCAACTTCAGGGCAAGTGGAAACAGATGAAAGGCTCCATTAAGGAGCGCTGGGGCAAGTTGACGGATGGCGATGTCGACATCATCAACGGACAAAACAATCGCTAGTTGGAAAAATACAGGAGAAGTACGGCATCGAAAAAAAAGAGGCGCAGCAGGTGGATGATGGGATTCGCATGGCTCTAGCGAAACTGAACATGAGAGACGCCGCGCGAGTTAGCCAATCTCGAAAACGAACCGCGGTTTGCAGGGGACCCGGGTTGCACTTCCCCGTTTTCTTCCGGTCCGGCGCCGCGACCTTCTACCATGCTCACTTGGCCATCGGCCATAACAATCTGGATGTATGGACTTGGACGTTCGCGTATCCGAGAGGCTCTCTCGTGTGGATCTCGAATATGCGAACTGGGGTCAGTCTTGGGAGACCTATGTGGCGACTCGGATTCTAATCGCCGATGACAGCCCGGTCGTTCGCCAGTGTCTGGGGCGACTCCTCTGCCGCCACCTGGGCTGGGAAGTCTGTGGCGAAGCCAGCGACGGAGGTGATGCCCTTCGCAAGGCGCAGGAACTGACTCCAGATGTCGTCGTCCTTGATTTCATGATGCCCGGCAAGAACGGGATTGAGGTCGCCCGTGAGATCGCCAAGCTTCTCCCCAAGATCCCAATCCTGCTTTGCAGTGTCTTTCTCACGCCCCAACTCGTCGACCTGGCGCGCGGGGCCGGGATCGCCGGGACGTTGTCCAAGGGAGATCTGAATAAGGTGATTCCTTGTGTTGAGACCCTTCTCCGCGGGGGCACATTCTTCTTCTCCGACCACCAGGTGGGCGGCCAGGAAATACCTGATGCATCCTCGCTACCCAGATCCTCTGTTCCTGCCTACACGAATCAACCGATAGCCGGGCGTTCAAGCACTCGCTAAGATTCAGTTCAGGGTTACCAGGAAGGGAGTCGTCATGCGGAATATTCGGTCGAGGAAAACAATAAAAGATTGGGCTAGGCTCGCTGCCAAAGTAGGCCTTGCGCTCACCGAGCCAGGAGTCCGCTCCGCGCTCGGCGACCAGGTGAAGGACCGGGTGGACAACCTGACCAATACCATCACCAGAAGGTATGAAGACGCTGTCGATCGCCTGGAAGCAGCCGGAGCCGCGTTGCAGGGAAGAAGCTACTGGCCCTCGCGCGTTACGGGCTTCTTACTCGGCGCGGGACTGGGAGCGGGATTAGGAACCTTGTTGGCGCCTCGGGCCGGCCATGAAACCCGCGAGGCCATTCGCCGCCAAGCGGTCGATGTGAAGAACAAGGTCGTCGAATCCGCCTCCGTGGCGACCGGCAAGATTCGCCAGTCAGTCACAAGCATGCCACCCACCGGCACGCAAGGCTGATCCGAGATTCTTGACGCCGACCCATACTTATGGGCTCGACGCCGCACGACTATTCATTCCGAGCCGTGCAGGAGCAAAGCTGCGTTTGGTCACTTCCAAGTGGCAAGCACTCCAAGGCAGACGCACAACATCACGCCCGTGGCTATCCAGCCTAGCATTCGCAGGTACCCGGGACTGCAACCCTCCGTTCCGCAACCGCCATCTCACCTTACCGTGAACCCACATCTCAGGAACGTCTGGACCGCCGCCGATAAAATGGTGGACGCCTGCCTGGCGCGCCTTCCTTCGCTGGTTCTCGCTGTGGTCGTTTTCTTCCTCTTTTACGGCGCCAGTATTTTCATGAGTCGCCTCATCCGCCGTGCTACCAGGACGCGTCGTCACAATCTCGGAATAGTTTTCGCCCGACTTGTGAGTTCGGGGGTCGTCTTCTTGGGCTTCCTGGTCTCGTTCTCCATTGTGGCTCCCTCGTTTCAAGCGGGCGATCTGATCAAGATCCTTGGCATCGGCAGCGTGGCCATTGGGTTTGCTTTCCAGAACATATTGCAGAACTTCCTGGCAGGCCTGCTCTTGTTGTGGACGGAGCCCTTTCGTGTCGGAGACCAAATCCGTTTAGACGACTTCGAAGGAACGGTCGAGGATATTGAAACCAGAGCTACCACCATCAAGACCTACGACGGCAAGCGCGTGGTCATCCCCAATGCGGATTTATTCACTCACTCGGTCACCATCAACACGGCCTTTGATTCGAGAAGATGGGATTCAGAGATGGCAGTCAAGGACACGCGGAGAGACCTGGTTGCACTCAAATCGCGGATCGTGGACACGATGAGGAAGGCGGAAGGAGTCTTGTCCGATCCCGCTCCCGAGGTCCTGGTTGTGGATCTCGGCGATCTGGCATCGGACATTATCAAAATTCGGATCTCGTGGTGGACGCGGCCCCGTCATCACCAGATGATGACGACCTACGATCATGTTCTCACTGCCATCAGAAAAAACCTGGTGGAGGCGGCGCCACTGCAGGCTGCGGACGACCAGTCTCGCGCTGCCTAGCCGCGCGGTCCCCGAAAGCCGCGAGGGCGGGATCCATTCTCCTGCACAACCTCTATGGATCATTCCAACCTCTAAGCGACAGGAGAATGTCAAATGGCGACCAGGAAGAGTTCTCATTCGCGACAAAAATCCGGAAGCAAGTACGGCGCATCCGCAAGCAAGGCAGTTGCCAGCGCAGTGCGGCGAGAAAAGCGTGGCACGCTCCGCTCCGGAAAGGGTGGTAAGGGCGGCCCGGTGACGAGCCGCACGCAAGCGATCGCCATCGGCCTGTCCGAGGCCCGGAAGAAGGGCGCTGCGGTTCCGGAGAAAAAAAGCCAGTGAGCGGCGCGGGAACATTTTGCAGACCGAGCAACGGCTCGCACAGGCGTCGCAAGAGTGACGCCACGATTGATGGCGAGCTCATGTTGAGCCAGGGCGCTATCGGGACCGAAAGGGATTGACTGTGCGGGACCATCCGTCGTCGGAGCCGACCACGCGGGCGTCCGTGTTCCTGGTTCCCACCAATGACGGCTTAAGAGCTTGTTGAAAAATACAAGGAATTGTCATCCCGAGCGGAGCGAGGGATCCGCAGTTTGTCAGAAATCGCCGAAAATTGCGAGTTCTGCCTTCGCCTTCGCACTGTGCGACGCCAACGAAAAACACTTTTTCAACAAGCTCCTAACGCAGGCGGTTCGTGATTGGACGTTAAACGGATTGTTATCGGGCGGGGACACTAACTGGAGCTTTTCGAAGTCTCAAGTCCAACCTCGTGCAACTAACGTGCGGCTGACGAACGTCCGACCCTCATAAACGGTTCCGATAGCCATCAAGAGATCGCGGCCGGCGTCTGACTTGACCACGTATCCATGCGCCCCAACGCTCAAGGCGTCCTTTGCCGTCTGAATCGAATCGTGCTGGCTTAAAAAAATGATTCTGGAATTGGGAGAAACCACGCGGATCTGTCGTGCCGCTTGAATGCCGCTGATTCCCGGCAGACTGATGTCCAGAAGTATGATAGTGGGATGAAGCTCTTCAGCTTTTTTGACGGCCTCTTCACCGTCAGCCGTCTCGCCTATGACATCCAAGCCAGCTTGACGAGAAAGAACTGATCGAATGCTTCTGCGCGCCGCCTCATGATCGTCGACAAGTAACACCTGAATCGGGGCCATTCTTCCACGCCTTCCATCTCAATTTACTTCAAGTCTCTTGCTTGTCGAATCTCCTGCACAAGGCCCCGGCATCCCAGCCTTTCGGTTTGCCGCCGCTCCCCACATGTGCAAAACCAGGACGCACGGAAGACAATATTCCTTCGATCAAGCTTTAGCCATACCGGGATTACCTGATACCACCTTGCTCCGGTTCGTGCCATCCGGCATAAGAGCCGGGGGTAACAGCCAGGTACAGCATTTACGGTATTGACTGTTTGACTATTGCGGAACATACCTAACGTTCGGTTGTGAGAACTGCCAAAGGTTGTCGCAGTGTCAGCGTGTCAACCCGACCGGGGACAGCTTCCGGGCCAGTAAGGGGTTTATTATGAATAAGCTACGCATCTTGATTGCGGACGATCACGAAATAGTCCGCAGGGGATTGGTTTCCCTCATCAAATCCCAGCCCGCCTGGGAAGTCTGTGCGGAGGCCGATAATGGCCGGCAAGCAGTCGATTTGGCCAATCAATTGAAGCCGGACATCGCCATTTTGGACATTGGCATGCCAACGCTCAACGGCCTCGAGGCGACGCGTCAAATCCTGTGCGACAACCCGCAAACGAGAGTTTTGATTCTGACGATCACAGATACCGACCAGGCAGTTCGCGCCGTGCTGGATGCTGGCGCCCGTGGGTTCCTGTTGAAATCGGATGCAGCCCGCGATCTGGTGTCGGCGATTGACACTCTGCAATACAACAAGACTTTCTTTACTGCCCGGGTAGCAGAAATGGTGCTCTCCGGCTACCGCGGCACTTCCGGAGCAACGAAGAAAAACCTGCTCCTGCCCAGCTTAACCCCCCGCGAACGCGAGGTTGTGCAGCTCTTGGCGGAGGGCAGATCCACAAAAGAAGTGGCTTCCCAATTGCGCCTAAGCGCAAAGACAACCGAGACGCACCGCAGCAATATCATGCGGAAGCTTGGACTGCATTCCGTCAGCGAACTGGTTCTTTATGCGGTGCGCAATAACATCGTCCAGGTTGCCGCGGCTGCGCCTTTTTCAACGATCGAGACGGTCCCCTCTGGGGACATTCCTCCGGCGTGACATTGCGAAGCCAATGAAGGCCAAGCCCGTAGCCGATGGTGAGCAGGCTTCGAGGCCCGATATGGTTTGGCGCCTGCACCTCCAGCCTCGGCACTTGGATGCAAATTGTGGCGCAGGGCTGGCCTTCTTGCTGGCGCTGGATCAATTTCTCGGCGCTCTTCCCATCTTTCTGTTCGCTCTGATCGGCGGCGTGGTGGCCGATCGCGTGGAGAACCGGAAAATCCTGCTTGCCTCCCAGTCTGTGCGGTAGCGTCCGGCTGCTCACCATTCGGGTGGCGATTTGGGGGCTCACGACAGCAGAGACAGGTCCAGTTATTTTTAGGTGGCCGCGCTCGAGGAGGTGTCGGAGACCAGCGAAACGTTTGCCGCGGAGGAGCGCTCTGGCACGGGCAACCGGGCTATTACCCCCGTGCCCGAGCTGCTGGAGTTGATCTCCAAGTCTCCTCCAAGCTGCCGGAGCCTTTCTCTCATTCCCCTGATTCCAACTCCCGGCGTGCCTGCAGCGGCCATTTCAGCCAGCTTGTCCGACGATATCCCCTTGCCTTGGTCGTGCACCTCCACAACCACCTGGCCGTCGAGATGGCGAAAACGAATTTTGGCTATCGAACTTTCCGAATGCCGGTGAATATTCGTCAGACACTCTTGCATAACGCGAAAAATGGCCGTCTCTGCCTCCCGCGATAACCGTCCGAAGTCCTCGGGAAAATCAAGAACAACCTCGATGTTGCTGCGTTGGGCAAATCCGTCTATGTACCAGCGCACGGCCGATGACAGGCCTGCTTCATCGAGAAGAGGCGGGTGAAGAAGGTGAGAGATGGTGCGGACCTCCTTACTCATTTCCTGGACTAGAGATTCGCTATCGCTCAGAGCCTCAGTTGTCTTAGTGAGCCGTTCGATGTCGGCTCGAACGGTGGATAGATTCATGTTCAATGCCGCCAACATCTGACCGACGCTGTCGTGCAGTTCGCGAGCGATACGGCGTCTCTCATCGTCTTGTAATTGGAGTAAGCGCGCCGAAAGCTCGCGTAGACTCTGGTTGGCGGCGTCGAGTTCCGCCGTCCGCGCTTTCACTCGATCTTCAAGATCCGCCTGGCCCTTCTGCAGCTTTTCGTTGTGACGACGACGTGCTTCTCCCATGGCAATCACGGCGCCGGATGCAAACAAAAATGCAAGCATGGAAATGGTGGGTACCGTATCAGGGATGCGAAATGAATGTATGGGCGCAGTCAGCCAATACCTCACTCCAGCGAGGGCCAGAACGAGAGTCACTATGGATGGCCCGATACCGGAATACCAAGCCGAGCCGACGATCACGGGAAACAACAGGAGGTAGGGCACGGGGCTGCCGACGAAAGAAATCAACGTGCGACAAGTCAGCAAAACAACCAATGTTGCCGCGACCGCGAACGTGTAATGCAGCCAAACATTTCTGGAGATTCGTGCGGAAAACGAACGCTCGGTCCCCATCGTTCTCACCTCCAGGTTAGGATCCAGCACAAAAGACAGGCCGGCAATGTCCAAGCCCCCAATGCTCGGTAATCTCAGCAAAACACATTCTCTGCAACGATCCTTGGGGTGCCGGCCAAAACCACGATTCCGACTTCAAGAACGCTACTGTACATCAACCTCGACAGCTCGCGCACTGTGAAATGATATTCATCTGCCCTCCCAATCGGCGTGATCCAAGCGAAGACGGCGTCAAGAAACGTAGGGCGACTGTACGCCACTGCTCTTCCGCGCGTCCCCTTATAGAATGAACGAAGGAGGAACGGGTTTGGCCCTCTCCGCTTGCCTTTCGCTTTCGATTAGCGCAATGGCTTCTCCACCAGTATCATGAATGCGGTCGGAAGGAGATAGGTCCTCACCGCACTTTCCGCGTCGAACGCCATGCTGCAGAAACGAATCGACGATCAGCCAACCATCTCGCGGGAGAATGTCCGCGAAGCTGAGGGCATCTTCCTGCGGCACCTCAAAGGGGTTGGGCTCAAGCAGACCGAACAGCGCAGCGCCATCCTGCGTACGTTTCTGGAAACGCGCGAGCATCTCTCGACCGACGAGCTTCATCGGCTGGTCAAGAAGAAAGACCCGCGCATCGGCTTCACCACCGTTTACCGTACATTGAAGCTTCTGGCGGATTGCGGCCTGGCCAGCGAAGTCGCGTTTCATGACGGAATCGCCCGCTACGAGCATCAATACAACCGCCGGAGCCATCACCACATGGTATGCACAGAATGTGGCGCGTCCGTAGAATTTTTTTCGCCCGAGATCGGGGAAGTGGAGCAGGAAATCGGACGCAAGCACCACTACTTCACGACCCGCCACACCTTTCAAATCTACGGTGTGTGCGAAGAGTGCAGAAAGAAACGCAATGGCCGGCGAATTGTCTAATCCAGAATTGTCTAACCCCGGGAATCCGGCAGCGACCGAGTTGCTCTGCCCTCAGTGCCAGACCCCCATGCCCGCGAACGCGGCCTTCTGTCCCGGATGCGGGCACGCCATGAAGCAGATTCCTCCCGCCGACCGCGCCCTGGCGGCCCTTGCCTACCTGACTTTGGTGCCCGCCGCCGTGCTTCTGCTGTTGCCTGCCTACCGCCAAAACACATTCATCCGCTTCCATGCCTGGCAGAGCGTCCTGCTCTGGGGCGCTTTCGGTCTGCTGACCATCGTGTCGCTGTTGCTTTCCAATGTCACCGCAGCGATGGCGTTTCTGCTGCTCGGAATCCTCGCTTCGCTGGCCATGTTCTTCCTGTGGGTGGTTTTGTCGCTCAAAGCGTGGCAGGGTGAACTGTTCGAATTGCCGCTCTTCGGCATGCTGGCCGACCGCTTGCGTTAGACATTCTCCGCTCCATCGTTCAAAATAACGGATTCACTCCACCGCAGGAGACCTCATTGAACCAGCTACGGCGCGCTAAGATCAGCGCTCTTGGAACCTACGTTCCGCCCCGTCTTCTCACCAACGCCGACCTGGAAAAGATGGTCGACACCAACGACCAGTGGATTATGGAGCGCGTCGGGATTCGCGAACGGCATCTGGTCGATCCGGGCGTTGCCACCAGTGACCTGGCGGTCGAAGCGGCAAAGAAGGCGCTGGACGAACGCGGCATTGCTCCCTCCGATCTGGATGCGATCCTGGTCGCGACCGTGACTCCCGACATGTTCTTTCCCGCGACCGCTTGCCTGGTGCAGCACAAGCTGGGGGCGAAGAACGTTTGGGGGTGCGACCTGTCGGCTGCCTGCTCGGCCTTTCTCTATGCGGTGCAGGTGGGCGCGCAGTTTGTTATGACCGGATCGCACCAGAAGGTGCTGGTGATTGGTTCGGACGTGATGTCGTCGATCATTGACTACACCGACCGCGCGACCTGCGTGATCTTCGGGGACGGCGCGGGCGCAGTCCTGCTCGAACCCACCGACGACGATTCCGTCGGGCTCATCGACTTCCTGCACGAAGTGGATGGGTCGGGCGGGTGCGCTCTTTACATGCCGGGGGGCGGAAGCCTGCATCCATCGACCCACGAGACGGTCGATCGGAAGATGCACTTTGTGCATCAGGATGGAGGCGCGGTATTCAAGTTCGCGGTCCGCAAGATGACGCAGCTGTGTGAAGAGATCCTCAAACGCAACAACGTCAAGGGCAGCGAGATCGACGCCTTCATTCCTCATCAGGCGAACAAGCGCATCATTACGGCAACCGCCGATCGTCTCGGTCTGCGTCCGGAGAGTGTGATCATCAACATCGAGCGCTACGGAAATACCACTGCGGGGACGATTCCGCTGGCCATGGAAACCGCGCGCCAGGAAGGCAAATTGAAGACGGGAAGCCTGGTGCTGCTGGCTTCGGTGGGCGCGGGATTTACGGTGGGGGCGACGCTGCTGAGATGGGCCTACTAAAGCAGGTCTCAGGTGGTAGGTCTCAGGTCTCAGCAAACCCTTTGTGTCGAAACTTGAAACCGATTGATTAAGCCGTTTAGAATTCGCCCGAGTTCTTCCGTTTCCGATTCCAGCGTTTCGAATACAGGCAGGTCGATGTATTCGAGATCACGGGCGATCGAGAGTTGGGTTTCCAATTCCAGTAGCGATCCGCGGGCGTGGTACAAAAATTGTACAAATTCCTTTTGGGAATAGCGCCCTTTTCCCTCCGCTATGTTGCTGGGGACTGACACCGCTGCGCGTCGCATCTGTGAGCTCAGTCCGTAGATTTCGTCTTTTGGAAACTTTCGAGTACAGCGATATACATTCAGAGCGAGAGTCTTTGCTTTTTGCCACGCAATCAGATCTCGATAATTGTCCGCCACAATATTATCTCGTGACAAAGTTAAAGCCGCCGCAGAATTTCTGCGGTGATACCGGTCACGGTGAAATTGTTTGGTTTTGCTTTCCTTAGACCTGACACCTAAGACCTGAGACCTATCTCCGCTCCTACCAGCGACTGGAAAATCTTGACGCCGTCGGTGCCCCCGAGTTCCGGTTCGGAGGCTCGTTCGGGATGGGGCATCATTCCTAGAACGTTTCGTCCGGGGCTGCAGATTCCGGCGATGTTTTCGAGCGATCCGTTGGGATTCGATTCTGGCGTGATCTCGCCCTGTGGGTTGGAGTAGCGGAAGACGATTCGGTTGTCGCGCTTGAGTTCGGCGAGCGTGGCTTCGTCGCAGAAGTAATTGCCTTCCATGTGGCCGATGGGGATGGTCAGCACTTCGCCCTGCCGGCATGTGTTCGTGAACGGCGTCTGGTTGTTTTCCACCCGCAATTGAACGGGCTTGCAAACATATTTCAGGCCGATGTTGCGCATCAGGGCGCCGGGCAGCAGTCCGGACTCACATAAAATCTGGAAGCCGTTGCAGATGCCGAGCACGAGGCCGCCGCCGTCGGCGAACTTGCGGACCGATTCCATAACGGGGGAGAACTTAGCGATGGCTCCGGTGCGGAGGTAGTCGCCGTAGGCGAAGCCTCCAGGAACGATGATGGCGTCGCAGTTCTCGAGGTCGTGCGAGTCGTGCCAGAGAAACGTTACGGGCTGGCGCGCGACGTGCTGGATGGTCCAGTAAGCATCGTGATCGCAGTTGGAACCGGGGAAAATAATGACGCCAAATTTCATGGAAATCCTCGAGTTAACTATCTGGTAACGGGGTGGGTACCCCCTCCCCCCGATCTCTTGGAATCAGTAAGTTGCGTAGAGTTTTCGACCTAAAATCTAGAGCCGAAAAGACTTATACGTAAAATCCAGATTCAAATGGACTTAACTCTGCAATTTTCAAAGATCTGCGGGGTGGATGGTCTATGGTGACAACGTCCTATTCTGAGGTCAAGGAAAAAGTGCTGCGCACAAGGTCGTGTTGGCCATCGATTACGCGACGACGGATACTTCGCCGTGAGCTTTATCCTTGCGGGCCGGCCTCACCGAAATCTCGACGTCCTGTCCCAGGGCGGTAAGAAAATCCATGAGGCGCTCGACGGAGAAACTACCCGAGCGGTTGCGCATCAGTAAAGAGACGTGCGGTTGTTTGATGCCAAGGATTTTGCCGGCCTCGGCTTGCGTCAGGTCGCGCCTCTTGATGAGGCGGTAAATCTGGAGCGTAAGCTTTGCCTTTAAGAGTTCCTGTTCGGAATGGGGGAGACCGAGGTCCGCAAAAACATTGCCGCTACTTTTTTCCGCCCGGATCGGACTCTTCTTTTTTGTAGCCATATCAATTCTTCCCTCCTCGGTGGAGTCGTTCGGCCTCAGCCAGGCGCTGGTGGATGAGGTCAATCTCCCGCTTCGGCGTGGCGATACCACTCTTCGATTTCTTCTGGAAAGCGCAACACGTAGATCGCTTCGGAGTAGCGGACCGTATAGACCCCACGCCACGTGTTGCCGCTGTGGTCCGCGACGACTTCAAGAACAGAGCCTCCAGCAAAACCTTTCAGGGGCTTGGCCGACGGATCGGTTTCGCCCTTTTGGCGGCGTAGAGCGCCTGGCCAATGTCGCGCCGGACCTTGCGCGGGAACCCTCGCAGATCTCTCCGGCTGGCACCGACCCAAACGATCTGGCGCTCCGATCCTGCCACTATACATATATACGTCTATCGGAATAACTTGTCGAGTAGTGGTGGAAGGGAATAGCCTCAAAATTTTGCCTGACGGAGGGCTTTTTTCCAAAAGAGTCAGCGGTCTGCCGGCAGGGCCAAGAGCGGCGTCTAGAACAAATGGCAGGCTCGGCGGAAGACCCAGGAAAGTGGTTCGGGGCTAGCGTGGAAGGCTGCTTGCGGCGCGATGATCAACGGCTCCCAGGTCTCG
>WNGE01010886.1_pt1 | contig 15162 bp, 26 predicted proteins | sample 5400651 | NCBI WGS metagenome assembly WNGE01 (sample SAMN13153370, study PRJNA577476) | soil metagenome | isolation source: 60 cm soil or saprolite under grassland replicate 2 | place: USA:California | collected 2016-06-15 | reverse complement strand
GGCCGACACCCCGGGAGGTGCCGACATGACGGACACTAGCAGGCCACCGGACCACGACCCGGCCGGAACCTCGTTCCCGCGGTGGGAGCGGACCACCGTTCCGGCGTTCAAGCGGCAGGTCGACGCCATCGGCCGCATGGCCAGCACCGAGTACGAGCGTGGCGCGCTGGACATGGGCCTGCGCGTGCTGCGCGCGCTGGAGGCGGGCCGGGGCCCCGAGGTGCTCGGGACGCTGCGCGCGCTCACCTACCGCTCACCCGACCACGTCGACGCGGTGCTGCGCTCGCTGGACGCACTCACCGACCGGGCACCCGAGGATGGTGAGCAGGAATGAGCGACCGGCCCGCTGCGATCACCATCGCCAGCCACACCCGCAAGATCGTGCTGACCACGCCGCTGGATGGTGACGACCGATGAGCAGGTGCTTGAGTGGGCGGAGCAGACGCTGCCGGAGGCGGCGGTCGCCGAGTTGCGGGAGGTCATCAAGCGCGAGGCGGGCGGAGACGATGCCGCGTGAGCGCCAACCGGACGGAGGGGCTCAGCAACCGGGAGCTGCTGGACCGCACAGTCATCCGGATTCGCCAGGACCTGACCACGGTCGCCAAGCTCGCCGAGATTGTCGGCATCAACGAGGAAGTGCCTGCCGAGGTCACCCGGGCGCTCCAAGTGCTCGGCGACTACACGGCCGAGCTGCTGTCCGCTGGCCGGCCAGGCCCGGGACGCCACCAGCCACGCCCCAGACGCTGAGACCGGCCCGGTCGGGCCACCAACGCAGACGACCCGGAGCCTTGAGGCGGCGACCGGGTCGTCTGCTGTCCGGGCGCCGGCCGCTCCCAGTCGGCCGCGCCACGGGGGACCTACAGCAGCCGCGGCCATCCCAGCAGCGCGCCAGCGACCAGCAGAGCCCAGCCGGGACCGACCAGCACGCCAACCCCATTGGCGAGGCAGGCACCCATGAGCAGGCGGCGGACCGTGGCGGCGGCCACGTGGGGCAGCGCCGACACCCTCGGTAGGCGGAGCCGACACCCTCGGTAGGCGGAGCCGGTCGGCCGCAGCCATCACCAGCGCGGTCATCGGGCGAACCGCTCGTAGCCGCTCAGGACCTTCCGCTGGGCCACCTCGTCGAGCTGCGCCTGCTCCCACGCCAGCTGTGCCGCCGACTTCCGCCGCCCGCTGGCCGCGGCCCGCTCCGCGGTGATCTCCGCGGCCCGCTGCGCGCCGGCAACCACCGCCCAGTCCATCAGCTCCTTGTACTCGACCTGGTCGATCACCGCGCGGGTCCGCTGCGCCTCGAGCTTGGCAGCAGTCGCCTTGCTCAGCGCCTCCAGCTCCCAGTACTGGAGCGGCCGCGCATACTTGCGCTCCTCCGCCCGCTCCAGGATCGCCTTGATCTCCCGGTCCTGCTCGTCGCGGGCCTGCTCCTGGCGCGCCAGCGCCCTGGCGTCGATCTGGTCGGTGAATCGGATCGCGTCCCCAGCGGCAGCGCCCCAGTTGATGTCGGTGCTCACCTTGCGGCCTCCTTCGTCAGTGCCGCCCGCAGTCGCCATCGGTGTACTGGCGACAGTCCAGGCAGGCGGCCTTGGCAGCCGCGCGGTTACGGGCCATGAACTCCCGCTCCAGCGCCGCCTCGTGCGCGAGCGCGGCGGGCGAGAGGGTCTTGCCGAACCGAACCGGCTTCGGCCGGTCTGGCGGGGCTCGCAGCATCTCCAGCTCAGCCCTGCGCCCCCACGCCTCCAGCTCGGCCAGACGCTCCGGCACGGCCCGGGACTCCTCGATCTCGGCGAGCCACGCCGCGCTCCTCCACTCGGCATGCACCTGGGCGACCGGGTCCGGCGGAGGTGGGGGGTCCATGAACCGGCGACGCTCGATCTGCTCGACCGCCGCCTTGATCTCGGCATCCGACTCGGCGCGACGCCGATCGCGGCGTCGCTGCTCAGGGTCGCCACGGTCACTGATCAGCAGCCCTGGCACCCCGGGACTGCCGGGCAGAATCTCATCGTTCATCAGCGGACTTCCTTCCGCTCGAACTGGGCCCTTTCCAGGCTGTTGCAGCTCCGGGGGAGCTGCGCGCGGGCCACGTCCGTCAACGCCATCCATGCCGCATCCGTTGCCGGCGCATACCCGATCTCGCCGGCGGTGGCGAACGCCGCCACCAGCCCCTCGTAGCTGATCACCCGCTCACCGGGCCGCGGGGCACCAGGAACATCGGTCAGGAAGTCCAGCCAGCCCCGGTCGGTGCGCAGGCTCCGCAGATCCAGCGCCGGCGCTTCCTCGGCGCTCATCGGCCCGCCCTCGGGGCGTGCGGGCCCACGGTGCGCACGTCGACCACCTGGTGGCCACCGCCGGGCATCTGCGGGATGTCGATCCGGTTCTGCTCAGACCGGCCCAGATCGGGACCGAGCTCGGTCGTGTTGCGGACCGGGCGACGCAGCAGCTCCCCCAGCTTGGAACCGAACGGGTCGATCGGCTCCAGCGTCCGATCCGCCAGCGGCTTGCCCTCGCCGACCTCCAGCAACGGGTCACGCGCCATCTGCGTCACCTTCCGATCCGGACCCTCATTGAGCGGGGCAGGGCCGAGAGGGTCCGACCACCGGCCCCGCCTCACCGCCGCTGGCCTATTGTCTCACGTGCTGATGACGGTCGTCACCAGCACGCTATACGCTCGGCGACATGGATGGCTGTCCGCCCCGCTGGGCGACCCCACGGACCCGCCGGCGCACCCTGGCGCCCCAGGTCGCCACCGTCGCCCGCCAGCTCGGCCTACCGCTACTGCCGTGGCAGCGGCTGGTCCTGGCCGCCGGGCTCGAGCGGGCCGGCCGCCGCCCCGCGCATCGCGACGTGCTCGTGTCAGTACCCCGCCAGTCCGGAAAATCCAGTTTGGCGCTGTCGCTGATCGTGTGGCGGCTGCTGTCCGAGCCGGATCAGCTCGTGCTGTACTCGGCGCAGAGCCGCGTCAGCGCCCGACGGAAGCTGCTGCACACCTGGTGGCCGCGGCTTGCCCGCAGCGAGCTGCAAGACCGGTTCAAGCTGTTCCGCGGCTTCGGCAGCGAGGCCCTGTCCGCCGACAACGGCTCCCGGCTCGAGCTGCTGTCCGGGACCGAGAGCGCCGGCCACGGCGAAAGCACCGACCTAGTCATCGTCGACGAAGCCTGGATCCACACCGACGCGACCGTCGAGCAGGCCGTCCGCCCGACCATGGCCACCCGACGCGACGCGCAGATGTGGATCATGTCGACCGCCGGCACGGAGCGGTCGATCTGGTGGCGCGACAAACTGGAGGCAGGCCGCGCCGCCGCACAGATGGGCGTCACCGACTGGCTCGCCCTGTTCGAATGGGCCGCCACCCTCGACGACGACCCCACCGACGAGCAGGCATGGTGGCGGACCATGCCCGCGCTCGGTCGGCTCATCGAGGTCGAGACGGTCCGCTCCGACCTCGCCAGCATGGGCATCGCCCAGTTCAAACGGGCCTACATGAACCTCTGGCCGGACGAGCACGAGACCGGCTGGAAGGTCATCAGCCGCCAGGCATGGGAGGACTCGGCGCTGTGAGCCGCCAAGGCGCCTACAAGGGTCGGCACAAGACCGTCCGCAAGGTCCTGGCGCCCGACGCGATCGGCCGGCCCTGCCCGCTGTGCGGCCTGCCGATGCTGCCCGGCCAGGACCTCGACCTCGACCACCTGCCAGGCACCGACACCTACCGCGGCATGGCCCACGCGGCATGCAACCGTCGCGACGGCGCGCTGCGGGGCAACCGGGCCAGAAGGCAGCAGGGAAGGAGAGCCATGGACAACGCCTCGACCGTCGCGCTCGGCGTGGAAGTCAGCCAGGACCGCCAGCACACCTCCATCGGCGCCGCCGGCGCCCTCGAAGGCGACCTCGTGCTCATCGAGCTGGCCGCCTACTCCGACGGCACTGCCACCGCCGTCGAGCGAGTCGTCGAGCTGGCAGAACGCTGGCACGTCGTCGCGGTGGTCATCGACCCCATGGGCGGTGCCACCAACCTACGCAAGCCGCTCCGGGAACACCGCGGCGTCCACCTGATCGAGCCAGCCACCGCCGACGTCAAAACCGCCCACGCCGACTTCTGTGACCTGTTCGCCTCCCACCGCGTCAAACACGCCCGCCAGCCGGAGCTTGACGCCGCGATCCGGCACCTCGCCGAACGGACACTCGGCGGCATGCCCGTCTTCAACCGCCGCGGCGCCCCGGTCGACGTCAGCCCAGCGGTTGCATGCGAGCTGGCCTGCTTTGGGCTGCTTTCGGTACCCCGCCTACCCGCCCCCGACATCTTTTAAGTCCGTTTCGTCCGCCGCCCGGATGTGTGTATGGGCACGGGCGCGGGGGGCGTGCATCGTCGCAGGTCAGAGCCTTATCACCCCCCGCCCCCTTATGTCCGCTCGTGACCGCCAGGTCGGGACTGTTCGGTCTTCGATGATGGTCGCTGGGTCTTGCGCTCCGGGTCGGGGTGGCCGCGGGGGTTGCCGATGCCGTCGCGGTCGTGGCTGCCCGAGGGCGGGTCGCACACCTGGTGGGCGAGCACCTGCTCTCGGCGGGTGACCGGCTCGGGAGTGGTCCACTCATGCGGTCGGCGCATGCACGGATGGTAGCCCCGCTCAGGCGCTATTCCAGTCCTCGTGGCTGATGCCGGCCTGTCGCAGGATGTCCGAGAGCAGGCTTACCCCGTAGTCCTCGCCATGGTGGGGGTTGGGGATCTTCTGCTTGCGCTTGCCCTTGACCATGAACTCGTATTTCCCGCCCGGGACCGGCCCGTCCCAGCCGAGGACGCGAAACTTACGGATGATCTCCTTGCGCGAGGTCGACGTCCCGGATCTTGAGCAGCACCCACTCGAGAAGCGTTTCCTTCAGCTCTTCGAGCGTCGCCTCTTCTGTGGGTTGGTTTGCCCACACGCCAGGGAATCGGGGGATCTCCGCGAACCAGGTCCCGTCGGGGTACTGCTTGACCTCTGCCCGGATCATGGCCCTCTCGACGTACCTGGCGATGAGCTGGGTCGGCAGCTCGCGGCGGCCGACCACGGGGCCGACCTCTGGAGGCTTATCCTGATGCAGAGCTACGCTCTCTACCTTTGCAGGTTCGTCCTGGTGCGCGTGGAGGTCGTCAGTCCTGATCATGGCGAGCCATCCCTCTTCTGTCGCAGTTCGTCGGGGGCTGACACGTAGGGGACGTTGGCCGAGATGACGATGTAGATCGGGTTTCCCTCAGCATCGTATTCGTCATCCAACCGCAGGATCTCTGTCACCACGAGCTTCACCTTGATGACGGTGCCGTCTTCGACCAGGTACTCGTTGAAGGGCTCGCCGCCTCGGCCCTGCCATGGCACCCTTCTCTTCCTCAGGGGCATGCGACCTCGCTTCGCAGTAGTTGCATCCATGTCGATCGTACGGGAATCACACCGATGTGAGACGCATCTGTCCCACTCATGTAGATCATCCAAGGTTGCAACGCTCGCGGTATCCGCCAGGCGGCGTAGCACCTGCCTACGACACTCGGCTGGTTTGCCTCTGCGCTTATCGGTCTTCGCCGGGGTCGGGTGGTCGGGTGGTCAGCGCACCACAGGCAGGCCGGACTTGGTCGCCAGGATGAGCACGGGTGTGCCGTCCGGGTCGGAGCCTCGGGTGGCCACGGTCAGCCCTTCGGGGGTCTGCGCGCAGACCAGCTCGAGGTCGCAGTCTGCGCACCAGTCGCAGCAGTGGGGGTCCTGCTTGCACCTGGGGCAGCGCTGCTCTTTCAGCCACTTCGCGTCGAAGTCCTTGCCGTACTCGGTCATGATGCCCTCCTGTCGGCCAGGTCGGCGATGCGCCATTCCTCGCCGTAGTGCTTGAGGAGCTGGGTGATGGTGTCGGGGTCGATCGTGTATGGCTCCGGATCGGGGCTGCTGGTGGTCCGCTCGAACAGGCGGGGCTGCTCGATCATGGTGTCCTCCTAGTGGTGGTCCTCGGTGGCCGGCGCAGGTGCGGCGGGAGCCGGTCGGCGCAGCGCTTGCAGCGCAGCCCGGCGCGGGTTGGGACGAGCCGGGTGGTGCGCTGGCAGTGCGCGCCACCGCAGCGGCGGATGTCGGGGCGGCTCACGACTCGACCCGCCTTGGAAGCTGGCCGGAGCCCTTACAGACGCGCCTGCGCTTGCCGGTGCGTGCTCTGACGACGATGCCGACGGTGTCATGGCGGCGGACCCGTCCGGTGTTGTCGATCGGCACCACGCGGGCGCAGACGTCGCAGACAGCGAGCTGGCTCATGGCTGGACCTCGGGATCGACGGCGGCCTCGGCCAGCTCGAGCGCGCGGCGCAGCACCCGAGCGCCATGCTTGCGGGCCAGCGCCTGCGCCATGGCCTCATCGCTGAGCCGGTCCCGTCTAGCGGGGACGTAGGCGCCGAGGTAGTGATCGGCTGGGCGGACGCAGTGCGGCCACTGGGCGCAGGGCCGCAGCTCCTTACTGTCCGCGCGGATGTGCTTGGTCCGCACCGGGGCGATGCCGAGCGCCGCGCCGATCTGGTTCGCCTTGTCCCGGAACGTGGGACCGTGGCCGTGGTAGCTGTCCTCGAGCTGGCCGGTGATCTCCTGCTGCCACTGGTGGATCTGCTCGTGCAGCAGGACGTCGTCGGCGAACCGGTTGGCGCCTTCGCCGCCGTGGCGGATGTGCGGGTGGGTCCCGGCTAGCAGGGACGGGCGGATGCGGATCTCGGAGCGGGCGCCGTAGCTGGAGACCGCCGAGCACTGGCCATAGGTGGCGGGAGTCGACGGCTCGGCCAGCAGCAGGATCGGCGGGATGAGCGCGCTGTCGTACCACTTGGCGTTCGCGTCCTCCCATACCTGGTAGAGGCGGGTGAGATGCTTGCGGTGCCACGGCTCGGCCTGGTCGAGCACGTAGGCGCGGAACGCCTCGCGGTGGGCGACGTCGGTGTCGGAGAGCCGGGTCATGACGCCACCCGTGACACGTGACACGTGGTGACGCCGATTTCCGGGTTTTTTCTCTCACGCGCGGGGGGAAGGCAAAAAACCCGGAAACTGGTGTCGTGACGTGTCACGTGTCACGCTCCGCGTCGTCGAAGGTCGGCTCCGCGTCGTCGGCATCCAGGCTGAGGCCGAGCCAGGCGCGGCGGCCGCGGACCCGGTCGGGGTTATAGCCGTGGTCGCCGAGCAGGGTGCCCAGCTCCTTCTGGGAGATCCGCTCGCCGGTGAACGCCTGGTAGGCGGTGTGCAGGTCCTTGCTGTAGGCGTACTGCTCTGGGCCGGTGGTGCAGCACTGGGCGACGAAGGAGGCGAGCGTGTCCTCCTCGGCCCGGTACGCCTGGGTGGCCGCCTCGACGGTCGGCGGTTCGCCGAGCCCGTGGTCGCGCCATGCTAGGCAGCCGCGGACGGCCCAGGCGAGGATGCCGGGCAGCTCCGCCTCGAGCTCGGCGCCGAGCTGCTTGTTCCGCTCCTCCTTGGGGATCGTGACGGTGAACGGGATGAGCCGGATCCGGGACCAGATGGCGTCGTCGGTGCCGCTGATCTTCGGCTTGTGGTTGGTGGCAAGCCAGATCTTGGCCTGCGGCTGGAACTCGAAGAACTCGGCGTGGAGGAACCGGGCGCTGACGGGGTCGTTGCCGGTGAGCTGCTTGACGATCTCCTCGTCGAGCTGCTGGTGGCGGCGGGTCTCGATCGCGGTGGCGAAGCGGGCGCCCGCCAGCCGGGCCAGATCGTTGGGGATCGCGCTGCGGTCGCGGCTCATCAGCGCCTCGCGGGGAAGCTGCTGCGCGTAGTCGCCGAGCATGGCGCGGACCGCGCCGAGGAACTTGGACTTGCCGTTGCGGCCCTTGCCGTAGGGCAGGAACAGGCATTCCTCGCCGGTGTCGCCGGTCAGCGAGTAGCCGACCGCGCGTTGCAGGAAGCCGATCAGCTCGGCGTCCTCGCCCATGATGCGGGCGAGGAACTTGTCCCAGGTTGGCGCCTGCGCGTCGGGGTCGTAGGCGCAGCCGGCAAGCTTGGTGATGAGCTGGTCACGGTCGGGGTTGCCGAGCTTGCCGGTGCGAAGGTCGAGCACGCCGTTGTGGACGGCGAGCAGGTCGGGGTTGGCGTCCAGCTCGGCGGGCAGCACGACCACGTTGGTTTCGCTGGCGGCCAGCGACAGCATCGCGCGGATGCGGGTGTTGGATTCGGATTCGGCGGCCCACGCGGCGATCGCCTTGCGTTTGGCCTGGGCGTCTTTGTCGTCGCCGACGATCAGGGCGGCCTCGGCGTAGATCGCGCGGGCGGTGTGCTTGGCGGCGCGCACCGGCCCGCCGGAGTCGTCGGGGCGCCAGCGTTGCCCGTCCCAGCACAGCCAGCGCCGCCATGGGTGGCAGTGGCGCAGATCGACGCCATACAGGGCGACCAGACGTTCGGCGTTGCCGAGGTCGGTGCGCGCGTAGGTGCGGTCGAGTCGGGGCTCAGGCATGGCGCTGCCTCCTCGGGGTCTGGAACGGCAGCACTCGGCCCCGCCCTTCCACTGGTCGTTGTCCCGATGGCTCCTCCTCGTCCGGCGCCCAGGTGTCGTCGGGGGGCTGCCATTCCTCGTCGGGGGGCTCCCAGCCGTCTCGGGTCGGGTAGCGGTTGAAGTAGTCGCCGAGGATCTCGCGTGCCCGCTCCCAGGTGTGGTCGCCGGTCACCGGCCCGTACTGCTGGAAGCGGTGGCGGAGCAGCACTTCGGCCTCGTCGAGGGTGAGCCCGTGTGCTCGGAGCCGGCCGGCGTAGGTGAGGGTTGCGACACGCCGCTCCCCGGCGGGGACGGTGCCCTCATGCTTGAAGATTTCGCGTTCCTGGCGGGTCTGCTCGTATGGGGTCCGGCCTGGCGCGGTGAGCGCCTCGACCCACGCTTCGGGCAGCTCGGCGAGCTGGTCGGGCCGGGGAGCCATTCCGGAGACGGCGGCGGCGGGGTCGTACCAGGCGTAGCCCTTCATGGTCTCCGGATGGGTGGAGCCGGCAACCATCGCGTAGCGCCAGCCGCGGTGGATCACGTTCACGTCGCCGCCGAACCGGTCGATGATGTTGGCTTCGGCGGAGCGCCAGCCGAGCCCTTCGGGGACCCGGTACAGCAGGATGCGGGCCGGCTGGCCGGGGCCGCGGCTGGTCGTCGACCAAGTGGGCGGGAGTCCGCCGAGCTCGATCTCGGCCTTGGCGATGGTGGCGGCGCCTTGCTTGCCGTCGTAGGCGTCGACGTCGATGCCGATCACGCCATCGTGCAGGCGTAGGCCGATGTTCCAGCCGCCTTCCCGGCCGGCACACCACCGGGTGATGTCGGCGTCGGTGACGTCGGCGCCGTCTCGGCCGGTGTAGCCCGTGATAGGCGGGTGCTTGCCACGGACGGGGATGGGGTTGCGCCAGCCCAGCTCCCAGTAGCCCCTGGCCGCGCGCGTGTACGGCCCCGGCGCGGTCACGACCCGGCTCCTTCCAGGCAGGCGAGGCACAAGCCGAGGCCGGCGACGCCGACCGGCGCGACGATCCGGCGTTTGCGGCCGTCGAGCCCGCGGACCCGGATCGGGGTGGTGAGCGCGCGGAGGTTGACGAGCATGGCGACCGGGTGGAGCCGCTCGACGACTTGGCCGCAGGCGTCGCAAGTGTGCTCGGCCTGGTGGTCGTGGGCGCCCTGGCGGAGCCCGTCGACGTGGCCGTTGTGGCATGCCCGGCAGGCGATCCGGTCGCGGCAGATCGCGCAGACGATCGCGGCCCCAAGCCGGTCGCCGAGCGGTGGGGTGCCAGCGGTGAGAACATGCCGGCACGCTGGGAGCCCGCGGGCGATGGCGGCGTTCGCCTGGTCGACCCGACCGGCCAGCGCCGGCCAGCGGGCCGTGACCTCCGAGCGGGGCAGCAGTGGCAGCGGCGGGATCACGGCTCGCCTCCCGCCCGGAGGTGCTCGGCGAGCAGCTCGGCGAGCCGGGTGCGGATGCGCTCGTCCTGCTCGTCGACCTGCCGGCCGACCTCGGTGTTTACGGCGGTCTTCCACCAGGTGGCCCGGTCGGTGGAGTGCGCTTGGGTGACGACCTGGGCGAGGTCGGTGTCGGTGTCGAGCGGGAAGGTGCCGGCGAGCGTGTCGGTGAGCGCGGCCAGGTCGAACCGCTGGGCGAGGTAGTCCTCGACGAACGCGCTGAGGGTGTCACGGTGCTTGTCGCGGGCCTGCTCGTCGAGCACCTCGGCGGGTGGGACGATCTTGCCGCCGGCATCGTGACGTTCCAGGCCCGCCTCGATGTAGGCGACCAGGTCGGGAGCGGACAGCGCGTTCAGCTCGACGCGGGTGCATTCCCACTGCGGCTTCTGCCAGTTCGCCGTCAGCCGGCGCCCCTCGAACCAGGCCAGCTCCTGCTCGTCCAGCCGGTCCCGCATCCACCAGGGCAGGTCCTTGCGGCGGGTGAACTTCTCGGTTTCCAGGCTCCGCTGGATCGCGTCGCCGACGGTGAGCCCGAGGTCGATCACGTCGACGGAGTAGTCCGGCATCCGGTCGGTCTCCTCGGCGATCGTCCGCGCGATCGAGTAGCCGGCCGGGTCGGCGTCGTGGAGGACGAACAGGCGGTAGTCGCCCGCCTCAGCCCGCTCGAACAGGGCGCGGACCGCCTCGACCGGCTGGCCCTTGCCGGCGGCGATCGCCAGGTCGAACCGTTCCGCGAGCCGGGCCGACTCGAAGATCGGGCCGAGGCCTTCCTTCTCGACGTACAAGATCTTGTCGAACACGTACTCGGGTAGCCGGTAGGCGGCGACCTCCAGGGTGCCGAGCGGGACGGTCGTGCCGGTGTGCGGCTCGTGCAGCGTCCCACGTGGCTCCCGGTACATCCCGTCGATCGGGCCGTGCGCCTGCTCGTACTCGACGACGAGGTCCTGGGAGAAGTAGTTGTACTTCAGCTCGGCGTCGGTGTAGGCCTGGATGCGTGGCCGGACGGCGTAGAAGAGGTTCCGGCAGGGGAACTGGTAGGCACCGTTACCGGAGGTCGCCGCGACCGCGGCAGGTATGACCTCGAAGACCGCGTCGCGGAGGGTGACGCGGTCTGCTGGTGCAGGGACGTAGCGGGCCGCCCGGCGCGCGTCGCGGTCACGACGCTTCTTCTCGGCATGCAGGTCCTTGGTGGCGGCTTTCAGCGCCGCGGCGATGTCGTCACCGACGGCCATGGGGCACCGCCAAGGTCGTCTTGCCCTTGTCGAGGAAGTGCAGGACCGGGCTGATCAGATGGATCGCTGCGGCCCGGTTGCTCTCACCGTCCGGGTAGGCGTCGACCTGTCGGAGGAACGCGGCGGCGCCGACGGTGCGCAGCTCCCCGGCATCCAGTGGTAGGCGGGCGAGCGGGTCGTCGAACGTCGGGGAGTAGTTGACCGCGAAGTGCAGCTCCCCCGGACTCTCGGTTTCCGCGACGGCGATCTCGACCACCCAGGGGATGGTCCCGTCGGCGGTGGTGGCCCGCTTGAACCAGAACCGCTTAACGCCGTACCACTCGTCGAAGCGGGCGCGGTAGTGGTCCTCGTCGACGCGGCCGAGCGCGGCCGGCTTCGGCGCCCGCGAGCTTGACTGCATCGCCTCCAGCAGGGTGGCGACGGCCGCCTGGTCAGCCTCGAAGTCGCTGAGGCGGCGGACGGCTGGGAGTGCGGCGCAGACCTGCTTGGCCTTGGCCGTGGAGGACAGGCCCGCGAAGCTGCGGACGAACTCGCCGAGGGGGAGGTCCTTGCCGCCGTTGCGGGCGTTGCCGATGTGCGCGAAGACCAGCCGCGCGAGCGCTGGCGGGTCGTACCAGTGCGCTGAGGTCGGGTCGGTCGGCAACGGTTTCCGCCACCCGTCGGCGGCGGTCGGCTTGTAAGAAACCGGGCCGTCGGGGTCGGCCCGGTTATCACGGTAACTGACCGCGGCGTGCGGGTTGACGAGCGCGAACGCGCGGGCCCAGCGGCCGGTGTCCAACCGGAGCATGGCGCGGTCGGTGCGTAGCGCGGCCGTAACTGCGGTCCCCGCTAGCCGGGACGTCTCGGCCTGGGTGTGGTCGATGCGGAGCTGGCCGGCCGGGTCGATGCCGGCGGTGATCTCGTGGCGGGCGCCCAGGGCCTCGATCACCACCGGCCGGGCCCCGCCGAGCGCGTGGGGCAGGCCGATAACGGTCTTGAGGGCGTTGCCTTGCAGGCCGCGGGTGGGTGAGCGGTAGGCGGCCTTGTCGGAGACCAGGATGGAGAAGTCCAGGACCTTGGCGATCAGCTCCGGCGGCATCCCCGGGCCGTTGTCGGCGACGGTGACCCGCAGATAGCCGTCTTGCTCGTCGACGTCGAGCGCGACCGCCGGTGACGTGCCGGCGGTCTCGGCGGCGTCCAGCGCGTTGTCGACCAGCTCCTTGACGATCACCTCGCCGAACCGTTCGGCGTACTGGCCGGTCTGCGCCTGGAGGTGGCGGAGCTCGAAGAACTCGGCGGCGCGTGGGGTCGCGAATGTCTCGCGGTGCAGCGTCGGGGCGGTCATGCGGATCGGCCCCCGAGCGGCACGCCACCCCAGCAGGTGCACACGCCTTCGCAGGGCGCTTGGATGGTCGGCTCGAGCCCGAGGTCGCGCGCTAGCCGCCAGCGGCGCCGCTCATCCAGGTCCACCACGCCGGCCGTACCGTGTACGATCGCGGTGGTCGAGTCGGGGATGACGTTGACCTCGGGGCCCGGCGCTGTTGGTGGCGCCGGGCCTCTGCTACGCGGTTCGGCCACCGGCGGCCTCCCGCTCCTGCTTGGCGATCCACTGGTCAAGCGCTGCCCTGCGGTACCTGACATGGTTGCCAGCACGGAAGTACTGGGGTCCGGTGCCGCGGTACCGCCATGCCCGCAGCGTCTCGACGGGATAGCGCAGGTATTCGGCCGCCTCTGCGGGTGTCAGCACTTCCGGCACGGATGCCTCCTGTCCGCTGGGCACAGCTTGTGTCTGTGCAACAGGGTGCATCAGCGCTTGCGTTCCCGTCAACCTGGCGCGTACCGTGTCCATATGACACAACAACGGGAGTCGATGAGCGACACGGTCGCCCGACACGCCAACCAGCTCCGCGAGGACAAAGGCTGGAGCGTCGCCCGCCTGGCCGAGCGATGCGCTGCGGCCGGAGCGCCGGATCTGAACGCGAACGTGCTGACCAACCTGTTGACCCGTAAGCGGCGCCGTCGGGACTTCACCCTGGAGGAGACAGACGCCCTTGCGCGGGCGCTGGACGTGCCGTTCTACGACCTGCTGCCGACCGGCGCCGGCCCGAGCGCCGAAGAACTCGCGGAGATGGATGCGTCCGTGCGCCGCATCCGGCCGCTGCTGCTGGAACTAGCCGGCGAGCTGGAGAAGATGGGAGACGACGATGGCTGACATCGACGATGCCTGGTACCGGCTCGACAAGGCGACCGGCACCAAGATCCCGACCAGCCGGCATGGCAAGGGGAAGCGGTGGCTCGCCCGCTGGCCCGATGGCGGCCGGCAGCGCAAGCGGAGCTTCGCCAAGCGGGACGATGCGAAGCGGTTCCTCGTGCAGGTCGAGGCAGACCAGACCCGGGGCCTGTACGTCGACCCGGCCCTCGGCCGGGTCACGGTCAAGGCCTACGCCGAGCAGTGGCGCTCCCAGCAGCTACACCGCGCGGCGACCGCCGAGTACGTGGAGCGCATGTTCAAGTTGCATGTCGACCCGGTCATCGGCCACCTACGGCTCGGGCAGGTCCGCTCGAGTCACCTGAAGACGTGGGTGAAGGATCGCGGCGCCGTGCTGGCGCCGAGCACGCTGCGGGTGGTCTACAGCTACGTCTCTGCCATGTTCGCTAGGGCGGTCATCGACCGGCTGATCGGGATCTCGCCCTGCGTGTCCGTCGACCTTCCCGAGGTCGAGCACCGCGAGCATCTGATCCCGACCGGCGAGCAGGTCCACGCGCTCAGCGAGGCCCTACCCGAGCGGTACCGTGCCGTGCCGCTGGTGGCCGCGGCGACCGGCCTGCGCGGCGGGGAGCTGTTCGGGCTGGAGCTGGAGGCGGTCGACTTCCTGCACCGCGAGATCCACGTCCGCCAGCAGCTCACCGTCGTCTCTGGCCGCAAGCCCTATCTCGGACCGCCGAAGACGAAGACGAGCCGGCGCACGGTCGAGCTGCCCGAGGTCGCCGGGCTGGCGCTCGCGCGGCACCTCGAGCAGTACCCGGCCGCCGCGGTGGAGCTGGACGACGAGACCGACCCGCGCAAGCCGGTGCGCCGGTCCGCGCGGTTGGTGTTCGTCAACGAGTGGGGCGAGCCGATCCATCGGGCGAGCTGGTCGCACGTGTGGCAGGTGGCGGTCCGCAAGGCCGGACTACCGCGGGGGTTCGGTCTGCACGGCTTGCGGCACTTCTTCGCCACCTCGCTGATCCACGCGGGTGCCAGCCCGAAGACGGTGCAGCTCGCGTGCGGCCACTCGAGCCCGACCGTGACCTTGAACACCTATCTCGGGGAGTGGCCGGAGGCCGTTGACCGGACCCGCGCGATCATGGACGACGCGCTCGGGCTGCCACGAATCCGCCACGAGCAGGAGTCTGCGAACTGATGACGCTGGTCAGCGCGTGAACTGGAGGGGGAGGCCTTCGTCGTGGTCTTTGAGGAGGGCGATGGCCTTCTGGAGGTCGTCCCTGCTCTTGCCCGAGACGCGGAGCTGGTCGTTCTGGACCTGCGCCTGGACCTTGAGGCCGGACTGGCGGATGGTCTTGGCGAGCGACTTGGCCTTGTCCTCGGGGATCCCCTGGATGAACGAGCACTCAATGCGGTAGGTGCCGCCGCCGGCGGGCTTGGGCTGGCCGCTCTCCAGGGCCTTGAGCGAGACCTTGCGCCGCACGAGCTTGTCCTTGAAGACGTCCAGGGCGGCCTCGGCGCGCTTGTCGGTCTTCGAGGCGATCGTGACACCGTCGCCGGACCACTCGATCGAAGTGCCGGTGTTCTTGAAGTCGAACCGCTGGGCCAGCTCCTTCTTGGCCTGGTTCAGGGCGTTGTCGACTTCCTGGCGGTCGACGTTGGAGACGACGTCGAACGAGGAATCAGCCATTCGAAGCGCATCCTTTCCGAGTTGTGAGGGGCCAGGAGGCGTCGCTATCATCCCTCGCAGCCACCTGGCAGGATGCCCGAGCGGCCAAAGGGAGCGGTCTGTAAAATCGCCGGCTAGCGCCTACCCAGGTTCGAATCCTGGTCCTGCCACCAG
>WNGE01009161.1_pt1 | contig 15162 bp, 10 predicted proteins | sample 5400651 | NCBI WGS metagenome assembly WNGE01 (sample SAMN13153370, study PRJNA577476) | soil metagenome | isolation source: 60 cm soil or saprolite under grassland replicate 2 | place: USA:California | collected 2016-06-15 | reverse complement strand
TCTTCGAGATGACGGTGACCGTCGGGCCGAAAAGGTGTTCGGTGAGCGTGATGTACTTCGCGACCTCGTAGTACTTGCCGGTGTAGATCACCGCCGAGGCGTGCTCGAAGCCGTCGAGCACACCGGTCTGCAACGACGTATAGACTTCGCCGAACGCCATCGGTGTCGCGTTCGCGCCCATCGCATTCAACGCTGCGACGTAGGTGGGCGTCTGGATGGTACGGATCTTGAGACCCTTGAGATCCTCGGGTTTCTTGATCTCCTTCTTGGTCGTCACGACGTTGCGATACCCCCAGCTGTCCTGCCAGCCGAGCACCCTGAGGCCGAGCTTTTCATGCTCGACAGCGAGCGTCTGCCCGACCTTGCCGTCGATCACGTGGTGGTAGTGATCGTAGTCGCGCCAAAGGAACGGCAGGTCCATCACCCCCATCCGCTTGTTGAAATTGTTGTGGATCGCGGTGCCGCCGATGTGAATCGTGGCGCCGGCGCCGAGCTGCATGCCTTCGACGACGGCGCGCTCTTCGCCCAGCTGGTTTGCGGGATAGATCCGTGCCTCCAGCGTGTCCGAGTTGGCGTTGATGTAGCTCGCGATGATGAAAGCCACCATGTGGTTGTCGTTGCCGACGTCGGCCGCGGTGGCGTGGGAAATCTTCACCTGCTTCTTTGCCTGTGCCAGGGCCTGGGGGGTGACCGCCAGCGCAAGGACGGCGGCGAGACCGACGGCGAGTGTGCGAAGCATGCTTTTCGAGTTCATCGACATTCCTCCTGTGGTTGCCAAAAACACACCGGGGTCCTGCCCCGTTTTTTCAACGTTGTCGCGGATGCGCCGCGACGGGCGCCGTTCGCCGCCGCACCGGCGCGGCGGGCAGCAGCTTTTCGTAGGCAGGCGCAAGGTCGCGCGCGGTCCCGGCGAGGAGATCGCGCATCGCCTGCTCGGCGGCATCGGGAGACCGCGTCCGGATCGCGCGGGCGACGGCAAAATGCTCGGCGAGCGAATTTTGGTAGCTCGCGCGCGCATTGCTCGACAGCCGGAACGCGGCGAGGAGCGCCGTGCGGATGGCCGCGGCGAAGCGGATCAGCAGCCGGTTGCCGGTCGCGGACGTGATGAGCTCGTGGAAGGCAAGGTCGTGCGCGCAGCAGGATTCGACGTCGTCGGGCAATGCGGCGGCCATCGCCTCGAACGCACGCTCGATCTCGAGAATCTGCTCGGGGCTCGCGCGCGCCGCGGCCATTCTCGCGGCTGCGGGCTCGAAAATGACGCGGACGTCGAGAAGATCCATGAAAAAAGCGGGGTCCGGCGGCGCCGCTGCAAGCCAGCGCAGCACGTCGGCATCGAGGACATCCCAATGCCGGCGATCGCACACCACCGTTCCGCGCCGCGTGCGCCCCTCGATCAACCCTTTCTGCGCCAGCGCTTTCAACCCTTCGCGAAGCGACGGTCTGCTGATGCCGAGCCGCCGCGACAATTGCGCTTCTGTTGGCAAGAGATCGCCGGGCGCAAGCTTGCCGGACACGATCTTCTGGCCGAGCATATCGATGACATCCCGGGATTTCGGCCGTCGCTGCGCCGCCGCGGTGGCCGAGCGTCGGCGGCGCGCGCGTGGCGCGGTGAGACGGGGATTGCGAGCGGAGAAGGGCACGATGCGGCGGAACAATTGGTCCGACACAATGACATTAAAGTCCGACCTATTCAAGTAAACTCGCGGTAAGCCGGTTCCTTCGGGCTTGCGCTGCGGCAGGCGCGCGGTGCCCATCTACCAACGTTCGGGAGCAAGTCATGATTACGGATCTCGAGGGCAAGACGGTTCTCATCACCGGCGCATCGACCGGGATAGGCGCGGCGGCCGCGCGCGCGTTCGCGCGACTTGGCAGTCGCCTGGTCATCCATTACAACGCCAGCCGCGAGGCGGCCGAAGCCGTGGCGGCGGACTGCAAGGCGCTGGGCGGCGAGGCGGCCCTCGTCGGCGGCGACGTCACGCAAAGCGGGACGGTCAAGAAGATCGTCGCCGAGGCGCTCGTCAAGTTCGGCCGCATCGACGTGCTCATCAACAACGCGGGCGGACTCGTCGGCCGGACGCGGATCGAGGACTACAACGAGGCGTATATCCAGCAGGTGCTCGCACTCAACGTCCTGCACGTCGCGATGTTCATGCATGAGGTCGTTCCCCTGATGCGGAGCCAGAAGAAGGGCAACGTGATCAACGTGACGTCGATCGCCGCGCGCCACGGCGGCGGCGCTGGCGCCATCATTTACGCGGGGGCGAAGGGATTCATCTCGACCGCGACCCGGGGATGGGCGAAGGAAGTCGTCGGTGACGGCATCCGCGTCAACGCCGTATCGCCGGGCGTGATCACGACGCCGTTCCACGAACGCTACTCGACCGCCGAGCAGTTGAAGGCGATGCAGGCGATGATTCCGATGAACCGGCTCGGCACCGCCGACGAGTGCGCCGGAACGTTCGTCTATCTCGCGTCGGACGAAATGAGCGGCTACGTGACGGGCCAGGTGATCGAGGTCAACGGCGGCCAGTACATGCCCTGACCGAGGACCGACCGCAATCCCGCGACCCGCATCATGCGAGGAGTGGCCGAAGCTCGGCGAGGCTGGCGATGATCCGGTCCGGCGGGAGGGCGTGCCGTTCCACCGGCGCACCGGTTCGATTGATCCAGAACGTCGTGAAGCCGCAGGCCTTCGCACCGGCGGCGTCCCAGCCGTTGGACGACACGAAGCCGATGCGCGGAGCCGCCAGCTCCAACCGTTCCGTCGCCAACCGATAGACGCGCGGGCTCGGCTTGTAGATGCCCGCAGCATCGACCGACAGCACGCCCGCGAGATCGCGATCGAGCCCGGTCGAGCGCACGAGCGGCTCCAGCATTCCCAGCGTGCCATTGGAAAGAATCCACCGCGGCCGTGGCGCCAATGCGGCGAGCGCGCCGGGAACGTCTGCGAACGGCTGCAGCGTGAGATAAGCGTCGCGCAACCGCCGGCGATCGGAAGGCGAGAGCGGCAGATCGAGAGCGGCGAGCGCGTAATCGAGCGCATGCGCAGTCAGCGCGGCGAAATCCTCGCGCGGTTGCGTTTCCATGAGGCTTTGCAGCCACGTGTACTCGAGCTGCTTGGTCCGCCACAGCTGCGACAGCATGGCGCCGTGACCTGGAAGGAGGCGCTCCGCTTCGTGGACGACCGAATGCACGTCGAACAACGTGCCGTACGCATCGAAAACGAGCGCGTCGACGGGGAGCAGCAGAAGCGAGTCGGCCATCGAAGCATTCCGGTGATGCTGCGCTGCCGCGATGCATCGCGCGGCGCGCGGACGAGCGCGCTAAGGAAAAAAAGAGGGGTTACACTTGCGCGTAACCCCTTGGTTCATTTGGTGGGCGGTACAGGGTACGATCCTGTGACCCCTGCCGTGTGAAGGCAGTGCTCTACCGCTGAGCTAACCGCCCCGCGAACCCAGACAGGAGCCTTGATTTAACCACGCAGCCGAGACTAGGGTCAAACCGATGTTAGCAGTTTGTAGGAGCATGTCCTGGACAAAAAACGCACCCAGGCAGTGCGCTCGATGCCCCCAATTGGGGGTGCGGGAAAGCACCGCGCCGGACCTAAATCGGTAACTCTCTACGGCAATGGCACTTTCCGGATTGGCCCGGGAATTGCCTCCCATCGGGAGCCAGGCGCCGCCCGTTCCGGAAATTTTCCATGTCCCGCCTCCCCTACGACGAAATGCGGACCTGTGAGGGGGCGGTGCGGCCCCATTACCAGGCTTTTGCCGGGTGGCTGGAGAGGACTTCGCCCGCCCGGATTGCGCAAAAGCGCGAAGAAGCCGACCACGCATTTCATCGTGTCGGCATCACGTTCGCGGTCTACGGCGAGGAATCCGGAACCGAAAGGCTGATTCCATTCGACATCGTGCCGCGAATCATTCCCGCCGACGAGTGGAGAATTCTCGATCGCGGATTGCGGCAACGCGTGCAGGCGCTGAACGCATTCCTGCACGACGTCTATCACGAGCAGGCGATCCTCGACGCGGGCATCGTGCCCCGCGAGCGCGTCATCGGCAATGCGCAATACCGGGTCGAGATGCAAGGGATGGACGTGCCCGGCAACATCTACGCACACGTCGCCGGCGTCGACATCGTCCGTGCCGGCGAGGGCGAGTATTACGTCCTCGAGGACAACCTCCGCGTGCCTTCCGGCGTGTCCTACATGCTCGAGAACCGCAAGATGATGATGCGGCTGTTTCCCGAGCTCTTCGCGACGCAGCCGATCCGGCCGGTCCAGCATTATCCGGACCTGCTGCTCGAAAATCTGCACGCATTGGCGCCGGCCGGCGAGGAGTCGCCCACCGTCGCGGTGCTGACGCCCGGCGCGCACAACTCCGCTTATTTCGAGCACGCGTTCCTCGCGCAGGAAATGGGCGTCGAGCTGGTCGAAGGCCAGGATCTCTTCGTCCAGAGCGATACCGTCTACATGCGCACGACCAAGGGTCCGCAGCGTGTGCACGTGATCTACCGCCGCGTCGACGACGACTTTCTCGACCCGCGCACGTTCCGCCCCGATTCGATGCTCGGGGTGCCGGGTCTTTTCGGCGCCTATCGCGCAGGGCGCGTCACGCTCGCCAACGCGATCGGGACCGGGATCGCCGACGACAAGTCGATCTACCCCTACGTGCCCGACATGATTCGCTTTTATTTGTCCGAGGAGCCCGTGCTCGCGAACGTTCCGACGTGGCGGCTGCACCGGCCGGAGGACTGCGATTACGCGCTGGCGCATCTCGCTGAGCTCGTCGTCAAGGAAGTCCACGCTTCCGGCGGCTACGGGATGCTCGTCGGACCGGCGTCGACAGCAGCCGAGCGCGAGGAATTCCGCGCGCGCATCGTCGCCACGCCGGACAAGTACATTGCGCAGCCGACGCTGGCGCTGTCGACGTGCCCGACGTTCGTCGAGTCGGGACTTGCGCCCCGGCACATCGATTTCCGTCCTTACGTGCTGTCGGGCAAGCACGTGAGCCTGGTGCCCGGTGGTCTGACGCGTGTTGCGCTGCGCGAAGGCTCGCTGGTCGTGAACTCGTCGCAGGGCGGGGGCACGAAGGATACCTGGGTCGTCGCGGGATAAAGGGATCAACTGATGCTCTGCCGCACGGCCAACGAGCTCTTCTGGATGGCGCGCCACATCGAGCGCGCCGAGAACATCGCGCGGATGCTCGACGTCACCTACCGGATGTCACTGCTCCCGTACGAGTTCGTCGAGCCGGGGCTCGCCTGGGCGGAGCCGTGGGCCGTTCCGCTCGTGACTTCCGGCCTCGCGACCCTCTATTACGAACGCTTCCCGCAGCTCTCCGCCGAAAACGTGCTGCGGCTCATGATTCTCGACCGTGACAACCCGTCGTCGATCTATTCGTGCCTGCGCGCGGCGCGCGAGTCGGCGCGTTCCGTCCGTGGAGCGATCACTTCCGAGATGTACGAGGATCTCAACTCGGCGTGGCTCGAGATGCGCTGGTTCGACTACGCGGCGGTCGAAGCCAGGGGCGTCTCGGAGTTCCTGGATTGGGTCAAGATGCGCTCGCACCTTTTTCGTGGGGTGACGTTCGGCACGATGCTGCGCGACGAGGCCTACCATTTCATCCGCCTCGGCACCCACCTCGAGCGCGCCGACAACACGGCGCGGATCCTCGACGTGAAATACCATACGCTGCTGCCGAGCGCCGCCGACGTTGGTGGTGCCGTCGACTATTACCAGTGGGGCGCCCTGCTGCGCTCGGTGTCCGGCTTCGAGTCCTACCGCAAGATCTACAGCGACGCGATCACGCCGCGCCGGGTCGCCGAGCTCCTGATCCTGCGCGAGGATATGCCACGCTCGCTCCATGCGAGCATGAACTTCATTTTCGAATCGCTCGATAGACTATGCGACGAGAGCAGCGGCGAAATCAAACGCGCCGCGGGCGAGCTGCACGCGAAGCTCCACTACGGCAAGACCGACGACATCATCCGTTTCGGCCTGCACGAGTATCTGATGGAGTTTCTGGAGCGCATTTCTAAGCTCGGCGACGAGATCAGCCGGCATTTCCTCGTCCCGGCCTATTGACCTCGAACGCGAAGGTTCGGACCCGACAGGGTAAAATCCCTTTTTTTGCTGCCCGGCTGCACGATGACCTACTGCGTCGCGATGTCCCTCGATGCCGGGATGCTCTTCGCCTCCGACTCCCGCACCAACGCCGGCGTCGACCAGGTGTCGCGCTTCTCGAAGATGCGGACGTTCGTCCAGCCCGGTGAGCGTGTCGTCGTCGTGCTGTCGTCGGGGAACCTGTCGTTCACGCAGAACGCCATCAACATCCTCGAGCAGCGCGCCCGGGCGCCGGACGTCCCGCTGACGCTGTGGAACGCGACCTCGCTGTTCGAGGTGGCGCGGCTGTTCGGCGATGCGCTGCGCGACGTCAAGGCCCGCGATGGCCCGTACCTCGCGCAAAGCAACATCGACGCCGGTGCGAATTTCCTCGTGGGCGGGCAGATTCGCGGCGAGGCGCCGCGGCTGTTCAACGTCTACAGCGAGGGCAACTTCATCGAGGCGACCGACGAGACCTGTTATTTCCAGAGCGGTGAAACGAAATACGGCAAGCCGATCATCGACCGCGTCATCAAGCGCGAGAGCACGCTGATCGACGCAACCAAGTGCACGATGGTCTCGTTCGATTCGACGATGCGCTCGAACATTTCGGTCGGGCTTCCGATCGATCTGCTGGTCTACGAAACCGATGCGCTGGACATCAAGATGCAGCGCCGGATCGAGGAGACCGACCCGTATTACCTGATGGTCCACAGCGAGTGGGGCGAGGGACTGCGACGGGTGTTCGCGCAGCTCCCCAATCCCGACTGGACCTGAACCAAGCACCTGACTCGTGGCCACCCGCGTCGCTCTTCAGCACCACACGACGTATCGCTTCGACCGCGTCGTCAACCTGTCGCCGCACGAGATCCGGCTGCGGCCGGCGCCGCACTGCCGGACGCCTGTCCTCGGCTATTCGCTGAACGTCGCGCCGGACAAATACTTCCTCAACTGGCAGCAGGATCCTTACGGCAACTGGGTGGCGCGGCTCGTGTTCACCGAGCCCACCGATGAGCTCGACATCATCGTCGACCTTACCGCCGACATGACGGTGGTCAACCCGTTCGACTTCTTCGTCGAGCCCTACGCCGAGCACTATCCATTCGACTACGCGCCCGCACTCGCCAAGGAACTCATTCCCTTTCTCGAGAGGGCGACCACCGAGCCTCGCCTCGCGGCGTGGGTAGAGCGCTTCCGCGCCACGATCCGTCCGGAAGACAAGACCGTCGATATGCTGGTGCGGCTCAATCGGGAGCTCCAGTACGAAATCAGGTATCTGGTCCGGATGGAGCCCGGCGTGCAGGCGCCCGACGAGACGCTCGGGCTTGGCTGCGGCTCGTGCCGCGACACCGGCTGGCTCATGGTGCAGATCGTTCGGCATCTCGGTCTCGCGGCACGCTTCGTCTCCGGCTACCTGATCCAGCTCGTCGCCGACGTGAAGCCCCTCGACGGCCCGGCAGGCACCGACCACGATTTCACGGACCTCCATGCGTGGGCCGAGGTGTATTTGCCCGGCGCGGGCTGGATCGGGCTCGATCCGACGTCGGGACTCCTCGCCGGCGAAGGACACCTGCCGCTCGCCTGCAGTGCCGATCCGGGCAATGCCGCGCCGGTCATCGGCTTCACGGATCCGTGCAACGTGGAGTTCTCGTTCGCGATGAGCGTGACCCGCGTGCACGAAGATCCGCGCGTGACCAAGCCGTACAGCGACGCGCAGTGGGAGGCGATCGTCGATCTCGGTCGCCGCGTCGACGCCGATCTCGCGGCCCACGACGTGCGACTCACCCAGGGCGGCGAGCCGACGTTCGTCTCGATCGACGACATGGAGGGTCCCGAGTGGAACTACACGGCGCTGTCGCCGGAAAAACGGGAGCTCGGCGAAACGCTGCTGCATCGCCTTGCCGGACGTTTTGCGCCGGGCGGATTTCTGCACATGGGACAGGGCAAGTGGTATCCAGGCGAACCGCTGCCGCGGTGGGCGGTCGGCGTCTGGTGGCGCAGCGACGGCAAGCCGCTTTGGCGCGATCCGTCGCTCATCGCCGACACGCGCAAGCCGGGGAGTGCGGACATCGCTGCGGCGCATCGACTCGCCACGACGCTCGCCGCGGACCTGGGCCTCGATCCGGCATTCGTCATCACGGCGCACGAGGACGTGCCCCGGCTGCTGGTCGCGGAATCGGCGCTGCCGCAGAACGTGGATCCGCTGCAGGCAGACCTGACGCAAGTCGACGAGCGCGCGCGCCTCGCGCGGCTGCTGCAGCAAGGGCTCGATCGTCCCGCCGGCTTCGTGCTGCCGTTGCGGGCGGCCGCATCCAGGGACGAGACTGTCGCGCAATGGCAGAGCAGCCCGTGGCCGCTCAAGCGCGAGCGGCTCTACGCACTCCCGGGCGATTCACCGCTCGGCCTGCGGCTGCCGCTGGAATCGCTGCCCGACGTGCTGCCCGAAGACGTCGATCCCGACCTTCCGGTGGATCCGTTCGCGCCGCGAGGAGACTTGCCTGACACGGCAGCGCTGACGGCGACGAAAGCCGAGCTCAAGCCCAGGCAAGCGCAGGTTGCGCCCAAGGACGTGATCAAGACGGCGCTGTGCGTGCAGATGCGCGAGGGCCATCTCTACGTGTTCATGCCGCCGCTTCCACGGCTCGAGGACTACGTCGCGTTGCTTGCCGCAGTGGAAACGGCGGCGGTCGCCGTCGCGACGCCGGTCGCGATCGAGGGCTACACGCCGCCGCGCGATCCGCGCGTCAAGGTGCTGAACATCACACCGGATCCGGGCGTCATCGAGGTCAACATCCACCCCGCCTCGTCGTGGGACGAATTGATCGCGACGACCCAGACGCTCTACGAAGAGGCGCGCCAATCACGCCTCGGCACCGAGAAGTTCATGCTCGACGGACGCCACACGGGCACCGGCGGCGGCAACCACGTCACGCTGGGGGGTGCCAAGCCCGCGGACAGCCCGCTCTTGCGCCGCCCCGATCTGCTGCAAAGCCTCGTCACCTATTGGCAGAACCATCCGGCGCTGTCGTATCTGTTCTCGGGCACGTTCATCGGGCCGACGAGCCAGGCGCCGCGTGTCGACGAGGCACGCGATGACCGCCTCTACGAGCTCGAGATCGCGTTCCAGCAGATGAATCGCAAGCACAAGGCAGGCGAGGAATCGGCCACTCCCTGGCTCGTCGACCGGCTGCTGCGACACTTGCTGACCGATCTTACGGGCAATACGCATCGCGCCGAATTCTCGATCGACAAGCTGTATTCGCCCGACACGGCGACCGGCCGGCTCGGGCTGCTCGAATTTCGCGGCTTCGAAATGCCTCCGCACGCGCGGATGAGTGCCGTGCAAATGTTGTTGTTGCGCGCGCTCGTCGCCCGTTTCTGGCAGCAGCCGTACCCGGGCCGGCTCGTCCGTTGGGGTACGGCGCTGCACGACCGCTGGCTGCTGCCGCATTTCGTTGCGGCCGACATCAACGATGTGATCTCCGATCTCGGCGGATTCGGTTATCCGTTCGCGCAGGAATGGTTCGCGCCGTTCATCGAGTTCCGCTTCCCGCGGTTCGGGACCGTCGATTACGACGGCGTCACGATAGAGCTGCGGCAGGCGATCGAGCCGTGGCACGTGCTGGGCGAGGAAGTGAGCGGCACCGGCACCGCGCGTTATGTGGACTCGTCGGTCGAGCGGCTGCAGGTAAAGGTCACCGGAATGACGGGCGAGCGCCACCGCGTCGCATGCAATGGTCGCGCGCTGCCGCTCGCATCGACCGGCGTTCCGGGCGAGTACGTCGCCGGCGTGCGCTTTCGCGCGTGGAGCCCACCTTCCGCACTGCATCCGACGATCGGCGTCCAGGCGCCGCTCGTATTCGATCTCGTCGACACGTGGGCGGCGCGTGCGCTGGGAGGCTGCACGTATCACGTCGCGCATCCGGGTGGCCGCAACTACGACACGTTCCCCGTCAACGCCAACGAGGCGGAAGCGCGCCGCCACGCGCGCTTCTGGGCGCATGGCCATACGCCCGGCGGAATGAAATTGAGCGACGAATCCGGCGACGCCAACGACGCTCGATCTGCGCTGGCAGCCGACGATACGATGATGGTCCGCACCCGATTCGCGCCCAGCCCGACGGGCTTCATCCATCTCGGCAACATCCGCTCCGCGCTGTTTCCGTGGGCGTTCGCGCGCAAACAGGGTGGCGCGTTCATTCTGCGGATCGAGGATACCGACGTCGAGCGCTCGACCCCCGAGGCGGTGCAGGCCATCATCGATGCGATGCGCTGGCTCGGGCTCGACTACGACGAAGGCCCGTACTACCAGATGGAACGGATGGAGCGCTATCGCGAGGTCCTCGCGGACATGCTCGCCCGCGAACTCGCCTACCATTGTTATATGTCACCGAAGGAATTGGACGAGCTGCGCGCGGCGCAAATGGCGCGCGGCAAAAAGCCTCGTTACGACGGTCGCTGGCGCCCGGAGAACGCTGCCGGCCGTCCGCCGCCGCCGGGCGTCGCACCGGTCATCCGCTTCGCCAATCCCCTCGGCGGAACGGTGGCGTGGGACGACGCGGTCAAGGGACGCATCGAAATTTCCAATACGGAGCTCGACGACCTGGTTCTCGCGCGGCCCGACGGAACGCCGACGTACAACTTCTGCGTCGTCGTCGACGACCTCGACATGCGGATCACCCACGTGATTCGCGGCGACGACCACGTCAACAACACGCCGCGCTAGATCAACATCCTACGCGCGCTGGGTGGAACCACGCCCTTCTATGCGCACCTGCCGACGGTCCTGACGCCCGAAGGCGACAAGCTCTCGAAGCGGCACGGCGCGAAATCGGTGCTGCAGTATCGCGACGACGGCTACCTTCCCGAAGCCGTCGTCAACTATCTCGCGCGACTCGGCTGGGCGCATGGCGATGACGAGATCTTCACGCGCGAAGAGTTCGTGGCCTGGTTCGATCTCGCGGGATTGTCATCGGCGCCGGGTCGATTCGATCCCGACAAGATGAAGTGGGTGAACCACGAGCATCTGAAGCGGCTTTCGCAGGACGAGTTGGGACGCCGGCTCGTCCCGTATCTCGAGCGCGCGGGCCTCGATCCGGCCGCGGGACCGGCGCCCGAACACGTTGCGATGCTGTTTCGCGACCGCGTCGGCACACTGACGGAAATGGCCGACGCTGCGCATTACTTTTATGCGAAGCCGCATCCGTCGGCGGTAGCGATCGGCGAGCAGGTCAATTCCGCCAACCTTGCCGCGCTCGTCGAGCTCCTCTCGGCGTTCGAATCGGTGCCATGGACGCGCGAGGCAATCGGTGCCGCGCTCAAGGCCACGGCCAAAAAACACGGTCTCAAGCCTCCGCAAATCATGATGGCGACGCGACTTCTGGTCTGCGGCACGAAGGAAACGCCGGCGATCGACGCGGTCCTCGCTCTCCTGGGACGCGAGACGACGCGCTCGCGGCTGGCCGACGGACTGCGCATCGCCGGCTGACGCTGTCGGGTGCGCCGATTTGTCGGCGTCGCCGGGTTTAAAGTAAACTACGGATTTCCGGGACTGGCCGCACATGACCAAGTTCGTCTTCGTGACCGGCGGCGTCGTTTCCTCGTTGGGGAAGGGCATTGCCGCCGCGTCACTGGCCGCGATCCTCGCGTCCCGCGGCGTCCGCGTCACCAATCTCAAGCTCGATCCCTACATCAACGTCGATCCTGGAACGATGAGTCCGTTCCAGCACGGCGAGGTTTTCGTCACCGAGGACGGCGCCGAGACCGATCTCGACCTCGGCCATTACGAGCGCTTCACCGACGTCCGCACCACCAAGCGCAACAACTTCACGACCGGCCAGATCTACGAGAGCGTGATCCGCAAGGAGCGCCGCGGCGATTACCTCGGCGGCACGGTGCAGGTGATCCCGCACATCACCGACGAGATCAAGAACTGGATTATCGCCGGGGCCGGCGATGCCGAAGTCGCGGTGGTCGAAGTCGGCGGGACAGTCGGTGACATCGAGTCGCTGCCGTTCCTGGAAGCAATCCGGCAAATGGGCATCACGCTCGGCCGCGAGAACGTCTGCTACATCCATCTGACGCTCGTGCCGTTCATCGCCACCGCCGGTGAAATGAAGACCAAGCCGACGCAGCACTCGGTGAAGGAGCTGCGCGAGATCGGGATCCAGCCCGACGTCATTCTCTGCCGCGCCGACCGGCCGCTGCCGGATGGCGACCGGCGCAAGATCGCGCTCTTCACCAATGTCGCGCCCGAGGCGGTCATCCCGGCGCTCGATACCGACTCGATCTACAAGATTCCGTCGGCGCTCTGCGTCGAGGGGCTGGACGCGATCGTCTGCAAGAAGCTGCAGATGCAGCCGCCGCCGGCCGATCTTTCGACGTGGAACAAGCTGGTCGACGCGCTCGAGCATCCCGAGCACGAAGTGCACATCGCGATGGTTGGCAAGTACGTCGACCTCACCGAATCGTACAAGTCGCTGTCCGAAGCGTTGACGCACGCCGGCATTCATGCGCGCAGCAAGGTCTCGATCCATTACGTCGATTCGGAGGCTGTCGAGCGCGATGGCGTCGAGTGCCTCGCCGGCATGGATGCGATCCTCGTCCCGGGCGGCTTCGGCAAGCGCGGCGTCGAAGGCAAGATCAAGGCGATCCGCTACGCCCGCGAGAACGATGTTCCGTACCTCGGCATCTGCCTCGGCATGCAGCTCGCGGTGATCGAGTATGCGCGGCACAAGGCCGGTCTCGCCGACGCGAACAGCACCGAATTCGAGCCGGCGACGCCGCATCCGGTCGTCGCGCTGATCACCGAGTGGCAGAACCGCGACGGCTCGATCGAGAAGCGCACCGAAAGCTCCGACCTGGGCGGCACGATGCGGCTCGGCGCGCAACCCTGCGATGTCAGGCCGAGTTCGCTCGCGCACAAGATCTACGGCGCTACCACGGTGGCCGAGCGCCACCGGCATCGCTACGAGGTCAACAATCATTACCTGCCGCGCCTCGAGGCGGCCGGGCTTGCCGTCGGCGCTCGCGCGAAGAGCGCAACGGCCGGCGATCTGTGCGAAATGATCGAGCTGCCGCAGCACCCGTGGTTCTTCGGCTGCCAGTTCCACCCGGAATTCACGTCGAATCCGCGGCGCGGCCATCCGCTCTTCATCGGCTTCGTCCGTGCCGCGCTCGCACACCAGTTTCAACGGCAAGGACACGGCGCCTCTGACGCCGTCGCCGAGCTGGTCGCGTCGATCTGACGCGGCGCGTTGAATGAAACTGTGCGGTTTCGATGCGGCCCTGGAAGCGCCGCTCTTCCTCATTGCCGGTCCGTGCGTCGTAGAGTCGGAACAACTGCAGATCGATGTCGCGGGGCAATTGAAGGAGATCTGCGCGGCCCTGCGGATACCCTTCATCTTCAAGTCATCGTATGACAAGGCGAACCGCAGCTCCGGCGCCTCGTACCGCGGTCCGGGAATGGCCGAGGGCTTGCGCGTGCTGGCCGAAGTGAAGCGCCAGATCGGCGTCCCGGTGCTGACCGACGTACACACCGAAGACGAAATAGCCGAAGCGGCCGCCGTGGTCGACGTACTGCAGACGCCGGCATTCCTTTGCCGGCAGACCGATTTCATCCAGGCGGTTGCGTGCGCCGGTAGACCCGTCAACATCAAGAAGGGCCAGTTCCTCGCCCCAGAGGACATGCTGCAAGTCGTCGCCAAGGCCAAGGCGGCGAGCGGCGCCGACAACATCCTGGTATGCGAGCGCGGCGCATCGTTCGGCTATCACAACCTGGTGTCCGATATGCGCTCACTCGCGATCATGCGCGCCACCGGTTGCCCGGTCGTGTTCGACGCGACGCACTCAGTTCAGCTTCCGGGCGGGCAGGGTACGTCGTCGGGCGGACAGCGCGAGTTCGTGCCGGTGCTCGCGCGTGCTGCGGTCGCGGCCGGCGTTGCGGGCGTGTTCATGGAAACGCACCCGAACCCCGAGAAGGCGTTGTCGGACGGACCGAATGCATGGCCGCTCGGACGGATGAAGGCGCTGCTCGAAACATTGAAGGAGCTCGATGCTGCCGTGAAGCGCGCGGGTTTTCCCGAAGACGAGTTGATGCGAGCTGCGCGCGGGTGACGCGAGCGCAGACATACGAACCACCGATTCCCGATTCCTGACCACGGATAAACGATATGAGCGCCATCGTCGACGTCATCGCCCGCGAAATCCTCGATTCGCGTGGCAACCCCACCATCGAGGCCGACGTGGTGCTCGAATCGGGCGTGTCCGGTCGCGCCGCCGTGCCTTCGGGCGCATCGACCGGGTCGAAGGAGGCGATCGAACTGCGCGACGGCGATACCGCCCGCTATTTCGGCAAGGGCGTGATGAAGGCCGTCGAAAACGTCAACACCGAGATCTGCGAGGCGATCATCGGGCTGGACGCATCCGAGCAGTCGTTTATCGACAAGACAATGATCGAGCTCGACGGTACCGAGAACAAGGCGCGACTCGGCGCCAACGCGATGCTGGCCGTTTCTTGCGCGGTCGCGAAGGCCGCAGCCGACGAATCGTCGTTGCCGCTGTATCGTTATCTCGGCGGCGCCGGCCAAATGCAGCTGCCGGTACCACAGATGAACGTCATCAACGGTGGCGCTCATGCCAACAACAAGATCGACGTGCAGGAATTCATGCTCGTGCCGCTCGGCGCGCCGTCGTTTCGCGAAGCGCTGCGCTACGGCGCGGAAGTCTTCCATACGCTCAAGAAGATCATCGATGCGAAAGGCATGCCGACGACGGTGGGTGACGAGGGCGGATTCGCACCGAACCTGCCGTCGAACGAATCCGCGCTGCAGCTCCTGGTCGAGGCGATCGACAAGGCAGGTTACTCGCCCGGCACCGACATCGCGATCGGAATCGACTGCGCAGCGAACGAATTCTGGAAGGATGGCAAGTATCAGTTCGCGTCCGAAGGCCTGTCGCTCACTTCGCCGCAACTCGTCGATATCCTCGCGACCTGGTGCGACAAATACCCGATCATCAGCATCGAGGACGGCATGTCCGAGCACGATTGGGAGGGTTGG
>WNGE01006093.1_pt1 | contig 15163 bp, 13 predicted proteins | sample 5400651 | NCBI WGS metagenome assembly WNGE01 (sample SAMN13153370, study PRJNA577476) | soil metagenome | isolation source: 60 cm soil or saprolite under grassland replicate 2 | place: USA:California | collected 2016-06-15 | reverse complement strand
TCGCTGCGGGACGCCTCGCATCCGGGCCTGCTCGCGACGTCCTGCATCACCCTGTCGCTAAGGACGGTTTATGCTGATTGAAGTCAAAGTGCCGGTCCTGCCGGAGTCGATCACCGAAGCGACGTTGGTCAACTGGCACAAGAAGGCCGGCGATGCGGTTAAGCGTGACGAGAATCTCGTCGACGTCGAGACTGACAAGATCGTGCTCGAATTGCCTGCGCCAACTTCCGGTATCGTGACCGAGATCCGCAAGTCCGACGGTGCGACCGTCGGCGCGCAGGAAGTCATCGCGGTCATCGATACGGACGCGAAGGGCGCGGCACCGGGAGAGGCTGCCACCGCGCCTGCGGCCGCGCCGGCTGCAGCGTCTGCGCCGGCGGTAACGGCCGCTCCGCAAGCCGCGGCCGGCGCATTGCCCGCCGCCCGCAAGCTGATGGCCGAGCAGAACCTCACCCCCGGCGATGTCGCCGGCACCGGCCGGGGGGGCCGCGTCACCAAGGGCGACGTCCTCGCTGTGGTTGGCGCGAAGAGCGACGGCGGCAAGTCCGAGTCCGCGCCCGCTGCGGCGCGCGCACCCGCGCCGGCCCCGGTCCAGGCACCGACGATCAAGCTGCCCACCGCTTGGGGCGCCCGGCCTGAGCAGCGCGTACCGATGTCGCGGCTGCGGCAGCGCGTCGCCGAGCGGCTCGTGCAATCGCAGTCGACAGCGGCGATCTTGACGACGTTCAACGAAGTGAACATGGCGCCGGTGATCGATCTGCGCAACCGCTACAAGGATCGGTTCGAAAAGGAACACGGCGTCAAGCTCGGATTCATGGGCTTCTTCGTCAAGGCGGCGGTGCACGCATTGAAGAAATTCCCGGTGGTCAACGCGTCGATCGACGGCACCGACATCGTCTACCACGGGTACTTCGACATCGGGATCGCTGTCGGCAGCCCGCGCGGTCTGGTCGTGCCGATCATCCGTGACGTCGATCAACTCTCGATCGCCGAGATCGAGCTCGCCGTCGCCGACTTCGGCAAACGCGCGCAGGAAGGCAAGCTGACGGTCGAGGAGCTGACCGGTGGAACGTACACGATCTCCAACGGCGGTGTTTTCGGGTCGATGTTGTCGACCCCAATCATCAATCCGCCGCAGTCGGCGATTCTCGGCGTGCATGCCACCAGGGACCGGGCGGTGGTCGAGAATGGCCAGATCGTCGTGCGGCCGATCAACTATCTCGCGCAATCGTACGATCACCGCATTATTGACGGCCGCGAGGCGGTGTTGTCGCTGGTTGCCATAAAGGAAGCGCTGGAAGATCCTGCAAGAATGCTTCTCGATTTATAGGCTCGCCACTGCGCGGGCCGATAGCTTTGTCGCTGCTCACTCGGGAGCTCGCTGTACTGACCATGTACTATCTCGCTCCCTCGTTCCGCGGCTTCGCGCTCTCGGCCCGCTCGCAGGCTCGTTGTAACGTTTTGGTGAACGATACGTTGCGAGGCAAGGCGGGGATACATGGCTGAGTCGTTCGACGTCGTCGTCATCGGCGCCGGACCGGGCGGCTACATCGCGGCGATTCGCGCGGCGCAGCTCGGCTTCAGGACTGCGTGCGTCGACGACTGGACGATGGCGGACGGCAAGCCCGCCCCCGGTGGAACCTGCACCAACGTGGGATGCATTCCGTCCAAGGCGCTGCTGCAGTCTTCCGAGCATTTCGAGCACGCCGGCCACGCTTTCGCCGAGCACGGGATTGACGTCAAGGGTCTGGCGATCGACGTGACGCGAATGCTCGCGCGCAAGGACAAGGTCGTCCGCCAGAACAACGACGGCATTCTGTATCTGTTCAAGAAGAACAAGGTGGCTTTCCATTCCGGTACCGGCAGCTTCGCTGGCGGCGCGCCCGGCGCCTGGCAGATCAGGGTCGAAGGTTCCGGTGCTGCGTCGCTCGTCGCGAAGCACGTGATCGTCGCAACCGGCTCGAAGCCGCGGGCGCTTCCCGGAGCGCCGTTCGACAACAAGCTCGTCCTCGACAACGACGGCGCTCTGGCGATTCCGGAGGTGCCGCGAAAGCTCGGCGTTATCGGTGCCGGCGTTGTCGGGCTCGAAATGGGCAGCGTCTGGCGGCGATTGGGCGCGGAGGTCGCGATCCTGGAGGCACTGCCGGTTTTCTTGAGCGCCGCTGACGAGCAGGTCGCCAAGGAGGCGTGGAAGCTTTTCGCCAAGCAGGGCCTGGCCATCGAGCTCGGGATCAAAATCACCAAGGTCGTTGCGGCCAAGGATGTCGCCGTCGAGTACGACGACGTCGAAGGCAAGAAGCGGAGCGCGCGCTTCGACAAGCTCATCGTCTCGATCGGTCGCGTCCCGCACACGTCCGGGCTGGGCGCGGACGCGGTCGGCCTCAAGCTGGACGAGCGTGGCTTTGTCGCCGTCGACGAGGACTGCAAGACCAATCTCGACGGTGTTTGGGCGATCGGCGACGTCGTGCGCGGTCCGATGCTCGCGCACAAGGCCGAGGAAGAAGGCGTCGCCGTCGCCGAGCGGATCGCCGGCCAGCACGGACACGTCGACTTCAACACCGTGCCGTGGGTGATCTATACCTCGCCGGAAATCGCCTGGGTCGGCCAGACCGAGCAGGAGCTGAAAGCCGCCGGCGCTGCTTATCGCGCTGGAATGTTTCCGTTCTCCGCCAACGGCCGCGCTCGGGCCCTGGGCGACACGCGGGGCTTCGTGAAATTTCTCGCCGACGCCAAGAGCGATCGCGTCCTCGGCCTGCACGCGATCGGGCCGATGGTGTCCGAGCTGGTCTGCGAAGGCGTCGTTGCGATGGAGTTCGGTGCGGCGAGCGAAGACATCGCCCGCATTTGCCACGCGCATCCTTCGCTGTCCGAGGCGGTGAAGGAGGCGGCGCTCGCGGTGGACAAACGTACGCTGAACCTCTGACTTCGGCGGACGCGCGAACCGGGCGATGCGACATGAATGACACCACGCCGCCCAGTCTTGCCGTCGCTCGTGGCGCGCTCATCCGGCATCTCGAGCCCGAGCTCATCCGCCGCGACATCGTCCTCGACGGCGCACAAGCCGAGGCGCTCGTGCGCCTGCAACGCCTGTACGACGAGCTCGTCGCTTTCAAGAAGGCGCGCCAATCGCTTCTTCGCTGGCTCAGTCCTCCCGTGCCTCCGCGCGGCGTGTACTTCTGGGGCGGCGTGGGACGGGGAAAAAGCTTCCTGATGGACGCTTTCTACGCCGCGGTGCCGTTGCGGCGCAAGACACGGGTGCATTTTCACGCCTTCATGCGCGGCGTGCACGAGGAGCTCAAGACGCTCAAGCGCGAAGAAGACCCTCTCGCCACGGTCGCCGCTCGCATCGCCCGCCGCCACCGTCTGGTGTGCTTCGACGAATTCCACGTCTCCGACGTTGCCGACGCCATGATTCTGGGCCGGCTGCTCAGTGCGCTCTTCGTGCGTGGGCTCGTCTTCGTCATGACTTCGAACTATCGGCCCGACGAGCTCTATCCCGACGGACTGCAGCGACAGAATCTGCTGCCGACGATCGCGCTGCTCAAGCAGTGGCTGGACGTGATCGAAGTCGACGGCGGCACCGACTACCGCCTGCGTGAGCTCGAGCACGCCGCGTGCTACTGCACGCCGTTCTCCGACGCGGTCGAGGCGGAGTTGACGGCGTTGTTCGAGCGTATGCGCCCCGGTCCGGACGAGAATCCGCGGCTTTCGATCGAAGCCCGCACGCTCAAGGCGAGAAAGCGCGCGGGAAGCCTCGTGTGGTTCGACTTCGCCGCGTTGTGCGAAGGCCCGCGCTCGCAGCTCGATTATCTCGAGATCGCCCGTCGCTTCGCGGTCGTCATCGTCTCGGGCTTGCCCCGCCTCACCCCGGACATGGGCGACGCCGCGCGGCGCTTTACCTGGCTCGTCGACGTGCTCTACGATCATCGGGTAAAGTTATTGCTGTCGGCGGCGGTACCCGCCGAGGAGCTCTACCGTGAGGGGCCGAACAGCCAGGAATTTCCGCGCACCGCGAGCCGCTTGATCGAGATGCGCACCCGAGAATACATGGCATTGCCGCACCAGGCGGGCGAACCCGCCATGCCACCGTCGCTCTGAGGAGGATCCTACCCATGCACCGGTTCAAGGCTTACCGCACGTTCGAGAACGACAAGGTGGTGTCGAGCCGCTTTGTCGAGATGACCGAAGACGAGCTCGATCCGGGCGACGTCATCGTCAGGACCAAGTACTCGACCATCAATTACAAAGACGCGCTGTCGTACAACGGCGCCGGAAGGATCATGCGCAAGTTCCCGACGGTCGGCGGCATCGACATGGCGGGGACGGTCGAGGTGTCGGCCGACCCTCGGTTCAAGCGCGGAGACAAGGTCATCGTGCACGCCTACGACTTCGGCGTCGGCCACGATGGCGGTTACGCCGAATACGTGCGCGTTCCGGGCGACTGGATCGTGCGCCGTCCCGAGCACATGACGGCGTTCGACGCCATGACGCTCGGCACGGCCGGATTCACTGCCGCGCAGGCGATCATGCTGATGGAATACAACGGCCTGAAGCCCGAGAACGGGCCCGTCGCGGTCACCGGAGCGACCGGCGGCGTCGGCAGCGTCGCCATCGAAATCCTCGCCAAGCTCAGCTATCACGTCGTCGCGATCACCGGCAAAGAAGACGAAAGCGGCTACTTGCGCGGCTTGGGCGCGAAGGAGATCAGGCTGCGGCAGTCGATAGACCTCGCCAACGTCCGCCCCCTCGACAAAGCGACCTGGGCTGGCGTCGTCGACAATCTGGGGGGCGATCTTCTGGCGTGGCTGCTGTCGACAATGCAGATCGGCGGCACCGTCGCATCGATAGGCTTGGCGGCCAGTCCGAAGCTCAATACGACGGTCATGCCGTTCATCCTGCGTGGCGTGCAGCTGCTGGGCGTGGACAGCGCCAATTGCCCAATGGAATTGCGGCAGGCGATCTGGAACAAGCTCGCGGTCGCGTGGCGGCCTGATCGCGTTCACGATCAGGTGCGCACGATCGATTTCGAGGATTTGCCGATGCACTTCGACGCCTATATCAAAGGCATGGTGCGGGGCAGGACCGTCGTGCGCATCGGTGCCGATACCCACCCTTAGGCGGACGAGCGCGCGCAACTCGAGCAGAAGTGTTTGACCGGGCGCAATACGGCACTTGACGCAACGGGCTAGTCTGGCCGGGGACTCGAATCGGAAGGTCGCGATGCCCAACTACTCCGAAACGCATCACCGATCGCTGCACAATCGCGACGCATTCTGGCGGGAGCGGGCGGCGCTGATCGATTGGGAGACGCCCTTTACGCAAGTGCTCGATTACAGCCGCCCGCCCTTTGCACGCTGGTTCGTCGGCGGCCGCACCAACCTCTGCCATAACGCCATCGATCGCCATCTCGCGACACGCGCCGACCAGGCGGCGCTCATCTTCATTTCGACCGAGACGGATCAGCGCCGGACTTATAGCTATCGCGAGCTCGCCGCCGAGGTCAACTGCTTCGCCGCGATTCTCTCCGCACAGGGTGTCGGCAAGGGCGATCGAGTCTTGATCTACATGCCGATGATCCCGGAGGCGGTGTTCGCGATGCTCGCGACGGTGCGGCTCGGTGCAATCCACTCGGTCGTTTTCGGCGGGTTCGCCGCCGCGAGCCTTGCCACGCGCATCGACGATGCGAAGCCTGCAGTCATGGTCACCGCCGATGCCGGAATGCGCGGCGGCAAGGCCATACCGTACAAGCATCTGGTCGACGAGGCGTTGCGGCTCGCCGTGCACCCGCCGGCGAAGGTGATCATCGTCGACCGCAAGCTCGATGCCGGAACGTCCCGCGTCGCCGGGCGCGATCTCGATTACGCGACGCTCGCCGCACGGCACGAAGGCGCGCAGGTGCCGTGCGCATGGGTCGAATCATCGGAACCCTCGTACATCCTCTACACGTCCGGCACCACAGGGAAGCCCAAGGGCGTGCAGCGCGACACCGGCGGCTACGCGGTCGCGCTGATCGCCTCGATGCGCGACATCTTCTGTGTCGCGCCCGGCGAGACCATGTTCACGACCAGCGACATCGGCTGGGTCGTCGGACATTCCTATATCGTCTACGCACCGCTCTTGAACGGCTCGACGACGATCATGTACGAGGGCTTGCCGATTCGTCCCGACCCCGGTATCTGGTGGCAGATCGTCGCCGAGCACAAGGTGCGGACGATGTTCAGCTCGCCGACCGCGATCCGCGTCCTGAAAAAACAGGATACGGCGTACATGAAAAAGTACGATCTTAGCGGCCTCAAATACCTCTTCCTCGCCGGCGAGCCGCTGGACGAGCCGACGGCGCGCTGGGCGTCGGACTCGCTGGGCGTCGCCATCGTCGATCATTACTGGCAGACGGAGAGCGGTTGGCCGATCCTTTCGGCGTCGCCCGGGATCGAGGACACGCCGCGCAAGTTCGGCAGCCCGTCGTTTCCGGTCTGCGGTTATGACGTGCGTTTGCTCGAAGAGACAACGGGCGACGAGGTCGGTACCGACGACAAGGGCGTGCTGGCGATCATGCCGCCGCTGCCGCCGGGCTGCATGACCACCGTGTGGGGCGACGACGAGCGCTTCGTCAAGACCTACTTCGAAACGATACCCGGAAAGATGACGTACTCGACCTTCGACTGGGCGAAGCGCGACGCCGACGGTTATTACTTCGTCCTCGGCCGCACCGACGACGTGATCAACGTCGCCGGTCACCGCCTGGGGACGCGAGAGATCGAAGAGGCGGTGCAGGCGCATCCCGGCATCGCCGAGGTCGCGGTCGTCGGCGTCGCCGATCAGCTCAAGGGGCAGATTCCGGTCGCGTTCGCCGTGGTCAAGGACCCGGCCAAGGTCGCCACTGCCGAAGGCGTCGCGGCGATGCGCCGCCAGGTGATGGATACGGTCGACCGCGAGCTTGGCGCTATCGCCCGGCCGGGCGCAGTGCATTTCGTCACGCTGCTGCCGAAGACACGCTCGGGCAAGCTCTTGCGGCGCTCGATCCAGGCATTGGCCGAAGGTCGTGATCCGGGTGATCTGACGACGATCGAAGACCCGGGCGCGCTCGAGCAGATCCGGCAGGCGCTGCAGCCAACCGCGGTAAAATAGCGGTTTCCTGCACGACCCCGCTTCTTGTCGACCGTCACCTCCGCGGCACCTCCGCACGTTCCGCTTGCACGCGTCACGCGCGGTGACGCCATCGATAGCGTCCACTATGGATCGGTCGCGGTCGTCGACCGCGACGGCCGGCTGCTGTTCTCCGCCGGCGATCCGCACTTCCTGACAACGACGCGCAGCGCGCTCAAGCCGCTGCAGGCGCTGCCCTTCGTCGCCAGCGGCGGGGTCGAGCACTTCGGGTACTCGCCCGAGCAAGTCGCGCTCTTGTGTGCCAGCCATTCCGGCGAGCCGCGCCACGTCGCCGCCGTCGCCGCCATGCTCGAGCGGGCCGGGTGCACTGCGGACGCGCTGCAATGCGGGATTCATCCTCCGATCTATTACACCGTGCGCGAGGAACTGCCTCCTGCCGGAGTCAAATTCACGCCGCTGCACCACAATTGCTCAGGCAAGCACGCCGGTATGCTCGCCTACTGTCGCCAGTGCGCCTTGCCGCTCGAATCGTATCTCGCGTTCGAGCATCCGCTGCAGCAGGCGATACGCGCGGCGGTTGCATATCTGACCGGCGTGGCCGAGCGCGAGCTCGTCGCCGGCATCGACGGCTGCTCCGCACCGAACTATGCCGTGCCGCTCGACCGTCTCGCCTACGCCTACGCCCGGCTCGCAACCGTCTCGGACGACTCGCGCTATGGCGCCGCACCGGCAACGCTCGCCGCGGCGATGACCGCGCACCCGGAAATGGTTTCGGGCGAGGGCCGCAACGACTTGATCCTGATGCGCGCCGGAGGCGGCGACTGGGTGACCAAGGCCGGCGCGGAAGGCGTGCAGGGGATCGGTGTCCGCAGCCGGGGGTGGGGCATCGCCCTCAAGGTTGTCGACGGCAACCCCCGCGGCCTGCACCCGGCAACTATGGCGGTGCTCGACCTTCTCGGCCTCCTCGACGCCGTGCAGCGCCAAGCACTGCAAGCGTGGCGGGAGCCGGTCATCCGCAACTATCGGGGACTGGCCACCGGTCGTGTTGAGCCGATCGTGCGCCTGGAGCGCCGAAGCTGAGCGTCGCGCCGATAAAACCCTGCGCGGGAATGAACTTCCCGTGCGGGGGGCGGTCCAGAGCAGCAGGCATCGTGCCGCATGGCCGCCGCGAGCGCCCCGCACGGCTCGGCTATACTGCCGGCGGGTGCCGCGCCCACCTGACCGGGTGTGGCGAGAACAACGAGATGACTCAGGGGCGGCCCGCGGATGGGTGACCGCGAAGTTGATCAGCAGCTCGTGGAGCGTGCGCAGCGGGGCGACAAGCGTGCCTTCGAGCTGTTGGTGTTGAAGTACCAGCGCAAACTGGCACGGCTGTTGTCGCGATTGGTGCGCGACGCCGGGGAAGTCGAGGACGTGACGCAGGAAGCTTTCATCAAGGCCTACCGCGCGCTGCCAAGCTTCCGCGGGGAAAGTGCGTTTTATACTTGGCTGTACCGTATCGCGATCAATACCGCCAAGAATTATCTGGTCGCGATAGGGCGGCGGGCGCCGACTTCGACCGGTTTCGACCACGAGGAGGCGGAAAACTTCGAGGACGCCGAGCAGCTGCGTGACTCGAATACGCCGGAGAACGAGCTGCTGGGCAGAGAAATCGCGACCACGGTCAACAAGGCGATGGACGCGCTGCCCGACGATCTGCGCACGGCGATCACGCTGCGCGAGATCGAGGGTCTGAGCTATGAAGAGATTGCCAACGTGATGAATTGTCCGATTGGCACGGTGCGTTCCCGGATTTTTCGGGCGCGCGAAGCGATCGCAGCGGAGCTGCGGCCGCTGCTGGGGACCGACAAGGACCGGAGATGGTAATGGGTAAATTCCTGGCTCTGCCGGATGCGGACGAACCCGCCCGGCCAACGGAACTGACGCCGGAGGAAGTCTCGCTGCTCATGGACGGTGAGCTCGACGCTGATCGCGCCGAGCGTGCCTGCCACGGGCTCCGCGAAGTGGCGTCGGTGCAAACGTGGGTCTGCTACCACGTGATCGGCGATTGCCTGCGCGGAGACGGCGCGCCGATGTGGGGCATTTCGAAGCGCTTCGCGGCGCGGCTGGCCGCCGAGCCGACGGTGCTGGCGCCCTCGCGGGCGCGCCCGGCGCCGGCGGCCGTCGCCTGGGCCGTGGCGGCGACCGTCGCCGCGGTCGGCGTGGTCGGCTGGGTGGCGCTGACGACGATGCCGCTGCCGCCGTCCGCGATCGTAACTGCACAGCGAGTCGATGAGGTCCGGGCTGCGGACCTGCGGCGCCCGGTCGTCAACGAATATCTCCTGGCGCACCAGGAATACTCGCCGACCACGGCGATCCAGGGCGTGCGCCCGTATCTGCGCGCGGTCACGGCCGACCCGCAGGATGCGGCGAAGTAACGGCGCCGCGCCGGTCACCGCCAGCCGGCGACCCAGGTTCGGCCTGCGCGCGGTTTTCGGTGTCGCCGCGCTGCTTTGGGTATCGCTCGCGCTCGCCGACGATGCGACCGGCTGGCTGCAGCAGGCCGCGGCTGCGGCAAAGCAGCTCAACTACTCCGGGACGCTCGTCTACCAGCACGACGGGCGCGTCGAAACTTCACGCGTCATTCACATGGTCGATACGACCGGCGAGCACGAGAAGCTCGTCAATCTCGACGGGCCGGCGCGCGAGGTCATCCGCAACAACGAGCAGGTCCGTTGCTACTACCCCGACGCGAAGATTATCCGCATCGAGCCCCGAACCTACCGCAATGCCTTCCCTTCGCTGTTGCCGCAGCAGCTCGACACGCTCGCGGCATATTATTTCTTTCGCAAGGCCGAGATCGCGCGCATCGCCGGCCTCGAGACTCAGGCGTACGTCTTCGAGCCTAAGGACGGCATGCGCTATGGACACAAGCTGTGGGCGGATCTCACTTCCGGCCTGCTGCTCAAGGCCCAGCTCATGAACGATCGCAACGTTCCGATCGAGCAGTTCGTCTTCACCGATATCCAGATCGGGATCAAGATCGAGCGGGATACGGTGCGACCGAGCTTCAGGCCACCGCCGGCGGACTGGGAAATGCGCGAATCGCTGCCGGGCGACGTCGTGCAGCAGGATACCGGCTGGCTGGTCAAGGAGCTGCCCCCGGGTTTCTCCAAGATCGTCGAGGGCTACCGCACGTTGCGCGGCAAGGTGGCGCCGGTCGCGCATCTGGTCTTCTCGGACGGCCTCGTTGCGGTGTCGGTCTTTGTCGAGCCGATGCCGCAGGCGCCGCAGCTGATCGGTCTGTCGCAGCAGGGCGGCATCAACGTCTACAGCCGCCAGCTCAACGATCATCTGGTGACCGTATTGGGCGAGACGCCCGGCGCCACGGTCCGCCAGATCGCATATTCCGTTGCCCATCGCTAGGGTGGCACGCGTCACGCATTCGCAGGAACCACAGGGAAGGGCTACATGAAACTAAGCATATGGACGCTCATCGGTGCGCTCGCCGGCGCCGTTTCGTTCGCACCCGCGACCGCGGCGCAGTCGAGCCGTGGTTTGCCGGACTTCACCGAGCTCTACGAGCAGCAGGGGCCTGCGGTCGTCAGCGTCGACGTCACGCAGACCGTCCGCCGCTCGCAACTTCCGGATCTGTCCGAGGACGATCCGTTCTACGAATTCTTTCGTCGTTTCGGCCAGGTCCCGCGCGGCCGCGAGCGACCGCGCGATCTCGAGCAGCAGTCGGTGGGGTCAGGCTTCATCCTCTCCTCCGACGGCTACATTCTGACCAATTCGCATGTCGTCGATGACGCGAGCGAAGTCATGGTCAAGCTTTCCGACAAGCGCGAATTCAGGGCCAAGGTCATCGGCGTCGACAAGCGCACCGACGTTGCCGTATTGAAAATCGAAGCGACCGGGCTGCCCAAGGTGACAATCGGCGATCCCGAAAGGCTCAAGGTCGGCGAGTGGGTCGCCGCGATCGGCAAACCCTTCGGGCTGGAAAACACGATCACCGCCGGCATCGTCAGCGCCAAGGGCCGCGAGCTGCCCAACGAGAACCTGGTCCCGTTCATTCAGACCGACGTGCCGATCAATCCCGGCAACTCGGGCGGTCCGCTGTTCAATATGAGAGGCGAGGTCATCGGCATCAATTCGCTCATCTACAGCCGCACCGGCGGTTACATGGGGCTCGCCTTCGCCATCCCCATCGACGTGGCGATGAATGTCGTCAAGCAGCTTCAGGACAAGGGCCGGGTGACCCGCGGCCGCATCGGCGTGCAGATCCAGGAAGTGAGCAAGGAAACCGCCGATGCGTTCGGGCTCGCGAAGACCGCCGGCGCTCTGGTCAACTCGGTCGAAAAAGGCGGCCCCGCGGAGAAGGCCGGCGTCGAATCCGGCGACATCATCCTCAAGGCGGACGGGCGGACGGTCAATTCCTCCTCCGAGCTTCCGCGCATCATCACCCAGATCAAGCCGGGGAGCCGGATCCCGGTGCAGGTGTGGCGCAAAGGCGCAACCAAGGAGGTGACGATCACCGTTGCCGAGCTCAAGGACGAGGAGACGCAGCGACCGGTGCGCAAGGGCGCACCGAGCAAGGAAAAGGCCAAGCCGAACCGCATGGGCATGGTGCTTTCCGACCTGACCGAGGATCAGAAAAAAGAGCTCGAGATCAAGAACGGCGTGCTCGTCGAAGACATCAGCGGCGGCGTGCGCGGCAACATCCAGCCGGGCGATGTGATCCTGGCGGTGATCAGCAAGGGCGCGGCCATCGACGCGAGGAACGCCGAGCAGATCAACGCGCTGATCGCCAAACTCGATAAAGGCGCTGCGGTGACATTTCTGTTGCGGCGCGGCGACGCGCAATTCTATTCGAGCGTCAAGGTTGGCAACGGCGCCGGCGGAGAGTAGCAAGGAACCTGGTGCGGTTGACGTTGCTAACCCGCGCGTACTGTCATCTCTGCGACGAAATGCGCGCCGAAGTCGCCCCGCTTGCCACAGCGGCCGCCGTTGCGGTCGACGAGATCGATGTCGATGGCGATCCCGCCCTCGAGGCGCGTTGGGGTGATCGTGTCCCGGTGTTGCTCGCCGGCGAGCGCGAGCTATTCCATTACCGTGTCGACCGCACGGTGCTGACGACCTATCTCGCCAGTGCGGCGGATCAGGTTCCCTAAACCGCCGTCGGACCGTCAGCCGCGCTGGTGCCGAATCGCCGCTATGTCGTTGGCGTCGCGGCGGGCTTCATGCCGAAACCAAGATAGAGCGCAACGATCGCGATAACGACGTGCAACACCGAGTCTGCGCTGTTATTGGAAACGATGCCAAGCAACGGCTGATCGCCGTAGTAGAACCCCAGTACCGCGACCAATCCGTAGATCACGCCGAAGACCTGGAAAAAGATCTGTGATGCCTTTTCGCCCGAAACGCCGGCGATGATGGCAACGATTCCGGTCGCGAGATGCACGAAGTTGTGGGCCGGATTGACGTCGAACAGGCCGAGCAGCTTGCCGCCCGGATTGACCGCGGGAACCCAGCCGAGCGCGCCGACGACGACAAAAACGACACCGAAAATAATGGCTATCTGTTTAAGCGACATTTTTCCTCCTCGATGATAGCTGCCGCAACCTGGTCCGGCGCTCGCAGATCCGGTTCGCGCCGGTCTCTAAAGCCCGCGATATTGCCATCCGGCCTCTTCGCCTCGGAGGCCTGGCCCGCCGGCGTGAAAACCGGAGCGCGGGTGCCCGGCATTCTGCGCTAACTCGCGCCAGACGCCAATCGGTGGTCGCGCAGGCCCAGGATTTCGGCTAAAATTCGCGTCAATTCAATATATTCCGCCGCGGCTCAAGCCGCGGCTTTCGAAGGCAATGAGGGCGACCGAGGGCACCGGTGCGGTGCCCTTCGTGTTTCATGCAGAACGTACGCAACTTCTCGATCATCGCGCATATCGACCACGGCAAATCGACGCTGGCGGACCGGTTCATCCAGCGTTGCGGCGGCCTGCCCGAGCGCGAGATGGGCGAGCAGGTGCTCGACTCGATGGACCTGGAGCGCGAGCGCGGCATTACGATCAAGGCGCAGACGGCCGCACTGTCGTACACCGGCCGCGACGGCCAGACCTACAGCCTCCACCTGATCGATACGCCGGGCCACGTCGATTTCGCGTACGAAGTCTCGCGCTCGCTCGCGGCCTGCGAAGGGGCGCTGCTGGTCGTCGACGCCTCGCAGGGCGTCGAGGCAGGGCGTCGAGGTCGTTCCGGTGCTCAACAAGATCGACCTGCCGGTCGCCGAGCCGGAGCGCGTCATCGCGGAAATCGAAGACATCATCGGCATCGACGCGAGCGATGCGATCCGGGTGAGCGCGAAGACGGGCGAAGGGGTCGACGACGTGCTCGAGGCGGTGATCGCACGCATTCCCCCGCCGCAGGGCGATCCGGGCGCGCCGTTGCAGGCGCTGGTCATCGATTCCTGGTTCGACAACTACGTCGGTGTCGTGATGCTCGTGCGGTTGATGCAGGGGACACTCAGGCCGAAAGACCGCATCCTGCTCATGGCGACGGGCGCGGCATACAACTGTGAGCAGGTGGGAGTGTTCACGCCGAAGGCGGTGGCGCGCGACCGACTCGAGGCCGGCGATGTCGGATTCGTCGTCGCCGGCCTCAAGGAGCTCAAGGCGGCTCCGGTCGGCGACACGGTGACGCTCGCGGCGCGACCGGCGAAGGAGCCGCTCCCCGGCTTCAAGGAAGTCAAGCCGCAGGTGTTCGCGGGCTTGTATCCGGTCGAGGCCAACCAGTACGAAGCGCTGCGCGACGCGCTGGAGAAACTGCAGTTGAATGACGCGTCGCTGCATTACGAGCCCGAGGTATCGCAGGCGCTGGGCTTCGGCTTCCGCTGCGGCTTCCTCGGTCTCCTGCACATGGATATCGTGCAGGAACGACTCGAGCGCGAATACGACATGGACCTCATCACTACCGCGCCGACGGTCGTGTATCAGGTATTGCTGCGGGACGGTACGCTGATCGACATCGAGAATCCCGCCAAGTTGCCTGATCTTTCTCGCGTCGAGGAGATTCGCGAGCCGATCATCACCACGACGATTCTCATGCCGCAGGAATATGTGGGACCGGTGCTGACGTTGTGCACCGAGAAGCGCGGCGTACAGAAAAACATGCAGTACGTCGGCCGCCAAGTCATGCTGATCTATGAGTTGCCTCTGGCCGAGGTCGTCATGGACTTTTTCGACCGGTTGAAGTCCGTGTCGCGGGGCTATGCCTCGCTCGATTACGAATTCAAGGAGTTTCGCGCTACCGACGTCGTGAAGCTCGACATCCTGATCAACGGCGAGCGCGTCGACGCGCTTTCGGTGATGGTTCACCGGGCGCATGCGCAGTATCGCGGCCGCGAAGTCGTCACCAAGATGCGCAAGCTCATTCCGCGGCAGATGTTCGACGTGGCAATCCAGGCGGCCATTGGCGCCCAGATCATCGCCCGCGAGAGCGTCAAGGCGTTGCGCAAGAACGTGCTGGCGAAGTGCTACGGCGGCGACGTCACGCGCAAGCGCAAACTGCTCGAGAAGCAGAAGGCCGGTAAGAAGCGCATGAAGGCGGTCGGCAGCGTCGAGATCCCACAGGAAGCTTTCCTCGCGATCTTGCAGGTCGGCGAGAAATGAGGGCGGGCGCCGCTGGCCGGACTAACGCAACGCCGATCCATGGCCATGGACGGCGCCGCTGCGCGCGGACGGTTTGGACTCAATTGGACAATGCTGCGCGCGCGCAGCTCCCGGCTCGTTCCCAGCCACCGACCTGATGAACTTCGCACTCATCCTGTTCGTGCTCACGGTCGCGACCGGCGTCATGGCTCTGGCCGACCGGTGGTACTTTGCCAAACGGCGCCGCGGCGATGTGCCCGAACCGTGGTGGATCGAATATCCGAAGAGCTTTTTTCCGGTACTGCTGATCGTGTTCCTGCTGCGATCCTTCGTCGCGGAACCGTTCAAGATCCCCAGCTCTTCGATGCGGCCCACGCTCGAGGTAGGCGATTTCATTCTGGTCAACAAGTTCGCCTACGGCATGCGCCTGCCGAT
>WNGE01010688.1_pt1 | contig 15170 bp, 16 predicted proteins | sample 5400651 | NCBI WGS metagenome assembly WNGE01 (sample SAMN13153370, study PRJNA577476) | soil metagenome | isolation source: 60 cm soil or saprolite under grassland replicate 2 | place: USA:California | collected 2016-06-15 | reverse complement strand
CAGACCCGCGGCTGCTCCGAGAGGTCCCTGATCCCCAGGCGGTCGGCCGCCACGGAGCCCAGGACGGCCAGGGGGTACCGGTCCGTCGCGCCGTCGAGGAACCGGCCCTCGGCAACCGTCCCCTTCAGGGTGCCGAGGATCCCGGGATCGACGGCCTTGACCGTGAGGCCGCCGGTCCTGGTTGTGGGGATGTAGTCGGTTCGGAACACGTTCGCCGCCACGTCCACCTGGGCCGAGACCCGTTCCACCCCGTCGAGGCGGCCGGTCATGGCGAGGGCGGTCTCGGGAAGCCGGGCGGTGCCCAGGCCGAGGCCTTCGCTGGCCTGCACGCGCAGGAGGTTGGTCCCGAGCCGGTCGAGCTGGGCCAGCAGATCGGACTTGCTGGACTCCGACAGGCCGAGCGTGGCGATCATCGCCGCGATCCCGATAAGGATCCCGAGCGCCGACAGCAAAGAGCGGGTTCGCCTGGTCCGCAGGCCGACCGTGGACGTGCGTACCGCGTCGGCGGGGTGGAGGCGGCTGGGGGTGAGGCCGCCGGTCATGGCTCCCCTCCCTCGTCGGTGGGAGGTTCCGGGGGATGGGACGACGCGGACACCTGAGGACGGATACTCGTGGCGTCGCGCTCGATGCGGCCGTCGCGGATGCCGATGCGCCGTGGGAACCGCTCGGCGACCTCGAGGTTATGGGTGATCACCACGATGGTGATCCCGTCTCCATTGAGGTTCTCGAGCAGCTCGACGATCTCCTCGCTCGAGCGGCTGTCGAGGTTGCCGGTGGGCTCGTCCGCGAGCACGATCGCGGGCCGACCGACGATGGCGCGGGCGACCGCGACGCGCTGCCGCTCCCCGCCGGAGAGTTTGGTGGCGGGATGGTCGATCCGGTAGCCGAGTCCCACGCGCTGGAGCGCGTCGCGCGCAAGCAGGCGGCGGTCGCGGGCGGGGATGCCCGTGTACAGCAGGCCGTCGGCCACGTTGTCGAGGGCGGTCTCCGCTTCGAGGAGGAAGAACTCCTGGAAGACGAACCCGATGCTCCGGGCCCGCAGCGCGGAGAGTTCCGCGTCGGAGAGCGTCGCCACGTCGCGACCGGCGATGCGTACCTGGCCGGAGGTGGCTCGGTCGAGAGTCCCCATGATGTGCAGCAGGGTCGACTTCCCCGATCCCGACGGTCCCACGATCGACGCCAGCTCTCCGTCGGCGATATCCAGACTGACGCCGTGCAGGGCCCGCACCGGCGGGGGGCCGGCGTAGTCCTTGACTACTTCGCGAAGCGCGATGACCCCGTCGGGGCCGGGCGTTTCGGTCGCCTGCTCCTCGGTCCAGTCGCGGGCGAAGAGAGTCACGCCCCGGCCTCTGCCACCACCACGCGGTCCCCCGGTTCAAGCCCCGTCGCCCTGATCTCCACGAGGCCCTTGATCCCGTCGAAGAGCCCGGGCGTGACCGCCACTGCCTGGATGCGGTCCTCGCGGTCCACCTCGACCACGTAGCCGCCGGGGACCGCCAAGAGCGCGGTCACCGGGACGGCGAGCACGTATTCACTGGTGTCGGTGACCACGCTGACCGTCGCCGAGGACCCGGCGAGCCCGGCGGCGTCGGCGGGCTCCTCGAGCGAGACGGTCACGGGAACCGTCTCCGAATCGCCCGGCTGCTGCTCACTCGAGGCAGCCCCCTCCTGTCCCACGGAGGCCACGGTGCCCGGGGTCGCCTCGGCGTTGGCGAGTCGGACGATCACCCGGTCTCCGACCGAGACCAGCGAGAGCTGGGTGGGCTCGAGGTCGATCGTCACTACCGGAGCGGGCGGTCCGACCGCGAGAACCTGGGCCCCCGGGCTCACGGCATCCCCCGGCGTAAGCAGGTGCTGATCGATCCGCACGGCGCTCGGGAGGAACACCACCTCGCCGAGGTCCACCACGCCGTCGACCCTGGCACCGATGTCGCGCTGCCACCGCCGGACCGCAGCGCCTGTCGCGGACGTGAAGGTGTCATCGACGGTGAACCCCCCGTAGCCGAGCGCCTCGAGATTGCGTTCGAGCTGCCTGATGTCGGCGCCGACCACGCCGGCTCGGAGGGGTCGCCAGGCGGGGATCGGCCCGAGGAGCAGCGCGACGGGTCGCTCGTCGACCGAAAACAGGATCCCGCCGCGTCGGACGACCGCCCCCTGGGTCGCCAGGCCGGTCAGTGTCGCCCCGCCTTCAGCTCCGGCAAGCCGGTTGGCGACGGTGCGGTCGGCCACGTAGGCGAGTCCGCCGGGCAGGTCGGTCCTTTCCTGGACGTCGGTTCGCACGACCTTCCCGAATGTCGCCGGGGTGGCGCCGGTGGGGCCCGCCGTGTTCGAGGAGCGCGGCGCGAGGAGCCATCCGCCGCCTGCGCCCACCATCAGGAGTGCCAGGATCAGCGCCCATCGCCAGCGCCGCCGACGGGGAACGGCCCGCCCGGGCCCCTCGCGGGGTTCGGCGGGGCCGGTCCGCTGGGATGGCTCGGCTGGAGCCGCGCGTTCGTCACTTCTCAGCTGCGACATCGCTAGTGCCCCTCACCGTGACCGAAGCCCTCCGAGCCGAAGATCTGCTGCTCGCATGCCTGCAGCGCCTTCTGCACGGTTGGGTCGGACCGGTTGATCGCGTCCACGAACTGGGCCCCGGGATCGTGGCCGCCCTCGCTGAAGTCGGGGTCGGGGACGTCGACCCCGCGAGCGCGCATGCACTGGGCTAGGCGCAGGAACTGGTCCTGGGTCTTGGTGACGTCGCCGTGGCTGAACTCCTGGGTGACCCCCCGCAGATACTTGTCGCATTTGTCCCGGGCCGCCGCGAAGGCCTCGTGTGCCCGGGAGCCGTGCCCGCCCGGCGGCCGTTGGATCTGGACGTTCCCCTTGGAGTCCACGATCGGGTCGGGCATGTCGGTGATGCCCTGCTCGCGCATGCACTGGGAGAAGGCGAGGAGCGCCGCCTCGGTCGAGGCGTCCGGGTTTCGGGTAGCAGCGCCACCGGTCGAGCCGCACGCGGCCGCGACCATGCCGACGGCGGCTACCAGCGCCAGCAGCCACCGGCGCAGACCGAAGCGCGGTGGAGATCCAACCGCATCGTTGTCGGGAGCATGAGACGGCTCCCGCGCTCCGCAGTTCATCCTCGTTTGTGTCATTGATGTCGCCTCCTCGATCACGTGACGGCCCCTATCGCACACCTTGGGGCGTTAGACCGGCGTTAGGGCTGCCCTAACAGCCCCCTAACGCCCTGACCAGGCATGATTGGGTCGTGCGTGTCTTGGTGGTCGAGGATGAGCGTCTGCTCGCGGATACCATCGCCGATGGGCTGCGCCGTCAGGCGATGGCCGTCGACGTGGCCTACGACGGCGAAGCCGCGCTGGAGCGGGTCGCCGTCAACGACTATGACGTGGTGGTCCTCGACCGCGACCTGCCCGTCGTGTCCGGCGACGAGGTGTGCACAGCCTTGGTCGACTCCGGCGCCGATACCCGGATCCTGATGCTCACGGCCGCGACCGCAGTCCCCCAGCGGGTCGCCGGACTCGGACTGGGCGCGGACGACTACCTCACGAAGCCGTTCGCGTTTGCCGAGCTGACCGCCCGGATCCAGGCGTTGGGCAGACGAGCCCGACCCGCCGCCCCTCCTGTCCTGGAACGCGCCGGCATCCAGTTGGACCAGCATCGCCGAACGGTCACCCGAGACGGCCACGCCGTTGAGTTGTCCCGCAAGGAGTTCGCCGTCCTCGCCGAGCTCCTGCGGGCCGAGGGCGGCGTGGTCTCGGCGGAGCAACTGCTGGAGAAGGCGTGGGACGAGCACATCGACCCGTTCACCGGCGTCGTCCGGTTCACCATCATGATGGTGCGCCGGAAGCTGGGCGGCCCTCCGGTCATCGACACCGTTCCCGGTACGGGGTACCGCATCCCATGACCGACCCGCATCGCCGATGGCGCTCCACGATCCGGGTCCGCCTCTCGCTGCTCTACGCAGGGGCGTTCTTCCTCGCGGGGGCGGCGCTGGTCGGTCTCATGTACTTCTTCATGGGCCAGGCCCTGGACCGCCAGGTGACGGCCCGGATCGGCATCACCCAGCACCTGCAGCAGTCGAACGGCACCGAACCGGCCTCCCAACAGCGCGCCCATCAGCAACAGGAGGAACTGCGCGCCCAGTTCGAACAGGACAGGGATGACACCCTGAACTCCATGCTCGTCACGTCCCTCGTCGCGCTCGCGGTAGTCGGCGTCGCAGCCGGAGGACTCGGGTGGCTCCTCGCGGGACGGGCGCTGCATCCCCTGCAACAGATCACCGCGACGGCCCGGCGGGTCGCCGCCCGGAGCCTCCACGAACGCATCGCGCTCGACGGGCCCCACGACGAGATCAAGGACCTCGCCGACACCTTCGACGCCATGCTCGAGCGACTGGATCGCTCCTTCGACAGCCAGCGACGGTTCGTCGCCAACGCCTCGCACGAGCTGCGCACTCCGCTCACGATCAACCGCACCCTCATCGAAGTCGCACTCGATGATCCCCAGGCGGACGAGTCGCTCCGCCAGCTCGGTGCGAACCTGCTCGCCGTCAACGAGCGCCACGAACGGCTCATCGACGGCCTGCTCACCTTGGCCAGCAGCGAACAAGGCATCACCGATCCCACTCCCATCGATCTGGCCGATTTCGCTCGGCACGCCGCCACGGAATCTCAGGGCACGGCGATTGCGGCCGGCATCGACATCCGGACCCACCTGCAGCCCGCCCATGTCAGCGGCGACCCGGTCCTGGTGGAACGGCTCATCCAGAACCTGCTCGACAACGCGATCCGGTACAACCTGCGCGAACACGGCGAGATCACAGTCACGACTGAAACCACCAACGGGTACGCCCAACTCGCCGTCGAGAACACCGGACGGCCTGTCCCCGCTTACGAGATCCCCACCCTGTTCGAACCCTTCCGCCGGGCGCCCACCAGCGAACGACGCGCCGACTCAACGAGTACTCCTACTGGCCGAGGAGCGGGACTCGGACTGTCCATCGTGCGCTCCGTCGCCCACGCCCATGGTGGGGACGTCGACGCCTCTCCCAGGAAAGAAGGTGGCCTCACCGTGCGGGTGCGACTACCTGCGGCGCGAGTCGATGTCCCTCATCCGTCGTGAGATCCGCGGCGCAGAACTCCTCTTCGGCTTGACATACTGACTTCTGCGACCTCTCCGGTCGTCGGCTGCCACGAGCTCACTTGTCACGTGCGGCCTGAATGCGGCCGGAGCGTGGGGGTCGCGATCAGCGAACTTCAAAAAGGATCTCCGACCTGCGCGTTTCAGAGCGGACGACGGGATTCGAACCCGCGACCCCCACCTTGGCAAAAAAAAGGGGGGGTATCCATCTCAGTGCGGTGACCCCCCAGATGTTGCGGTCAGACCAGTTCACCCAGGGGCGATGGGCGCAACATCTTGAGCTGCCCGCACCGACGTGGATATCCCCCAAAAAAAATTGGATGGCGGATGTCTCATGCGTCTCCGCCGGTCTCACCAGTGTCCCTGAGCTGCACATTCTTGGCGCTCTTGTCTCATTCTCACGAGATCGCTGTAGTCGACCCCCATTTCGTTGGTGATTTCGTTGGTGTACATGGGGTCTCCCCCCAGCACAGAAAGGGGGTCCCGGGACGATCGCCTCGGCCCGGCTGACCACCCCGACGTCCTCGTCCACCTTCGCGTCGCGCCGGCCGCAAGCCGCGGCCGGCCTCGTCCGGTTGGGTGCGGAGCTGCCGCTACTCGAGGTGGAACGGCAGCCGCTCGTCCTCCGGCGACAAGACGAACTGCTCGGACGCCGTCGCACGGTACAGGCGCAGACGCGAGTCCGGGCCGACGTCGTCTGGCGTCCATCCGCGGCCGCCCCGCTCGAGCGACCGCCGAGAGAACACGGTCATGCCTCGCTCGATCTCCCCCGCGGCGGTCACCTGCTCGGCCCGAGCGGCCAGGTAGACGGCCCTGCCCGTGCCCATCGGGACGGTCGAGTCGAAGATGACGATGCCGACCTCGGGGCGGACGGCGATGTTCTGCGAATGACGTGCGCCGGGCTTCGAGACCCAGAAGAACTCGCGGTACGACGCGGGCGCGTACCAGACCGGCGACGCCCAGGGCAGTCCGTCTGCATCGGCCGTGCCGAGCGTCATGTAGCCGTTGCCGTCGACGATGGCTCGCGCCATCGCCTCGCGTTCGGCGAGATCCATCAAGCGGGCGATGCTACACCGATGGCGTGGTCGCCGGCCGACGGAGAGGGCTCGACGTGATCGATGTGTGGCGGCATAGCGGACAGGACGGACGCCGCCGGACTGGTCGGACACGAATCGACTCTTGAGGTCGGCCGCCCACAGGTGGTTTGCAGTCGCCGCACGTCTGGGCGGCCCCGCGGCCCCTCTATGGTAAGGAGGGGGTCGACGGTTCGAGTCCGTCAGAGGGCTCTGCAAAACCCCCCACGCTTCCCGAGCCACCGCTTCCCGGGCCGACGCGCCACCGTAGAGCGCCCGAGCCGGCCCCCGGTGGTAGCGTCGGTGCATGATCAACGCCCACCTCGCAGCGGACCTCATCGCGGACGGTGAACAGTTGCCCGTATTCGTCTGGACAATCGACCACCCCGCGGGCCGCGTCCTGGTCGACACCGGCATGATCGACTTGAGGCCCGAGATTGACGATATGAGCCCGACGCCGCACCCCGAGAACATCCCGCGCGACGTCGCCTGCGTCATCAACACCCACCTGCATTTCGACCACTGCGGGGGCAACCGCCTCTTCCCGGGCGTGCCGATCCACGTCCAGGCACGCGAGCTCGCCGACGCGCGTTCGCTCGACGACTACACGATCCGAGAATGGGTCGACTTCGACGGCGCGACGTATGTCGAGCACGAGGGCGAGGCGGAGGTGCTACCGGGAATCCGCCTGCTGCCGGCGCCCGGGCATACGGACGGGCATCAGGTGGTCGTCGTCGAGACCGACGCCGGTACAAACGTTCTCGGAGGCGACGTAGGCGTCTGGTTCGGCGAGCTCGGCAGCGGCACGACCGAGGGACAGCGTCGCGTGCTCGCGCTCGGAGCGCCTACGTGGCTCTCTCACGCGCCTGGGCCGAAGATCCCGGAACATCGCCCGTAGGCCACGGACCGCCGCCGGCCACCGGTGCCAGGCGTCCACCTCGACCCAGGGGCTGAACCGGCGTCGGCCCCGCCTGCGGCCGCCGCCGATCACCGCGGCATCGCACTGCAGCCGGACCGTCAGGTCCTTGCGAAGCGGGTCGGCGCCCTCGAACCGAGCGACAGGTGAACCTGCCCCGGGCCGAGATCAACACAACCGGTGGCTCCTCTCAGGGAGTACGTCGCGGCCGCCGGAGACAAGCGGTTCGATCGGCTGGCGGAGCTGGTCCATCCCGACGCCATCCTCGACGGCACGGTGAAGGCCCAGGCAGAGGGAGCGGAGGCGTTCGTCCAGGGGTTCCGCAACCTTGGTCCGATCATCGAGCGCAACGAGGTGCGGGATCTCGTCGTCGAGGGGGATCGCGCGTTCGTCCTGTACGACTTCGTCACCGGCACGCCGGTCGGCCCGGTGCTCTGCGGGGAGCTCCTGACCATCGAGGACGGCCTGATCCGTTCGAGCACGCTCATCTTCGACTGGCGCCGGTGGCCCGAGGTCCTGCAGGAGCTTCAGACTCGGATGGCCGCGGCGCGCCAACCCGAGACGGCGGACGCCTGACCCGCAAGCACGCACCTTCACGACTGGCGCCACTACCCCCACCTGCGAAGGGTTGAGCCGCCGCTCAAGCCGAAGACCGACCGTTTGACCGGCGTGGCGGCTTCACGTAGAAGGCAGTCCATGACCTTCGAGTACGAGGAGAGGCAGTCCGCGTCGCGGTTCGTCGACATCATCTGGCGAACCCGCGACACGAGCGACGGCACGTACCTCGCCGCCGCCGATGCCTGCTGGGACATGATCTTCATCCGCAGCGTGCACGGGAATCGGGTGCTCCTGAGCGGGCCCTCCTCGAACATCACGCCCGTTCCCTACCGGGCCGGCAATCGCAACGTTGGCATCCGGTTCCACCGAGGCACGTTCCTGACACACGTCCGGACGAGCACGATGGTCGACACGACCGAGGCCCTGCCGATGCCGACGAGCGAGTCGTTCCTCCTTGCCGGCGAGGAGTGGCCGATGCCGACCTACGAGATGGCCGACGAGTTCATCGCCGAGCTCGAGCGACGCGACATGCTGAGCGACGATCCGATCGTGATGGCCGCGCTGCGCGGCGACGAGGCTGGCGGGTCCGCGCGCTCGATCCAGCGCCGCATCTCCCACGCGACCGGGCTCACGGCGAAGCGGATCCGGCAGATCGTGCGGGCCAGGGCGGCGGCGGAGCGGCTCCAGCGGGGCGAGTCGATTCTCGACGTGACCCACGACCTCGGCTACGCCGACCAGGCCCACCTGACGCGGGACCTGAAGCGACTGACCGGTTACACGCCGGGCCAGACGAAGGACCGCGACGAGCCCATCTAGGAGGAGGAGCCTCCAGGGCTGTCGCTTCGGTTCAAGACTCCGCGGTCGCTCCTCGGCTTTGATGGACCCTGCCCGACCCATCACCTCGAGGAGGCCGAGATGCAGATCACACCGTTCACCGTGAACGTGCCGCAGACCTATGTCGACGACCTCCTCGCCCGGATCGTCAACACCCGCTGGCCGTCCGATGTCGTCGCCGACTGGAGCCGCGGCGTCCCGACCTCGTATGCCCGCACGCTCGCCGACCGTTGGGCCAACGAGTTCGACTGGCCGGCCCAGGAGGCCTTCCTGAACACGTTCCCCCAGTTCACGACATCGATCGACCGCCAGACGATCCACTTCGTCCACGTCCGCTCGTCCGTGCAGGAGGCCACTCCCCTCCTCCTGCTCCACGGCTGCCCGAGCTCGTTCGTCGAGTTCACCCGGATGATCGGCCCGCTCGTCGACCCGGCGGCGCACGGGGGTCGCGCCGAGGACGCCTTCCACGTGGTCATCCCGTCGCCGCCCGGATTCGGCTTCTCGACGCCGCTCAGCTCGCCGGGTTGGAACGTCCAGCGGACGGCCACGGCGTTCGACCAGATCATGACCGCGCTCGGCTACGAGCGGTACGGCGTACACGGCGGCGATGTCGGCGCCGGCCTGGCCGAGCAGCTCTGCATCATGGGCGGCGACCGGATCATCGGATCGCTCGTCGTCACCGATCCGGGCGCGATCGCGACGGAGTTCACGCCGCCGACCGACCACCTGACCGACGAGGAACGGGACCGACTCCAAGGGCTGAAGGCCGCCCGAGCCGAGGACTTCGGCTACCTCCAGGTCCAGATGACGCGGCCGCAGTCGATCGCCTATGGCCTGACCGATTCGCCGGTCATGCAGCTGACTTGGATCGCCGAGAAGGTCAAGGAGTGGACCGACCCGCCCACGCGGCGGTCGCCTGGGGCCAGGTCCACGATCGGCCGCAGGGGTTCGTGTCGTTCGGCATCGAGCCGCTCGTCCGCCGGATCCTCGATCCGGAGAAGAAGCTCGCGTACTGGAACGAGCATCCGGTCGGCGGCCACTTCCCCGCGATGGAAGCGCCGGACCTCATCATCGGCGACCTTCGGGCGTTCTTCAGCACCTACCGATGAACAAGGGGTGGCCACGACGGGGGCGAGACTCTGAGACTGAGGTCGTGTGCGACTCCCTATCGCTTGGCTGGGAGCGAGCGAACGTGACGCCGAGCCGCAACCACTCGAGCACGTATGAGTCTCGCGCGTCGGTGAAGCGGCCTGACAAGAGTACTCGGGCGCTGCGGGTCGGGTACCGGCCACTGCCGGTCGTATCCCAGCGCTCACGAGCCCGCGCGGCCCGGTCTTCGCGACCCCTACCTTCGAAGGGTTGTGCCCCGGCTCTCGACCGTCATCTGGCTGGCACTGCAGACCTCTGAGCAGCGCTTCCCCTTCTCGCGATCGCTGAACCCGAGCCAGTGCCCGCCAGATTCCGTTGGTGTTTCGTTGGTGTCGAGGCCGAGAAGGTGGCCTGAAGCAGTCCCTGCGGATCGCGTTTGCGCTGGTCAGAGTCGGTATCTCGTGGAGCGGACGACGGGACTCGAACCCGCGACCCCCACCTTGGCAAGGTTCGAAGAGGGTATCTCGTCAGCTGCGGTGTGCCCACGAAAAGGCCCTTGAGCTGCGTCTTCAGCTGCCGGTCACTGGCCGTTGGTTTCGGTCGTTTCCGACTCCATGACGGGACAGAGACGGGACGGCGGAGACGGGTGGCGGCAGGACCTGATCCAGTGGCCCAGGGACGGTAGCGATAGCCCACGGGACGGCGAGCCGAGCACCCGCGGGCGCGCGGACCCGAACAGTCGCCCCGGTGGGCGTTTGTGGGGTTCAAGTCAGTGGCCCGATTGGAACCATACGTCCATGCCCCGTTCTGCGGGGAGAGTTCATTATCGGAGGATGACCATTGGGTACTTCCAATCATGTCTAGTCGAGTTCGAAACTTCTCATTTCGATGTCTACTTACAGGGCCGCGGTGTCCGAGCGCTCACGCTTCGCCCGGCTCCCTCTACCGCACGGCGATGGACGTGTCAGCTCTGGCATGAAGGCCCAAGCGCCACACTGTGTCCGCCACCGCGTTCAGCGAGGGGAGATCTGGGTTCGAACCACCTGGACGGCGACCCGTATGTGATCGATCCGACTACGAACAAGAGCGAGGTGGTCCCCCTCGGAGCTGAGACGCTTCCGAGTCCTACTCGCTTCGGCATGGTCTTGGCGAGCTGGAGCAGCGGAGGGAGGTGACCCTCCAACCGGACTACCCTACCTGGAGACGTTCTCCTGAAGGCAGCCTTCGAGGACATCTTTGGTGGCTGAAGTAAGCGGGCCAGGCCCCCTGAGGATTCATGATTTGGTGTCTCTTCTCGACGCACCGCCGAGTGCAACACTGCCGCCCTGGTGACGGACGCCGACACCCGTGGCTTTGAGGCGTTCTTTGACGACGAGCACGATCGGCTGTTCCGCGCGCTCTGCCTCATCACCGGTGATCGCCATGAGGCAGAAGAGGTGATGCAGGACGCGTTCCTCAGCGTGTGGGAACGCTGGGACCAGGTGCGCTCGATGGAGGACCCCACGGGGTATCTGTACCGAACGGCGATGAACGGGTTCCGCAGGCGCTACCGCCGTGCCACCCTCGCGTTGAGGAAGACGGTGGGTGTGGGGCCTCGGCAACCTGACTTCGAGGCGATCGAGGCCCGCGACGCAATCGTGCGGGCACTAGCCGAGCTGACACCGCGACAACGAGCGTGCATCGTGCTCACGGATCTTCTCGATTACAACTCTGAAGAGGCGGGGTCCATGCTCGGGGTGAAACCCTCGACCGTCCGGGTGCTCACCTCTCGGGCCAGGGCCGCAATGAAGAGGAACCTGGGAGCGATGGCGTGAGCGAGTATCGGCGTGCTCTCGAGCATGCGGGGCGGCACTTCCCGCCCCCCTACGACGCCTTGTCCCGGCTTCGCCGTCGTCGTGAGCGGAAGGGCCTCCGACGAAGGATCGTGGCCGGGGCGACGGCGTTGGTGATCGCTGCAGGGGGCACCGGGGTCGCCCTGGTTGCCCTCGGTCGCTTCGAACCGAGATCAGGCCGGCCCGATGCCTCCAACGTTGCCTCCCTTCGACTGGCCTGGACGGCGAAAGCAGAAGGGACCGCCCGCGTCGCAGCCGTCGGGAACCGCGTATACGTGGGAGCCGAAGACGGCAACCTGTATGCCTTCGTCGCCACGTGTGGGACCGACGGGGTGCAGTGCCGGCCCCTGTGGGTCGGCCACACCGGCCTGTCCATCGGGTCATCGCCGGTGGTTTCAGACGGCATCGTCTTCGTGGCGGCCGCGACTCCGCGGAGGCAAGGCAACGTGTTTGCCTTTCCGGCGTCGTGCGGGGCCGGCGGTGGCACGTGCCGGCCCCTATGGAGGGGCCTGCTCGATGTGATGGTCGACGCCAGTCCGACGGTGACCGTGGCAGCGGATACCGTCTACGTGGCCTCCGACCCCGGTAGTGTGTCGGCGTTCCCCGCAAAGTGCAGGACGGACGGCGGGATCTGCCTTCCCAATTCGAGGGTGCAGGCCGTGCTGCAAGAGAGCTTCCCGGCACCCCCGGTGGTGCTCGACGGGCGGTTGTACGTGGTGGATTCGGACCGGCGCCTCCGCGCGTACGCCGCAGGATGCGAGAGAGGGGAATGTCATCCCCCATTGTGGAGCGCGTCGCTGGGTCCCCTGGTTCCGTCGGGACTGGCAGCTGCCGACGGGCTCTTGTTCGTGACCTCGTCCGACCCGGAGCGATCGAGCGGTCAGGTCCGCGCCTTCCGAGCCTCATGCGGACTGGAGGGTGCAACGTGCGAGCCGGCGTGGACGGCCACGACGCGTGGACCCGTCGACGCTGCGCCCGTAGCGGCCGAAGGAAGGCTCTTCGTCGCGGACGCGACCACGATCTACGCGTTCCCCACATCCTGTGGCCACCGGGGGCCCACGTGCGATCCGATGTGGACCGCCGCGCTTCCGACGGTCACGGGACTCTCCGCCGCCCCGGGGGGCCTGCTGTTCGCCGCATCCGCCGACGGCAGCCTGAGCGCATTCGACGCGACGTGCCGACGGGATCCTCGCTGTCGACCGCTATGGACCTGGGAAGCAGGGACGTCTGCCCTCACGCCCCCATCTGTCACGCAACAGGCGGTGTCCGTGGGATCTGCCCAGGGCCGGGTGTTCGTGTTCCGGCTACCGGGTTGATTCTCTCGCGGAACATCAAGCTCGACGTAAGCAGGTGGCCCCCATCCGTGGATTCATGCGTCGAGCACAGGGAGACCGAGGGTCGGGGAGGATGCGTTGGCCGCAGTCGGTGGACCCGAGACATGCGAGGGCCCCGCGGCGACGCCCGGAAGGCCGAGATGAATCGGTCGTTGCGTGTCCTCGCGCTCAGGCTCGCGGGAGCCGCCATTCTCCTCTCAGCCTGCTCGGGCACGCCCTCAGGCATACCAGACCGGATGTCCTCCTCCAGCGTCACGGTGACTTCCTCGCCATCGGCGGCGTCGCGTCCTGCCCAGTCCTACGAATGGGAGCAGCTCGAGAAGCACGTCGTGGCGAAGATCAAGGTGGGGTCCGCCCCGGAGACGGCCGCCGTCGGGTATGGCTCGGTATGGGTCCCCGGCCACGGGGGCCAAACCGTCATGCGCATCGACCCGGCGACAAACAAGGTCACGACCGTCGACCTCGGCCCCGGTTTCGCGATCAACAATGTCGTTGCCTTCGGCGCCCATTCCGCGTGGGTCCAGCAATGGACGGGGCCGAACCAAGAGCTGGTCACTCGTCGCATCGACGTTCGAACGAACGATGTGGTCGCCACGGTTCCGCTCGGTGGATCCGGAAGGCTGGCATTCGGCGGGGGGAACCTGTGGATTTTCGACGGCAGCGTCCTGTTCAAGGTGGAACCGGCAACCAACAACGTCGTCGATCGAGTTCGCATCGGGACGTACACCGACGAGTCCTACGTGACGTTCGCTCACGGGTCCGTGTGGGTGGCCCACTGGGAAGACGGGGTCTTCCGCGTGGACCCGGACACGATGGAGGTCATCGCGAGGATCGACGTCATTGCGTGGAAGATCGTGAGCGACGGGCGTGCCATGTGGTCCCTCGACGAGGGTGAGAGCACCGTCTCCGAGATCGATCCGAACCGGAACGAGGTCGTTGCGACCGTCGACGTGGGGCCGGGGACGGGCGTTCTGGCACGAGGCGCCCGCGAGAAGCTCTGGGTGAGGACGATCCCGGACAGCCTGTTCCTCATCGACAGCAAGCGCGCCCAGATCGTGCGAGCGTTTCGGCTGCCGTCCGTCACTGGATACGTGGACGTCGGGTTTGGGTCCCTGTGGGTTCCGTTCCTCGACCGCGACGAGGTGTGGCGGGTGGAGCTGTGATGCCGGGTGTACAGGCCGGGGCGGGCCGTGCCGTACGCACAACGTCGCCGTCGTGGATTCATGTGTCGAAGGTGCTGCGGCGAGATCGGCGCTCGTGACGTCCGCTCGCCCACATGAGAGGGGGAAACATCATGCGGAGGACCTCGATCACCGCAACACTCTCCTTGGTGGCCGTGCTTGCCGTCACCGTCGCCGCTCAGCCGGTCGGGGCGACCTACCCAGGCACGATCGACGGGCGCCTCGCCTTCGGCATGCCGCTGGGCAACTTCGCCACCACCGACATCTACTCGATCACGCCGGAGGGCAAGGGCCTCCATCGGCTTACGGACTCACCCGACTTCGAGGCGTGCCCCGCGTACTCGCCGAACGGCAAGGAGATCACGTACTGTCGCGGCGTCGCCGCGGCTGGCGGGGTCGTCGAGATCTGGAGTATGAAGCAGAACGGGAACAAGCAGCGACAGGTCACACACCACGGAGGCCGCTCCACGTTCCCCGACTTCTCGCCCGACGGGCAAAGGATCGCGTTCCAGAGCGCGGTGCCGAGCACCGCCACGTTCGACATCTACGTGGTCAACAGTGACGGCACCGGACTGGTACAGCTCACGAATGATCCCGCACAGGACTCCTTGCCCGTTTGGTCGCCGGATCGGCAGAAGATCGCGTTCGTCAGCCGGCGCACCGGCGTGGACCAGGTGTGGGTGATGGACGCCGACGGAGACAACGCCACCCAACTCACCATCGACCTGGCGCCCAAGGGGCAACTCCCCGACTGGAGTCCGGACGGGACGAAGATCGCCTACCAGAGCTTGGCCACCGGCGCCGGCGACATCTACGTGATGAACGCCGACGGCAGCAACCAGACACGACTGACAACCGATCCCGCGCTCGACTTCGGTCCAACCTGGTCCCCCACGGGAACACGGATCGCATTCCTCAGCGCGCGCAATGGTCCCAACCGCGAGCTATTCGTGATGAACATCGACGGGACCGGCCAGACCCTGATCCACCCAGGCGACCACGCCGTCCCGGGCTGGCAGCCGCTGGACGATCAGCCCTAGTGTCGCGTTACTGAAGTTCCTTGACTCTTAGGGACGGTCATGCGATGATCCGGCCGTGGCAAACAGGGTCCGGATCCTCGACGTCTCGCCCGCCGATGTGAGCGAACTCGATGCCCGGGTCCGGGCCAAATCGGCGCCGGCGCGAGTGGTGGAACGGGCTCGGATCGTGCTCCTCGC
>WNGE01013327.1_pt1 | contig 15175 bp, 11 predicted proteins | sample 5400651 | NCBI WGS metagenome assembly WNGE01 (sample SAMN13153370, study PRJNA577476) | soil metagenome | isolation source: 60 cm soil or saprolite under grassland replicate 2 | place: USA:California | collected 2016-06-15 | reverse complement strand
GCCAGCATCCCCGAGCAGGCGATCACGGCATACAACCAGACACATCCCGACCACCCGTACTGAATCGCACGCGCACGAAGACACGAATTCCGCAACGCGCTGCAGAAGAGAAATCAGGCAACGCCACCTATCCAGTTACTACCGCGGAGCGTGCTGGCTGAGCGGCCGTCGATAACCTGGCCTCCTTCCCGCGGATCGAGATAGCGCGACCCGGCCTGCGGGCCGCGTCGGTGGCGGTGTGCGTCCTTCTGCGGCAGGACGTGCCCTGCCTTCTGATCACCAGGCGAGCCGCCGGCCTGCGGAATCACTCCGGACAATGGGCGCTGCCCGCCGGGAGCCGGGAGCCGGGCGAATCCGCCGGGGAAGCGGCGCTGAGGGAACTGCGCGAGGAAACGGGCGTGGCGGCCGAGGCGGGCGATGTCCTGGGAACGCTCGATGACTACGCCACGCGGTCCGGCTTCCTCATCACTCCCGTGGTGGTGTGTAACTCTAGCTCGCGAGAGTTGGAGGTGCGCTACCCGCCAAGGGCGATCGAGGCCAGGCATCGTGATCAGCGGACCGTTCACCGAGTCGCCCGGAAAGTCATCCGGGACGCTGGCTCGCCCGAGCGTCAGCCAAGCGAACCACGACCTGGCCGGGCGCGGTTCAGCCGAACTGAATCACCAGGGCCTTCGTCCTAGTCCTGGGCGGCGAGTAGCAGCGTGGCGAGCGGCTCGAGGGTGGCCATGAGCTCATCGAGCTCGTCCGGCTCGAGGCTCTGGTAGGGCCTCGCCGCGAGGTCGTCGGTGAGCGCCTCGACCCGCTGTCTGACGGCGCGGCCCGGTTCGCTCAGCCAACCGTCATCCCCGATCAGGCCGCGATCGCGCATCCCGTCGATCACGGCGGCGAGCTGCGCTGCCGGGAGGTGGTGGATGCGTCCGAACTTCTCCGCCGGCATGTCCATGCCGAGGGCGAACAGGACGTGAGCCTCAAGGCCGCCGACACCCTCGGTCATCAGGGCCGCGATGTGCCCGTCGCCACGGTGCTCGCGCAGCAGGGAGCCTGCATGAAACAAGCGGGCCACCACGTCGTCGGGGACCGGGATCGCGCGCAGCGCGGCGTACATGGGCCGGCCCTCGAACGGGGCGCTGGTCGCCGCCTTAATCAGCAGTTCGGCGGCGCGGGCGAAGGCGGGAGTGCCGACGCGATCACCGAGGATGCGCCGCAGCGCCTTCACGCAGCCCGCCTGACGAGCGGCGATCGCCGCTTCAGGCGTGGTGGTGCGCCACACCTTCGGAATGTGGCGAGCCACCTCGCCGGGAGCGAAGTTGTAGAACAGCGCGTCCACCACCTCCGCCGCGGCGAGACCCAGGGGCGCCGCCCGTCCGGCGAAGTAGGTGTCCCAGTAGTTGGTGAACCCCAGGGCGAACATCGCCTCGTTGGGTTCGTCGGCTGAGTAAGGAATGACACCAATCGGCTCGACGAGCTCGAACATCCGGCCGGCCATCGAATCCATCGCCTGCTCCTCCTGCTGCACGCCCGGCGCCCCCTTGCGGGCACTCACGATCACCTGGACGACTGCGCGCCGCCAAACTCATCGCACAACGACGCCTGACGGTTCACCTGAAGGCCGCTGTAAACAGGTGACGCCGGGCAGCGTCTAACCCGCTGCGGCGGGCACTTGCGGCGAAGTCATGTTGTGACCTGGCTTGAACCAGGAGGCATGCGCGAGTCCGGTAGGTGCTGGATGCCTTCTGGTTCCGGCACTGACCGGGCTCCCTGGCCCGGCCGCAGTCAGTTACGCTAGCAGCTCGCAGCCCGGCTGGAGCCCGTGGCTGCTGCGACACCAGACGCCCAGAGTCCCCAAACCTGCGCGATATCACGAGCTAGACCGCCTGCCTTGCCCGCTGCGCAGATCGGCGGCTCACGTTCGCGCTGAGATCGCCGTATGTGACCACCGGATGGTGATGGGGATTGAGGTCGTGGGAAGCTCTGCCCGGCGGTTCCCACCGCCGGGCGGAGTCCAGCTGACCTGCCTACCGGGCGGCACCGGCGAGGTAGGCGGCGACGATGTAAGTCGCGTGCCGGTCCAGGCTGCCGCGGGCCCGGTCATACCGTATCGTCGTCCGCGGATCCGCGTGCGAGGCGGCCTCCTGGACATCGCGCAGCGGCACTCCGGCGTCCAGGGCGGCTGTGATGAAAGCGTGCCGCAGCGTGTGGGGCGTGACGGTCTTGGCGATCCCGGCGCGGCGAGCTATCTGGCGGACGACCCGCCCGGCGCCGTGCCGGTCCAGCCGCCGCCCGTCCTTGGCCAGGAACACCGGGCCTTCGGTGCGTTCGCCGATGGCCAGGTCGATCGCCCGCGCAGTGCGCGGCGCCAGCGGGACGGTGACGACCTTGCCGCCCTTGCGGGTCACGGTCAGCGTCCGGTGGCCGCGCTCGAGGCCCAGGTGCTCGATGTCGGCGCTGGTAGCTTCCGATACCCGCAGCCCGTTCAGCGCGAGCAGCGAGATCAGCGCATGCACCGATGGCGACCCGAGACCAGCGGCGACGAGGAGCGCGCCGAGCTCGTTGCGGTCCAGCGCAGCCGCGTGAGACTCGTAGTCAACCCGCGGCCGGCGGACGTGGGCCGGTGAGCGGTCCAGGAGCTCTTCTTCGACGGCGTACTTGTAGAATCCGGCGATGGTGGACAGCCTCCGCGTGACGGTGGCGCGGGCCCGGCCCATCGCCTCCAGCTCTCTGGCGAAGGACTCGATGTCAGCGCGGCGGACGGCGAACAGCGCCAGCGAGCGGGCGCGGCACCAGCTGGCGAACTGGCGCAGGTCCAGGGAGTAGGCCTAGCCCGAGTTTCCGATGATCATGGTGCGGAATGACTGTTTCCGCTGGTCAGCTATGGTCCGGGGGGGTGGTTTTCGTGTATTACCCATGTCAGCGTCTGGGGGCGTAACGGGCGAGGCCGAAGATCTCGGTGAGCTTGTCTTGGACCGGGCTGGTTTCGGTGAGCATGCGGTGGGCTCGGGGCCGGCCGCGGCCGCCGCCCTGGTAGAGCAGGATGGTCTCGCCGATCCCGGCGAGTTCGCCGAGCAGGGCGCGGACGGACAGGTCCAGGCCGGCGCGGGCGGCGGTTCGGCGCATGAGGTGGGCGATCTGCAGGGCCAGGACGCAGGTGAAGACGTGGACGCGGATGTTGTGCTCGGTCCAGTGGTGCATCGGTGAGAAGGACACGACGCGGGTGTCTTTGAGCTGGCGGAAGGAGAACTCGGCCTCGGACTGGGACCGGTACCCGGCGACCACCTCCGGGACGGGCCAGTCGTCGTGGCCGGTGATCAGCACGTGCTTGCCGAAGATTTCTTCTTCCAGCGCGGCGCGGGCGCCGACGTCGATGTTCCAGGTCAGGCGCAGGTCCTTGGGCTGGTTGCCGGTCAGTTCCCAGGTGATGACCCGCCGGACCCAGGGCTTGCCGGTGATCGCGGTGATCTCGGCTTCCACCTTGTCCTTGCCGCGGCGGGTCTTGCCGCGGGCCAGGGTAGCGGCCAGCTCGTCCAGCTTCTTGCCGGCCTTGGCCAAGGTGGTGCCGTCGAACCCGGCGGCCTGGCTCTTGTGCAGCTCGGGTGAGTGCGTCAGGATGGCGCGCTGCTGCGCGCCGTAGACCTCGCGGCGGGTGTCAAAGGCGGTCAGCCCGCCGAACCGGTCCTTGTCGACGACCGAGCGGGCGGAGGCGGGCAGGGCGGTCAGGTCCGGGCAGTCCGAGGCCGGCACCGACCCGATGTAATGCAGCCTGGTGCAGGCCAGGTGGGCGAAGTTCGCCTCGGAGTTCTGCCCGGCGTCGAAGACCACGGTCAGGTCAGGGTCGCCGCGCGGGATGCCGGCCGCGGCGGCGACCGTCTCGTACTGGCCGCGGAGCTGGTCGATCATGGCGGTGAACTGGGTGACATCAGGCCGGTCGCCTGGGTAGGCGTGCCAGGTCAGCGGGATCCCGCCGTCCCGGGTGACCACCAGCCCCAGGCCGACCAGCCGCAGGTCGGCGCGTTTCTGCTTGGCCTTGCCCCGCTGCGCGATAGGCGCTCTCCCGTTCGCCGTGTCAATGAAGGTGGCGAAATTGGTCATGTCCAGCGCAACCGAGGAGACGTCCACGCCAGAGGACTGCACGATCCGCACCGCGATCGTCCGGCTGATCTTCTCCAGTTGCTCCAGGGTGACGGCGTGCATCGCGTCCCAGAACCGGCGGTGGTCCAGCGCCGGAGCGGGGATCTTGGTGAACCGGGCCGCGGCGGTGGTCTTCCACCAGTCCGCGAACGCGGCCTTCGAACACGGCGCGACCAGCCGGTTCAGTGCCGCCAGCGCCAGGTACGTCCCCGTGGACAGCGGCTGCCCGGCCGGGCGGGGGCCGGCCGCCTCGTCGATGATCCCCGCCACGCCGAGATCTTCCAGCATGCCCCAGGCCGCGGCGACCGCGCCGAAGTCCTTGTGCCCGGTCCGGTCCGGCAGGCCCAGCCCGCCGCCGCGCATCGCGGCGGCGAGCTCCTCGGCGGTGCCCAGGTACTCCTGTGAGACGATCCGGGGCCTGCCGTCCACGCGGGCGGACTCCACCAGGTAGTAGTACGTGGCCGTGCCGCGCTTCTTCCCCACGATCGACGCCATATATGGGTAATACACTAATCCAGGTCGGGAATCAAACACCCAGCCGTCGTGTCACCTGGGAGAACTCACCGAGCCGGCAGTCTGGCCAGGCCTCAGGAACCCGTGATCATCGGAAACTCGGGCTAGCGGGTCAGGCCGCGGTATCCGGCCAGGAACCCGGCGAGGGCGATTCGCTCGGCATCGGTGAAGGCGGGCTGCATCACCCTCCCCACAGCCGATCACGGCGATGACCATGTCGGCGGCATCCCAGCCGACGGCGATGTCAGCGACGCTGACCTGCAGATACCCCTCGGCGATGCGCCCGTCCCGGCGCGCGGCGGGCAGCCGTGCCCGCCCGGCATCTCCCCGTCAAGCTGTCCATCGCCGAGACCGCCAGGCTCGCCAGCCTCGCCAGGCAGCTCACCGCCGCACTGATTACCCGCGCCCGCCCGGCGTTCGCGCTCCGCTGGTCCCTCCGGCGACGGCTGCACCAGGCCATCGCCCGCTGGCATCACTACAGCGCCCGGCTGCTCGACGCCGGGAGCGGGTAACCAGCTGCGGCCAGGAAGGAGGTGACGGAATGTAATGCCATCAGCCAGCCAGAACATCACGCTGAGCGGCAACGCAGTCACGCACCGGAAAACCGCGACTGTAGTATAGATGGGCATTTCTGCGGTGAGGACATGTCGCCGCCACAGCTGCGGGAAGGGGGCATGACCGGCGTCATCGCGGTCCGGCATGCGGCCTATCCGGCGTGGTGCGCCCGCTGAAGGCCGAGCCCGCCGGCGACCTGGCCGCGGATGAGACGGTTCCCGGCCGCGCGCGGTGATCCCGGCGCGGGACGGTACCAAGCCCGCTGGCCAGGCGCTTCAGTGCCCGGGTGTCACGACGCATCCCCGCCGGCCGAAGCGCCCCTGCCCATCGCGGCGCCCGGACCACCGGATCACGACGGCCACCTGGAACGCCCAGCTCGCCCGGCTCGAACGCAGAGCCATCCGCTGCATGCCAGCGCCGGGCACCGGCTGAAACCTGATCAGCGAGCCGGGGCTGCTCAGCGCAACTCGCCGGGGCAGCCAGGAAGTGGGCCAGGCACGGGGCACCTGCGGCGGTTACAGCGGCTACAGCGATGACACCGCTATAGATAACGTGTCCCCGCCGAAGCCCAGGGCCTGCGGCGGTTACAGCGAAGACACCCAAAATGGGGCTTGAGATAACGGCGGGAGTGCGCGCCTGTCGGGTCGGGCGGCGCGAGCCCGGTTACGGCGCGCGGTGGAAGCGGCCTGGGTACGAGTGGTCAGCAGGCGATGCGCGCCGGTGACCCGGTGATCCCCAGCTGTGGAGTACCGGGCTGCCGCTGGTGCTGGCTCCGGCTCGGTCAGTGCAGCGGAACGAACCGTGCGGTGAAGTGGCGCAGTTGCCGGGGCTGGGACACGATGTGCATGCCGGGCAGCTGGGCGGCCCGGCTGGCTACCCGGGTGACGGCTTCGATCACGTAGTCGAGGTGGCTTTGGGTGTAGGTGCGGCGGGGGACGGCCAGACGGACCAGGTCCATCGCGGCCGGGACCTCGGTGCCGTCTGGCCGCAGGCCGAACATGACGGTCCCGATCTCGCAGGCCCGCACTCCCCCTTCCTCATAGAGCGCGCAGGCCAGCGCCTGCCCCGGGTAGTGCAGCGGGTCCAGGTGCGCCAGCAGGGCGCGCGCGTCGATGAAGACCGCGTGGCCCCCGAAGGGGACGACGACCGGCACTCCCGCCGACTCCAGCGCCTCACCGAGGTAGGCGATCGAGCGCACCCGGTAGCGCAGGTAGCCCTCGTCGGTGCACTCGCTCAGCCCCTGGGCGATCGCCTCCAGGTCCCGGCCGGCCAGCCCGCCGTAGGTGGGGAAGCCCTCGGTGAGGATCTCCAGGTTACGGCACTGCCCGGCGAGGCTGTCGTCGTTGAGGGCCAGCCAGCCGCCGATGTTGGCCAGCGGGTCCTTTTTCGCGGACATCGTCATCCCGTCCGCCAGGGCCGCCATCTGCCGGACGATCCCGGCGACCGGGACATCGGCGTAGCCGGGCTCGCCGGTCTTGATGAACCACGCGTTCTCCGCGAACCGGCAGGCATCTAGGAACAGCGGCTTGCCGTACCGGTCGCAGACCTCGCGGACGGCCCGGATGTTGGCCAGGCTGACCGGCTGGCCGCCGCCGGAGTTGTTGGTCACGGTCAGCATCACCAGTGGGACATGGGCGGCTCGCCCGGCGAGCAGCCGGTCCAGCGCCGCGACGTCCATGTTGCCCTTGAACGGATGCCGCAGCGCCGGCTGCAGGCCCTCCGGGATGGGCAGGTCAGGTCGACGGCCTGCGCCCCGGTGAACTCGATGTTGGCCCGGGTGGTGTCGAAGTGGGTGTTGTTCGGGATGACCCGGCCCGGGCCGCCGGTCACGGTGAACAAGATCTTCTCCGCGGCCCGGCCCTGGTGCGTGGGCAAGATGTGCCGGAACGGGAACAGGCCGGTCACCGCCGCACGGAACCGCTCGAACGAGGGAGATCCCGCGTAGGCTTCGTTGCCGCGCTGGATGCCGGCCCACTGCTCAGCCGACATCGCGCCGGTCCCCGAATCGGTGAGCAGGTCGATCAGCACGTCCTCGGCCCGCAACTCGAACAGGTTGTACCCCGCGGCGACCAGGGCGGCCACCCGCTCGGCCCGGGTGGTCAGCCGCATCGGCTCGACCGAGTGGATCCGGAACGGCTCAATGATCGTCGCGAACGGCTCATCTGCCATCGGCTCTGTCATCGGCGCCCCTCCTCAGACCGAACCTGCGCCAGCAGGCCCCTCGCGACTTCACCAGCCCGCCGGTACGCACTGCTCCGGTAGTGGCCCGGAGCCCGCGCGCTGCCGAGTCACAAGATCGTACGCCGAAAAAGCGCCGCAGCCGGCTCCACAGCCAGATCCGCCCCACGTGAAGGCATGTGGCAAACAGGTCAAACAGCCTCCTGCTCGCCGATGAAGCCAGCATCGCGTTACCGATTACCGGGATCCGGCGTGACCCGCAGCGCGGCACGGGGCTACGGCAGCCACAGACCCGTGCCCCCTGCTTATGGTTCATCTCTTCCTGCCGTGAGCCAGGTCACCGCCAATTCCGAGCCCAGCGTTCCGACAGGTGAGAGATCATCCGTGCCCGCATCTGCCAGCAGGCGGCGCGTGATTCCAGATAACGTAATGTGTGGAGTATTCACTTAACCGGAGTTGCCCAGCTCAGAGGGTTGCTCTGGGAAGGTCCGATCTGGCCGAGTTGAACCAACGACCAGGTCCGATTACGTTCAGCTACCGAAGCTGCTCCACTTACGTGAATAGCCCGGACGTAATGTAACGGACAATCAGTCACTAACGTGTAGCTAATTATGCATATCGCCGACTCGGAGCGGCTAATGGCCGAATCAAACGACCATGCTGGCGCGCGCAGATCATCCTTTATGACCCCCGCTCACCTCATGCCTACCGGGTGCTGCGGGGTCAGGGAGCGCGCCGTGAGCGCGACCACCAGACGGTCCGCTTATGGGAGCCGAAGCAGGCTGCCTATAACGAGAGCAAGATAATTTGGGCGGTGGAGCGCGGATTGATCGAGCGAACGGGCGCCAACGAGGTAATCGTTGTCGGGGGCGGGACGGCAGGGCGCGGTTGCCGGCCCGCAGGGGCGTGTGCATGGCGTGCGGGGCCTTCGCATCGCTGACGCCTTGGTGTTCCCCGGGCTCCCGCGCGCCACGCCGGCGTTGCCCATAGCAGTCATCGGAGAACGGATTGCCGACCTGATTCTCGAGCCACGCTCCGGCTGAGCACGCCCGCCGCAGGGGACGGTGCCAGGTCGAACACCGGACCTCAATCCCATCCGGCCAGTTCAGGCCAAAAGTAACCTCTAGGCGGGCGCGGCGGCCACCAGCGCCAGGTCCGCCGCCTGCTCACGGACCGGCCTGCCCAGCCAGTAGCCGATGACCGCAAAGGCGATAATCACGGCCAGCGTCCCCAGCGTGAACACCTCGAAGCGGAGCCGTGAGATTCCCCACGTGTCTTGGAAGTTGTACCCCGCGCCGAGCGCCTTCTCGATCACGTCCGGGAACACCGCGACGAAGGATGCGAGCAGAATGAAGGCGGTGCAGAGGCCGCCGGCGATCCACACGCCGGGCTTGCCTCCGGGGAGGCGGTACGGCCGGGGCACGTCCGGATGCGAGTACCTCAGCTTGATCACCGCCGGGAAGATCGCGATGTAGGAGATCAGAGTCGTCGAGATGGCCATGTAGAGCACGACGACGAAGGTCGAGGCAGTGCTGCCCTTGTTCAGGTTGACTGCGACGATCATGAAGATCGTCGCGGCGATCCCCGACATCACGTTCACCCGGACCGGTGTGCCCAGGCGCCGGTTGAAGATCCCGAACCAGCCCGCGAACGCGCCGTCGTAGCCCGCTACCGCCTGGACGCGGTCGGATCCGATCATCCAGACGGCGCCCGAGGTGACGAGGGCGATGATGAAGCCCGCCGTCATGATTTTGACCAGGGCGGCCTGCGCGCCGCCGTAGACGCTGAAGGTGGCGTTGACCGCGTCGAGGAAGCCGCCGATGCCGGTGATCTGCTTCACCGGCAGGACGGCCAGAATCCCGAAGATCGGAATGGCGTACAGCAGGACGCCCAGGATGCCGCTTCCCGCGACCGTCTTCGGCACGTCGCGCTGCGGGTTCTGCATCTCCTCGGCGGCCCCGTTCTGCAGCTCGAAGCCGACGTAGTTGAAGATCAGGAGTGGTATCAGGCCGATGAAGACGGCCGTCGAGGGGGAGAAGTCGCCGGCCGCGTACCCGTGCACGCCGTTCTTGATCGCGTAGATCAAGATCGTGAGGGAGAAGAACCCGAGGACGGCGAAGCGCACGATCGCCCCGAAGTTCGGGATCCACTTGCCGTAGCGGAGGGCGATGATGGCGACTCCGATCGAGACCCAGATGAACAGCGCCTTGAACAGGTAGTCGCCGAACGACCCGCTGCTGATCTTGAAGTAGTTCGTGCTCCACGCCTCGGTGGCGATGAAGCACAGGGAGCCGCCGACCCATAGCGGGTTCGTCACCCAGTAAAGAACCGCGCCGATGCCGGCCGTGAAGCGCCCCCAGGCGAGCTTCATCCACTCGTACGGGCCGCCCTCCTGCGTGAACGCGCTTCCTAGTTCGGCCATCACGAGCGCGTAGGGGAAGAGGAAGAGCACTGCGAGCACGATCACCCAGGTGAACGTCTGAGCGCCGTAGCTCGACACCTGGCCGAGTGTGTCGAGCCCGACGATGGCGCAGACAAGGAACAGGAGCATGTCGAAGCGGCGGAGGCTCTTGATGAGCTTTCTCTTCTCATGGAGCGCGAGCTCGGTGGTGTGCTCGACGGGGCCAGCCGCAGGCTGTGTCATGAAAGCCTCCCTGGAGATTGGGGGGAGGAGATCGGGTGGTACCGCAATGGAGCAGTTGGAGGAATAGTGTCATAGCCCGCGCCGCAGCGGTAGCCCTGATCGGGAGCACGTGACGGGCCCTCGCCCCGGCAGAACTGCAGCGTCACTCAGCGCAGCCGTTCAGCATAATGAAGGCAGCTGCTGGGGTCCGGCGCTTGGTCGCTGGACGAGTTCGACGATGTTCCCAACCGGGTCAGCGATATAGCAGCAGCCGCCATCCCAGGCGCCACCCGGGTCATGCAGCACCACGGGGTGGCGCGATATCTGGCGCGCTTGGGAGCCTTTGAGGCGTTCCACCGCGGCGCCGGGGTCATCCACCCGCAGCGCGATGTGGGAGCTGCCCGGATCGCTGCTCCGAGCCCGGACGGGCCGTCCTCCTGGGCGGATGTACTTGATCAGCTCGATGATCCGCCCGTCGCCAGCGTCGAGGTCTGCGATCTTTAGCTCGACCGAGTCCTCGCCGGTAAGCGACGCGATGTCCGGACCAGTTTCGGTCGCCCGGTGGAGCAGCCGCAGGCCGAGCCGGCCACACCAGAACTCAACGGCGCGATCCAGATCAGCAACGGTGAGCCCGACGTGATCGATGGCGCGCATCATGCAGCACCGGCAGCGGCGCGTAGCCGTTCGGGAACGATGTCACGCCCCAGAACGTCCTCGATGGTCTCCCGGCGTTTCACCACCTCTGCCGTCGCGCCGCAAACAAGCACAGTCGCCGGACGGGGCACGCCATTGAAATTCGCGGCCGACGCTTCCTGGCAGGCGCCTGTCTGAAGGAACGCAATGACTTCACCTGGCGCCAGATCGGGGACCGCGACGGCGGGCGCGATCACGTCAAAGTTGCACGAGATCCCGGTGACGTCGGCCAGAAGGGCCGGCTCCGCGTCGGCCCGCGTGGCACTGACCACCGGGAACAGCGCGTTCTCCAGCGTGGTGTCCAGCATGAACACCTCCGAGGTATCAGTCTCAATCCAGCAGCGCGGGTCGGGATCTCGCTGCTTCTTCACGTTGGTCACCGTGGCGAGGTGCAGCCCCGCGTCGGCGTAGACCGCGCGGCCTGGCTCCGCCTCGAGCAGCATCGCCTCGCGCGCCAGGCCGCGATCCCGAAGGGCCCCGGCGAGGCTCTCCGCGACAGCGCGCGCGTACTCAGCCGCGTCCGCCGGCCGGGGGCGTGTCCGCGCCTGCGCCGAACGCCGCCCGACCGGGCCGAGGCGAGACGGCCAGCCGCCGCCGACATCGATTTCGGCCGGAAGCCATCCGCCCCAGCTGGCGGACAGCTCGGCCAGCAGATCAGCGAAGCTCCCGATCTGCGCATGCCCAAGGGTGACATCTGTGGTCTGGCGCGCGAGATGGGTGTGCACTCCAACGAGTTCGACGTGCCGCGAATCAAGCGCCGCACGTCCCAGCGCCACGGCGCCGTCGATGGGGACTCCTGCTTCGTAGGACTGAAACACCTCGCGGATCGAGGTCCCGTCACTCGCGAAGTCGGACGGCGCCTCGATACCGTCAAGCCGTGGCCGCAGCCGGATGCGCACGCGGGCAGTCGCCGCCGTCTGCGCTGCCGCCTTCTCGGCAATCGGCAATTCCCGCCCGCTGTGCAGCGTGATCCGTGGCCCCAGCAGCGACCGCACGCTGGATCAGTGCCGTAGGCAAACAAGCCCGGGCAGAGACTGAGGTACTGATCAATCACCCTCTGGCCAGCCGGCTGCGTCATGACCCACGGGCCGCCGCTCACCGCATACCTGCCTGCCTCGCCGGCGACGGTTTCTCGCATCGGCCATCGTCGAGGCCGTGCTTGCGTACGCGCAAGCCGGTCGCCGGCCCACGCGCGGCCATAGCGGGCCGAAACGTGCACGCCCTCTTGCCAGCCGCTTCTCAGCAGTGCTTAGGTCTGCTCATGGCGCGGTTTACCGCTGCGCCCATCTCGCCATTGCAATCTGGGAGGACGCCCATGAGCGGGAGGTCAACTCGAGTCAAGGCAGTCCTGGGATCTGCCGGGCTGGTCATCGCAACGGTGACGGCAGCCACCGCCGCGCCGGCGTCGGCGGCCGCACAAGGTGCGGACTCGACCTACATCGTGCTGTACCACGACGGCGCGTCATCCGCCGGCGCGGCGGCCACCGTGAGCGGCGCCGGCGGCACGCTGGTCGCCAACTACCCGCAGATCGGCGTGGTGATCGCGCGGTCGAGCAACCCGAACTTCGCCGCGACGGTGCAGCAGAACGGCAGCGTCGGGGGTGCGGCCCGCACCGATGGGTTCGCGACGAAGGTCGGCGACGTGATGGCCAGCAGCGGTCCCGTCGACGCGCCGGTCCCTGCGCCGGGCAGCGATAACCTGTCGGGCCTGCAGTGGGACATGAACCAGATCAACGCGCCGCAGGCGCACGCCACCAATGGGGGGAGCCCGGGCGTCGTCGTCGGCGACATCGACACCGGTCTGGACTTCACGCACCCGGACCTTGCGCCGAACGTCGACTTCGCGGACAGCGCGTCCTGTATCGGTGGCGTCGCGGACACCAGCCCGGCAGCGTGGATGGACGACAACGGGCACGGCACCCACACGGCCGGCACGATCGCGGCCGCCAAGAACGGCATCGGTATCGTCGGCGTCGCGCCCAACGTGAAGCTGGCCGGCATCAAGGCCGGCACCGCCGCCGGGTTCTTCTTCCCCGAGGCCGTGGTGTGCGCGTTCATGTGGGCCGGCACGCACCACATCAACATCACGAACAACAGCTACTTCGCCGACCCGTGGCTGTTCAACTGCCGCAACGACGCGGGCCAGCGGGCGATCTGGGCAGCGGAACGGCGGGCCATCCGGTTCGCCCAGTCCAACGGCACGCTGGTGGTCGCGGCCGAGGGCAACCAGGCCGACGACCTGTCGCACCCGACCGTGGACGCCACTAGCCCGGACAACACGACGCCGGTGACGCGGGACATCACCAATGCCTGCGCGGTGGTTCCGGTCGAGGTGCCCGGGGTCGTCGGCGTGACCGCGACCGGCAACCTGCGGGAGAAGTCGTTCTATTCCTCCTACGGTGTCTCGACGACTGACGTCGCGGCGCCCGGCGGCGATTCGATCCTGCAGCTGACCGCCGCGGCTCCGAACGGCCGGGTGTTGTCGACGTACCCGGCGAGCCTGATCAACACCTGTCTGCGCAAGGTGTTCGATGGCACCGCCACGTACTGCTACCTGCAGGGAACGTCGATGGCCTCCCCGCACGCCGCCGGAGTCGCGGCGCTGCTGGAGAGCGCCACCGGCAAGACGGCCGGCGCCCTCGCTGCGGCGCTGCAACAGGCGGCCAACCCTATTCCGTGCCCGAGCGACACCTCGGCGTACGCCTTCTTCCCGGCCGTCGACGGCGGCGCCCCGCAGGCCTGCCAGGGCGGAGCGGGCCACAACAGCTGGTACGGCTCGGGTGAGGTCGACGCCCTGAAGGCCGTCGGGTAACCGCATGCCATGGCCCGGCCGGCCCGCCGCCATGCGCGGGCCGGCCGGCCCATAGATGTCCACGTGATCCCGGCCTGCGCGGAGTCCGGCGTGCTGTGGAAGATCCACGGCGGCCACGGCGGCGCAGCCTGGCTGCCGCCCGCGGTGGCCGGGTGGTTCACCGAGATCGAGCAGTCCACCCGGGCCGCATTCCCCGCTGACCGGCGACGGCGGCATCCGCTACGCCGCGTTCTGGGACTGGCCGGACACTCATCTGCCCGGCAGGCCCTGCTGCTTCCCGGACCTGGCCGGCGTCGCGCCGGCCCCGCCGGGGCGAGGACTGGGCCGGACCCTGGTGATGCACGGCCTGCAGCGGGCTCGGGCCCACGGGTGCCCCCGCCTTCCCGGAGACCGGCACCCCCCCGCAACGTCTCGTTCTATCAGTCCCTCGGCTTCCAGATCGCCGGCGAGCAGCAAGCCCCAGACGGCGGGCCGGTGACCTGGTTCACGCAAACCCCGCGCACACCGTCGTCACAGGGATCTCGACGCTGCAGTGGTGGCGCCGGATCACTGCCCAGGACCGTGACCCGCGGCCACGGGAGGCCACCGGGGCATGCGAACACCCGCCAGCGCCCGCATGTGCGCAGAATCCCAGATCTGCACGGCCTTTGCCTTGATCGGCACCAGGCCGACACTCGTCCAGAACGGCGGATCTCGCACGGTTGCCGCGACCAGCGATCGTAACGCAGCGTGAAGGCTGCTCCACATTACGTGCGGCCGGATCGCCGAATATTTGCGTCTCACGTGAGCGGGCGCCATCCTCGCATCGAGCACAGACCGGCCGGTTCGGGACGGTTCCTTGCGCCGCGGCGCGGTACCGGGGGCCACGCCTTGTTGCCGCGGCCCGGCGCGGCCCGCTTGCTCTGCTCGGCCATCCCGGCAGACGATCATGCGATGACCACGCGCGGGGGGTTATTCCGGGCGACAGACACCAGGGAGCACGCCAGAATCGAGGCATGCGGACGCAAGTCGTGGATACCTGTCTCGGCCCGGTGGAGGTGGCGCTCACCCCTGGCGAGGGCGAGGTTGTCCTGTTCTTCCCCGGCGGTCACGCCACGGCGGCCACGCCGCTGTGCACGGATCTCTACGCTGGCCTGGGCTATCGTGCGCTGGTCTTCTCGCGTCCCGGCTACGGCCGGACGAACGTCGGCCCGCTCACAGCAGTCGAGTTCATCCCGGCGATCGCGCGGGTCTGTGAGCGGCTGGGAATCACCGCGGCGGCCGCGACCGTGGGGCTCAGCTTCGGCGGCCTGCAGGCCGCTCACGTCGCGGTCCGCCTGCCGCACTTCGCCCCGCGGCTCATCCTGCACAGCTGCGCGCCTTCATCTTTGCCCTACCCTGACAGCTACCTGCAACGCCTCGCTGGCCCGCTGGTGTTCGGGCCGCGCTCGCAGCGGCTGACCTGGCGCATGCTGCGTACCCTGACGGCGTCGGACCGGGGACTGCGCGCGATGCTGGCCCCGCTTTCGACGCTGCCGACCGGGGAATGGTGGGACAGCTGGACCCCGGCCGACCGCGCCGCAGCACGGAAGACCTTTACCCAGATGGACTCCGGCTCGGGGTTCGTGACGGACGTGCGCCAGGCCTGCGCGGCGAGATCGGCCTACCGGGAGGCCGTGCTGCGATCAGTGCCCTGC
>WNGE01008598.1_pt1 | contig 15179 bp, 15 predicted proteins | sample 5400651 | NCBI WGS metagenome assembly WNGE01 (sample SAMN13153370, study PRJNA577476) | soil metagenome | isolation source: 60 cm soil or saprolite under grassland replicate 2 | place: USA:California | collected 2016-06-15 | reverse complement strand
TAGGAGGCCGCGAGCGCAAGCGCTATCGCGAAGAGCGCCCTCATCGCTTGAGCGCCTTCAGCTTCTCCGCAGTCCTGCGAAGACCGGGGTCTTCGTGTCCTGACCGTTCCAGCCACTCGAGCGCGTCCTTGCCGGCGGCGGGCTCGCTCATCGCCAGGGCGGCTTCCAGCAGCATGCGCGCGTCGCGGGGCTCGCGCTGCAGTTTCCAGTTCTCCCGCGCAAGCGCGAGCGCCTTTTCCTTCCGCCCCAGCAGGTAGAGATTGAAGCGCGCTTCCTCCTGCTGGTGCAGCTTGTCGCCGCGCAGCGCCGCGGCGTCGAAGCGCGATCTCAGCGCTTCGATATGCTCCTTCGCCGCCGGCGCGTCGAGCGCCTTTTCGGCCAGCGCAAGGCGCAGGAGCAGAATGTCCGAGCGCACCCAGTCGCGCAGCAGGGCGATGACTTCGGCGGGCCGGCCCTGGTCGAGCAGGAAGTCGGCGTACGCCGCGAGCAGGAACTGGTCGCGCACGTTCAGGGCGAGCGCGGCGCGGAAGTGTTCCTCGGCCTGCTTCACGTCGCCCTGCCGCAGCGACATCTCGGCAAGCCGCGTCAGCACCCACAGCCGCATTTCCAGCGAGATGTCGCCGCTCCGCCCGAGCGCGGCGGAGAGCGCGCGATGCGCGGCGGCCGCCTTGCCCGTGGTGCCGTCCAAGAAGGCCATGCAACTTACCGCGCCCAGCTCGCTCTCGATCGGCTTGAGCGCTTCGCAATCGGCGCGCGCCGCGGCGTAATCGGCCTGCACCATGTGGATCGCGGCTCGCCAGGACCAGGCCAGGGCGTTTTTCGGATCTTCGCGCACGGCAACGTCGAGATCCTGCATCGCGGCGGAAAAGTCGTGGATGGACTGCTTGAGAATGGCGCGCATTACGCGCGCCTCGAGGGGCGGGTCGCGCAGCTCCCACCAGGGCCTGAGCCCCGCTTGCGCGTAGCCGATGTAGCGCGGGTCGCCTTCCGCACCGGCGAGCTCGTAATAGCGCTCGGCGAGCCTGAGCGCCGTCCCGAGGTTCTGCGGGTCACGGGCAAGCTCGGCGCGCAGCTGCCGCAGCTCGCGCGCGACCGGATCGCCGGGCCGGACCGGCAGGCGCTCGAGCACCGTCGCATCGTCCTTGGGCAGATAAGGCGCGGCCTGCACGGCGGCGGCGAGCGAGGCGAGCGCGAGAACGCGGGCGATCTCAGTGGAGGTGCCGATGATGGATGTCCGGGTAATGCGGGTGGCTGTGGCTCTGCGGCTCATGCTCGTGCGGATGCGCGTGCGGCTCCTTGCCGTCCCAGTCGAAGGCGTGCCCGTGCCGGTGATGCTCGTCGTGCGAGTGGGCGTGGTCGTGCGTCAACGCCTCGTGCCTGTGCAAGTGATGATGATGCTCGGTGAGATGGAGGATCACGCCCGCGGCCATCAGGACCGCTGCGATCCAGAAAAGCGTGTCCGGAGCTTCGCCGAGCAACCCGAACGACAAGGCGGCGCCGATAAAGGGCGCGGTGGAGAAATACGCGCCGGTTCGCGCGGTGCCCAAATGCCGCAGCCCCACCACGAACAGCACCAGGCTCACGCCGTACCCGAGCAATCCCACGAGGGCCGCCGCGGCCGCGAGCTTCGGCGCCGGCAGCGAGGTCCCGAGCGCCGCCGAAGCACCGAGGCTGATGGTCCCGGCGACCAGACCCTTGAACGATGCGATCTTCACCGCGTCGCCGGCGGATATCCTGCGGGTGAGATTGTTGTCGAGCGCCCAGCAGAAGCAGGCGAGCGCCACGGCGAGCGCCGGCCAGGAAAGCGCGGGCTCGCCCGGCTGCCAGCCGAGGACAAGGCCTCCGCAGACGATCAGGAACATCCCCAGCATGACACGGCGGTCGAAATTCTCGCGGAACGCGAACCAGGCGAGCAGCGCGGTGAACACGCCCTCCAGGTTCAGGAGCAGGGAGGCGGCCGAAGCGGAACTCGCGGCGAGCCCGTACATCAGGAGCACCGGCCCCAGCACGCCTCCCGAGATGACGGCGCCCGCGAGCCACTTGTAATCGCCCGGCGCGAAGCGGGCTCGCCCCGCGCCGGGCGCGATCAGGCCGCGCAATCCGAGCCACAGGCCGAGCCCCAGTCCCGACCCGAGGTAAAGCAGTCCTGCCAGCAGGACCGGCTGGATTTCCCCCAGAAGGAGCTTGGCGACCGGCGTGCTCGCCCCGAACAGCGCCGCGCCGGCCAGAGCGCAATAGATGCCGGCGTTCATGCAAACGCCCGAACGGCTATAAAGGAAGCTTTCGCGTTTTCAGCCATTTCTGCTAGGATACGCGGCGGTTAACCGGTTTCCGGTGACCGGATCATTCCAATAACGCCCAGCAGAGGAGATATCGAATGAAGAAGCTCGTGTCGCTGTCTTCGCCGTTTCCAGCGGCGCGGCCCTCGCCCAAGCCCCCGCCGGCGCCAAGCCGATGGAAAAGAAGGATGAAATGAAGAAGGACACAAAGAAGGGCGATAAGAAGGCCGCGAAGAAGAAAGCTGCGAAGAAGGACGAAATGAAGAAGTAAGCCCTTTTGATTCATACGAAGAGGCAGGGAAACTTCCCTGCCTTTTTTGTTTTCCCCCGACCGAAGCGGGCCTGTCCCGCTAGGCCTGCTTTTGCGCCCCGGCCTCGCGTTCCGCGATCTCCTTGCGCACGGTCGCCATGTCGAGCGCCTTGCCCTGGGTGATGACCTGCTCGAGCGCGGAGCTAGGAAGGGCGCCCGCCTGGGAAAAAAGGATCACCTTCTCGCGGAAGAGCATCAGCGTCGGAATCGAACGGATGTTGAAGGCCGCGGCGAGCTCCTGCTGCTCCTCCGTGTTCACCTTGGCGAATACGATGTCGCCGTGTTTTTCCGAAGCCGCCTCGAACACCGGTGCGAAACCCTTGCACGGTCCGCACCAAGGCGCCCAGAAATCGACCAGCACCATGTCGTTGCCGCTTACCACCTGCTCGAAATTGTCTTGGGTCAGCGCGACGGTTGCCATGCGCGGAAAACTCCGGAATTCGTCGAAGACGAAGTATAGCAGGGGCGTCTTGGCCCCCGCCTAGCGAAGCGCTTTCAAGAACTCCGCAATCGAGCGCCAGTACTCGGGTTCGCCCGAGATGCTGTCGTGGCTGGCCCGGGGAATTTCCCGCCAGGTCTTGGCCCCGCGCCAGGCTTCGAACAGCGCGCGCGAATGCGGGATCGGAACGACCCGGTCCTCCGTCGCCACCAGGCATAGGAGGGGCGCATCGACCTGCGGCGCGAGGGCGAGCGAGTCGAAGCGGTGCCGCAGCAGCAGCGACACCGGAAGAAAGGGATAGTGCCGCTTCGCCACTTCGACGATGCTGTCGTAGGGCGACACGAGGATTACGCCGCGCAAGGGGCGATGCGCCGCGAGGTGAACGGCGACGCCGCTCCCGAGGCTTCGGCCCATCGCGACGATGCGCCGGGGATCCACGTCCGGGCGTTGTTTCGCATGGTCGTAAATCACCAGCGCGTCTTGGAGGAGCTTCTTCTCGCCGGGCTTGCCCTCGCTTTCGCCGTAGCCGCGAAAGTTCACGAGCAGCAGCGACCAGCCGGAGAACCGGTCCGCGACCTCGGTGAGCCAGGAAACTTCCTCCGCGTTGCCGCCGAAGTAGATGACAAGGGGCGCGGGGATGGCGGCCCCCTTCACGAGCCAGCCGCGCAGCTTTACGCCGTCCGCGGCGACGAGGGTCAACTCCTCGACATTGGGGCGCGGGGCCGGGCGCGAGTCGACCGGCCTCGGAAAGAACATCAGCCGCTCCTGGAAGAGCCACGCGAGCAGCAGCACGCCGATCGCGACCGCGAGCGCGATCTTGACGAGCGAGGCGGTCATCAGTGCAGTTTAACCCGCGGTTCGGTCCCGCGTTTCAGTAACCGCGCGAGCGTATCAAGCGCAACGCCGAGGGGTCCGTACAGCGCATACAGATGCATCCTGTACAAGGACAGATACATCAGCCGGGCGAACCAGCCCTCGACGCGGTAGCTCTTGCCCGAGAGAAAACCCATCAGAGATCCGATGGTGCTGTATTGGCCGAGCGACACGAGCGAGCCGAAGTCCCGGTAACGGAACGGGCGCGGCGGCTCCCCGCGCAGCCTGCGCTCGATCGTATCCACCATGTGCGAGGCCTGTTGGTGCGCCGCCTGTGCCGCGGGCGGCACGGGCGGCATCCTCCCCTCGCGCGGAAGCACCGAGCAATCGCCGAGCGCGAAGATGTCCGGGTCGCGTGTCGTCTGCAGCGTCGGCAGGATCACCAGCTGGTTGAGGCGGTTGGTCTCGAGCCCATCGATATCACTGAGGATATCGGCTCCCTTGATTCCAGCCGCCCAGACCGCGATGTCGGCGGGAAAGGACTTGCCGCTCTTGGTCTTCACCTCGCTCGCGGTCACTTCGACCGCCTGCTCCGAGCCCACCACCCGCACGCCCAGTCCTTCCAGGGTCTCGGTCACCGCCTTTGCGATGCGCTCGGGAAGCATCGGCAGGATGCGCGGGCCGGCGTCGATGAGCGTGACGTGGAGAAACCGCTCCGGGTCGATGTTCTCGAGGCCGTATTCGGCGAACACGCGCGTGGTGTTGTGCAGCTCGGCGGCGAGCTCCACGCCGGTCGCGCCGCCGCCGACGATCACCAAGCGCAGTTGCGCCGGCGCGCTGCCCTTCGGCCGGTAGTTCGCCTGGCTGCAGGCGTTGATGAGGCGCCGGTGAAAGCGGTCGGCTTCGGCCGCGGTCTCGAGCGCGAAAGCGTGCTCGGCGACCCCGGGCACGCCGAAGGTGTTCGCGACGCTGCCGATCGCGATCACCAGCGTGTCGTAGCGCAGCGTGCGGCGCGGGATGACTTCTTCGCCCCGCTCGTCCATGGTCGGCGCAACCGTGATTTCGCGCCGCGTGCGATCGAGGCCTTCGAAGGCGCCGCAGCGGAAGCTGAAATGATGCCAGCGCGCCTGCGCGAGGTAGTCGAGCTGGTGCGCGTGGATGTCCATGCTGCCTGCGGCGACCTCGTGCAGCAGGGGCTTCCAGAGATGCGTCTCGTTCCGGTCGACCAGCGTGACGGCGGCCCGCCCTTTGCGCCCGAGCCGGTCGCCGAGCCGCGTGGCGAGCTCCAGGCCCCCTGCCCCGCCGCCGACGATGATGACCTGATGTCTATCGCTCATGAAAGTTTAAAGCTTGACGCGGCCGGGGCGCTGATATGATTTCCCTGCCGATTATGCATGACCCGACAAAATCCTATCGAGGGCGCTTCGCGCCTTCTCCCACCGGGCCGCTGCATTTCGGTTCGCTCGTGGCGGCGGTCGGCAGCCGTCTCGATGCGGGCACGCGCGGCGGCAAGTGGTTCGTGCGCATGGAGGACCTGGACCCGCCGCGCGAAGCACCGGGAGCCGCCAGGGCGATTCTCCGGACGCTCGAGGCGTACGGCTTCGAATGGGACGGAAAGGTCGTGTTCCAGAGCCGTCGCGGCGCAGCCTACCGCGAGGCGCTGGCGCGTCTGGAACGCGAGCAGGCGGTGTTCCGCTGCGCCTGCACGCGGCGGGAAATCTCCGACTCGGCCGTTTCTCTTGCGGGCGAGCCGATCTACCCCGGCACCTGCCGCGGCGGGCTTGCGCCGGGGCGCGAGGCGCGCGCGGTCCGCGTGCGGGTGGACAATGGGGTGATCGCATTCGACGACGCCCTCCAGGGCAGGATCGAGCAGAACCTCGCCCGCGAAGTCGGCGATTTCGTCGTGCGGCGCGCCGACGGCCTCTTCGCCTACCAGCTCGCCGTCGTGGTGGATGACTTCGAGCAGGGCATCACCGACGTGGTGCGCGGCGCGGATCTGCTCGCCTCCACGCCGCGGCAAGTCCTGTTGCAGCGCCTGCTCGGCTGCCCGATGCCACGATATATGCATCTTCCCGTCGCGGTGAACCGAAGCGGCGAGAAGCTCAGCAAGCAGACGCTGGCCGCCCCGCTCGCAATCGAGGACGCACCGGAGCAGCTCGTGCGCGCGCTGCGCTTTCTAGGGCAGGCGCCGCCCGCCGATCTGGCCGTCGCGGACGTCGCGGAGATCTGGAGCTGGGCGCGGCCGAGCTGGCGCAGCGACACGATCCCGCGACAACGCAGCCTCCCGGAACCCGAGGCTCGCTGAGAGCGAATCAGGCCGCCTGGCGTTGCGGCATAAGCACGACCGCAAGTGCCGCGACTACGAGGGCGAGCGCGGCGAAATCGCTCCACTGCGGGCGCTCGCCAAGCATCAGCATCCCGCTGAACACGCCCACGATCGGGATCATCAGCGTGGAGAGCGACGAGACGCTGATCGGCGCGTGGGTCGCAATTTTGATCCACGCCCAGTTGCAGAAGATCGAGCTGACGATCGCATTGTAGACCAGTCCCCACAGGGGCCAGGCGGTGAGCCCGAGCGGCGAAAAGCTTCCGTTCTCGAAGAAAAACGCGCCGGAAAGTACCGGCACGAGTGCAATCAGCATCTGCCAGCCGGTAAAGGAAGTGGTCGGCAGATCGACCGGCCAGCGCTTCATGATGGCGGTGCTCACCGCCCAGCTGATCGCCGATGCGATGAGCAGCAGCGCCCCCGTGGGCGAGCGGCCGACGGCCTGGAGCTCCTCCCCGAGAAGCAGCAGCATCCCGAGCAGACCCAGAATCACTCCGGCGAGCCGCCTCCCGGTCAGCGGCTCGCGCAGGAACCACACGCCGAGCAGCACGCTCCACACCGGAAACGTATAGGCGAGGATCGCGGCGCGGCCCGATTCCATGAATGTAACGCCGTAGACCGCGAGCACGTTCCAGGCGGCGACGTTGAGCGCGGCGATCGCGACAAGCCGCGGCCAGCTCCCTTTGGGCACGCGGATCGGCAACCGGTTGGCCTGAGCTATCGCGAACAGGCCGGCCGCGCCCGCGATCAGGCACAGGGCGCGAAAATGCAGGGGCGCCATCTCGGTCATCACGACCTTCATCACCGGCCAGTTGGATCCCCAGCCAAGGGCGAGCACGACCACCAGCACCATGATCGACGGCGGCAGCGCGTAGGTGCGAGCGCTCAGAGTTCTGATCGGTTCTAAGGAAGAGCGATTCATTTCAAAAACATATACTTAAAGGTTAGTTTCTGCTGACTTCTCTTTGGGTTCGAGCAGCATCGACGCGCGGAGAATTTCGTTAATGCCTTGTTTATATTTGACATTATTGAGTTTCAGACAGTTGATTTATTGCATCGCAAAAAATCCTGTTGACATGTATTGTTTTATCGGTAGAATTCGTGATGTTGCAGTGCAATACAAATGAGCACTACGGAGTTTGCAGCACCGATTTCTCTCTGATGCAGCTTACTTTAAGGAGATGATCATGTACGCCACACCCGAACAAATCGCCGCCACGAACAAGGCCGGTGTCGAGGCCCTCCTCGGTTTCGCCAATTCCCAGTTCGCCGCTTTTGAGCGCCTGTCCGCCCTGAATTTCAATGCGACCAAGTCCGCGTTCGAAGAAAGCGTTGACCACGCCAAGTCGCTGCTCGGAGCGAAGGACATCCAGGAATTCGTCAACCTGAATACCGCGGTTGCCCAGCCGACCCTGGAAAAGGCGATCGCCTACTCGCGCAGCGTGTACGAGCTCGCCTCCCAAGCACAGGGCGAGCTCGCCAAGCTCGCCGAAGCGCAAGCGGCGGAGTTTAACAAGAACCTGGTCGGGCTTCTCGACAAAATCTCGAAGAACGCGCCGGCCGGATCCGACGTCGCCGTCGCCGCCGTGAAGTCCGCGCTCGCCGCGGCCAACTCGGCCTACGACAGCTTCAACAAGGTGGCGAAGCAGGCCACCGAGATCGCCGAGGCGAACTTCGCCGCAGCGACTTCGAACGCGAAGGAAACCCACAAAAGGCAGCGCGCGGCAGCTTAATCTCGGCAAGTTTCGCGTCCCACAGTCCTCCTCCTCCTTTCTGTGGGCGCCCTAAAGCCCTGGCGCAAGCCAGGGCTTTTTGTTTGCCTCTAAGGCTTTTCCTCCCACCTGCCGCCGAGCGCGGCGACTCCCGCCTTCATCTGCTCGATGGCGGGCTTCACCTCTTTCGGCACGCCGCGCACGCCGAGCTCGATGTGGCGGCGCACGCCCGCTTCGCCCATGCTGGGCAGACTGAACGATTTCAGCCCCCGAAAGCGCGACTCGACTTCGAGCATGAGCGGCGTGATGGTCGATTCGGGCAGCTCGTAGACGATGATCGAGGCATCGGCCTCGGGCGTGCGGTGAAACAGGTGCGCGTAATCATGGTCGAGCACCCACTCGACCATGGGCCAGGCCATGACCGGGAATCCCGGCACGAAGTGATGATCGGCGAGCGAGAACCCGGGGATGCGGTTGTACGGATTGGGGATGATGCGCGAGCCGCGCGGAAACTCACCCATCTTCAGACGCTGCGGCGTGACCTCCATGTCGGCGCGCGAGCGGATCGCCGCCTCCGCGTCGGGGTGCAGAGCGAGCGTGACACCCGCCGCTTCTGCGGCGCATGCCCGTGTATGGTCGTCCGGCGTCGCGCCGATGCCGCCGAAGCTGAAGACGATGTCCTCGGATGCGAGCGTGCGCCGGAGGGTCGCGGTGATGAGCCCGGGCTTGTCGCCGAGATACTGGCACCAGTCGAGCCTCATTCCGCGCGCGCGAAGGATCTCGATCAGCTTGGCGAAATGCTTGTCCTCGCGCTTGCCGCGGATGATCTCGTCGCCGATGATGATCGCCCCGATCCCCATCTCACACCCGCGTCGCCGCGCCCTCGATCGGCTCGCCGCGCAGCTCGCCGAGGCGCTCGAGGCCGTAGTGGATGAAAGCGAGCCCGCCGTACACCGGCGTGAAGAGCCCGAGCACGGGGACATGGCCGACGAGCGCGAGCGCGACGCCCAGCAGAAACAGCTCACCCCGATCGCGGCGCACGACCTCGGCGATCTCGGCGGCGGTGCCGTGCTCGGCGAGGGCGTCGTAGCGGAACACGCGCTGGTTGAAATAGCCGAACAGAACGATGGGCAGCACCGGCCACAGCAGCGGGATCAGCCACAGCGGCAAGCTGACCGAGAAGAGCAGCGCGAGCAGTACGAGCGCAGCGAAGGCATTCCAGAGGCTGCCGGCGATCGTCCCGCCCCTCCGCCGGGCGAGCCCCGGGTAGTCGCGCCCGCCGACGTGGGCGACCATCGCCGGCATGGAAACGACGCTGATGATGAGCACCGCCGTGATCAGGACCACCGGGACGAACAGCAGCAGCAGGAGGATCCAGCCGAACCATGCCGCGATGAGATGGAGGGGCCAGACGGAGACCGCCCATTCGTACGGCGGCCACCGGTGCAGCTGAGCGGCGATCCACTGCGCGGCCTCGCTCCAGTAGAGCACGCCGAGCGTCGCCCAGATGACAAGCGCGACGATCACCGGCCATACCATGAGCCAGAGCATCTTCGGATGCAGCAGGCTGACAAACCCTCTAACCAGCGCTCCGGCCACTCTCTCCACTTGAGGATCCTCTGGACTTTCGCGGGATGAGCGGCGACGATGTTTGCTCGATCAAATAATTCGTCGATCCGCCGCCGCTCGATCCCGCGGAGTTAAACCGGCGTCAGCGAAAGCTGACGTCCGGCTTTAACGCGTTATAGTTTGCCACATCTTCGACAACCGCTTCACCGAAACCGGCACGGAAGTCTTCAGCTCCTGGGCGAAGAGCTGCACGCGCAGCTCCTCGAGCAGCCAGCGGAACTGTTCGAGCTGCGGGTCGCGGTTGCCCGACTTGAGCTGCCTCGCCTGGTCTCTGTGCCACCGGGCGGCGAGCGGCGCAAACTCCGCGGCGAGGCGCGCATCGCGCTGCGGATCCGCGCGCAGCTTGTCCAGGCGCAGGCTCGCCGCCTTGAGGTAGCGCGGGAAATGCTGCAAGCGCTCGTAGGGTGTCTGTTCGATGAACCGCTTGGACAACAGGCGGGAGGCGTTTTCCAGAACGTCGCGGCAGGGCTCGGGAAACGCCTTGGAGAGCTGGTGCAGCTTCTTCTGCAGCGCCGCGTGCTCGGCGAGGATCGTCCCGGCGAGCCGCGCGATCTCCTGGGCAAGCAGCGTTACCCGCGAGCGCGCCTCGTCGCGGCGGCGCTCGAACTCCGCCCGTATGCGCGGCCAGGGCTCCTGCATGCAGGCACGGTCGAACGCGGCCGCGAGCAGCTGCCCCTTCAGGTCCGCGGCGTCGCCGAAGGCCGTGAACTGCATCGCCATCGCCTGCAGACCCGGCAGATTCTTCTCGGCGTAGCGGGCCTGTTCCTTGAGCTGAAGCATGAAAAGCCGCCGCAGCCCCGGGCGGTGCGCCTCACGCGCTTTGTCCGCCGAGTCGAACACTTCGAGGCTGACCGAGTCGCCGTGGTCGACGAGGCCCGGATAGCCGATCAGCGTCTGGGAGCCGCGCCTGATCTCCATCACCTCCTCGAGATCGCCGAACTCCCAACCGGTGAATTCTGCGGCCGGCACATCGGCCTTCACGATCTCGGAAAACTGTTCGCCCGCCTTTTGGCCCAACTCGGCGCGCAACTGCGCAAGATTGCGGCCCATCCCCAGCTGCCGGCCGTGCTCGTCGACGATGCGGAAATTCATCGACAGGTGCGCGGGGAGCGTCTCCGGCCGGAAGGCATCGAGCGGAACGGCGAGATTCTGCTCGCGGCGCGCGTAACGGGCGATCGCCTGCACGAGCGGCGCGTCCTGCGTTTCCCTGGCCGCGAGGAAGGCGTCGACGAACTCCGGCAGCGGACCGAGCTGGTGCCGGAGCTTCTGCGGCAGCGACTTGGCGAGCCGCGTGATCTTCTCGCGCGCGAGCCCCGGCACCAGCCAATCGCAGCGAGCGGCATCGATCTGGTTCAGCGCGAGAAGTGGAACGGTCAGCGTCACGCCGTCGCGCTGCGAGCCCGGCTCGTGGTGGTAATCGAGCGCGAAGCTGCGTCCGGCGATCTGGAGCTCGTGCGGAAACTGCACCGTGGTGATCCCCGCCGCCTCATGGCGCATCAGATCCTCGCGCCTGAGGAACAGCAGCTTCGGATTCGCGCTTTCAGCTTCGCGGCGCCAGCGGTCGAAATCCGCGCCGTTGTGGATGCCTTCCGGAATCAGGCTCTCGTAGAACGCGCAGATCAGCTCGTCGTCCACCAGCACGTCGGGCCGGCGCGACTTGTGCTCGAGCTGCTCGATCTCCCGCACGAGCCTGCGGTTGTGCACAAAGAACGGCGCGCGCGTCTCGTAGTCGCCCTCGACCAGCGCCCGGCGGATGAATACCTTTCTCGATTCGACCGGGTCCATCGGACCGTAGTGCACGCGCCGCTTTGCATACAGCAGCAAACCGTAGAGCGTCCCGCGCTCGAACGCGGCGACGCGCGCCGGCTGCTTCTCCCAGTGCGGCTCGTACTGGTGGCGCTTGACCAGGTGCGCGCCGATCGACTCGAGCCACTCGGGCTCGATGGTGGCGACGCGGCGCGCGTACAGGCGCGTGGTCTCGGTCAGCTCCGCAGCCATGATCCAGCGCCCGGCCTTCCTGCCCACGCCCGAGCCGGGATGAATCCAGAAGCGGATTCCGCGGGCGCCCAGATAATTTCCTTCCTCGGTCTTCATGCCGACGTTGCCGAGGAGTCCGGCGAGCAGCGCCCGGTGAATCTGGGCGTAGGTCGCCGGCGTCTCCGAGACGCGCCACTCCAGTTCCGCGATCAGCTCCTTGAGCTGTCCGTGGATATCGCGCCATTCGCGCATGCGGTTGAACGAGAGAAAATGCTCGCGGCAGGCCTGGTGCAGCTTGCGGCCGGATTTCCCGTGCGCGAGCGCTTCCTCGAAGAACTTCCAGAGCTTGATCCAGGAAAGGAAATCGGACTTCTCGTCGTCGAAGCGCTTGTGCGCTTCGTCGGCCGCCGCGGCGCGTTCGCTCGGCCTCTGGCGAGGGTCCTGAATCGAGAGTGCCGCGGCGATGACGAGCACCTCCCTGAGCGCGTTCTCCGGTCTCGCCGCGAGCACCATGCGGCCGATGCGCGGGTCCACCGGCAGCTTCGCGAGCTGCTTTCCGGTTTCGGTCAGCTCGCTGGCTTCGTCGACGGCACCCAGCTCGGCGAGCAGCGCATATCCGTCCTGAATCGCTTTGGACGCCGGCGGATCGATGAACGGGAATTCCTCGACCGTGCCGAGGCCGAGCGACTTCATTCGCAGGATCACGTTGGCAAGCGACGAGCGCAGCACTTCAGGATCGGTGAACGCCGGGCGTGAGTTGAACTCGTCTTCGGCGTAGAGGCGGACGCAGATCCCGCTTGCGACCCGGCCGCAGCGGCCGGCGCGCTGCTTCGCCGAGGCCCGGGAAATGTTCTCCACGCGCAGCTGCTCGACCTTGTTGCGGTAGCTGTAACGCTTGACGCGCGCGAGGCCGGTGTCCACCACGTAGCGGATGCCCGGCACGGTGAGCGAAGTCTCGGCGACATTGGTCGCGAGCACGATGCGCCGGCCGCCGTGCGGCTTGAATATGCGCTCCTGCTCCTCAGCCGAGAGCCGCGCGAACAGGGGCAGGATCTCGGTGTGAGGCGGATGGTGCTTGCGCAGCGTCTCCGCCGCCTCGCGGATCTCGCGCTCGCCCGGCAGGAACACGAGGACGTCGCCCTGACCCTCGCGCGCGAGCTCCTCCGCCGCGTCGCTGATCGCCTGGTTGAGATCGTAGTCTTCGTCCTCCGACTCGACCGGGTGGTAACGGACTTCCACCGGGTAGAGCCGCCCGGAAACCTCGATGACGGGCGCACCGCCGAAGTGCTTCGAGAACCGCTCGGCATCGATGGTCGCCGAGGTGATGACGAGCTTGAGGTCCGGACGCCGCGGCAGGAGCTGCTTGACGTAGCCGAGCAGGAAGTCGATGTTGAGGCTGCGCTCGTGCGCCTCGTCGATGATCAGCGTGTCGTATTGGCGGAGCTCGCGGTCGCCCTGCGTCTCGGCGAGCAGGATGCCGTCGGTCATGATCTTGATGTAGGAACGCGGGCCGACTTTGTCCGTGAAGCGGATCTTGTAGCCGACGGCGCCGCCCAGTTCGGTCTTCAGCTCAGTCCTTCAATCCCGCGACCCAGCTCGAGGCAGATCTTCGGCAGCTGCGTGGTCTTGCCCGACCCGGTTTCCCCGCAGACGATGACCACTTGACGCGAGGCGATGGCCTTTGCGATCTCCTCGCGCCTCGCGCAGATCGGCAGCTCGGGCGGAAACTCGGGGCGCGGCGCGAGCGCACGGCGCTGCGCGATCTCTTCCGGGGAAAACGCCATTCAGGAAGCGAAGCGGTCGGCGCCCTTGCCTCCGCTCATCTGCGGCGCAGCAGGCGTTCCGCGTAGCGCGCGAGCGGGTCCACTTCCAGATTGACGCCGTCGCCGACGCGCAGATGTCTCAACGTGGTCGCGGCCAGCGTGTGCGGAATCAGGTTCACCTCGAATTCAGCGCCCCGCACCGCGTTCACCGTGAGGCTCACTCCGTGCACGGCGATCGAGCCCTTGCGCGCGATGTAGCGGGCAAGGTCCGCCGGCGCGCGGACGCGAAGCAAGCGGCTTTTGCCCACCGCTTCGAAGCGCACCACCCTCCCGACGCCGTCGACGTGGCCGAGAACGAGGTGGCCGTCGAGCCGCTCGGAAAGCGCGAGCGCCTTCTCCAGGTTGACCTCTCCCGGCTTGTCCAGCCCGACGGTGCAGCGGAGTGTTTCGCGCGACACGTCGGCGCCGAAGCTTTTCTTTCCGCGCTTCACCACGGTGAGGCACACGCCGTTGACCGCGACGCTGTTGCCGATCTTGAGGTCGCTCAAGCCGAGTTCGCCCGCGTCGATGGCGAGGCGCAGACCGCCCTTTCCCGACTCGACCCGGCTGATTTTGCCGACGGCGGCTATGATTCCGGTAAACATGGAGAGAATTCTACTTGGCTTTGTCCGGTGAGTATCCCGGGATGGTTCGGACGATGATGCGCGCCTGCACGACGGCGTTCGTGCTCCTCCACGCGCTTACGCTGCCGGGTGCGCTGGCAGGCGAGGCCGCCGGTCCCCGCTACGGTGCCGTATCGGCGAGCCCCGACGGCATCGGCAAGGTCTATATGGGCCGCGAGATCGCGCAGGTGATGAGCTATCACGGCGCGCCTTGGTTGGAGCGCACCGAACGCATGGAGGAGGAACGGCCGGACTTGGTGCTCGCCGCGCTCGACCTGAAGCCCGGCATGACGGTTGCCGACATCGGCGCGGGCAGCGGTTATTACTCTTGGCGCATGGGAGAGCGCGTGGGCTCGGGCGGCACGGTGTACGCGGTCGACATCCAGCCCGAAATGATCAAGCTGCTGCAACGCCAGATGTCGCAGCGCGGCGCCGCCAACGTGAAAGCGCTGCTCGGCACGGCCACCGATCCGCGTCTGCCCGCGGGCAAGCTCGACCTAGCGCTGATGGTGGACGTCTACCACGAGTTCGAGTATCCGTACGAGATGCTCGCCGCCATCTCGCGTGCGCTTAAGCCAGGCGGGCAGCTCGTGTTCGTCGAGTACAGAGCGAACGATCCGGCCGTGCCGATCAAGGCTTTGCACACCATGACCGAAGCCCAGGTGCGCGAGGAGGCCGCCCTTCACCCCCTGGAATGTCTGAAGACCGAGAGCAACCTGCCCTGGCAGCATGTCATCGTTTTTCGGAGGAAAAATTGACGAAGACCGCTCCCATACCCATCTCTGGCCTCGCCCACATCGGCATTCGCGTGCACGACCTCGAGCGCTCGGTGCGTTTCTACGCCCTGCTCGGCTTCACCAAGACCGCGGGTCCGATCGGCCCCGAGCCCGTCGCCATCCTCGATCACCCGTCGGGAGTGGAGCTGAACCTCATTCTCAACGCGCCGAACGCGAGCGAGCCGAACGTCCTGATGGACGTCCCCGAGAAGCACCCCGGGATCACACATATCTCCCTGTTGTGCCCCGACATCATGGCCGCAAAAGAGCGGCTCGAGGCGGCCGGCATCCCGCTGAGCGGCGGGCCCGTACGCTTCGGACCCGGAGCGCAGGCGATCTTCGTGCGTGACCCCGATCGCAACGTGATCGAGCTGCATCAGCGCGGCGGATGAAGTTCCTGAACCGGCTCGAATCCAATATGAAAAAAATCATTTTCATCGCCGTATTCTTCGCGGCGGCGATCCCGGCCGCACCATTTGCGGCGGCGCAGACC